>Ga0315290_10001069_pt1 | contig 18731 bp, 20 predicted proteins | sample YL17G12_0_MG_FD_203627 | JGI IMG/M metagenome (GOLD analysis project Ga0315290, IMG submission 203627) | Sediment microbial communities from Yellowstone Lake, YNP, Wyoming, USA - YL17G12_0 | ecosystem: Environmental > Aquatic > Freshwater > Lake > Sediment | place: USA: Wyoming | collected... | reverse complement strand
GCGCTTCGCCCGCCACAACGTGCATGGCGCGGGTAACCTCCTCGATGCGCTCATCGAGCTTCTCGAAGAACACCGCGGAGACGATCTGCAGCAGCGGCGCCTCGGCATAAGCCTGGTATTCGCAGATCACGCGCATGATCGAGGCGGCTTCCTCCGGGGTGCGACCGAAAAGCGGCGGCTCCGGGTACTTGCGGTCGAGGAAGAGCAGGCACGCCAGGGACTCGAAGACGACGAATTCGCCGTCCTTCAGGACCGGGACGCGGCCGCGCGGGTTCATGCGCAGCATCTGCGGCGACTTGTGCTCCTGCTTGGAAAACTGCAGGAGATGCGATTCATAGGGCACGCGCTTGTACTCGAGGGCGAGTTGCACGCGCCAGGAATACGGGCTGCCGCTGCCCCAGTAGAGTTCGAGCGCCATGCGCAATCCTCCGGATGCCGCGCAGGATGGCGGCGCGGCACCCGGATTGTACTGAGGCTCGCCGCGGGAGGGGATCTTGTCTGTGGGAGTAGACGGCAATGACGTGGCGCACGCTGGTCTCGGCTGAGGATCTCGCCGGACGGCTCGACGACCCGCGCGTGCGGACGTTTGACTGCCGCTTCGATCTGATGCGGCCGCAAGCAGGTCGCGAACGCTACCTCGAGGAACACCTGCCGGGCGCCGTGTTCGCCGACCTGAACAGCGACCTGGCTGCGCCGCCGACGGCCGTCAGCGGGCGCCATCCACTGCCCGATCCACTGGTTTTTGCCACCCGACTGCGCGCGTGGGGTGTCGATTCCGACTCCCGGGTCGTGGCCTACGACGACAACAACGGCATGTTCGCGGCCCGCCTGTGGTGGATGCTCCGCTGGCTCGGCCACGAGGCGGTTGCCGTGCTCGACGGCGGCATGCGGCGCTGGCAGCAACTCGGCCTGCCATTGAGCGAAACCGTGCCGGTGACGCGGGAAGGCTCGTTCCTCGCCCGGCACCGCCCGGAACTCGCCGTCAACGCGGACACGGTGCTCGAATCGGCCGCGGATCCCGCGCGACGCGTGCTCGACGCGCGCGCGCCCGAACGCTATCGCGGCGAGGTCGAGCCGATTGACCGCGTGGCCGGCCACGTGCCGGGAGCCCGCAATCATCCTTTCTCCGGCAATCTCGCAGCCGACGGCCGCCTGCTGCCGCCCGACGAGTTGCGGCAGGCACTGCTGCGGAGCCTGGACGGCGCGGCCCCGGAACACGCCATCGCGATGTGCGGCTCCGGCGTGACGGCCTGCCACGTGCTGCTCGCGATGGAGCACGCCGGGCTGCGCGGCGCCCGCCTCTACCCCGGCTCGTGGAGCGAGTGGTCGCGGGATCCGGCGCGACCCGTCGCCTCCGGCGCCGCACCGTGACCACCTCGCAGCGCGAAACCCTTCGGCCGCTGGTCGCATCTGCTATCTTGCGCGCGAATTTTCTGAACTGCCGCTGGAACCGCAGCCCGTGGAAAGCACCGTACGCAAGTTGAGCCCCGCCGGGAGCTGGAAGGTCGAGGATTCGCTCGACCTCTACGGCGTCAACGCCTGGGGCAACGGCTACTTCGGCATCAATGCCGCGGGCCACGTCGTGGTGCGGCCGGACCAGACCAACGAGCACGAGATCGACCTGCTCGAAGTGATCCAGGGGCTCGCAGCGCGCGATCTCACGACGCCGGTCGTCGTGCGTTTCTCCGACATCCTGCGGCACCGGCTGAAGCGCCTGCACGACGCCTTCGCCACCGCGATCGCCGAGAACGACTACAAGAACCGCTATTGCGCGGTGTACCCCATCAAGGTGAACCAGCAGCGTCTCGTCGTCGAGGAAGTCTACGGCTACGGGCGCGAGTTCGGCTTCGGGCTCGAGGTCGGGTCCAAGCCCGAGCTGCTCGCCGTGATGGCGATGACGGAAGGCGAGTCCGAGCGGATGATCATCTGCAACGGCTTCAAGGACGACGCCTATATCGAGGCCGTGATCCTCGCCGCCAAGCTCGGCCGCATGATCATCCCGGTGGTCGAGAACTTCAGCGAGCTCCACCTGATCCTGAAGCACGCGCGCAAGTACGAGGTACGCCCGCGCATCGGCGTGCGGGTCAAGCTGGCGAGCGAAGGCGCCGGACGCTGGCGCGAGTCGGCAGGCGAGAAGAGCAAGTTCGGCCTGTTCGTCACCGAGATCCTCGAGCTGTTCCGCACGCTCAAGGAGCAGGGCATGGAGGACTGCCTGCAGCTCGTGCACTGCCACCCGGGCAGCCAGCTGCAGGACATCCGCCGCGTCAAGGACGCGGTGAACGAGCTCGCGCACGTGTACGCGGAGCTCAAGCTGATGGGCGCCGGCCTGAAGTACATCGACATCGGCGGCGGCCTGGGCGTCGACTACGACGGCAGCCGGACGAACTACGAATCCTCGATGAACTACAGCATCGCCGAGTACGCGAGCGACGTCGTCTACCGCATCGGCAGCGTCTGCAATGCGCGCGGCGTGGAGCACCCGGTGATCGTGAGCGAGTCGGGCCGCGCCATCGCGGCGCATCACAGCCTGCTCGTCTTCGACGTGCTCGGCTGCTCGATGCTCGACAAGTTCCGCGTGAGCGGACAGCTCGAGCAGGAAGTGCAGGCCGGGGAGCGCGTGCCGCAACCCGTGCAGGATCTCGTCGATACGTACCGCTCGATGTCGGAGCGGCGCCTGGTCGAGTGCTACCACGACGCGCAGCAGGCGCGCGAACAGGCCCTGCAGATGTTCAACCTGGGTTACCTGAGCCTGGAGGCGCGCGGCCTCATGGAGCGTCTGTACTGGGCCACGTGCGCGAAGATCCGCGACATGTGCCGGCGCCTGGAGGCCGTGCCGGAGGAACTCGAGGGTCTCGAGGGCATCCTGAGCGACATCTATTTCTGCAACGTATCCATCTTCCAGTCGCTGCCGGACAGCTGGGCGATCGACCAGATGTTCCCCGTCATGCCGGTGCATCGACTGGACGAGTGCCCTACCCGCAACGCCGTGCTGGCCGACATCACCTGCGACTCGGACGGCAAGATCGACCACTTCGTCAGCCTGCGCGAAACGAAGCGCACGCTGGAACTGCACGAACTGCGCGACGGCGAGCCTTACTACGTGGCGGTGTTCCTGGTCGGCGCGTACCAGGAGACCCTCGGCGACCTGCACAACCTGTTCGGCGACACGCACGTCGTGCACATCAAGCTGCACGACGAGGGCGGCTGGTGGATCGAGGAAACGGTGAAGGGCGACACGGCGGCCGAGGTGCTGCGTTACATGCAGTACGACGTCGAGCGGTTGTTCCCGCAGTTTGCGCGTGACTGCGAACGCGGAGTGCGCGAAGGGCGGATCTCGCTGGCCGAGAGCCAGGCGTTGCGGCGCTTCTACGAAGCGCAGCTGAACGGCTACACGTACCTCGAAGCCAACTGAGACGGTCTCGCTGCACCAGCGGCGCCACTCGTCGCCGTCACCGCGAGGAGCCCGCTCCCAGCAGCACCAGCACGCCGAGCACGAGGAAGATCGCACCGGCGATGCCGTGCACGACGCGCATCGGCAGCTTGCGCGCCGCCACCTCGCCGAGCAGCACGGCCGGCACGTTCGCCAGCATCATGCCAATGGTCGTGCCCGCCACGACCGCCGCGAGCGACGCATATTTCGCCGCCAGCGCCACGGTCGCGATCTGCGTCTTGTCGCCCATCTCGAGCAGGAAGAAGGCCACGAGTGTCGTGCCGAAAACGCCGAACCTCGGCGGGCGCGGCTCGGCCTCCTCGTCGAGCTGGTCCGGGATCAGGGTCCAGATCGCCATCGCGATGAACGAGACGCCCAGGATCCAGCGCATCGCGGTCGGGCCGATGAGCGCCGCAAGCCACGCGCCGACGGCCCCCGCGAGCGCGTGGTTGGCGAGTGTCGCCACGAGGATGCCGAAGATGATCGGTGCCGGCCGGCGAAACCGCGCCGCGAGCACCAGCGCCAGCAATTGGGTCTTGTCGCCGATTTCAGCAAGGGCGACTACGCCCATCGAGACTAGCAAGGCTTCCATCGACTGCACACCTGTCTACGGGGCGCAGTGGTGCCTGTCCCCGGGGGGGCCGGGATGATAGCAGTGGACCCGTCTGAGCCGGCGGCCGCCGCGGCCGCCCGAGGGAAAGCGAGCGGGAAAACAGGGGACATTCACCGGTTTCCGCCAAGCGTGCGGAAGCCGGTGAATGTCCCCTGTCTTTTTTGCGCTGCATCAACGATTTAGGTTGCAGTTGCCCGCAGGGATCAGTACATTCTGAAGTGCCTATTATTTGAGCACCCGAAGCGCCGCAAGGCGCTGGCACCGGAAACCTTCAGTTCGAATCAGATCAACTGTCCAACAGGTTGGCCCTCCGCGCCCTCTCCCGGTGTCTGAACCCCGCATCTCGCTGCCCCGCCGATGACCACTCTTTACGTGGGAAATCTGCCCTTTTCGGCCACGGAAGCCGAGTTGCGCTCGTTGTTCGAGCAGCACGGCGCCGTCGAGGCCGTAAAGATCATCAACGATCGCGAGACCGGCAGGCCGCGTGGTTTCGCGTTTGTGGACATGCCTGGCCCGGATGCGCAGAAGGCCATGGATGCGCTGAACGGCCAGGACATGAACGGCCGCCAGCTCCGCATCAACGAAGCTCGCGAGCGAGCCCCTCGACCCCCGCGGGGCGAGGGCGGATCGCCGGGAGGACGCTGGTAATCCATTGATATTTGGGGGTCTGTGGTAGCATGCGTCGCGATCGTTGCCCGTACGTGCCTTGCAGGACGCCGTCTTTGGCGTCTGGTCTGATAAGCCGAAACGTCTTCGATCAGGTGACAGGAAACGTCGCTGTGGCGCCGGCTGGATGAGCCGGCGAATAAACAGACGCTCGGCTGCGAACCCCTGTTTTGAGTTGATGGTGCCGGCTGGCCCGCAAGGGCTCGGGACCGGGTTGATGTGTAATCTCTGAGGATGTTCGAATGACCAAGATCTACGTGGGCAATCTGCCTTTTACGGCCACTGAACCGGACGTGCGCGAGCTTTTCGCCCAGCACGGCACCGTGGAATCCGTGGCGCTGCCGACCGACCGTGAAACGGGCCGGCCGCGCGGTTTCGGGTTCGTCGAGATGCCGCAGGCTGATGCCCAGCGGGCCATGCAGGCCCTCAACGGCTTCAACATGGGCGGCCGTCCCCTGCGCGTGAATGAAGCGCAGGATCGTCCCCGCACCGGTGGTGGCGGTGGCGGTGGCGGTGGCCGTGCCGGCGGCGGCTTCGGCGGTGGCGGCGGCGGTGGCCGTCCCGGCGGTGGTGGCGGCGGCTACGGTGGCGGTGGCGGTGGCGGCGGTGGTGGCCAGCGCCGCTGGTAAGTCGCTCGGCGGCGTAAGCCGCCGAACCTGACCTCGACGACGACTGTGTGGAAGGCCCGGGAGAGCCCGGGCCTTCTGCGTTGCCTGATTTTGCCCGTGGCTGGGCCGCGGCTCACGCAACGGCGTGCTGGCAGCGGCGCCTCACCACATATTGCGCAGGCGGCTCGCCACATCGATCCGGCTGCCCGTTGCGCCTGCCTCTCCTGGCAGCGATCCTTCACCCTCTGGCCACGTCACCCGCGCAAAACGCGCGAGTACCGATTCGGTGAGAAACCGGCTGCGTGCGCCCTGCACGTACCGGTCGCCGGAGGGCGACTGCTGCGTGACGTAAAAGCGCACCGGGGCCAGCAGGCGCAACTCGTCCTTCGCGCGCGTCAACGCGACGTACAGCAGGCGCCGCTCCTCCTCGATGAGTTCAGGCCGCCCGGTGGAGAACTCCGACGGGAAGCTGCCGTCGGTGACGTTCAGGACGTGGACCGAATCCCACTCCTGCCCTTTCGCCGAATGCACCGTGGACAGCACGAGATAGTCCTCGTCGAGCAGCGGGTCGCCGGCGAGGTCGCCGGTGGCCTGGGGCGGGTCGAGCGTCAGTTCCGTGACGAATGCTTCGCGCGTCGCATGCTGCACGGCCAGGCGCTCGAGCTGCTCCAGATCGCCGCGACGCGCCTGCGGGGCTTCGTACAAGCGTTCGAGCTGGGGCTCGTACCACTGGCGCACGCGCGCCACCTGCCCTGCCCATGGCGCCGTGTCGCTGCCGATCGCTGACAACAGCGCGGTAAGCGGCACCCAGAGCTCGCGGGCGGCGGCGGGCACCGGATGCGCCGCGAGTTCCGGCCAGCGAAAGCCGGCCGACTCGAACGCAACACACACGCGCTCGGCATTGGCGGGTCCCATGCCCGGCAGCAACTGCAGCACGCGAAATGCCGCGATGCGATTGCGCGGGTTGTCCGCCCAGCGCAGCACCCCGAGCAGGTCTTTCACGTGCGCAGCCTCGAGGAACTTCAGGCCGCCGTATTTCACGAAAGGCACGTTGCGGCGCATCAGCTCGAGTTCGAGCACGTCGCTGTGATCGGAGTTGCGGAACAGCACGGCCTGGCGACGCAAAGCTACGCCACGCTCGCGGCTTTCGAGCACTCGATCGACGACGCAGCTCGCCTGCGCCTGGTCGTCCAGCACCGTGACGTATTGCGGGCGCGCACCGGCGCCGCGCGAGCTCCTGAGGAACTTGCGGTACTGACGCCCGCCCTCCGCCATCAACGCGTTGGCGGCGTCGAGCACGGCCTGCGTCGAGCGGTAGTTTTCCTCGAGCGTGACGACATGGGCCGGCGGTGAAAAGCGCTCCGGAAACTCGAGGATGTTCTCGATCGTCGCGGCACGGAAAGAATAGATGGCCTGCGCATCGTCGCCGACCACGGTCAGCCCGCTCCCGTCCGGCTTCAGTCGCAGCAGGATTTCGGCCTGCAGCACGTTGGTGTCCTGGTACTCGTCGACCAGCACGTGGTCGAACCGCCGGCCGATCTCCGCAGCGAGCGCAGCATCCTGCATCATCACCTGCCAGTAGAGCAGCAGGTCGTCGTAATCGAGCACCTGCTGCTCGAGCTTGGCCTCGACATACGCCCGGCAGAGCGCGGTAAGTTCGTCCTCCCAGTCGAGGCACCACGGATAGACCGTCTCGAGCGTATGGCGCAGCGGCTGCTGGGTATTGACGCGATGCGAGTAGATGCCGAGGCACGTGTCCTTGCGCGGAAAACGCTTTTCGGTCTTCGAGTAGCCGAGCCGGTGACGCACGACGTCCATCAGGTCGGCCGCGTCGCCGCGATCGAGCACGCTGAACGAAGGATCGAGGCCGAGCCGCTGCGCGTAGCTGCGGATCAACCGGTTGCCGATCGCATGGAACGTGCCTGACCACGGGAGCCGCAGGTTTTCCGGCACGCGCTCGCCGGCATGCCGTTCGGCCAACGCCTCCGCCATGACCCGCTGCGCACGCCGCGTCATTTCGATGGCGGCGCGGCGCGTGAACGTGAGCAGCAACATGCGCTCGGGTGCCACGCCCTGCAGTAGCAGGTGCGCAACCCGGTGCGCCAACGTGCTGGTCTTGCCGGTGCCGGCGCCCGCGATCACCAGCAGGGGCCCGGCGCGCACGCCGCCGCCGTCCGGCACGGGTTCGCCGTAAGTCACCGCCTCGCGCTGCGCGATGTTGAGCTTCTCGAATGCGGACAGGGTGGCCATCACACGGGACTATAAGGCCGCAGCTGTATGGATATCCAGTGACCGGGCGGCCGCATGACTGCCTGTAAGATGGCACGATTCCCAACGAAACGAGGCTTCGACGGCTCCATGGACGACTTCAAGTTCTCCGGCATCCTCTGGCGTGTGGTCTTCTCCCTGGCGCTGGTCTACCTGACCTTCAACCCGTCGGGGCATTCCTATTATCACTGGGTGAAGAACAGCGTTCCGCACATCCAGCCGGTCGTGGCCATCTGCGGCATCCTGCTGCTCGGCGCCTGGCTGTTCTTCGTCCACTCGACCTTCGCGGCCATGGGCGCTGTCGGAGTGGCGCTGCTGATGGCGCTCTTTGCCGCCATCGTCTGGTGGATGGTGAGCAACGGCTGGCTGGCGTTGAGCGACCGCTCGAGGTTCGCGTGGATCGTGCTGACCATGCTCGGCCTGGTGCTCGGCATCGGCATGTCGTGGGCGCACATCCGCCAGCGCCTCTCGGGCCAGGCCTCGGTAGATCGCATCGATACCGGCCGCTGAAGGGCGGACACGGAGAGAATTCATGGCGAAGCATCCCTCGCAGCCGAAGCACCTGACGGCGCTCGAATTGCCGCCACCCGCGCGCGCGAAACTCGACCCCGACCTGCAGAAGTACTTCGCGATCTGCGACGAGAAGATCGGCTTCCTGCCGAACGTGCTCGCCGCGTACAGCTTCGACCAGAAGAAGCTGCGTGCCTTCATCGGCATGTACAACGACCTGATGCTGGAAGACTCGCCGCTCACCCGGCTCGAGCGCGAGATGATCGCCGTCGTCGTGTCGTCGGCCAATCGCTGCTACTACTGCCAGGTGGCCCACGGCCAGGCCGTGCGCGAGCTGTCGGGTGACCCGGCGCTCGGCGAACTGCTGGTGATGAACTATCGCGCCGCGAAATTGCCGCGGAAGCAGCGGGCCATGCTCGACTTCGCCCACAAGATGACCGTCGCCCCGGACGACATCGGCGACCTTGACCGCGCCGCACTGCGCAAGGCTGGGTTCAAGGATCGCGCGATCTGGGACATTGCGTCCGTCGCCGCGTTTTTCAACATGACGAACCGCATGGCGACGGCCGTGGACATGATGCCGAACGGCGAGTACCACTCGGCCAATCGCTGACTTTCACCAGACTATGCCGACGGATTTCCTCAGCCTGTTCGCAGTGCTGCATGCAGCACGCGTCCCGTACGTAGTAGTCGGCGGACTTGCCATGCTGCTGCATGGCATCGACCGGGTGACCGGCGATATCGACCTGGTAATCGATCTCTCACCAGGCACTTCGACCGATCTGGTCGAAGCGCTTACCGAAGCCGGCTACCGTCCATTCGCGCCAGTGGACCCGACGTTGCTGGCGAATGAGGCCGTCCGCGAGCAGTGGCGGCTTGAACGAGGGATGGAAGTCTTCAGCCTGTGGGACACGACCAACCGCCGACCCACGGTCGACTTGCTGCTCGCGTGCCCGGTTCCGTTCACGGAACTGCTGAACGATTCAGTCACTGTCACGATTGGCGCTGTGCAGATTCGGGTTGCATCGGTTGCGCATCTCATCGGCATGAAGCAGCAAACGGCGCGGCCCCGTGACCTCGAAGATGTCGAGCGGCTCCGCGTGCTGCAGCAGCGAGGCAAGACGCCGTGACGGAATTCGATCCGCAGTCGATCCCGCAGGCGTGGGGAACCTATGACGATGCGGAGCGGTTGCGTCGCTGGGCCTTCCTGCGGAAGACGCCCGGCGAGCGACTCTCATGGATGGTCGAAATGCTCGAGATTGCCTATGCGACCGGTGCCCGCCAACCCGCCGCACGGGCCCCGACCACGCCACCGGCCCTGTGTGGCAAGGCCGCAACCCCCATGGACCCCGCTGACCGGCAAGCCATCGAGCACTTCGTCCGCACGACCCTGGGCTGCAAGTGCCCCGTTGAAGTCTTCCAGTCTATTGAGATCGAACGTGCACACACGCCGGGTGCCGCGCTGCCACACACCCGGCTCGTCATCGGCGACCGCCTGCTCATCTACGTCGTCGAGGCGCAACCGGCCAAGGCAACGGCAGCTGCCGTTTCGGCGTTGGCCACCCAGGGCCGCGCGGAGCGGGATGCGAAGCATTACAGCCGCTATCGCCTCGTCATCGCCTCCGATCACCCGACTCAGTTCCTCACCGACGCAGGAACGAGCTTCGCGAATGCTGCAGGGGCCGACAACCGGGCGCACCTGCATGTCCTCGCCACCGATCAACTGCCGGACGCGATCCGCTTTGACGGCAACGCGATCGATCCCGGTGCCTGCTAGGCGCCCGGCGGTCGGCGACACGGGCCCGCTTCGAATGCACGGCCTCGATCTCGACCGACACCACCGGCGATCCCGATTCCTCGAACCGCCTTGCTCGTCATGAGCCCGACAAGCGCACCCGCCTCATCGAATTGGCCCGTCGGCTCGATCGGCCGCCAGCAGATCCGACAGTCCTCAGTCGCCGGAGTTCTGGGGCTTCAAATCCGAGTCACCGGAATGTCGACGCCACAACGCCCAGGCGTAGATCGCCACATTGACCGCCAGCACGAGCACGCCGAGCCCGATTTGAAGCCGGCGGGTCAATCCGTCCGGATACAGGACCGCAACGACGTAATGCTCGACGAAACCGCCTGGGTAACCCATCTCACCCGCCAACCGCCGCCAATGATTCTCGAGCGGTGTCAGCGGACAAATGCCGCCCAGGAACTCGATACCCGCACCCCAGAGCGCGACAGGCACGTGGACCCAGGCCAGGCGCGGCCAGCGCACCGCCAGCAGTGCGCCCAGCATCACAAACGCCACGAACGCGGCGTGCAGGATGAGTACGAGATCCGCCAGCACTCGGTGAGGCATTTGCCGGAGAGTACAGCTTCAAACTGTCAACTTGACGGGGGAGCTTACGCGCCCGTGCTGACTGCCGCATGCCGGCCCCCCCGGAGATGCCTGGACCCGTCGGTTAGCGCTGGTCAAGTATTCTTGCGTGGCGCAAATGGGCTATGTTTCCGGGCCAGTGGCACAGTCAATGCGCCAGATCGTTGTTCAGGCGTTGCCCGTCGGATGATGAACATGAACTCTGCTCGGGCGTTGCAAACTCCGCGCGCTCCCGCCTGTCTGACGGCGTGGGCATGAATCAGGCAACTCCCCCGCTCCTCCGGACACAAGACCTCGCGCGCCACTACCGCACCGGCGGCGAGACCATTCACGCGTTACGGGGCATCAACCTCGTCATCCGCCGTGGGGACTTCGTGGCGATCATGGGCCCGTCGGGGTCGGGTAAGTCCACGCTGATGAACCTGCTCGGCTGCCTGGACTCTCCGGGCGAGGGCAGCTACTGGTTGAACGGCAACCTCGTCTCGGACATGGGGGATGCGGAACTCGCACGCGCGCGCAACCGCGACATCGGGTTCGTGTTCCAGTCGTTCGCGCTGCTGCCGAGGGCGACGGCGCTGCAGAACGTGGAATTGCCGCTGGTTTACGCCAAGGTGCCGCGTCATGAGCGGCAGCTGCGCGCGGCCGAGGCCTTGACGGCGGTCGGGCTTGCCGATCGCATGCGTCACCGTCCGGGAGAGCTGTCCGGCGGCCAGCGTCAACGCGTAGCAGTCGCCAGGGCCATCGTCACGAAGCCGAGCCTGCTGCTCGCCGACGAGCCCACCGGCAACCTCGACACCGTCACGGGTGATGAAATTCTCTCCCTCTTCGATGAACTGCACGCTGCAGGGAATACGATCGTGCTGGTGACCCATGAGCATGAAGTCGCCGCCCGGGCGCAGCGCATCATCCAGATGCGCGACGGAAGAATCACGACCGACACGGCTGGCCGCGGAGCTGACGAATGAAGCGCTGGATCTCCCTCCCCCTGCTCACCTTGCTGCTCGTCGCGTGCGCCAAGCACGAGGAATCGCCGGCGGGGCGCGGCTATGAGTCGGCCGTGGTGGCGAGAAGCACGTTGTCGATACAAGTCGAAGCGGCCGGGGTCATCGAACCGGTCCGCACCGTGGAACTCAAGTCGAAGGCGTCGGGCGAGATCCTCGAGATCGGCGCGGACACGGGGAACACGGTGGCGCGCGGAGCGCTGCTGGTCAGGATCGACCCGCGGACGCTGCGCAATCGGCTGGGACAGGCGCAAGCGCAGCTCAACGCCGCGAAGGCCCGCCGGGTCAACGCGCAGAGCCAGCTCGATCGCGGCCGTAAACTGCTCGCGAACGCATGGATCAACCCGGCGGACTACGACCAGCTGGTCCTCGATGTCGCGACCGCCGAGGCGGACGTCGTCACCCAGGCGGTGGCCGTCGAGAATGCCCGGATCGCCCTGGACGATACCGAGGTACGCGCTCCGGGCGCCGGCACGATCCTCACCCGGCGCGTGGAGCCTGGGCAGGTGATCTCGTCGCCCACCATGGACGTCGGCGGCGGAACGCTGCTCATGACCATGGCGGACCTGGGCCAGGTCAGGATTCGCGCGCGCGTCGATGAAACGGACATCGGCAAACTGGCCCCCGGAATGCGCGCCGCGGTGACCGTCGCGTCCTATCCCGGGCGTACGTTCGCCGGGACGATCGAGAAGATCGAGCCGCAAGCGATCGTCGAGCAGAATGTCACGCTATTCCCCGTGCTGATCGCGCTGCCTAACGCGGACGGGCTGATGCGCCCGGGCATGAACGTGGACGTGAAGTTCGACGTGGCGCGCCGCGAGCAGGTGCTCGCCATCCCGGTCACCGCGCTGCGCACCGAACGGGACACGGCGGTCACCGCCAAGCTGCTCGGTCTCGATGAAGCCGCGCTGCAGGCCGCGGTGCCCACAGTTCCGCATGGCGAGGACAAAAGCACGCACGCCGGCGCAGCGGCGACGCGCTTCGGCGGAAGTTTCTGGGTCGTGGCGGATCGCCAGGGACGCTTCGTGCCGGTGCCCGTCATGACCGGCATGACCGACCTCGACCAGGTCGAGGTGACCGGGGGGCTGGCCGAGGGTGACAAGGTGCTGCTGCTGCCGAGTTCCAGCCTGGTCGAGACCCAGGAGCGCCTGCAGAACTTCGTCAGCAGTCGCGCCGGAATTCCGGGCATGACGCAGAAGTCTGCGGATGAGCCCGCGAAGCCGGCCGGCGCCGGCAACGGCCGGCAGCGGCCGGGGACCTGATCACGTGCTGGAAATCCTCCGCGTCGCTTTGACCTCGATCCGCGCGAACCTGTTCCGCGCGATGCTGACGATGCTCGGCGTGATCATCGGCGTCGGGGCCGTGATCACCATGCTGGCGCTCGGCACCGGCGCGCAGCGCGCCGTCGAGGAGCAGTTGCAGTCGCTCGGCGCGAACGTGCTCACGGTCACCACCGGCATGCGCTTTGCCCAGGGCATCGCGCGCGAGCAGCAGGTGCTCACCACGGACGATGCAGCCGCGATCAGCGCGCGAGCGAAGTACGTCATGGCCATGGCGCCAGAGCAGAACTCCCGCCAGCAGGTGAAACTCGGCAACCGCAACCTGCTGCTGAGCGTCATCGGCACGTCGGCGCAGCACCCCGAGGTCAACGGCTACACGCTCGGTGCGGGACGGATGTTCAGTGCCGCCGACGACAGCGGACGCCGGCGCGTTGCGGTGCTCGGCGGTGAAGTCGCCGAGCAATTGCAGGCGTCGCCCGAATCGCTGATTGGCCGGACCGTAATGGTGAAAGCGATGCCCTTCGAGGTCGTGGGCGTGTACGCCAAGAAAGGCTCGGTCGGATTCAGCAACCCCGACGACGACGTCTTCATTCCGCTCGGCACGTCGCAGTACCGGGTCACCGGCGGAGACAAGATTCAGTCGGTCTCCGCGAAGGTCATGCCCGGCATCGATCTGGGCCAGGCGATGGTCGAGGTCGAGCGCGTGATCCGCCGCGAGCACGGGCTCGCGCCCGGCAAGGACAACGACTTCTCGATCATCGACCGCAAGCAGTTCCTGGCCGCCCAGCAGCAGACGACGGAAATCCTGGCCTTCCTGCTCGCCGGGATCGCCGGTGTGAGCCTGGTCGTCGGCGGCATCGGCATCATGAACATCATGCTGGTGACGGTGACCGAGCGGACGCGCGAGATCGGTATTCGCAAGGCCCTGGGCGCCACCCGGCTCAACATCCTCGCCCAGTTTCTCGTCGAGAGCACGGTGCTCTGCCTGCTCGGCGGCATCGTCGGCACGCTCGTCGGCATCGCGGCGGCGCGTGCACTCACCGTGCTGGCCGGCTGGCAGACCTACGTCTCGATCGAGGCGGTCGCGCTGGCGTTCGGCTTCAGCGCCGCCGTCGGTCTGGTCTTCGGACTGTGGCCGGCTCGCCGGGCGGCGGCGCTGGACCCGATTGAGGCACTCCGTCACGAGTAGCCGCTGTTCGCTCGCAAGGGTAACCTGCAGGCTCACGTTTTTGCCGAGAACCCAGCAGCCTGAGAAACCTGCGCGCGCCGTGATGCAGGAGGAACTGGCCGCGATTTCCCGGCTCAAGAGAGGGTGCCCTTCACCTGTCCCGCAGCAACGGGAGAGGGTGAAATCCCTCACCTCACCATCTTCAGCAGCCGTGCCTTCCTCTCCGTGTACGGCGGATAGCGCATCGGCGCATCGAACCGGAAGCTGCGCTTCATCACCGGTTTCATGTGGCTGAAGGTCTCGAAACCATACCAGCCCGTGTAGCGGCCCATGCCGCTGTTGCCAATGCCGCCGAAGGGCAGCTCGGGCGACACCATGAAGAGCACGGCATCGTTGATGCAGACGCTGCCGGCACTCAGCTTCGACAGCACCACTTCCTCGAGCACCGCGCTCTTCGAGAACAGGTACAGGGCCAGCGGCTTCGGCCGGTCGGCGACGAATTTCACCGCATGGTGCATCTCGTCCACGGTGATCACCGGCAGCACGGGGCCGAAGATCTCCTCCTGCATCAGCATGGAATCCGGCGCCGGATCGAGCACGATCGTCGGCGCGACGTAACGCTTGGCCACGTCCACCTGGCCGCCGGTGTGAATCTTCTGACCCTCGAGCAACTTGGCAAATCGCTGCGTGTGACGCTCGCTCGCGATGCGGCAGTAGTCGGGGCTCTGCGACGGATCGTCGCCGTAGAACTCACGGATCTTGCCTGCCAGCGCATCGATGAACTGCGCCGCCACTTCGCGATGCACCAGCACGTGGTCGGGCGCCACGCAGGTCTGGCCGGCGTTGATGAACTTGCCCCACGCGATGCGCGAGGCCGCGACGTCGATGTCGGCGCTCTTGTCGATGAGGCACGGGCTCTTGCCACCCAGCTCGAGCGTCACCGGCGTGAGGTGCTTCGCCGCTGCCGTCATGACGATGCGCGCGACGCGCTCGTTACCCGTGTAGAGGATGTGATCGAAGCGCTGCTCGAGCAGTTCCGTCGTCTCGGGCACGCCGCCTTCGATCACAACGAAGGCCTCGGGGTCGAGATAGCGCGGGAGGATGCGCGCCAGCGCAGCCGACGTGTGCTGCGTGACCTCGGAGGGTTTGAGGACGGCACAGTTTCCCGCCGCAATCGCCCCGACCAGCGGCGCCACGACCATCGACATCGGGTAATTCCACGGCGCGATGATCAGCACGACGCCCTTCGGCTCCGGCTGGATGCAGCTGCGACCCGGCTGCGCCATCAGCGGCGTACGCACGCGCTTGGGCTTTATCCAGCTCGTGAGGTGCTTGCGGGCGTAGCTGGCCTCGGCTTGCACGAAACTGGTTTCCGTCAGCACCGACTCGAAGCGGCACTTGCCCAGGTCGAGCTGCAGCGCCTCGGCGAAGTCGGTCTCGTGATCGCGCATCATGCGGTCGATCTCGGCCAGCTGGTGCAGCCGCCACTCGACAGGCCGCGTCTTGCCGCTGTCGAACGTCTGGCGCAGGCGGGCCAGCGTGGCCGGAAGGGCTATGGTCGTCATCCTGTTGCTCCTGCAGGCACCCTGTGGGTCTGATCGCCCACGCTACCACAGGCATGGGCCATTTTGGTGCATCGCAGCAGACCGGGTCTGTGCCCCACCGCGAGCGCAGGCAAGGCTTATCATTTGCGACTCGACCCCCTGGCCAGCTGACACACCATGACTGATCCCGTCCGTACTGTCTTCCAGGGCCGCGTGCTCAAGCTGAACCTCGAACGAGTGGTGCTTCCGAACGGGGCGACCGTCGAGCTCGAAATTGCGCACCATCCGGGCGGGGCGGCGATCGTCGCACTCGACGCCTCGCACCGGGTCTGCCTGCTGCGGCAGTTCCGGCACGCCACCGGCGGCTGGGTCACCGAGCTGCCGGCTGGCAAGCTCGACAACCAGGAGCCACCGCTGTCCTGTGCGCAGCGGGAACTGGCAGAAGAGGCCGGTGTCCAGGCTGCGCGCTGGGAGAAGCTCGGCGATTTCTTCAGCTCGCCCGGCGTCCTGACGGAAGTCATCCACGTGTTTCTCGCGCGCGACCTGGAGCCCGCGGACGCCCGTCCCGAACAGCATGAGGTGCTCGAGGTGCACTGGATCCCGCTGGCGGAAGCACTCGTCATGGCTGCCGAGGGCCGCATCCAGGACGGCAAGACCCTGGTGGGGCTGTTCTGGGCCGGTGCGGCATTGAGCGAACCGTGATGTCGGTCGCGTTCCACCCGGCGCAGGAATCTGTAACATCACCGGCAACGTGAAGCGTGCCTGTGGAGGGCGAACATCATGGCGGAAAACCGCGGCAAGCCGCCCGGCAAGGCGCCGGACCCGGATCCCGTACTGGACGATAGCGAGCCCGGTCGTCTCGGCGTCGACGACAGGGGCAACGTCACCTGGGAGTGGTCGCACGATGACCAGCTCGTCGCCGACGATACGCTCGGCGCGGCTGAGCGCATGCGGGCGCTGGTGGACCCGACCCTGAAGGTTCAGGACGACGACGACGGGGGCAACGGCCCCATCCAGAACAATCCGAAGGGCCTCAAGTCGGGTTACAACCCGTACAACAGCGGCGCGCTCGGCAAGCAGAGCTGGAAGAAAAAGAAGAACCTCAAGGAACTCTCGAAGTGGATCGAACTGCGCAAGAAGGTTGCGCAGAAACCGCCTGACGAGACTTGACGGCCGCCGCGCGGCCGGTCAGTGCCACTGCGCCGCGTGACGCAACTTGGCGTGCCGGCCGAGCCGATAGAACGAGCGTAACTGCGCGAGCATCGCCTCGGGGCGCGCCCGTCGTGGTCTCAGGAAGCGTTCCTCCAGGCGACGGCAGAACCGTGCCGCAAACCGATGCGCCTCGGCGTACCGGTGTCGATCCTCGTCCCCGAGGTGCGGCAGGAAGCTCGCCCCTTCGAACAGGCGGTGAAACAGTTCCTGCGGAAATCTCCCCTGCCGCTGCGCCAGCATCAAGCGCAGCGCGCTGGCGTACTTGTCCACTTCGGCCTGCAGCTCGAGTTCGAGCAGCGACACTTCGCGCCTGCACTGCGCGCTCCACGCGAAGTAATGGAAGTGACTGACGCCCTCGAGTGCCGTGCAGTAGTCGGCCAGGTTGCCTTCGTTGAGCTCACGCAGCGGACAGTGCTCCCCCAGGCGGCCGAGGACAGCCGAGTCGACGTAGAGGCCCAGTTCCACGCCGTCCTCGTCTTCGGCGATGAGCAACTGCTCATCGGTCGGCGGGACGCCGCTGCGTCCCTGCAGAGCCGCGGCCTGCGCCGCATTGGTGATCAGGAAATCCCCGACATCGTGCTCGACCGGCACGTCGTACAACGTCGCGATCAGGGCCTGCAGTTCGCGCACCAGCATGCGGGTACTCGCGCTCAGTTTGGAGCGCGCCCGACCGGCACCGGCGCAGGTTCGACGCCGAGCTGGCGCAGGATGCCGTGCGCACGCGGACTGCCTGTCTTGAGCCAGATCTCGTACTGCCGCAACACGTCGCGGTGATCGTGGCGATACGCCATTTCGCTCACGTCATTGAGGGCGTCCACGACGCGCTGGAACTTCGCGGCGAGTTCCGCGAACACCGCTGCGAGGGCGCGACCACGCGCACTACCATGGCAGCTGGCCGCGAGCGTGCCGTAAGCGCAACCGCCCATGGCGATGTGGTAGTCGACATCGACCAGCCGGCGGGCGAAGCCCTGTGAAAAGAAGCCCGCTACGAACAGTGAGACATCCCCGAGCCGCTGCAGGGTGCGTGTCCGCTGCTCCGCGGACGTGGCGTCGACAGCCTCGGCCAGCAGCAATGCAAGCGGTCGCAGGCGGGGTCCGTGCGGGGTGGGATCGAACAACGCTTCGGAGCGGGCGAACATCGTCAGCAGGTTCACCACATAGTGCTCGGTGTGGTCGTCCACACTCGCCTGCTGGCGCACCAGGGCCTCGTGCAGCGAGTCGCGAAAGAACTCGCACAGGTTGCGCACGTCGATAGCCGCCCGAGCCGTTTCTTCAGTCATTGCCACCACCTCGTCCGATTACACTTGGCAGCCGGTGATCGCGACTGCTGACAGCGCGACCGATGCAATGTCACGAAACTCGCAGTGGAAAGTATCGGCAGCAAGCCTGCGTAATCAAGGACACGGAGCACACTTCATGCGCATCTACGGCATCGTCGGCCGCAAAAACTGCGGCAAGACTCACCTCGTCGCCCGGCTAGTCCGGTCAGCGACGGCACGCGGCTTGCGCGTGTCGACGATCAAGCATGCGCACCACGATTTCGACGTCGACCATCCCGGCAAGGACAGCCACGTGCATCGCGAGGCGGGCGCGACCGAAGTACTCGTCGCCTCGGCGCAGCGCTGGGCACTGCTGCACGAGCACCGCGGCGCGGCGGAGCCTTCCCTGGACGAGCTACTTACGCACCTCGCGCCGTGCGATCTGGTGCTGGTGGAAGGTTTCAAATCCGGCGGTCACGCGAAGCTCGAGGTCTATCGAGCGGCGTGCGCACAGTCTCCGCTGGCACCGGACGACCCGGGCATCGAGGCCCAGGCGCTGGACGCGGATTCTTTCGATATTGTCACCCGTGCCGTCGAACGCCTGCCGCTCGACGATACCGAGGCCGTGCTGCGCTTCATCCTGCGACGGACGGGGCTCGCCTCAACGGCCTGATCGCAGCACGTCCGGCAGGCGCGCGAGCGTCGTGATGGTGATCTCGGGCGCGGCGGAATCCAGCGGCCAGGGAGACCCCTCGCGGTTCAGCCACACCGGCACGACGCCGGCCGACCTCGCGCCCTCGACGT
>Ga0315290_10001064_pt1 | contig 18762 bp, 21 predicted proteins | sample YL17G12_0_MG_FD_203627 | JGI IMG/M metagenome (GOLD analysis project Ga0315290, IMG submission 203627) | Sediment microbial communities from Yellowstone Lake, YNP, Wyoming, USA - YL17G12_0 | ecosystem: Environmental > Aquatic > Freshwater > Lake > Sediment | place: USA: Wyoming | collected... | reverse complement strand
CGCCGGTCGGATTATTGGGATTGGTCACCAAAATAACTTTTGTCTTTTTGGTGACTGCCCGTTTTAATTCATCAATATCTAGCGTCCAGCGTTTGTTGCCGTCGGGTCCGCTTGACACGAGGTGGAATGCATCCGAACCATCAGCGTATGTGTTCCCCAGTCCCCATGCCTGCATATAATTTGGGAGCATACATGCCAGACGTTCCCCTTTTTCGAGCAGGTTAATTAACGTTACATAGTTCGCTTCAGAACCGCCATTCGTAACAGTGACGTTATCCGGCGCACAGTTTGGGTAGAACTTCGCGATCTGTTCGCGCAATTTTGGTGAACCATCTGAACTGGGATACCACAGCCTTTGCGTCAGGAAATGTGCGCGTTCCACATCGCCGTCCAGCAGTTCATCCAGTTGCAAAGGCAGAACACCGCTCTCTGACAGGTTGTATTCAACCGCGCTCTCGTACAAACATTGTTCGCGTTCCATTCGGAAGGTTTCGATTTTCATGGTGTCCTCTGTTTCGTGGATTGATATGAGGTTTACACGTTGACTTAAATTTCGATTATCGCCCCAAGCCCTTTGGCGCGCGCACGTTCATAGGTGAGTAATGCAATTGCAGTATCTTGAACGCCTACACCGGTCAAATCGCAAATTGTGATCTCAGTGTCCGATTGGCGGCTGGGTTTTCGACCGGAGATCAGCTCACCCAATTCGGAGATCTCATCATCTTCCTTGATCACGCCGCTTTTTAATGCATGATGCAATTCGCCCAGGCGGAAGCATTGTGCCTTGCTATCGCACACCAGGCGATCTGCCCGCCTGATCGCATCGGCATGAAGTTCCTGCTTGTGTTCGCCATCGGCTCCCATACAGGTAATGTGCAGTCCCGGGTGCAGCCATTCCGCTTTCAGGTAAGGCTGACGCGAAGGCGTGGTGGTCACCACAAAATCGCTTTGCAGTACCACCTCTTCAGGGCTGGCGCATTTTTCCACTTTCATCCCCAGCGCTTGCCGCATTTCATCAACATACTGCTCAACTTGATCCGGCACAATGCCATAGACCAGCAATCGTTCGAAGTCACGCATGAGCTTTAGCCCGTGGATTTGGTAACGCGCCTGCACTCCCGACCCGATCACTCCGGCGGTCCTGACGCGGGTGGGCGCCAAATATTTGGCGGCAATGGCGCCTGCCAGCCCGGTACGCAGGTCGGTGAGATAACCGTTATCTAAAAGAAGCGCTTCGAGAAAACCAGTTTTGGCATTGATGATGACCATCATACCGCTGCCATAGGGCAGGCCAATGGACGGGTTATCAAAAAAGCCTGATGCTATTTTTATGGCAAAGAAATCGCGCCCGTGGAGAAAGGCGGTTTTGATATCCACCTCTCCGCGGTTCTCAAGTACATCCACTCGGATAATTGGGGGCAGGCTGGCTTTGCCTTCGGTCAGGCAGACGAATCCTTCCGCCACTGCACTGACGGCTTCCTGGTCCAATGCAACACAACCACGGATCTCATTTTCTTTCAGAATGGTAACTTTCATGTTAGTCTCCAAAAGACTGATCAACGGGATTGACTTTTTAGACGGTAAAAATGTTGAGTATCGAATAGAAAAGCAATGGCGAACAAACCTTTCCAATCTTTTATCAGATGACATGCAGTTACCAGGTAAGGCTTTTCTCCAACAAATGTTCCGGTTCCTAAAAACGATTTAATATTGTTTCTTTTCTTCTATAGCAAGGACCGGCAAAATACTTTCGGTAGGTGCTTCCTTAAAACCCCTCCGCCACGTACTCACCCCATAAGCCCCGCAGGGTGTTGCAAATCTCTCCCAGTGTGATGTCGTTTTCGGCGCATTCAATAAATAACGGCATCAAATTCTGTGATCCTTTAGCCGCCTCGACCAGTTTCCCAAGCAACTGCTCCACAAGTTTATGATCTCTCAACTCTCGCACCTTCTTCAATCTTTCCCGCTGTCCCAATTCAATGGCAGGGTCAACTTTCAGACGTTCGAGTGTCAGCGCTTCATCCACATGGAATTGGTTCACACCCACCACGATCTGCTCTTTCTTCTCGATTTCCAGTTGCGCTGCGTAGGCGGCGTTCTGGATTTCGTTCTGCATGTAACCGCGTTCAATGGACTGCAGCGCGCCGCCCATCTCGTCAATTTTGGCGATGTAGTCGAGGGCGCCTTTTTCGATCTCGTCGGTGAGTTGTTCAATGAGATACGAACCCGCCAGCGGGTCGACCGAATCGGCGACACCCGACTCGTAGGCGATGATCTGCTGTGTGCGCAGCGCAACGCGCACGGATTTTTCCGTTGGCAGCCACAGAGCTTCGTCCATGCTGTTGGTGTGCAGGGACTGCGTGCCGCCGAGCACCGCGGAAAGCGCCTGCAGCGTGACGCGCACCACATTGTTTTCGGGTTGCTGCGCAGTGAGCGTGGAGCCGGCGGTCTGGGTATGGAAACGCAACTGCCAACTGGATGGCTTTTGGGCTTTGAAACGTTCGCGCATGATCCTCGCCCACATGCGGCGCGCAGTGCGGAACTTGGCGACCTCTTCGAGCAGGTTGTTGTGCGCATTGAAGAAGAACGAGAGCTGCCCGGCGAAATCATCGATATAAAGACCTGCCGCGAGGGCGGCTTCTACATAGGCGATTCCATTCGCCAGCGTGAATGCCACTTCCTGCACAGCCGTGGACCCCGCTTCGCGGATGTGATAACCGGAAACTGAGATCGTATTCCAGTTTGGAACTTCCTGCCCACAAAATGAAAATATATCGGTAATGAGCCGCAGGGAAGGCGCGGGCGGGAATATATATGTTCCGCGCGCCACATATTCCTTGAGGATATCGTTCTGGATGGTGCCGCGCAGTTGGCGCATATCGACGCCCTGGCGCTTCGCCACCGCAATGTACATCGCCAGCAAAACACCCGCCGGCGCGTTGATGGTCATCGACGTCGAAACCTTGTCGAGGGGAATCTGATCAAAAAGTTGTTCCATATCGTGGATGGACGAGATCGAAACGCCTACCTTGCCCACTTCACCCTGCGCCATGGGGTCATCCGCATCGTATCCAATCTGGGTCGGCAGATCGAATGCGACGCTCAAGCCAGTTTGTCCTTGCTCCAACAGATAGCGGTATCGTTTGTTGGACTCCTCCGCTGTGGAGAAACCTGCGTACTGGCGCATAGTCCAGAAGCGTGAACGATACATCGTCGGCTGGATCCCGCGCGTATATGGATACTCACCGGGAAAGCCGAGTTTCTGATCGTAATCTTTATCTTCACCCTCAGGGAATGCCAAACGCGGGATCTCGATGCCGGCCGAGGTCTCGAAGCGCTCTTTTCTTTCCTTGGATTTTTCCAGGGATCTCTTTAGCGTGGTTTCTTTCCATTTGTCGTATTGGTTGTTGATGGTCATTTTGTCACCGCAAAGTGTCTCGAAATATCACGAAGAGTTTAAAGTTTTACTTTGTGCACTTTAGTGTCCCTTAGTGGTTAATAAGACTTTCCTCAAGTATAAAGCCATCATAGAAAAACTTATAGGTTGGGCGATGTGCCGCTTCCCCCTACAGAAAATTCCGGGTATTCATTTTTCTCTGCCGTTGTACAATTGATTCAATGCCCAACTCGAACGAACCGCTTGCCAGTTTGCAGAATGCACTTGCCCTCCTGGTGGAGCAGGCGCAGGCTTATGAGCGCGCACTGCCGGCGGACAACTACGCGGCACGGGTGGCTGTCGCAGCGCTCTCCCGCCTCGCCCGGCAGGCGCATAGCGAAGCGCTCAGCCTGGCTGATACCCTCCAGCCGCTAGTGACAGGCGAACATCCCTTCTCGCCGCGCGAGCATGAGGTCCTGACCCTCACTGCGGAGGGACTGACCAATAAAGAGATCGCCTTCCGCCTCGGTATCAGCGAGCGCACGGTGCAATTTCATCTCAACTCCGTTTTTAACAAGACTGCCTCCAACTCGCGCACGGAAGCAGTGGCGCAGGCGATTCGGAACGGCTGGATCAAAGGGTAACAACCTGTGTAAACAGCGGAGGCGGGAAAGACCATTTTTAGCTAAGATGGGGGCAGACCACTAAAGGAGAAATATATGTCTGCAAAAGACTTGCATAAAGCGCTGGGCCCCATTGCTTCACTATTCGAGGATCCCGAGGTCATGGCCGTCATGGTGGATGGACCGGAACGGGTGACGATAGAGAAAAATGGCAAAATAGAATCCACCAGCATCCGTTTCAAATCAAATAACGAAGTGAAGGCTATCATCGAGGCGGTTTTGAGCACGGCGGATGTTGAGGTGGAATACAACAAAACGATCCACGAAATCCGCCTGAGCGACAACAGCCGGATGACCGCCATTCTTTTGCCAACAGCCATCGATGGTCATTGCGTCATCTTCCGCAAATGGATGTCTAAGCAGATCACATGGGACAAGTTATTTGAATACCACACCATCACCCCGGAGGCGCGCGACCTGATCCAGGGCGCGATCCATGCCCGGGTCGGAATCCTGATTGCGGGCGGCACGAACAGTGGCAAGACCACCTTCGCCAATCGCGTCATTGAGTTGATTCCGCCGGATGAACGGATCGTCGCCGTGGAGGTGTCGCACCAATACCAGTTCACACATCCGCACGCGATATTTCTCGAGGCGCAGGGAACTCCAAATTTGGGAATGAACGACCTGCTTACCGCTGCTTCCAAAATGAGACCCGATTGGCTGGTCGTTGGAGAGCTGGAAAGCGCTGAAGCCTTGCGTGCCATGCAACTCTTCAGCACAGGCAACAGCGGGTTGACCACCATCCACGCCAACCATGCGGAGAATGCCCTCACCCGTTTGGAGACCCTATGCCTGATGGCAAATCTCGGACTGGGGCTGGATGACATCCGCGAGATGATCGCCTCCGCCTTGCAGCTGGTCATGTACCAGGAACGTCTGCCCACTGGCAACCGCAAGGTAACCCAGATCTCCGAGTTGCGCGGGCTGGAAAATGGTCGCTACGTGCTCCAACCGCTGGTGCGCTTCAATGGCGAGAATGATACGTTTGAAAGGCTGGGTAACAAACCTGGCTGGGAGAAATAAATGATCTGCGCTGGAAAAGGACAGTCACAAGAAATATCATTGCCCCAATTCATTTTATAAATCCAGATTTATTGATTTAAGGAATTCCCGCTCTTAACCACTTCTAGAAAATTAATCTCATGGTACACTTTTTTATTATGTCCCTGTTCCTGCAGCTTGCCACCCTGCTGGTTATTATCCTGCTCGCCGCCAAATTGGCTGGGTATATCGCCATCCGCCTCGGGCAGCCCTCGGTTCTGGGCGAGCTGGTGGTGGGCATCCTGCTCGGCCCATCCCTGCTGAATCTGCTCCATCTGCCAGCATTCAACGAAATAGTGATGCAGGAAACTCTGAAAATGATCGGGCAGATCGGCGTTCTGCTGTTGATGTTCATTGCCGGTCTGGAGCTTCATTTCGATGAATTACGACGTAACATGCACGTGTCGACACTGGCAGGGATTTTTGGAGCGGTATTGTCGATCCTATTCGGTTGGGGCACCGGTCTTTTATTTGGCATGAGCCAATCTCAAGCGATTTTCCTCGGCTTGATCCTGGGCGCATCCTCGGTCAGCATCTCGGCGCAGACTTTGATGGAACTCAAACAACTCAAATCACGCGTCGGTTTGAGTCTGCTCGGGGCGGCTGTCTTTGACGACGTTCTTGTCGTTCTGCTGCTTTCGTTGTTTTTCGCCATCACGACCGGTAAAAGTTCAGCGCAAGGTTTTTTCCTTGTTTTCATCCGCATGGCTTTATTTTTCGCTGCAGCGATCATGTTCGGCTTATGGCTGCTGCCGTTTATCATTCGTAAAGTACGCGCCCTGCCCATCAGCCAGGGGGTGTTGACCCTGGCGGTAATCACCCTGCTTTGTTATGCCCTGGCAGCCGAGTTGATCGGCGGGATGGCCGCCATCACCGGCGCATTTGTCGCTGGATTAATGTTTGCCCGCAGCCCCGAAAAAGAGGCGCTCCATCCCCGCATCTCAGCGCTGGCGTATGGATTCTTTGTACCGGTTTTCTTCGTCGACATCGGCCTGTCTCTTGATGTGACAACCCTCAAATCCAACCTGGGGTTGGCAGTGGTCGTCATCCTGGCTGCTATAACCGGAAAACTTTTTGGCTCAGGGCTGGGAGGTCGTCTGTCAGGGTTCACCTGGCGTGAAAGCGGACAACTCGGGATGGGGATGGTACCGCGCGCCGAAGTCAGTTTGATCGCTGCCAGCCTCGGCATGTCCGCTGGATTCGTTTCTCAATCAACTTTATCGGCAGTGATCGGGATGATTTTAGTCTGCACCTTGATCACCCCGCCGATATTACGCTTTTTGTTTCACAGGCAATAAGGTGACACCATGAGCATGATTCTTTTCGTTCTCCATGATGCGGAAAAATTGCAGGCTGTGCTCGATGCCTGGGAGGAAGCCGGCATCAGCGGAGCTACGGTCCTGTTCAGCACGGGCATCGGGCGCATTCGCGAATCCCAGGCATTGCGCGATGATCTGCCGATTATGCCATCACTGGAGGATTTCTACGCATTGCCAGAAAGATTGGGGAGGACGATTTTCACCATCACCGACGATGAAAGCCTGGTCGATAAAATCGTCCGCGCCACAGAAAGCGTGGTTGGGGATTTGAATGAGCCGAATAGAGGCATTCTGACCGTTTTGCCAACCACTGGGATTTACGGACTGAGAAAGACTGCCTGAACTCGAAGTAACGGCAACTTTCGCCTTGGAAACCCGTAGAAAAAGGAGACGAAAGTCAATTGTGCCAATAATCGGGAAGTGCTACACTTTGTTAAGTTGATCTCGTTCATCGGAGGCAATTATGGGGCGAACTTTATCGTTCATCGGCGCGGGTCTTCTTTTTCTTTTCGGATTATGCCTTGTCGGTTATGGGGCTTTGGCGCTGATCGGGTCAACAAACCCGGCATCGGGTAATCAAAGCTGGGTTGCCCAGGGGATGGGATTCAGCGCCTTTGGCATTATCCTGCTGGTGGGCGGCGGATTGTTGATCTGGCTGGCCATGCGCGGGCAAAAGACCGAAGTCATCCAGCAGGTCACCATGCAGGTGGACCTGCCCGGCGAAACAAAAGTCGAAGAAATGAAATGCAAATCGTGCGGCGGGGCTTTAACCACGGACAATATCAAGATGGTTAATGGCGCACCGGTGGTCACCTGCCCATTTTGCAATACCGTCTACCAACTCACCGAAGAACCCAAATGGTAATGTAATACAGAAGGAGGGACGCAATGAAACGTCGTCTCATGGTTCTGGCTGTCGTTCTAGTGTTGATGTCTTTCATCACCACCAGCGTTGCTGCACAGGATTATTCTTTCGGCCTGCCACAGGAAACCGTGCATGTCTTTCTTAACGAGGACGGCACGATCAAGCTGGAATATGTTTTTGTGTTCAAAAATGATTCCAGCGGTCATGTCATCGATTTCGTCGATGTGGGCATGCCCAATTCCAATTTCGACATGAACGGCATTACCGCCGATGTGAACGGAAAACCTGTTTCGATCTCATCCGACTACCAGGGAGAAGGCGGCTCCGGCTTTTCAGTGGATATGGGCGCTTATGCCATCCAGCCGGGTCAGAGCGGGCAGGTGCATGTCGTCGTGGGTAAGATCGAAAAGATGTTTTATCCCGACACCAGCGACTCCAACTATGCCAGTTCGGAGTTTTCACCCACCTGGTTTGGATCTCAATATGTCCATGGCAGCACCGACCTGACCGTCGTCCTTCACCTTCCGCCGGGCGTTCAACCCAGTGAACCGCGTTACCACATCCCCAGCAGCTGGGTGGGAGCGGACGCACCCGTCGCAGGAATCGACAACCAGGGGCGTGTGACCTACACCTGGAATTCACCGAACGCCGACGGCTCCACTCAATACACATTCGGAGCCTCCTTCCCTGCGAATTACATCCCGGCTGCTGTCATCATCCGGCCATCCCTGTTCGATCAACTGGGCATTACATTCGATAACATTGTCACCGCATTGATCTGCTGCGGTTTCGCATTTTTCGGGATCGGCATGCCCATCATCAGCGTGGTCGGAGCCCAGCGTCGCAAATTGCAATATCTGCCGCCCAAGATAGCCATCGAGGGACACGGCATTAAACGCGGTCTGACAGCCGTTGAGGCGGCTATCCTGATGCAGGAACCGCTCGACAAAGTCATGACCATGATCCTGTTTGGCGCTATTAAAAAAGACGCTGCCGAAGTCGTTACACGCGATCCCCTCGCGCTTAAGGTGGCGGCCACCCTTCCGGAAGATATGCGCGATTATGAAATCGACTTCGTAAAGGCTTTCCAAGCCAAGGATAAAGCCGCTCAACGCAAGGAACTGCAGGGCATGACTGTGAAATTGATCAAATCAGTGGGCGAAAAGATGAAAGGATTCAGCCGCCGGGAAACCGTGGATTACTATAAAAGCATCATGGAACGCGCCTGGCAGCAGGTCGAATCAGCGGATACGCCTGACGTCAAAAGCAAGATGTTCGACGACTCCCTCGAATGGACCATGCTCGACAAGAACTTCGACGACCGCACGCGGCGCACGTTCACAGGACCCGTCTACGTCCCAATGTGGTGGGGGCGCTATGACCCGACCTGGAGCCACACTGGCGGAGGTATGTCCGCTCCGAGTATGCCATCGGCATCGGGTGGACACAGCGGCGGATTACCAGGCTCCGCATTCGCGGCTTCTGTGGTCACGGGTATGCAACATATGTCCAGCAGCGTAATTGGAAATGTAAATTCCTTTACCAACGGGGTGACCAACGTTACCAACCCGCCTCCCCCGCCCTCCCGCAGCAGCGGCGGTGGGCATAGCGGCGGCGGTTGTGCCTGTGCATGTGCCGGCTGCGCCTGTGCCTGCGCCGGTGGTGGTCGATGATTTATTCACCAACAATTTTACAGGTAACGAATGAATCTCTTTGATAATTTATTTGTGCGTAAGACCTCTGTCACGCCTTCTGCCTCCGGCCTGTACCATTACCGGTTGGAAAGCGACGACGAAAAAAGCCATGTCCATCTGCGCCTCGACCTGGATGGACATGGGACGTTGATCGTCAACGCCAACCGCATCATGCATCTCAATCCCACGGCTGCGTTAATGGCGCACCTCGTGCTGGAGAAAACGCCCGAACAGGATGCAGTACGGACAGTCCGCCGGCATTACCGCGTCAGTGCTTCACAGGCGCGTGCCGATCTGCAAGCCATCCAGACCCAGCTGGCGGAACTAACCCGTCCGGATGGCGCCTGCCCGATCCACGACCTGGAGCTGGAAACCCTCGCCCCATTCAGCGCACGACCCACCGCGCCCTACCGCATGGACCTGGCGGTCACCTATCGCTGTAACAACGACTGCGCTCACTGCTACAACGCCCGCGAACGTTCCTTCCCGGAATTGAACACCGACCAATGGAAGTGCGTGCTCGATAAGGTCTGGGAACTGGGCATTCCACATGTCGTCTTTACTGGAGGTGAGCCGACCCTGCGCACCGATTTACCCGAGTTGATCGCCCACGCTGAACAGAATGGGCAAATCACCGGATTGAATACTAATGCCCGTCGGATGTCCGACGCATGCTACATTGAATCACTCGTCAAGGCGGGGCTCGATCACGTTCAGATCACCGTGGAATCGAGCAACCCGGGCATCCATGACGACATGGTGCGCTGCAACGGTGCCTTCCCTCAGACCATCGCCGGATTAAAGAACGCGCTTGCCACACCGCTTTTCGTCATGACCAACACGACCATGCTCGAGACTAATGTGGACACCATCCCGGCGACGCTAGAATTCCTGGCAGAATTAGGCGTGCCGACCATCGGGCTTAATGCGCTTATCCATTCCGGGCATGGAGCGACAGTGGGAACTGGCCTGCCGGAAAGTCGGTTGACACCGCTGCTTGAAACTGCGCGATCAAAAACCGAGATGCGCGGGCAGCGCCTCATTTGGTATACACCGACTGAATACTGCGGTTTCGACCCGATGGCGCTTGAACTGGGAGTAAAAGGCTGCACAGCTGCGCTCTACAACATGTGCGTTGAGCCCGACGGCTCGGTCCTGCCCTGCCAGTCCTACTACCGCCCGCTTGGCAATATCCTTACCAATTCTTGGGATTCGATCTGGAATCATGATTTGTCAATAAAGCTGCGAGAGCGGCAAGGGTTGCCTGAGAAATGCAACGGTTGCGCATTGGTCAATGAATGCGGAGGCGGTTGTCCGCTTCAATTTGAAATACCCGATCAACTGGAGGACCTTAAATGAGCGAACACGATTGGGTCAAAGAGTTTCCAGCCGCAATAACCGTGTGCGATTCGCAAGCCTTCATCCTCGCCATGAACGACAAAGCTGCAAAAACCTTTGAAAAGGATGGCGGCTACACGCTCATCGGAAAAAATATGTTGGACTGCCATCCAGACCCTGCGCGCACCAAAACCGAACTGCTGCTGGCATCAAGAGAAAAAAACGTATATACCATCGAGAAAAACGGGATCAAAAAATTGATTTACCAGTCGCCGTGGTATAAAAGCGGCAAGTATGCCGGTTTTGTGGAAATCTCTCTTGAGATACCTTTTGAAATGCCCCATTTTATTAGAGGATGACTGGCAGTCCAACCGTAACCTTATATGAATGATACAACGTTGTTTTACCTGCTTACCTTTCCGGACGAGGCCGATCCCGCTGGAATCCCCCTCGAGAAAATCACCGGGTTGAAGGATGCCCCTTATTTTCAACCGGTGGATATTTCAGTGCGCAACCTGCCTGGGATGTGCGTACAGGCTGAAACAACAACCGTATCCGTTGCCCGACAGCGGTTCGATGAACGCATCCAGGTTGTGGAAAGTCGCTACGAACTCTCTGATCCCCTCTCAATGGCGGGTATTCAAGAGCGGGAGCGTATACAAACAAGTCTGCGAAACCAACTCATCCCTCAGGAATACCGCACCAACGGATTGTATGAAGAATATGTTGTCCTGTGCCTGTCCAAAATTGACAGCTCGCCGGACGATTTTATTGAAGCTAATACAAATACGTTATCCCGTTTCATCCGCCCCCAGCGGGAAACCCTGGACTCAGCCGAAATGAATGAAATTCTTATCAGCCGCGTGCGTTATTCTCATGAAGACCTGACATTGGTGGATTGGGAAGCAGCGATCATCATCGCGCCTCAAGCCGATTTTCAATCCGATATTGAACTGCTTAAGATCGGAAATTATCAGCTGTTACGTTATCGGATTCTGGACAAATCCATTGAAGGAATTTTGCGCTCAATTAACCAGGAGTTCCTGCAGGGAAAACGCTCACAAAGCAAACCCGCCCGCTCGTCCCTGCGCCGCATCATTTCACACCGGCTTGAAATCGCTCTCGATTTCGAACAGACTGACCAGAACCTGCTTCTGATCGGTGACTGGTACACTGCAAAGCTCTTTGTTATTATCCGCAATGAGTTTTATCTTGACGAATGGAAATCTGCTGTGCGCACCAAGTTGGAAAACATGGAAGGGATCGCCAACACCATCCAGGAGAATTTTTCACTCTCCTTTTCCGGGTTGTTGGAGAATGTCCAACTCGCCGGGTGGATCATTCTTCTGGTCGGGTATTTTATTTTGTTCTTCCTTGAAATCAGCCGCGTGAAATAATTCTCACCGAACCATCTTCATTGGGAAGAATGTCGGATGAGAAAAGGAGAATTTTATGCCCATTTTTGGAAACTTTCGAAAGATATTCATTCCAGTACAGCCTCTATCAGCAGGCACCTTTCAAATGCAAGCCGCACCTCAAGACTCCCCGCCCTACCGTCTGCACTTGCGCATGCATTCGGACGGGTCAGGAATTCTCATCGTTAACGCCTCAACCATTCTGCACCTCAACCCTACAGCGACGGAATATGCCTATCATTTTATTAAAGGTGCAAGTGAGGAGGACGCAGCCGCGGCCGTCTCCAAACGTTACCGCATAAACAGGAAGCAGGCGCGGGGGGACTACCTGGATTTCACCGAACGGATTCAGGCGTTAATCTCCACCCCCGATCTGGATCCCGTCACCATGCTGGATTTCGAACGGGTTCGTCCTTATGAAACCAGCCTGACCGCTCCCCTCAGGCTTGACTGTGCCCTCACCTATCGTCTGCCTCCAGGGGCAGACCAGTCAGCCGCTCCGACCAAGCGCGTCACGCGTGAACTGACTACCGAAGAATGGATGGCGGTGCTGGATAAAGCCTGGGCATTTGGGATTCCCCACATCACATTTACAGGCGGCGAACCTACGCTGCGTGAGGATTTGCCCGCGCTCATCGCCCGCGCCGAAGCAAACGGTCAGGTGACCGGCCTGATAACCGATGGTCTGAAACTATCCAATGCGAGCTACCTCGACACCTTGCTTCAGACCGGTCTCGACCATTTGCTTTTCATCCTTGAAAAAGAAAATCCTGCCTCCTGGCAGGCTTTGGAAGCCTGTCTCAAGGCAGATATCTTCGTCACTGTTCATCTGACGATTACCGAATCGGATCCTGCGAAGATCAAGGCAACCTTGGAGAGGTTGGACGGGATGGGGGTTAAGAACCTGTCAGTGACCACCGATCCGACCCATCGTGATGCCGTTTTGCAAAACCGTGAATTAGTAGCCAAGCTTGGGATGAGACTCGTCTGGGATCTGCCTGTTCCGTATTCTGAAAACAACCCCGTGGCGTTCGAACTGATCGAAGATGAAACAACACCCAGCGGTGCAGGAAAAGCCTGGCTGTATGTTGAGCCAGACGGGGATGTGCTCCCAACCCAGGGTCAGGCTGACCAAGTACTGGGCAATATCTTAAGAAATGAGTGGAGCGAGATTTACAAATAGCGGCTTAAGGACGGGTGGTGCCCGTCCTTTTTTTCGCCTGCCTCTTGTATAATCAAGCCATGTCCCGTTCTGCAGCAATAATCATCCATGGTAATGAGATCGCCCTCATCAAACGCCGACGCGAAGGCAGGTTGTATTATGTCTTTCCCGGCGGGCAGGTGGAAGAGAAGGAATTGCCAGAGCAGGCAGCTGTGCGCGAAGTGGAAGAGGAACTGGGCTTACTCATCGAAATCGACCGTCTGATGGTTCAGGTGAATCAACGCGCCAAGATGCAGTATTATTATCTTGCCCGCACCATAGGCGGAAAATTCGGTACGGGAACTGGCCCGGAAATGCGCGGGCTTTATCCACCAGAACGAGGCAGTTACCACCCGATCTGGATGCCGCTTGCCAATATTCTTAAAGAGAACGTAGTCCCGCGGGAAGTGGCGGAAATTGTGTCCGCGTCGTCCCGTGAGGGCTGGCCTCGAGAGGTGGTTACCTTGAATGAAAATGGACTCCTGTAAGGCACAACTCAATTCGTACCATCCGCCCGTGAGCATCGTTCCATGAGCCAACGGCATATTTATGTCGTCCGGCATGGACAACGCCTGACCGGTAATGGGACCGACCGGTTGGGACTTGGAATCACAGAAACAGGCAAAATCCAGGCTGAATTCACGGGGGAACGGGTTAGCCTGATCCCGGTCAATAACATTCATTACAGCACCCTGCGACGCGCAGCAGAAACAGCCAAAATCATCGCCAAATACATACCGAATACACGTATGCAGGGCTCGCAATTGCTATGGGAATGCATACCCTATTTGCCGGGTGATTTTATTACCTGGTACACAGCCAACCGGAACAGGATCAACCAGGATCAAATTACCACGCCTCTCCAAATGGCGACCTGGCTCAACCTATGGACCCCCGAAACACCCTGGGATTTGGTCGAAAAAGGATTTGCTCAAGCCCAGCAGGCATGGACTCACTTTTTCCGCCCTTCCAAGGATGAAAGGCATGAAGTGCTTGTCTGTCATGGAAATATATTACGCTACTTCATGGTGCGTGCCCTCCAAGCCCCCCTCGAAACCTGGATTAATGCTGAAATAAATAATTGCGGTATTAGCGAATTTGCCGTTAACCCCGGGGGTGAAGTGACACTAATTTCCCACAATGATACCGGTCATCTTCCCGTTCCCATCCGTACTGTGGCTTGATTCCATCCAAACCTGCCCCTTCGAATGCCTGTTGACAACCTTTCATAATCTTTGTAGACTCATAACACAAAATAATTGATCGGTTCTTCGAACTGGATTTTCAGGAGAAAACCATGGCTGATGAGAGACGCAAACTTGAGCGCAAATATCTGGTCGTTTATTCGCGCGTGTTTGACCGAAAAACCGGCAAAGTGATCGGTTACCTCTCTGACCTGACCGTCAAAGGAGCCATGATTATCGGAGAACATCATTTGGATACCGGGGAATATTTCCTGCTGCGCATCGATCTGCCCGAATCACCTGAATTCAAGAAAGACCACATTGACCTTTCTGCAAAGTCAGCTTGGTCCAGACCTGATATCGATCCGGCTTTCTTCAATACCGGTTTTGAATTCACCGACCTTCCGCCTGGTGATGAAAAAATCATTGAATTGATGATCGAGTTATACGAATTCCGCCGCGAAACAGAGAAGTACCCGCCTTCGGTAACAGAATTGGAAGACCACAATCATTTGTAATTGAATGGAATCGCAATAATATCCTTTTGGCTCGGAAACCGATCGAACGGCTCGCCGAGCCTTTTAATCTTCAACAAGAAAAATCCAATGTCCACGCTGCATCCCCTCCCTATTCCAGAATCCTACTGGGTCATCCCCGGACAATTCCTCGCAGGAGAATATCCGGGGTCATGGGAGGATGAACGCACCCGCCGGCGTTTGGACTTATTCATCGAAGCAGGCATTAACTCCTTTGTCGACCTAACTGCTGATGGTGAGCTTCTCCCTTATGCACCCGTTCTCTCCGAGCAGGCAGCGGTTTACGATTTCTCAACAACCTACGCACGATTCTCGATTGGGGATTACGGTATACCTACTCTCACACAAATGGAAACCATCCTCGATTTCCTGGATAACTCACTTCAGAGTGGGAAGAAAATATACGTCCATTGCTGGGGAGGCGTAGGGCGTACTGGAATAACGGTAGGTTGTTACCTAGTCCGGCATGGGCAAACAGGTGACGAGGCTTTGGCTCAATTGGCGGCATGGTGGCAAAACGTTCCCAAGCATATACAATATCCGAGATCTCCTGAGACAGATGAACAGGTAGGGTTTATCCAAGCTTGGAAGAGAGGGCCATAAAATGTCGTTCGCAGTGGATTGGCATGCGAGGTACTCCCAGCAGGCGCGTTGGACGGCAAATGTACGAAAATATCTTTTTGACCGCGCAGGGATGGAATCGTCCCAGAGGGTATTGGAGGTCGGGTGTGGAACGGGTGCTCTGTTCACAGAGTTTCCCCCAACCACGCAAGTGCAACTCTGCGGGTTGGACCTGAATGCGAACAACGCACATCTGGCTCGGCAAAATGTTCCTTCTGCTGACATTTCCTGTGGTGATGGGCATCATCTTCCTTATCAGGATAGAATATTTGACATAGCTTTTTGCCATTTTCTCCTGTTATGGGTTCATTCCCCTGTGGAGGTTTTGAGGGAAATGAGACGTGTCGTCCGAAAGGGCGGAGCGGTGCTCGCTCTGGCAGAACCGGATTACGCTGGCAGGATAGATTACCCCCCGGAACTTGAGCCTCTTGGCCGCTGGCAGGCTGACTCGCTCAAAAAGCAGGGCGCCGATCCGGTTGCGGGACGCAAACTGCGTAGCTGGTTTTCATCAGCGGGGATCAAGCCGATTGAAAGCGGAATCATAGCCGGCGGGTGGTCCGGTTCCCCTTCCCCAGACGAGCGCGCTTTGGAATGGGTTGTGATCAAATCTGATCTTGAAGGACAGGTCCCATTTCAAAACATCCTGAAAATAAAGAAGCTCGATGACGCTGCCTGGGATAACGGGGAGCGTGTGCTGTTCGTGCCAACGTTTTATGCTTGGGGCAGGACCTAAGGCCTACTAAAGTGAAAGGGCTTGCCCTTGCAGGGTGACCAAGAGAGCCTTATAATCTTTTCAAGTTTTGGAGCCTTTTTTGGAAGAATTTACACCTGAAGTAAACCCTGAAACACCCCCCACCGGGACCGAAGTACAAAAATCATCCTCCTGGGGACAGGTGGTGCGGGATGCCATTGAAACCATCCTGCTGGCGGTGATTTTATTCGTTGTGATCAACGCCCTCTCCGCACGGGTGCGAGTGGACGGTTTCAGTATGCGTCCAACCTTGGAAAATGGTGAATATGTTCTTGTTTATAAATTGGCCTACAAGTTCAGCGACCCGCAACGCGGTGACATCGTAGTTTTCCGGTTCCCGGTCGACCCCAGCCAGGATCTGATCAAACGGGTGATCGGCTTGCCCGGAGATGTGATCAAGGTAGCCAACAGTGTGGTTTCGGTCAATGACCGGGTCATCACCGAACCCTATATTGCCGCCGCGCCGGAATACGATGGGATGTGGCTGGTACCTCCGGGTCAGTTATTTGTACTGGGAGATAACCGCAATGATTCATCTGATTCACATGCCTGGGGAATGCTCCCTTTGAACAATGTAATCGGGAAATCGCTCCTGATCTACTGGCCGCCCCCGGAATGGAACCTGATAGACCATACCAATGTGGTCAATGCTGCACCATAACTTTCCATGCAAACTATCATTGATATTCTTGAGCTGGCTGAAAAATACGAAAAGGAACTTCCACCTGCTCCCGAGGAGCTGGTCCAACCCAAAGGTGCGGCGCTGGCAGGCTGGATAGACCACACCCTGCTTAAACCGGATGCTCTCGCCGAGCAGATTAAAAATTTATGTATGGAAGCCCGGCAGCATCGGTTTGCCACTGTATGTGTGAATCCGGTATACGTGCCACTGGCGGCGGGTCTCCTGCGAGATTCCGGCGTTGGCGTCTGCTCAGTCATTGCATTTCCGTTGGGAGCAAACCTCCCCGCTTCGAAGGCAGCCGAAACGCACGATGCGATCAACGCCGGCGCAAACGAGATCGACATGGTCATCAATATCGGCGCAATGAAGAGTGCCGCGTATGGATTGCTTCAGGAGGATATCTCCGCCGTGGTGGAAGAAGCCCATCGGAGCAATGTCCCGGTTAAGGTTATACTTGAAATGGTATTTCTCACTCAACGCGAAAAAATTATCGGCTGCCTGGTCAGCCAATCGGCAAATGCGGATTTCGTGAAGACGTCTACAGGTTTCGCATCAGGCGGTGCAACTGTGGATGATGTTGCCTTAATGCGACGTGTGGTTGGCGCAAAGACCGGTGTTAAAGCAGCCGGTGGAATCCGCACCCTGAAGGATGCGCGTTCCATGATCAATGCCGGAGCCAACCGTCTGGGTGCGAGTGCCGGAGTAACTATTTTGAAGGAATCCATCGAGGAATCAGGCGTATGAGCGAGTCAACCCAACGCAACGAATCATTTCCTTGCCGGGAATGCCAGGCTGGCATGATGCGCTTGAAATTCATCACGTATTTCACCTGGCTGGACGAAGAAGTGATCACGGTGCCTAATTTTCCAGCCTGGATCTGTGATGTTTGCGGACGACGCGAGTACGATGAAAAAGCTGTAAATTGGCTGTCGACGCTGCTTAATCCGGATGCTGGTCACGCCTCATCCCAACGAAAACGACGCGGAAAGAGACCGGCTGCGAAGCGCGGCTCAACCGGAGTCACACCCGAACAATGAAATCAGGGGAATAAAACATGCCCACTGAATCAACTGTTTCTGGTACGCAGCGCCTAATCAGTGCAGATTTCCTAACCGCCAGCTATCGTGTGGTCGGGAAAATCATGGTTCCCAATACCGGCCTGATGGGATTGATGAATGACGGAACAAGTTCCTTCATGGAAATCCTGGATGCCAAGCTGGCACGTCTGCATATGCCCACTAAACTGGTTGACCACTTCGAGGTGGTTCGTTTGGTCAAATCCCAGGTTATTGCAATCTGCATGGCCCGGCGCGAGGATATCGGACCCCAGGCATTAGCCCGCGGAGGCTATGTTCGTCTTGTAGAATATCCCATCCGGGTGGCCACGCAGGTTTATGAATTAAACGGGACGCTGGAGTGGGCTGGCCGATTCGATTTTTCAACCATCATGGTGGAGGGTACCCGCGAATTTGTACCCCTTTACAATGCCACCGTGACCGCGATTTTGATCCCGGCGTTCAAGGTCGAGAGTGAATCCGCGCTGTTCAATCGCAGTCAAGTGGACCTGCTCGCGTTAAAAACACAAAAAATTGAGGACTGAATCAGGGAAATGCTTGACCGTTCTCAAAGGCAATGATAAAATCCAGCCCGCTCGAAAAATAGAGCCCCCATCGTCTAGAGGACCAGGACGCAACCCTTTCAAGGTTAAGACCGGAGTTCGAATCTCCGTGGGGGCACACTACGATACCAGGTTTTTAGTTGCATGGATTTATATATCTTTCCCCTCAATAAGTAAGTGGGATGAACAATACCAGAATTGAATGATTTTATATCCATTGAAGAAGCTGCCGAATAGCTCAAGTACCATGTTGACCATGAACGACGCTTGAGGCGAGAAGGCAGCTCGAAGATCGGCCGAACCTGGTTGGTTAAGCGTGACGCGCTGGACAGCTACATGAAGCGTACATCCAAGATGACCAAGCACGACCCACGCCGGAATAAGTGACAGGACGCCCCCACGAGGGCGTTTTTTGTTTCCCATTTTCACATCAAT
>Ga0315290_10001063_pt1 | contig 18775 bp, 34 predicted proteins | sample YL17G12_0_MG_FD_203627 | JGI IMG/M metagenome (GOLD analysis project Ga0315290, IMG submission 203627) | Sediment microbial communities from Yellowstone Lake, YNP, Wyoming, USA - YL17G12_0 | ecosystem: Environmental > Aquatic > Freshwater > Lake > Sediment | place: USA: Wyoming | collected... | reverse complement strand
AAATGAAACTCAAAGTCGCTGATGTCAACTACCACAACCTGAAGGATGTGGCTTGCGACTACGCAAAAAGTCGTGTCGCGTTTGGCCGGTTGACTCCAGACTTGCGAGGTCTTGATGCTTCATAGATTTATCTCTACTCTACGGCCTTCTCTAAAGGGAGGGCTTAACGCAGTTTTGCAAGACGGGTATAGTCTCGCTCATCCCAGTCCGTTACCAGACTTTTACCCAATAGAGAGATTATTCCACGTTCACCGTCTTTCTCTGGCAGGTCCAGAGTGCCCTACCTCCGATTTTGGGAGGCGTGGAATGAGCCTTAGACATGATGCTAAGGGTCTCCTTGATATTGATTTGTCAGGATATATAGGTATCGGTGACGATGACAGTAATTCTGCAAGGGGCACGATTCATCCGCACCCTGAAGGATGCGGTCTTCTCTACCCCTTGACCCCACGTGATAAAAGGCTCTTACGTGTCGAAGAAAAAGTAAATACAATCGACCACCGACTAAAACTCGACAAGATTCTCAAGGAAAGCTACCAAAACCCATAAATACCAATCCACCATATTAAACTACATGGCAGATTTAGGAGGGCAAACAGGTTGAATATGTGGGAGGAATTCCTCTCGGATAGGTATTATCCGAAAGTCTTGGATCTAGCCGAGCATTTCCCGGACAGACGCAGCCTTTACGTTAACTTCCGGGACGTCGAGATATTTAACCCGGAGATGGCGGATCGTATCCTCGAATCGCCACCCCAGGAACTCAGTGATGCCCAAACAGCTCTACGCTCAGTCGACCTACCGCTTGACGTAACCTTTGATGAAAACACGTTTCTTCGTATCCTCAACCTCCCCTTAACCCAACGATACCATGTCAACCAGCTCCGAGCGGTTCACGTCGGCAAACTAATAGCTGTCGAGGGCATGGTCCGGACGGCGACGGAGATCCGGCCTAAGATAGTCTCAGCGATGTACAGGTGCCAGAGGTGCGGACAGGAGTTCTTCAAATCTCAATCCGGCTTCCAGTTTGACGACAAGGACATTCGTTGCGGCAACGATGCCTGCGATAGGGGCGGTCCCTTCAAGTTACTCCTCGACCAGAGTCGTTTCATCGATGCCCAACGGTTGCGTCTGCAAGAATCCATCGAGGATATAGGAGCCCGATCCATCCCCCAGATCCTGGAGATAGAGGCCGAAGGAGACATAGCAGGCATAATAAACCCCGGCGACCGCGTAATAGTCAACGGCATAATCACCTCGTACAGGAAACCTGGCAATGTTGCTCTGTCGAACTACTTCGAAATTTACATGAAAGTTGTCTCAATCGAGATGGAAGAACAAGAATATGAAGAGATAGATATCTCCATGCAGGACCAGGCCGAGATCTTGAAGCTGGCCCAAAAAGGAGACGTCCTCGACCAGTTCAGGCAATCAATAGCTCCTTCAATTTATGGGAATGATGTCATAAAGGAGGCGCTATCCCTTCAGCTCGTTTCCTCGCCAGAAGTCAGGAACTTTGACGGTACAATCAACCGGGGCGACATCCATGTCCTACTCGTAGGAGATCCTGGTGTAGCCAAGAGCCAGATGTTAAGGTACATGGCCAAGATATCTCCCCGGGGCCTCTACACCTCCGGCAAAGGCACCACGTCGGCCGGGCTCACTGCGACCGCAGTAAAGGACGAGCATGGAGACGGTCGCTGGACTATAGAAGCCGGTGCTCTCCCCCTATCCGACCGGGGTATCGCATGTATCGATGAAATGGACAAGATGAACGAGAAAGACAGAGAGGGGCTACACGAGGGCATGGAGCAACAATGCTACGATGGAAAAACAGAAATTCTCACGGAACGAGGGTGGATTTTCTTCAGAGACATTATGCCGAGCGATAAAGTGGCCGCTCTTTCACATGACGGTAATTTAGAATATATTCAACCAGAGAACATTTTTGCTGATTACTATATTGGAGATATATTCTACATACAATCCAGGCAAGTGGATTTAGCGGTAACCCCCAGTCACAATATATATGTTAATTTAAATATACGAGCAGATGAGTGGGAAGGGTTTACGCTAAGAAAATTAAATGAATTGCCGATTCATAAAAGAATGCGGTTCAAGAAAAACGCAAACTGGATAGGAGAAAGGTGTAATTGGCATATTATTCCCAGCGTACCGAAATTTGGAAATCAGGCAAGAATTGGAAAGGAAACCGGCGTGATAACTGTTTTAATGGATGATTGGTTGGAGTTTTTGGGTTATTATCTATCGGAGGGCTCCATCCGATATCATACGAAAACAAAGGTGCCATATACAACAACGTTATCTCAAGTAGATCCTTACGTAAAGGGAAGAATGATTGAGTGTCTTGAAAGGTTATCACTCCCTTATGGTATAAGTGATAAAAATATATATATATATTCAAAACAATTAGCATCTCATCTATCTCCATTAGGGAATTGTTATAAAAAACATGTGCCAGATTACATCAAAAAATTATGCCCTGTTCAAATAAGAATATTGCTTGATGCTATGGTTTTAGGGGATGGTTGGATTGATAAAAAAACAGGATCCACACACTACGTTACGTCATCAAAACAATTGGCCAATGATGTCACAGAATTGCTTTTAAAAATAGGACAATCTGGCAATCTCTACAAAACGAGATCAAAAGGTTCAGTAGGATATGTTCCTGGAGGAGGACTAGCTCAGGCCAAAGAGGATATATGGGTAATCTCTTTCATACGAGAACGACAAAACGAGCCAAACATAAATACCAACGGAGCACAGCATATAAAAGTGAAGCACTATAACGGGCCTATTTTTTGTGTTGAAGTTCCAGATCATGTTATCTATGTTAGGCGAAATGGAAAGCCGGTTTGGTGTGGTAATTCAGTAAGCATCGCCAAGGCAGGCATCTCCGCGACTCTACGTTGCCGCTGTTCGGTCCTGGCAGCGGCGAACCCTACTGCCGGAAGGTTCGATCGAGCCGGCATAATAGCCGACCAGATCAATCTCCTCCCGACACTCTTGAGTCGTTTCGACCTAATTTTCATCTGCCTGGACGTACCCGACAAGGACCAGGACCGCGAACTCGCTGATCATATCCTGAACGTGCGAACCCATCCGCAATCCAAAGCTCCCGTCATAGAACCGGCGCTCCTTCGCAAATACATAGCCTACGCCAGGAGAAACATCTTCCCCGAACTCTCGGAAGAAGCTGGAAAGGAGCTCAAAGAGTTCTGGCTGTCTTTGAGGGGCCAGTACGGGGGCAAACCCAACCAGCCCATTCCAACGACTGCGAGACAACTCGAAGCTCTCTACAGGCTGGCATCCGCGTCTGCAAGGCTCAGACTCTCTGCGACTATCGATGGCCAGGATACGAAGAAGGCAATCTACCTGACGGAATACTGCATGAAACAGGTCGGAGTCGACCCGGAGACCGGCCTGTTCGACGTAGGCGTGATAGACCTGGGAACTCCCAAGACGGAATCGGACAAAACGTTAGTCGTAGAACGCATAATCCGAGAACTAGGTCGGCATTCCCAGGGCAAAGCAGCCGAAGAGGAGATCCTGGCAGCAGCCTTCCAGCAGGGTATAGACGAGGACCGAGCCAGGAATATCATCTCCAGGATGAGGAGGGATGGGCGATTGGTTGAGCCACGAAACGGGTTCTACTCGTTTCCATAACGCTCTTCCATAGAAAATATTAAATTAAAGGACCGACCTTGAATATCATGATGGAACAAAATACAGTCACGCTGGAATCGCTGAAGAAGATCGGGTTCAACGAGACGGAGGCCCGGATACTTACAGTTCTCGATGCCTCTCAGTTCAAGACGACCGTCGAGATAGCCGACGAGCTGCTCTACAAACAGTCTCAGATCAGTAGGGCAACAACACGTCTAGTCGATCTGGGGCTAGTTGAGTTCGGCGAGATCAAAGGCTCTCTAGGTCGCCCGATGAAGGCGTACCGGCTGGTTCCATCTTCCCTCTGGAACTATCGGCACAGGCTCCTGTCAGAGGCCAGAAAAGCAATCGAGGAGATCGTCTGATGGCTAAAGATACCAATATCAACGAACCCATGATCAAAATCCTTGTCACCATTGGCATGAGACCCGAAGAAGCCAAGGTGCTGCTCTATATGCTTGATGTCGAAGACGATGCGGTCGTCCAGTCATATGCAATTCGAGCCGCAACAGGCATGAGCCAGCCCCAGATCTCCAGGGCCTTCCAGGGTCACATCAGACGCGGCTGGATAGATGGCATAAAGCATCTCGGGTACATCCGAACAAAGAGCGTCCGGGCTATCAAAACGGAGATCCTCAAAAGTTATCGGGATGTCGTAGCAATGGCGTCCATATAGGAATAAATTGAAGGAGGGTAAGCACATAATAAACAAACTGACCTTCAAGGCGGACGAGCGGCTAGTGATGGCACTCGATCTGCTCCAGAAGGAAGCGAACCTGGACAAAGACGACGTGATCAACAGGGCGATCTACTTTTACCTCGATCTCGGAGGTCCGGACGGAGAGTTCCGTCTCAAGATGCAACACGGGCTCAAAGACATCTTCGGCTTCAACGATCTGGTAGGCCTGGACAAGGTCATCGAACGCCAGGTAGCTTATTATCTATCCCAAAAGGAGGCTGGGCCAGCACCCAAGTCCACAGATTTTGCGGACAACTCCGGCATTGATAAACAAATCAGTCTCTACAAACTCGAATTGAACCGCACTCTAGGGATCCTCGATAATGAACTCGGTCAGGGCAAAGACGTAAAGGCAGTAGACGTAGCGAGCAGATCAGGCCTGGAAGTAGCTGCCATGTCGCGAATGTTATCCCATTTCGGTATCAATTCCAAACGAAAAGAAGTAAAAGGGGAACGGGCACGATTCTACGAGCCGGACCAGCTCGATGCCGTAAAAAAGGCGCTCGAGGACACGAAAGAAATTTAAGCTGCGGAGGTGAACAAGGATATCAGGACAGGCTACGACAACTAACTTGACTTCTGGATAAGGTCTTGGGGTTCTAATTGTATCACCACATATCCCTTCCCCAGGATCGATGTCGAGGCCTGTCCTGATTTCTTCTCTAAAATGCGACTCATTAAGCGGATCGATATCGATGTTTTCATGGTAGAGTCGACGGAAGGTGACAAGTGCTACCGAGTCGAGTACGTGCAGAGTGTCTGGGTCTGCAATTGTACCGGCTTCCTCATGCACGGCATGTACCAAGACAAAGATTGCATCCATATCGCAGTAGTCAAGCAAAAGTTCCCAGAGATCAGCCGACGCGCATCCACGATCAAAGTCCGCTGCTCCAATCCTCTAGGATACGAGATAGATATGCTTGCCTGGGCCAGAGGTGAGGTCTAAAGATGCAGAAGGTAAGGGATGCCGGAATGGAAAAAGACAACGATTTCCCCGATCTGGTTGAGGTACTTGCGGTACTGATCTGCTGGATTGGGATGATTGTTTTTGTGTATCTCTCTCGATGAAGGTGGTTAGCAAACATGTGTAACGTTTCGGGTGCAAGCAGGGCGATGATAGCCCACGGGTTAATAGAGGCAGTAAAGCAACTGCCGAATGGCAGGAGTTTTCTTCTGAAAGATGTCGTCCAGAACATGAATCCTGGAAATGCCGCGACTCTGCTCAAGTTCCGTGGTCTTATCAGGTTGGCTAATAGGGGGCCCTACGGTAATCCCCATTCTTGGAGAACCACGGAGAAACACCGGAGGTTGCTGGAATACTGGGAGGAGCGTGGGATATAATGATGAAACCCATACGTGGAACCATTCGCCTTCGTCCATCTAGCATGAGGCTCTTTAGAACGAGGGGCTGGATCTATGCAGACATGCCGAAAAGCCTGGCAGATTTGCTAAAGATAGCATTAAAGGAGCGAGAAGGATGATACCGATTGAATCGATGGGTCTACTCGTGATAGGTGGAATCCTCATCTGGATGATTTGCACAAAGATTACAGATAGTCGCGATCTCCCCTTTCCGATGGAACATATCTACCTGAAGATGCTAGACCCGGAGGTGGGCACAAAAAACCTTCCCCCCTGGAGCATACTGAACGATTTCGAATGGAGATATTCGCGGACGGATGATGCCTACGTAACCTTCTACAGAGGCACGAAGCTGAAGTTAATCAAGATCGCGGCCAGAGGAACCTATGTGGTGGCAGTGGAACGCATAACTGCTTTTGACATGGGCACCAATGTAATATCATGATAGAAAATAGAAAAAGAAATAAAGTATGACTCATCCAAGTTCTCTTATGAGCGTGAAATTAATATCAATCGTGGGTTTGTTGACCTGTATGCTAGTGGTAAATATGGCACTTGCATGGCCAATTGATCTCAATATCGACAGAGCCACGGTGAAAGGCGACGTAAGCTATTTGGATGGGGTTACAGTAGATCTTCCTAAGATGATATTTATATCCTTAACCCCCGATATAGTGGTGGAAGATCATCCTGATCTTACCCCGCACATTGTCATTGAATTCTATATACCTCAAAATGGGCCACGCCCAGTAAATGAAAGATACGAGGACCCCGCACAATGCATAGCGCCTAAAGATCTTGCAGCATATGGGAAATATGAAGCAAATGTAGGCGGATTACCAGGGATTGTTGTTTATTATCTTAGACGAGAAAAGTTCGGCCCCGACTATCCCGTCCTCAGTATGACGGCTTATGCTACCGATCACGGCGCGGAAATTTTGGTAACGAATCATGATCAATCCATTTACGGGAAAGTTTTTACTTTGGAGAAATGCTTGGATTTATTCAACATAACGTTGAATGAACTTGAGATATGTCATAGATCATCAATGGAATCCAAAACCGCAAAAGATTTAAGTTCAGGAGGTGCATAGAAGATCTGGGACGAGCAGACTAAGCCGACCTACCCTATTTGTCGAATCCCTTCGATATCTACACCTCCGCTGGCGAAGCGTCCGGTGGCATCCGGGCCGGCGGAAAAACTGGTCGGCCCTTATATCCCTCATCCGTTGATACTGCTCGTCCCGGTTCTTTTTACCGCACGTCAAATCGAGGTGGCTTTTGATCTCCAGTAAAATCGAAATGGGACGTCCCGATCTATATATAAAACCATGAAACCACAATCAGCTAAAGCAAAAGGCCGGTCGTTACAGAACGATGTCCGCAACCAGATCTGCGAGCAGATGTCGATCTCTCCGATAGACGTCAGGTCCACACCGACTAGCTCATCAGGCTGCGACATAATCCTCTCCGGCGCGGCTAGACAAAAATTTCCCTGGGGGGTCGAGTGCAAAAAGGTAGAGAAGCTCAACGTCTGGTCTGCCTGGGACCAGGCTACCATAAACGCCAGAAAAGAATCTCTCAACCCTCTCCTGGTGATCAAAAGGAACCGCAGCGAAACGCTGGTGGTCCTCAAGTGGGACGACTTCATGGAATTAAATAAGCAGAGGTGCAGATGTCCTCCGACAACGCCCTCGTCTTGACCTACGATAGCAATTCAGACATCTACGAACTTGTAGATCGCGCCGTAGGGCAGCCAACCGAAGAAGGAATAACAGTCCTTCGAACTCCAAGTCTCTTCAGTGCTCTCTCGTGCGCAGAGTCCTATCTGAGGGAGAACCCGGTTGAATACGGTCTGAGGTTGCGTGGGTTCAATCCACCTCGTGAAGATCCTGAGCCATCCAGTGGCGATTGAGATCATGGTCTCTCCAGTAGCGATGAGGATGACCATATTCCTGATCAAGCTATCGATACTGACTATGATCTCTAGGTAAACTATATATATCAGAAACGATTATAAATCAAGGAGGGAATTATGGGATCGCGGTTTAACAAAGAAGATCTCCAGAAGCTACGGGTTGAGGAGATCGAAAAGAGGGTCGATGTGGTTGGCTGGGATTCGCTAAGTCTTTTCAAGGAACTGATAGAGCAGAACAACCTATGCGTCAAAGACGTCCAGTGTGTGATGAAAGATCTAGCCCAACAGAACTACAAATTCAAGGACGGCAGGGTAATGATGGGGAACCAGCCCGTGGTCAAGATAAGATTGAGCGACGAATACTACTTCAAATACTGGGCCCAGAAGACCTTCCATATCAACCCTCTGACGTGTGTAAACGTTAAGGAGTGATTGAAAAAATGAGTGAACTAGGCGAAGCTATAGACGCCATTCTGGAAACGGCCCAGAAGGCCTCCGAAATCAATTACGACAGCCGTGGAGACATGGAAGCCAAGAACAAAAAGTTGAGGATGATCTCACAGCTCCTCGGCGATATCAAAGGATACCTCAAGGAGGCCCAGAAAGCCGAAAAGGACGAAGCCGCCATGCTAGGCAGCATATTCCTGACGGACAGCCGGCACGTCTCTCTGGACGATTTCGAGGATGTCCTCGTGACGCCAGGAGATGATGTACCAGAGGGCACTCTTGCAGAAGATATAGCCAATCCCCAGACTCTTCTTCCAGGCGAGGATGTTCCCGATAGTGAGGCATCCTAGCGGCAGGATGGCGACGGGATGACACTTATAAGGCTCTCTCTGGATGGTGACAAATATTGTGCCATCATAGGTGATATGCCAAGAGAGAAGTGTGTAGGATTTGGAGTGACTCCCTTCGATGCTCTGCACGACATGATTGACGATTTGAGCGGGCGAAATCGTGGGAAGATCCTCGGCCTGAAAGATATAGACCTGGATGTGATAAACGATTAACTCGTCCGCCCCCCTCCCCCCCTCCGCACCTCCCCCCCCTCCCCCTGGATCAACCGCCCAGCACAATGAATCACAGGACATATCCCTGCGCTCGGCACCGGGTACATGTTGTCCCGAAACGCAAATCAAGGACGGCATATGTGAAGGCTGCGGGAAAGTCTACATTGCGCAGAGGCTCGACGCACTTTACGCCAGAATCCCGGACTTCAAGTGTCTCGAAGGCTGCTCTCAGTGCTGCGGCGCGGCAGTCCCGATGCTCGAGATAGAGTCCGAGAGGTTCAAACACAAACGCCGCACCACGAACTTCCATCACTGCCCGCACCTCAAGAAGGGCAAATGCGACGAGTACGACAAGAGGCCCATGATCTGCCGGTTCTTTGGTACCAGCGAACATCCTCATCTCAGATGCCCGCTGGGAAAAGGACCCAAGAAGCTATTGACCCTAGAAGAGACCCACGAGATCATGAAGGAGTACGAGACGTTGGCCCCTCTTGGCCTACCATTTCTGATCAAACGCACTGGAATGATAAGGATTATAGGCAGAGGGTCGAGATGAGCTTGAAACGTGACATCCTAGCCGTCATCGCTTCCCTCATCTCCATACTGTCCTTCCTGGCCTACCTGATATCAATTCTTAACGGCAGCGTCCCTATTTCGACGACCACGACAGACGACGGCCAGCAGACGATAGTGTACTTCAAGTTCATAGACCAGGGGCGATACTATATCCTGGACTACAACGACAGCCTCCACCAGGTCGGCAAGAAAGACTTTGAGGATGCACAGATCATGAAACCAGCGAGGATTAGAAATGATCGCCAAATGTGAATGTGTGAATGTGTGGCAGGACGAGCAGTACGGTCCTCGGATGCGGGTCCACAATGAAGTTACGAAGAAAAGTTCTCCGGGACATGTTGTGGGGCGATGTGTTGTGTGCAGCCAGGAGCATCAGCTCGCTCGAAAGAAATCGAAAGTAGAATTGCGGGAAGAAGAACAATCCAAGCGGGATGAGAAGAAAAAGGCACTCAAGACCGTAAAATCCCGAAACAAGCGGGGCGGGATGATCAAACTTTGAATGGAGGAATACCAAGATGGAAACAAAGTGCCCGGCGTGTGGAAGCCCAAAAGATCCATCCCATATGAGCCTCGTACTCTTCTCCCGGCCGATGTGTGGAGGCTGCCACGATCTCAAAGCCTACCTGGACGAACATCAGATCAAGTACGAGGAGGTTGACGCCAGCACCCCCGATGGCTTGAGCTACATGTACATCCACGAGATCTTCGTGCGCACATTCCCGGCGCTATGTTTCGGCAACAAGCTCCTGAAGCACGACGAACTATTATGGAAGCCCGCCGTGAACTTGCCGCAGAATATCCCGAACTTGGCCCCTGGGCCGAAGAGGATGATGATGCGAAATGAGCCAGCATCAAACATGTAAAAAGTGTCTAAGGGAGCAGCGTTTCGAGTTCAATATTGAAGATGAGATATGGTATAAGTTGCCTGAAAAGTGGCATCATAGCGCTTTGTGTATTGAATGCTTCTTAGAAGAACTTCAAGCGGTTGCTCCATATCAAAAATTTGACATGTTGGATTTCTATCATCTAAGCATTGTTGGCACAGAACCTGATTCCGATCCCGATGATTCTAAACGTGATTATAACTCTTATTGTAAAAAATGTTCTTATGATATAAACAGGTGGTATAGAATTCGATTACATAGTCGGGAGGGCAGAGTGCATTTCATGCAACATGAAGAATGCTATCTGAAAGAAGCCAAGGCAATGATTAGAGGTAAGCATTGGGAAGGGAAGAACCGGTGCGTCAAGTTGGAGGGGGACGCATGACAAGAGATGGCGTCCAGGCCGGCGTCCTCTGTGGGCTGTTGATGGTGGCCGGGGCTGCTTGCATGCTCCTGTTTGTGGTGTCGAGGGGCGTGTGGTTGTGAAGATTACAGCCACCTATCTGGGCCGGGGGTTCCGGGGGCACTACCTGCTGGAGAATGTGGAGGGGGAGCTGAAGCGCAGTCATGCCTGGCTTCATGCTGATTATAATGAGATTCCTGAGGAGATCCCTATCGGCAGCAGGATAAGCTTCCAGGCGTCCCCACATAGCCACAAAGGCGAGGTAAAGCTGTCACAAGCCCGGGAGATTAGGGTGATAGCATGAGGGGCAATACGCCTATCCTGGCATTCTTCCTGGTGATCCTGGTCCTGATCGCAGTTGCGATGGTAGCCTGGGAGGTGCTATGAAAGTCAATGGCAATCGGTGGGTGCAATTTTGGTATGTCCGCTGTGAGGATGTCGTTCCTGATACCTTTTGGATCTGCGGGCATACGCATTGGACTTCTGGTGGAGCGGCCAAATGCCTAAAACACCATCTTAAGAAGCGGCCAAACGCGGAGATTGTAGCCTCTATCAAAGAGATTTGCTATTATCGTATTCGTGTTGAGGGCATCAATTTTGATGGTATTTGGGATGATGAGAATCGGGTGGTGCCATGACCATCGATCAGGAGATTACGATCATCTGCATCCTGGTCTACCTGGCTCTAGTGGGAAGATACTTCTTGAGGGGATGGGTGAGATGATCTCCATCAGAAGGATTGGTGAGCGACCTCGTGTGGTGCGCCTATGGCCACTCTACCACATCAATCTTTCGGGACGGCATCCCAGGATATTCAGGGCGCCGAGAGGGGGCTGGAGGTGAGCGTGTTGCAATATCAGGATTTCCTCGTATCAAAACGGACATCTATCACCCCCACAGGATTTGAGATAATACCGGATAAACTCAATCCCAAGCTCTTTGATTTCCAACGGGACATAGTAGCATGGGCTCTGAAAAAAGGCAAGGCATGTATCTTTGCTGGCTGCGGTCTTGGTAAAACCGCAATGCAGTTGACATGGTCTTGGCATGTCCATCTTGATACTAAAGGAGATATCCTAATCCTGGCCCCCTTAGCAGTTGCAGATCAGACGGTACGAGAGGGAACAAAGTTCGATATCCCAGTTACTATATGTGAAAGTCAAGAGGATATTAAACCCGGCATCAATGTAACCAATTATGAGAAGTTACATAAATTCGATCCTAAACATTTTAAAGGAATTGTATTAGATGAGAGTTCTATATTAAAATCTTATGATGGAAAATTCAGAAATGAAATTATAACAAATTTTCTTAATACCCCGTTTAAACTGGCCTGCACCGCGACACCTGCTCCCAATGATCACATGGAACTGGGGAATCATGCTGAATTTCTCGGAGTGATGACCCGAACCGAGATGTTATCTACCTTCTTCGTCCATGATGGGGGAAATACATCACAATGGCGGCTCAAGGGGCATGCTATTAAACCATTTTGGCAGTGGGTTGCATCTTGGGCCGTCATGATGCAGATGCCGTCAGATCTGGGATATGATGATAATGGGTTCAAGCTACCACCGATCAATATTCAGTCTATCGTAGTTGATAAAACGGGCTATCGAGTTAAGGAAGCCCTGACGCTCCAGGATAGGAGAGGAGCACGACGGAATAGCCTGGATCTCCGGGTAGAGATGGCATCTAAACTTGTGAATGACTCACCTAATGGAGATTCTTGGTTGGTTTGGTGTGATCTAAATGGAGAGTCGAGTGCTTTAAAGTCTGCCATTCCTGGATCGGTAGAGGTTAAGGGATCTGATGATTCTGATTATAAGGCCAAATCGCTACTAGATTTTGCCAACGGAGAGAGCCGCGTCCTTGTATCCAAACCATCTATAGCAGGGCATGGGTTGAATTTACAGGTATGCCATAATCAAATATTTACTGGATTATCAGATTCGTTCGAGTTCTATTACCAAGCAGTGCGTAGATCTTGGCGATTCGGACAGACAGAACAAGTCAACGTTTATGTCATAACCTCTGAGGCGGAGGGGGCAGTAGTCAAGAATATTCAACGGAAGGAGAGGGAGTTTGACAGTATGCTCAAAAACATGATAGCATCAACCCAGGAGATAACAAAACAGAATCTTCAGCAGACAAAAAGGGATACTGAAGCGTATGAAAGGGATATCTCCCGAGGCGATGGGTGGGAGATGAGGTTAGGCGATTGTTGCGATGAGATCCAGACTATAGGCAACGATTCCATTCACTATATATTATTTAGCCCACCATTCTCCAGCCTATATACCTATTCGAATTCTGAAAGAGATATGGGGAATTGTCGAGATGATGGCGAGTTCTTTGAGCATTTCTCTTATCTATCCAATGAACTTTACAGAGTCTTGATGCCTGGCCGTCTTATGTCGGTTCATTGCATGAACCTTCCCTCATCAAAAGAACGACATGGTAGAATTGGAATACGAGATTTCCGGGGCGAATTGATCAGGATATTCGAATCAGCGGGGTTCATCTATCATTCTGAAGTCTGTATTTGGAAAGACCCAGTGGTCGCCATGCAGCGCACGAAAGCACTCGGACTACTCTGGAAACAACTTAAGAAAGATTCTACTATGTGCCGTCAGGGGATACCTGATTACCTGATAACTTTCCGCAAACCTGGAGTGAATCCTGAAAGAGTCGCCCATACAGCAGAAGAGTTTCCTGTTTCTGTGTGGCAGAGATACGCATCTCCTATTTGGATGGATATTAATCCATCCGATACTCTTCAAAGAACCTCCGCCAGAGAGGATAAGGATGAGAGACACATAGCGCCTCTTCAGCTTGAGGTTATAAGGAGAGCATTAGAACTGTGGACGAATCCCGGCGATCTTGTCTTTTCGCCTTTTGCCGGTATTGGAAGTGAGGGGTATGAATCCTTGAAGAATAGCAGGCGGTTCTTGGGATTTGAATTAAAAAGAAGCTATTATGAACAGGCCACCAAGAATCTAGAGAGCGCTGTCTTCGAGTCTCGGACGCCTCCACAGGTCGATCTTTCGAAGTTTGAGGTAGAAGCGTGAGCCGATCCTGCGAGCAATGTGATTGGTACTGGCGGGGGATGTGCAATCCCGGAAACAAAGATCCGAACTCATGCCTTGATTTTAAGCCGGCTAAGAGATTCAAGTCGGGCAGGCCGAAGCAGACGAGGAGATCTTAATGCAGATTCGCCTTGGGACCGTGACGTTTCGGGATTTGCTAGGAACGGAGAGAACTGTCACCAACGAGATCGAGCGGGAGACCGAGAAGGCGATTCTGCTAAGAAGAGAGACTTACGGGCAGACTTCCAAGCGATGGATTCCCAGGAGCGTCTGTGAGATATCGCCTACCAAGATCGAGGTAGCCGAGTGGTGGTGGGAGAAGGAGGGGGTGAGGTGATAGTCGAACTCAACCCGGCTCCTAAAGAAGCCATCGATCTGCTTGAAAAGGTCCACCAATTGGAGGGGGAGCTGCAGCAGACTAAGGCAGATCTGGACGTCATCATGATGGGATTGCAGGGCCTGAAGAGGAATACTGAGGAGCTTGAAATACATTTAGGCAAGGAAATCAGCGAAGACCGAAAGCGAATCAGGGCACTTGAGACAATCTTAGAGCTGACTAATCAAGCCAAGCTCAAACCTCAACCAAGACAAGACAACCAGGCCGCTCTCCTCAATATGATGTTGATTAATGCATATCCTCAATGGAACCACATCGAAGTGTTCAGGGAGAAAATGGGGCTCCCACCAGGGGAATTCTCCCGATTACTGAGGATTATGAAATCTGGGGTCAAGGGGCAGAGAAGACCGCATCCTTCAGGGTGCGGATGAATCGTGCCCCTTGCTAGATTCCGTGTCCAACAACCGGTTGATGATCTTATCATACGATTCTCCCTTTTTACCTATCGATTTCAGGCGATCCCTGGTTTCCGTCTTAACCTGTATGCAAGTGAACATAACCCTTAAATAGTATTAAGTCCTATATAAGCTTAGTTCCCTGGCGACAGTCCAGGAAACAGATTCACGCCTTCCAAAAGGAAGGTAGGGCACTCTTGAATCGTCTTCAAGAGATAGACGGTGAACGTGGATCAAGTCGCTTTGCGTGGCATGAGTTCCGCAAGGAGCTGGTCTGAGTCAAGTGGAAAGACTTGGCAACAACAGCGTTAAGATCTCCATGCAAGGCAGGCTGCAGAAGCGGAGGGAAACCCATGAAGCACCAGGACTTCGCTAGTCCGGTAGTCAACCAGCCGAACGCGACACGACTTTTTGCGTAGTCGCAAGCCACATCCTTCAGGTTGTGGTAGTTGACATATCCCAAAACCAGTAACACTCACAACCACGAGCCTCACACGCAGCACCTACCAATACCGATTTTTGTAAAGACCATTTTTTAAAAATTTTTACAAGGAAAAGTTTTATATAACAGTTTATGATATCTATAGTTCATGCGAGAGTTTGAGCTTCATGGGGATATCGATACTATTTTTTCAGAGGTAAAAGAACAGCTTGCGGCCGAACTAAACCAGCCTCAAGAGACCTTGAAGGCCGTGGGCCTGCGGTTTGTACTTTACGATCCAGATCTGGACATGGTGTACGAGCGACAGTCTTCCTCACCCGACTTCAACATGCGAAAATTGATTCCACAGATAACCGACGAGCTGGGGTTGAGCCAGGCCTGGAACGTAGTCGTCAAAACGATGGCCGCCGTAACTTCTATCCTCGAACGGGATGGACTTGCCCACAACGATTCCATCTGGTTTGTAGATAACTACCTGGAGGAAGGCCTTGCGGGCTTGAAGCTGGCACTGGTCTTCGAAATCCTTGACGTCTTTCCAGAAGACGAGCTGGAGGAAATCAAACGCGAGGTCCAGGAGCAGATCAAAACCTTCCTCGATGCCTATCTCACGACTCAGAAGCCGCAACCAATGAGAGACCTGGTTAGGCTGGCCTCCAGGACGATCCAGGTTCATATCTACCAGAAGGGCGATGAGGTGATGGAGAAACTGATCGCGGAGATGAAGGAAAGCAACGATCTGATGCATATTACTTGATTGGAGGAATAGAGCGATGGAGATGGAAGAAGAACAAATATTTGGAATCCCAGAAGAGGGAGAAACGAGGATTGAGGCATCGGTGTCGCATGATACAGACAGATATGACGAGAAGCAAGAATCGATGGGTCAGTCTAAGCCCGAGAAACCGCGCCGATCCATGAAGTCCGGAACAAAGGCCAAGGCCAAGGCGAAGGAGAAGGCCAAGAACAAACTCACCCCGCTCCTGAATGCGCTTGGAATCGAGATCACCGAAACGATGGACCGGTTGTGTCTGGCTGCTAGTCCGGACCCAAGAATGACAGTCCTATGCCGCAAGGTCGGCGCAACACTCTTAAAGATGGAGGATATCCGGTGCCAGATTACAGCAGAGATGGAACGGTAATATGAAACTAGAACCTATAGATTCTAGATCTAAATGGGCCAAAAGTTGTAGTGTAAATACCGTTATCGAAAAGGCATTATACGAGGTATCACAGATTTTCCTGCCATTTGAAATAACGTCTCTATATTGGATAAATGGTGGTGCAGTAGCTTGAAACTAGAACCTGTAGACCCTCTAGCCGACTGCCCCAACGACTGCGATGATCTTGCGAGAGCGAAGAGGATCGCAAGGGCAATGGCTGCCAGGAAGGAGATTGAGAGAGACATCCATGAATGACACGATAGACGAGACCATATCACCTCCCCTTTTGCAACGCTTTGTAGGCAAAAAATGTGAGATCCAGCTCCTCTCCGGCAGGACAGTAATAGCCGTACTCCTCGGCTATCGGAAGTATAAGCTGCTGGTGAGTGAAGGTGGCTGGGAGAAGGTGATCAACAAGCACGCAATAGCGAGCGTATCGTTTAGAAGAGATATGTGACGGATGGAAAATGTAGGATACATGATGGACGACGACATATTATTGAGTAAATTAAAAATATCATCGATATCATATCCATTAAAGGCATCAAAGTATCAGAACAGGATATGCAGCTCGATAAATGACATTCTTGACGCGATCTATGGAGGGATTGATATTGGTACGTTGCGCTGAATTCTACAATAAGTGGCAGAAGTATGGAAACTTTTGCGAGAAAGATCCGAATACAGCCGCCCAAATAGAAGCCTATCTTGATCAGATTCTCGAAATCGCAGAAGTGATCGAAAAAATACCAGGATTTGTAAAAGAAGGAGAAGATCCGACCGCAATTGCAGCATCGCTGGTTTCCGAAGGTGCCACGCGGCCATTGATTTCCGAGAAAGATAGAGAAATACGCCAGGAAGCCATAGAACAAATTGCCAAAAAATCAAAGCAAAAGAAATCAGAGGGGAAAGAAAAGAAGGTAACAGGTCGGGAGGTAGAGGAAATCGTAGACGAAACCAGGAGGCGGCTTGGAAGGCCAGTCGAAAATATCTGGGACGTGGTTCAACGGACGGCTGAAAAGAAGTCCAAGTTCAACTTGACGAGCGATGCTATCGAGTGGGCTCGGTACACCTGGAACCCCGTCACTGGTTGCCTGGGTCCGGATGGAAAAGGCGTATGCAGCTACTGTTATGCCCGGGACATCTCCACGCGGTTCTACCATACCTTCGATCCTACGTTCATTCCCGAACGCCTTCATGCTCCGCAGAACACAAAGGTTCCTCCGAACGCCGTAGACGAGCCAGGGTACAAGAACGTCTTCGTTTGCTCGATGGCAGATCTTTTCGGTGATTGGGTCGACAAAACCTGGATAGAACGTGTCATGCTGGCAGTTACTGAGGCCCCACAGTGGACGTTCATATTCCTGACCAAGAACCCAAAGAGGCTCCTGGATATAACCTGGCCGGAGAACGCCTGGGTAGGGACTACTGTTGACGTCCAGGCCCGGGTAGAGAAGGCCTGCGAGGTCTTCCGAGATCTTGAGGCTCCGGTGAAGTTCCTCAGTTGCGAACCTCTTCTCGAACCTCTGGAGTTCAACGACCTGTCGATGTTCGATTGGATGATCATCGGAGGCCAGAGCGAGGTCAACTCATCCCCCGCATTTCAGCCAGAGTGGATGTGGGCCGAGTCTCTATTGATCCAGGCCCGTAAGTTCGGCCTGAAGGTCTACTTCAAACCCAACCTGGAGAGCAGACCGAAGGAGTTCCCGACATGAACAAACTTTCAAAATGCCCCAAATGCCTGTATTTGTGGGAACGACGGGCAAAGGTCCCAAAAGCCTGTCCGAGATGTAAGACCAGGCTCGATGTAAAGCGAAAGATGCCCAATCTAAAATATACGGACAAGCCCAAAGATTACTCAAGAGTATATGTCGGTTGTGGCACTGACCTGATAATGAGCGATGATTTCGGACTGAACTTCACTGGGGAATACGCCTGGAATATTGCATATCGTCCGTGGCTCCCCAACTTTACGCGGGTAGACGGAAAAACCACCGAAGAATGTAAATATTTTCTACAGACCCATGACTTGAGCGATAACACCTTAAAGCACTTTGTAAAATGGTACGAAGAAGGATGGGGGTACTGGGGGTGGACATCGAAATTCACCCAGCCTTATAACATATCCGATGGACTCGATGCTTATCAGGTTTACGTTCCAGGAACGACAAACCAGACGTTCATGCTCATTTCGTCGCAGACCAAGGCCAAAAGTGGAGGAGGCTATATTATCTCTTTTAAAAAAGCGCTTGATGGCGGCGATGTTTGGGTAGACGTCGATCTCTCCACTGCCAAAATTTTCTCTACCGATCTATCGAAATACGAAATCGGTGGTGCATTTTTAGAGGATTCTTACGCCGATTTGGCTTGGGTTGGTCCCGCATGTCACAATTCAGGTTATTGGCTACGATCTGACAAGTGGGAGATGAACCTCAGCTTTGATGTAGCCGCAAATCTGCTAAAGGATCGGAAAAAAGAGTTCAACGTCAACTGTAACGTAAAAAAAATACGTACCAAAACATTCCAAAACGATGCCCTTTTACGTGATCTTGAGAACAAAGTATCAATGCTACAAAATGAACTCAACGAGCTGAAAGAAAGGTACTCCATCAGTCAACTACCACAACCTGAAGGATGTGGCTTGCGACTACGCAAAAAGTCGTGTCGCGTTTGGCCGGTTGACTCCAGACTTGCGAGGTCTTGATGCTTC
>Ga0315290_10001062_pt1 | contig 18777 bp, 12 predicted proteins | sample YL17G12_0_MG_FD_203627 | JGI IMG/M metagenome (GOLD analysis project Ga0315290, IMG submission 203627) | Sediment microbial communities from Yellowstone Lake, YNP, Wyoming, USA - YL17G12_0 | ecosystem: Environmental > Aquatic > Freshwater > Lake > Sediment | place: USA: Wyoming | collected... | reverse complement strand
CAGGATGGTCATGTTAATCGGCATGTTCAACCTATTTCAGGACAATTCAAAATGGCCCAACTTTGATAACCTTGGCAGAAATCAGCAAAGGTTGATTGATGCGTATAATCTTTAAACAGTTTAAAACTACAGCCTCAAACTGTCATACACATCATTTATTTCACGTTCTCTTATACTGACAATCAGTATTTTGTCATTTTGAGGAGTAATTTATTTCATAAAAAGTAATAATAATTGACGTTAAAATTTATATATAAATGATATCATAGTCGGGGATTATACTTATTCTTCTTTGTCCCCCTGAGAAGCCTGCCAAGAGCCTGCCGAAGGGGAGTCGAAAAATAAACAAAATACGACTTTTGAGACAGCCTCTTTCTTGTAGCGGGGGCAGGATTACTTTCATGATCCTGAATAGGGGAGGGCTTTACAACAAAGCCCTGCGCTCACTGCGTGAGCTTTGGTCTTTTTCATTTTATTCCTTTGCTTACAAGCAAGCTTGACGCACGCAATAAAATGAAAAAGCCCCCGGCACTTCGTGCCGGGGCTTTCTTGTAGCGGGGGCAGGATTATTTTCATGATCCTGAAAGGGGAGGGCTTTACAACAAAGCCCTGCGCTCACTGCGTGAGCTTTTGGGCTTTTTCATTTTATTCCTTAGCTTACAAGCAAGCTTGACGCACGTAATAAAATGAAAAAGCCCTCGGCACTTTGTGCCGGGGCTTTCTTGTAGCGGGGGCAGGATTCGAACCTACGACCTTTGGGTTATGAGCCCAACGAGCTACCTCTGCTCCACCCCGCAATATATTTTATCCGGAAATTTGTTTTAAAGTAATGCTTAATTACCCGGAATTGTGCGGATTATTGTGCTGTAAAAAGAACGGTATTTCCTGTATGGGAGTGCAAAGATATATTTTGTTTCTTTGCCAAATACAATTTGATGAATATTTTTATGACGCACAGGGCTGGGTTTGTTAATATAATCGGAAATCCGAATGTTGGAAAATCCACCCTTATGAATGCATTAAGCGGTGAAAAGCTCTCCATTATTTCGCCAAAAGCTCAGACAACGCGGCATCGGATTATGGGAATTGTGAACGGAGAAGATTTTCAAATTGTTTATTCCGACACTCCTGGCATCGTAAATCCACATTATAAGTTGCATAAATCGATGATGCATTTTGTTGAATCTGCACTTCAGGATGCCGATGTTTTTCTTTATGTAACTGAACCTGGAGAGTCAGGCTTTGATGAAAGCATCGTTGCACAAATCAGGAAAGCCCGGAAACCAATTCTCCTCCTTATTAATAAAATGGATTTGGTAAGCCACGAGGAGGTAAACCAAAAGGTTGAGTTTTGGCACAAAGCTATACCGGATGCGGAAATCCTGCCTGTTTCGGCGCTTAAAAAGTTAAATATTGATACACTTGTCACGAAACTTATCGGGATGTTGCCCGATTGCCCGCCTTATTTTCCAAAGGATGAATTAACGGATCGCCCACTACGGTTTTTCGTTTCGGAGATTATCCGCGAGAAAATATTCCTTCAGTTCCGGAAGGAAGTACCCTATTCCTGCGAAGTGATCGTAAATGAATTTAAAGAACAAAAGCCTGTTGTTAAGATTTCAGCATCCATTTTTGTTGCCCGCGAATCGCAAAAGGCTATTCTCCTGGGACACCAGGGCAAAGCGATTAAACGCCTCGGAACAGAAGCGCGAAAGGATATTGAAGCCTTTATCGACAGCAAGGTTTTTCTGGAACTTACAGTAAAGGTAAGCAAGGATTGGCGCGATGATGAACGGCAACTCCGCCGCTTTGGATATGAGTTTTAAAGATAATTATACTTCCTCCAAAAAAACAGAACCCCCGCAGGTGATTAACCTGCGAAGGGTTCTTATTCAGATAAAGACTCGGGGGGATATCTGATTTTCTTATAGTTCGTTTTCGGTCAATAACAAATTAGAACGGAGTGCAGTCCAGTTCCTTATAGGACCTCCCTCCACGGCCGGCGGAGCCAGGTCTTCTGCCATCAGCATTTCCACCGCCAAACAAATTAATATCATCAAATTCGATTGCTATCGAAACTTCATGTGCTGTGCCTGCAGCTGGCCTTAACTCAGTAAGTATCAAATCATAAGAGTACATGATCTTCATCCGGCTACCCTTATTAAATGGTAAATACAGCCCCAGCAATAACATAAGATCATTCGATTTTACAAAGTCAAAGGTTTGGTTGCGGAACCAGATGCCTGTATAGATAGAGGATTTCAGAACGTTTACACCTATAGAATAGGTAGAGAAATCGGCTTGCTTTTCGTAATTGAAACCTGGGTTAAACTTGAAAGATTTCGGATTGCTCGTCCGGTTGTAGAAACTACCGGAACTTTGATCGACATCCAGGACTAAATCACCATGAATTACCAACTTGCGAGGAAGAGGAGAACTTAATCCCAGGAGCGATTCATTTGGTCTGAAAACATGATGAACTGCAACTCCAAGTGTTCCTTGTATTCCTGCTATGGATGAGTTGGTTTCCGAAAACCTGTACACACCTCCAACAGCAAAGTCGGGATAGGTAACCTTCGATTTATCAGGAGCTTGAAAAGCAGTCTGATAAATATTGCCATATCGCGGATTAAGTTGATCGGTAAAAACCAGGTCGTTCCAATTGATCATTTTTTGGACAAATGAAACGCTGATACCAACCTGTGCTACCATATTTTCCTGCAGAGGAACTCTTGCTGCAGTGGATAAGCCAATTGATGATGTCTTCAACTTACCGCTTCCTGCTTTATCGTTAAGAATAATTAATCCTAAACCGCCAGAACCCGGGATATTTCGCTCGGCAATATCCATATTGAAATTATAGGTCTTAAAATCATCCGGAAGGTTAGGCCATTGATCGCGGTAGTTGAACCGCATGCGCATTCCGGGGTTTAGTCCGACAGTACCAGGATTATAATAAAGCGGGTTATTATAAAATTGGGTGAACATTGGGTCCTGGGCTTTGACAAGCCCAGCGATGCCAATAAGGCCCAGCAGAATCCAGGCTTTGATTAAAGAGCTGAAGGTGTAAAAAGTTTTCATGGCAATATTTTATTTTTGAATGAGGTATATTTTGGCCGGAGTTGAAATTATCTCAGCAATGTTACAGTTCCGTAAGTTTTAGAATCAATATTTGTATGATCGCCTGCATCGTTTGAATTCCAGACAGTTCCATCATTGAAAACAGCCTCTATTTTCCAGACGTAGACATCTTGTGGTAATAGATTCCCATTATAAGTTCCGTCCCAACTTTCTTCAGGACTACCATTTTCATCTAGTTTTACAGATGACCATAGTAAGTTGCCCCAGGAATTATAAACTTCTACACTGTATTTTTTGATGTTCATTCCCACCGGTTTGAAGAGAAGTTTTTCGCTGACCGGATTTTCAGGGAAGAATGCATTAGGCACATACAATCCTTTAAACATCAGTTTGTAAATCATTTCAAGCGTGTCGGAGCAACGGAAGTCGTTATATGCTATAAGTTTAATTTTGTAGGATCCATCACTTGTATAGGTTATTGTTGGTTCATCTGCTGTGGATGTTGATCCGTTCCCGAAATCCCATTCGTAACCAGTGGCATTGAGCGTTCCATTGTTTAACTGTATCTGACCCTGCACATTATCATAATTTTCCTTAATCTCGAAGGAGCTGATGGGAACAGGATATATTACAACCTGCTTCAGAAGGGAATCCTGGCAACCATTCTTATCAGTAATTACCAGCCGTGTCTGGAAATTGCTAGTATTTGCAAAATGGAAGTCGGGGTTTTTCAAGCCTGAGTGTCCGATAATGCTTGTGGAATCCATAAAATCCCATTTCCAGGTTTCCAGTTGAGCATTCAAAGTGTCGGAACCATCGATGAAATGCGTTTGAGCCCCTGCACAGGAAACACTGTATTGGAAGTCAGCGCTTGGTAATGGATGAACTGTAAGTGTGTGAGCTATAGTATCCGAGCAACCAATGGTATTCTTTGCAACAAGGGCGGCATCATAATCACCGGAATAATTGTAAAGGTAAGTTGCATCTGTTGCCGAACTTGTATCTGACAGCGTACCGGGTTCGCCAAACGTCCATGAGTACCCGGCGATCTGTGATCCATTAGCTGCTGTGGAGTTCGTGAACTCCGCCGGAATTCCCATACATACATCCTGAGCAGTATACTTTGCTACCGGGCTTGGATTTACTTTCACAGGATTAGATGCAGAGACGCTTTTCATACCGCCAACCATTTGCGTGGTAATGACCAGTTTTACGGTAAATGTTCCGGGGGTTTTGTAAATATGGGATATGTTGGCCTTTTGTGTAGAGTAGGACGTCGTAGAATTATCGCCGAAATCCCAGAACCAGTTGGAAATAGGTCCGCCGCACGAACTGCTATCGGCAAATGTAATTGCTTTGTGTTGACAAACCAGTGTATCGACAGTGCTGAATTTCGAAAGCATACAGGGGAACAGTCTCACTGTATCCGACATTGAAGCCACGCACCCTAGCTCGTTGATATTTGTAAATGTTACATAAAATACGCCCGGATGCGGATACTTGTGACTTACATTCGGGCTCATCGGGGGTACTATCGTTTCGCTTTTGCCATCACCGAATTGCCATATCCATTTGCTGATTTTCGTACCATTCGTGTTCGTGAGGCTGCTGAAGGATATCATGTTGTCGCAGTTGCCTTCCAGGTAAGAAAATTCAGGTTCCGGAAGAGCAGTAACAACTGCCTGTCCGTATATCGTGCTGGTGCATTGGTTTATATCCTTAGCCTGTAAAGAAACCATATATGTACCTGGCTGACTGTACCTGTGCGAAGGTTGGCTCAGTGCGGAAGTGTTGTCGAATCCCGATCCGGCATCACCAAAATTCCACATGTACGAAGCCAGGGCATCGCCTGCAGGTGCAATTATTTGTGGAGTAAAATATGTATACTCCCCGATACATGTTTCTGTGGCTGAGAAATCGAATTGTAATCCTGCAGGAACACAAACCGGCTGGATAAAGGTATTGGAACAGCCGTTTATATCTGTTACTGTGACTTTTACATTGTAGCAGGAATCAGCATTGTGGTATACATATGTTGGGTTTTGGAGGCTGGAATAGTGGTTGGGCTCAAATTCCCACATCCACGAAAGGATAACTGATTGTGGCGCGAATGATAAATCCTGAAAGTATACAGCTCCATTGGCGCAAGGATCAGCTGCGTAGCTAAACATAGCACTTGGGGGGGCATTCACCTGCAGCGGCATCGTTACTGTACCTGTACAACCACTTGCGGAGGTTACTGTAAGCAGTACCTGGTAAGTTCCAGCTAATGAATAGGTGTAAACGGGGTTCTGAAGCAGGGATATATCCGTACTGCCTGCATCGCCGAAATCCCAACGCCATCCGGTAATTTTGTCGCCGTTTATTGTAAAGGAATGATCGGTGAAAAGAGTGGGTGAATTGAGACATGCGCTGGCAAAAGCAAATTTTGCAGTGGGTGATGGATGAATCTCCAGATTTCGGATTGCCTGATTATTGCAACCTGTTATATCTGTAATGGTAAGAATAACAGCGTAGAAACCCGAAGCACTATATTGATGTGAAGGGGTTTGAAGATTTGAATGTGCAGAGCCATCACCGAAATCCCATTCATAGCTTTGCACAGCCGGCAAGTTTGTTATGAACGGGTCCACATTGAACTGTGTTAATGAACCCTGGCAATTATTTACTCCATAACCAAAATCAACAGCCGGAAGTGCATGAACTTCCACATTCTTTATGGTTGTGTTCATGCAGCCATTGGCATTAATAACCATTAAATTCACTGCATAAACTCCCGGAAGCGCATAGGTATGTTCCGGATTCTGCCTTGTTGAAGTGTTATCAGAACCTGAGGCTGGGTCACCAAAGTTCCACATCCAGGTAAAAACCGAAGTTCCACCGTTTGTGCTTGTTTGGTCTGAAAATGCCACAGGTGAGCCAAGGCAGGCGCTTTCGTAACTGAAACCGGCCAGCGGACCGGCAGTAATGGTTACAGCCTGTGAAAATGTATTTTCGCAACTTGTTGCCGTAGATACTTCCAGCGAAACAGTAAAAATGCCGGAGGTCGCATAGGCATGCATTACATCTGGATTAGCAGGTGCGGTCACCACAATGTCGCTGCCATCGCCAAAATCCCAATGCCACGAAACGATTTGGCCGTTAGGTGAGGTAGATAAATCGGTAAATTGCATCGGATAATTGGAACACGAAGGCGCCGCAAAGCTAAAATAAGCTGTTGGTGCAGGTGTTACCTGTGCTGTGTGTGTTACCGAATTTGTGCACCCGGCAGTATCAGTTATGATAAGCATTACTGTATAAGTCCCGGCTACATTGTAAATATGGTAAGGATCAATTTCAGTTGAAGTTCCACCATCGCCGAATTGCCATAGCCAGTTGGTTACTGCGGCTACGTCAACGAAAACGGAGCTTGTAAACTGCATTGAGTCGTTGATACAAGCAGGTACCGAAGCAAAGTTAACTGCTGGTGAAGCTGCGATAATAACTGATTTTACTATAGTGTCAGAACAGCCGGTGAAAGAAGTCACAATGAGTGATACCTGGTATGAACCAGCAACCGCATAAATATGATGCGGATCCTGCATGGTGGAAGTATTGCTGGCACCTGATCCCTGATCGCCAAAATTCCACAACCAATCCGTAATAATACCCGTACTGCCAATTTGCGATTGGTCGTCGAAACTAACGACTCCTGTAACACATGCTGATTGATAGCCAAAATTGGCCAGCGGGTTCGGCGATACAGTCAGCGTTTTAACAATACTATTGCTGCAACTGTCGTTTGTTATAACTGTAAGAGTTGCGCTGAAGGATCCGTAAGTGGCATATTGATGTGAAACATTTGGATTAGCAGGGAAATTGATCGTAGCACCTGAGCCATCACCAAAATCCCAATGCCATTTTACGATATAGCCATAAGGTGCAACAGATTGGTTGGTGAAATGCGTTGGAGCCTGATAGCAAGTTGGCGAAGTGAAATCGAAATTTACGATTGGCCTTGGAATAATCAACACCTGGTGAGAGACCGAATTGCTGCACCCTGCGGTATCAGTAATTGTGAGTGTCACCTGGAAGGTGCCTGCAATAGCATAAATGTGCTCAGGGTTTTCTAATGTTGAAGTAAATCCATCACCAAAAGTCCAAAGCCATAAGGCTACAGCGTTAATATCCACTATCGCCGGATCAGGCTGGAACTGAACCGGGCTGCTCTCGCAACGATGACCGGTTGTAAATTCAACCAAAGGAGCTGCTCTGACGAATAATATGTTTTCTGCTTTGCCTGTGCAGCCGTTTGTGGTTTTCACAACCAGGGTAACAGTGTGCAAGCCGGGAGTATAGAATTGGTGCTGAGGATTCTGGAAAGCAGACGTATTGTCTGAACCTGACAGGGGATCGCCGAAGTCCCAGAACCATTCTGTTATCATGCCACCACCATTGCTCTGCGAAATATCCGTAAAGTTCGCCGGAGTTCCCATACAGGAAAGATCATAATCAAAATCAGCTACCGGAGCAGGGAAAATTGTGAGCGTCTGGCTCTCATTGTCCGTGCAGCTATCCGATGCCGTAATGGTAAGCGTTACGGTGTAATTTCCACTGATGGCAAAGGTGTGAAGTACGCTTGGGTTTGCAGGGAACTTGATCGTAGTATCCGATCCATCACCAAAATCCCAGTTCCACCTGACCACATAACCGGCTGTTGTAATAGCTAAATTGGTAAAGTCGACCGTCTGTCCGGCACAATTATGAGTCGAAATATCGAAATGAGCAACCGGCAACGGATTAACGATCACCGGATGGATAATTGTGTTTGTGCAACCTGCAGTATCCGTTATTGTAAGTGAAACAAGGTATGTGCCCGGCGAAGTGAAAGGATGCACTGTATTGCGGGAAGTGGATGTAATACCATCGGCAAAATCCCATAACCAGACTGCCACAGTATTGACATCTGTAGCAACACTATCAGCAAAGAATTCGGCTGGCGAATTAAGACAAACCGGCCCATGACCGAAACCGACAATAGGAGGAAGGTTTACGGTAACGGCTTTTACAAGCGTATCATGGCAATTGTTGAAGTTGGTAATCACCAGTGCTACGTTGTATGTTCCCGGTGCTGAATAGATATGTGTAGGATCTGTCAGGTTGGAAGTGTTGTTCATTCCTGAAGCAGGATCACCAAAATCCCATGCCCAGCCTACAACATTTCCACCGCCGTTTGGGAAAGAGGCATCCGTAAACGATACAATCTGATCTTCGCAATGGCCGCTGAAATAAAAGTCAGCATAAGGTTTAGGGGTCACTGTCACTGCCTGTGCGGACTTTGCATTGCAGCCTGCTGAATTTGTAATATAGAGCGTTACATTATAAGTACCAGGTGTGCTGAAAAGGTGCTTCATGTTGGGATCATCCGGGAAAGTGATCGTGTCGTTGGGTGAACCATCGCCATATTCCCATACCCATTGGGTTACATATCCGTAGAGTGTATGCGACAGGTCAGTGAAGAGGATGGGTTCATCTGCACAATTTGGCGAACTGTAGGCAAAGAATGATACCGGGGAAAGTGTAAGCGTAATAACTGGTGATGAAGGGAAAGCACATCCATCTGCTAAAACAGTATAACTTCCGTTAACTTTGGTGTATAATGTGTCATTTGTTGCTCCCACGATTGGAATACCACTTTCGTACCATTGGTAAGTAAGAGCACCTGATGGTGCTGCGGCTAATTGCACTGAATCACCCAGACAAACACTTGCACCAGGTGGGTTGGCAGTTACTACTGGCGGGCACTGGGCATTGACCCTGAACCCCCCAATAGTAAACAATAAATAAACGAATAATGTTTTTTTATCAGATAGCCCCCCGACTAATAATCTGAATAGAGTTTTCATGTGACAGAATTAGTTTTGATCGCTTTCTCAGCGTCTATAGATGTTCATGAACCGGATCTTTATCTTTAATCTATTTACTCTTATTGTTTATTGGCATTTTTCTCATAGGTAATACAAACTTTTAAAAAAAATACACTGATCTTTAATTCAAAATACAATCAGGACGGATGGAATTAAGAAGGATGTAGAAGATATTTGTGAGATAAGCACATATAAACAGATGACCGCGTGCGAATTTCATCTCCTGTTAGGACAAAATAATTTAACTTTGGTAACCTAAAAATTAAACCAATGAACATACAGCCCGACTCATTTTCTTCAAGCGAACTTCAGCAACGCATCAGCAAAATTCTTGACGTTGAGCTTCAGGAAAAAGAAAAGTCAGATGCTTTGCGTCAGGCACTTGGTGTAATCGATCTCACTACCTTAGAGGGTTCGGATACAGATGAAAGGATACAGAACCTTTGCAGCAGGGCGAGAAATTTCCACACATATGGGCATGGTATACCCAATATAGCCGCCGTATGCGTGTATCCTGTTTTCGTGAAACTTGCAAAAGCGGAACTTAGGAACTCAGGTGTTGCAGTAGCATCAGTCGCTGGTGCTTTTCCATCGGGGCAATCACCAATTTCAGTTAAACTGGCTGAAATAAAATATGCAGTAGATCAGGGCGCCGAGGAAATAGATATGGTGATTTCACGGGGCCTTTTCCTCGAAGGACGTCACGAACAAGTATTTAATGAAATTTTAGCCATTCGCAAAGCTACTAAAGGCCTTTACCTGAAGGTTATTCTCGAAACAGGGGAACTGATTACAGAGGGAAATATCCGACTGGCCAGCGAAATGGCCATACAGGCAGGAGCCGATTTTATCAAAACATCCACGGGCAAAATAACTCCGGCTGCTACCGAAGAAGCTGTTCTTGTGATGATTGATGTTATTAAGGAATACCATAACCGCACCGGTAAAAAGATTGGACTAAAACCCGCCGGTGGTATCAGTGAACCTGAGCAGGCACTCCGGTATTTCCAATTGATACAGCACGAACTTGGTGCTGAATGGATTAACAAGGATTACTTCCGGCTTGGTGCCAGCCGTCTGGCAGATAAAATAATAAAGCTGCTGCTTGACGAAACAGCCTGAGTAAGCAAAAAAAATGCGTACAGAATTATATTAAGTTGTCAGATAATTAGTTATAATGAATTTTGAAATTGAATTTTCTTCAGGAATCCTTAAAACGGTTAAGAATAAAATTTATGAAAAAGCAGTTCCATTTCTTTGTTTTCATTTTGATCGCTACATTTATACAAAGTTGTGTGCCTGAAGATTCGGTTACTCCTGATACAGGCGATATACGTGATAAATTTACCGGCTCATGGCTTTTTATCGAGACCGGTAAAAAAAGAAGTGTGAATGTCACTTATACGGTAGAAATTTCAAAAGATCCCTCCAACAGCAGCCAGGTGCTGCTTTCCAATTTTGGCAATCCTGGTTTGGGATACGATCCTGCCTATGGAATAGCTACCTCGGGCAGAATTACCGTACCTTCTCAAAATACGGCTTCCGACTGGCGGGTAGAAGGTTCAGGAACACTCACGAATGCGGGTAAAATGGATTGGACCTATTCAATAACAGCAGGAGGCAACAAAGATACTTATCTGGCCACTGCAACCAGACAGTAAAACCATATTTATTTTGCAGCAATGCGACGTTCTTTTGGCTAATTGGCGAAAAGGGAGTAGGGAATTTGCACTCCTTTGGGTGGGTCAGGCAAATAAGTGGTGTCAATATCCGGATAAAAGGGATTGTGTCCGCTTACGCCAGGTTTATTTGGTTTCACTTTTAGCGTGTTCTTCGATTCCAGGGTGCTCAGCCGGGTAACCACTTCAGTATATATTTCGGCCAGCTTGCCGATATGTCGGCCATACCACTTCATACTGCTTTCGAAAACAGCAGGTGAAGTTTTATGCTTTTTAAATACAGGAGCGAATGCCCTGGAATAATACAGCTTTGTTTCGCTGGGGTTTTGCGCAGATTGGTTAAGTTTCAATGCTGCATCAGCAAGGTGAATATCCACCAGAAGCGGTATCATCTGATCGCTGGATAATACATCAGAAGGTCTGGGGTGCAGCAGATTATTCTCGTTACAAGCGGCAAGCATCAAAAGCAAACACAATCCGGAAAGTAAGCGCATCTTCATTATTTTTCATCAGGATGTTTGGCAAAATATTCCTTATTGATCTCGCGGATTACATCTTTTGTGATATCAAGCGTATCGTTTGCTAAATATATATTGCCGCCTTTGTTGTATCCGAGGATATAGTCGAACTTGTATTTAGCATTGTATCTTTTCAGGAAATTGGTTACCGAATCGAGCAGCATTAAATTCAGGTTGAATTCGTGCTGCTGCAGGTCTGCACTGTATCTATCGCGAAGGTCAACAATTTTTTGTTGTTCCTTCATAAGGCTCTGATACACTTCCTGCGCGCTTTGTTCGCTGATGGATTTTTTATTTACCTGTTCCTGGAAGTAAGCGGCATCTTTTTCATAAGCCTTCTGTTTGGCAGCGATCTCAGCTTCAAGACGGGAGCTTTTAGCTGTAAGGTCTCCCCTCATTTTTTTTACCAAAGCATAGTTAAAAAGTATGCTGTCGGAATTAACATATGCTATCCCTAGCGAACCTGAGTTTATTTTTCGCACGGATTCCGCGACTCCACTGCCACCGGATGAACTTCTGGTGAAAAACATGATATACAGTGCAACCAGTCCCAGCAACATAACAACATTAAGGATAAGCAAAACCTGACGACTCCTGGCCATACGGGGAGGCGTTGATTCATTTGACAGAATTACAGGTTGAATTTCATGGTCTGATGCTTCCTTGGTTTTTTTTGATTTTTCCGACATGATGAATTAATTGGGGTTAGAAGTGATTTGCAGCCTTCGACGGCTAAATTAGGAGAATAATTGTTGTAGCAAAAAGAATGTTTAATTGCCTACTTCCGACATGAATTTTATCCGAACAAGCCTTATTTCTTCTTCTGTAAATTCATTCTCGCCTAAGGTAACAAGAGCATCCTGTACCGAGTCAGATTCTGCTTCAGAGAAGTAGTCAAAAATTTCTTCAATATGATAAGGATCAATATATTCGTTCAGGTAGTAGTTCAGATCTAATTTAGTGCCTGAAGAAACAATACTTTCAATTTCGGTAAGCAGTTCGCTTATAGTGAGGTTTTTAGCCACTGCAATATCTTCCAGTGACAATTTGCGGTCGATATTGTGAATGATATAAACTTTTAATCCCGACTTATTAATAACAGATTTAACCACCATATCCATCGGGCGCATGATCTCATTTTCTTCTACATAATTTGAAATGAGTTCGAGGAAGGGTTTGCCGTATTTCTGAGCTTTACCTGCACCAACACCGGTTATTTGCTTCATCTCATCCATAGTAATCGGATATTGGATTGCCATATCTTCCAGGGAAGGGTCCTGAAAAATAACAAAAGGAGGTAAGTTTTCTTTCCGCGATAATTCTTTTCGCAGATCTTTCAGCAATGCAAACAGCGTTTTGTCGGTAGTGCTGGTCTTGGCGCCGCCTGCTCCTTCGAAGAAGTCCTCTTCTTCGGGACTTTCATAGTCATGATCGCGAATGAGCATCATGGAATAAGGTTTCTTAAGGAATTTTAATCCCTCGGGGCTAACCTTAAGAATGCCATAGTTGTCGATATCCTTTAACAGCAAGCGTTCTATAAGCATTTGCCGGATTACTGCATTCCAGAATCTTTCGTCCTCCTCAGAGCCTTTGCCGAACACCTCAAGTTTATTGTGTTTAGCAGACTTTATATTGGCCGAGCTCTTACCCGTAATAATTTGAATGATGTGTTTGGCTTTAAAAAGTTGTTTCACTGCCAGCACCGCCTCCAGCACGATCTCCACAAAATCGCGGCCTTCAAATTTGGTTTTTGGATGAAGGCAGTTATCGCAGCTTCCGCAATTATCTTCATAGTATATTTCACCAAAGTAATGCAGCAGCTGTTTGCGGCGGCAGACTGACGATTCGGCATACGAAACTGTTTCAAGCAACAACTGGTTGGCGATTTCCTGTTCGGCAACAGGCTTGCCTTTCATAAATTTTTCCAGTTTCACAATGTCATCGTAACTGTAAAAAGTAATACAATTGCCTTCGCCGTCATCGCGGCCAGAGCGGCCGGTTTCCTGGTAGTATCCTTCCAGGCTTTTTGGAATATCATGGTGAATTACGTAGCGAACATCGGGTTTGTCGATACCCATTCCAAATGCGATAGTGGCGACAATTACATCTACTTCTTCCATCAGGAATTTATCCTGGTTAATCACGCGCGTTCCCGAGTCCAGGCCTGCATGGTATGGCAATGCCTTTATACCGTTCACCTGCAAGGTTTCGGCGATTTCTTCCACCTTCTTACGGCTAAGGCAATAGATGATGCCCGATTTCCCGGGATGAATCTTAATATAGCGGATAATCTCCTTTATAACATCCTCATTCTTCTGGCGTACTTCATAATAGAGGTTCGGCCTGTTGAATGAGGATTTGAAAATGGTAGCATCCTGCATATTCAGGTTTTTCTGAATATCCTGTTGTACTTTGGGGGTGGCAGTGGCTGTAAGCGCAATAATTGGTACTTTTTGCCCGATGGTTTCAACTATCGGACGAAGACGGCGGTATTCGGGCCGGAAATCGTGTCCCCATTCCGAAATACAATGTGCCTCGTCTATCGCGTAGAATGATATCTTAATGTCCTTCAGGAACTCGACATTTTCTTCTTTTGTGAGCGATTCGGGTGCTACGTAGAGTAACTTGGTATGCCCACTTGTGAGATCTTTCTTTACCTGGGCTATCTCAATTTTGGATAACGAAGAATTCAGGAAATGTGCAATGCCTACATCAGCTCCAAAGTTTCGGATGGCGTCAACCTGGTTCTTCATCAGGGCGATAAGTGGCGATATAATGATGGCTGTACCTTCCAGAACAAGAGCCGGCAACTGGTAGCACATCGACTTTCCGCCGCCGGTAGGCATAATAACAAAAGTATCCTTGCCAGAAAGTAAATTCTGGATAATAGGCTCCTGATTGCCTTTAAAAGTCTCAAATCCGAATATTTTTTTTAGCAGGTAATGAAGATCATATTCCTGGAATTTCTTCATTACTGTTCCGTTTTTTGTCATAAGCATTCTGGCGCATCTGCACGATGCACAAGATTATTAAATAGGCTGTAATGGGAGGAGACAAACAGTATTGCTACAATAAATATTATACCCTTCTATTACAAAGTTAATTACAATTGAATGCGTTTCACCAAATTCATTTAAAAAACAGGCTTTTAATTTTAACCCCCTTTCTCTATCCGCTGGTATTCAATAGTTTCTGAGTGGATTTTCAAAAGGAGTGCAAATGTGCATATAAATATCTAATAATCCACATGGAGATCGTTAAAAATTTTAAAAACATTTTTCTAGTCTAAAGGTAACAAATATTTGGGTTGATTTGTTAATCTTCTGTTTTTTTTTACGTCTGGAAAGTCTGTTTTTCTGATTCCGGGCACTACTCTGCCAGCAACTCAATAGAACTTATCCGATCTTTTTTCTCATTAATTCGTACATTTGCCGTCTCAAAATATTTTAAAAGCAAACCCAGTTCATACTCCTGCTAATTATGGGAACAAAAGTTGACGAATACAATGAATACCGCCAGAAAATGAATAAACGCATTCTTTCGGCCGATAACCTCGTGATTAAGCGGATCTATAATATCGATACCAATGCTTTTACGGATGGTGCTCTTCCGGTAAAAACAAAGGAATTACTGGGGTTGGTATCTTCGTTGGTGCTGCGTTGCGACGACTGCATTAAATATCATCTTTTGCGATGCCTCGAAAATGGTGTTACAGAAAAAGAGCTTTTTGAAGTTATGGCCATTGCCAACCTTGTAGGTGGTACCATTGTTATCCCGCATACCCGCCGGGCTGTTGAATTTTGGGACGATCTGAATGCTTAATAAATATAATCCTGTGATTTGTTTTAAAGTTTCAATTTTATCCGACATACGCATACATTCCAATGTATTTAAGCTGCGCTGGGTTGGGGCATTCATGTTTTTGTCTTTCTCCGGCCTTCTTTTCTTATTGCCAATAATAAGTAGTGCCCAGGTAACCAAGGTTATGGGTAAAGTTACGGATGTTGTTACAAAGCAACCACTTCCTTTTGCAAACGTATATTTAAAGGGGAACACTATTGGCGTTACCACAGGTTTCGATGGAAGCTATTCCCTCGAGTCGCGCCTGCGCACGGATACGCTTCTTGTATCGTACATCGGGTATCATTCAGGCGCAAAACACCTTGTGCTTAATAAATTTCAAACCATCGATTTCGAGCTGTTTCCTTCCAATCTGGAACTATCGGAAGTGGTGATCACGCCGGGTGAAAACCCTGCCGAAGTCATCCTGAGGCGCATCATCAATAATAAACCAGAGAACAATCGCGAAAAACTGGATGCATGTCAATATGAAGCCTATACCAAGATACAGTTTGATGCAAATAATATTTCCGAAAAATTCAGAAACAGGAAGATATTCAAGCCTTTTCGATTCATTTTCGACAACCTCGATACGTCAACCTTGAATGGGAAAGCCTATCTCCCCATATTCCTTTCCGAATCTCTATCAGATGTGTATTTCCGCAAGAATCCGCGCGATCATAAAGAAGTGATCAAGGCAACGCGCATATCGGGAATAGAGAATGAGAGTATGTCGCAATTCGTGGGCGATCTCGTTCAGAATGTAAATATCTATGATAATTACCTGGTATTGTTCCAGAAAAATTTTGTGAGTCCTATTGCCAATTTTGGGCTTGGATATTATAAGTATTACCTTGTGGACAGTGCATTTATGAATGAGCGATGGTGTTACAACATCACCTTTAAACCCCGGCGTGTACAGGAGCTCACCTTTACCGGAAATTTTTGGGTTAATGACACAAGCTATGCTATTACAAGATTAGATATGCGCATTGCAAGCGATGCTAACATCAACTTTATTAACGATTTAAATATCTCGGAGGAATTCAGCAGGATAGATAACCGATACTGGATGTTGACGAATGATAAAATGATAGCCGATTTTAACATTGTGGAAGGTTCGCGCATTACAATGGGTTTTTATGGTACAAAAACCACCACCTATCAGAATTTTATCTTTAAGGAAACGAGTGATCAAAAGATTTATTCCTTGCCTACGAATGTACTTGTGCTTGAAAACTCCAATCAGAAGAGCGATGAATTCTGGAAGGCGGCCCGGCACGAGGAGCTCACCAAGGACGAGCGTACTATTTTTCATATGATTGACACCTTGAAAACCTTGCCGGTTTTTAATACATACGTGGATGTTCTTAAAATGATCACTACAGGTTATTGGGTGAAAGGGAATTTCGAAATAGGGCCTTACATGTCGATGCTGAGTTTTAATTATCTCGAAGGAACCCGCTTTAGATTTGGAGGCCGAACCAGCAACGATTTCAGTACGAAAGTAATGATTGATGGGTATGTCGCTTATGGTACGCTCGATCAAAAGATGAAATACAGCGGTGGGTTCCTGTATATGTTCGATAAAAATCCCCGCAGGGCACTCTCGGGATCATACAAATATGACGTAGAACAACTCGGGCTGAGTCAGAACGCTTTTCGCGAAGATTTTTTGCTGGCAGGCCTGTTTAGCAAGAATTTGACCAACAGCCTTTCTATGGTAAAGGAATACAAAGGCTCCTACGAGCATGAATGGTTTACCGGGCTGTCCAATACAATCTTATTTGCCAATCGCAAACTCTTGCCCACAAAGGAGGAAGGGATCACAGTTTTTGACGAAACAACCAATGAATATCGCACGCTGTATGAGATCACGACTTCCGAAATAGCACTTAACACGCGCTTTGCTTATAAGGAAAAGGTTATAATTGGTGAATTTATCCGGACGAGCCTTAGCGGGAGATACCCCGTAGTGGACCTATTGTATGGTTACGGCATTAAGGACTTTCTGCATGGCGATTACGAGTACAACCGTTTACAGATAAGGGTACAGCATTGGTTTAACCTTTCTACAATTGGCTGGTCAAAATATAGCATTGAAGCAGGCCAGATATGGGGTAAACTACCATTTCCGTTGCTCAAGATACATTCGGGCAACGAAACCTACTGGTACGACGAATCCGCCTTCAATCTTATGTATTACTATGAGTTTGTAAGTGATAAATACCTCAGTTTCATGTATACGCATCATTTCGAAGGGCTTTTTTTGAATAAAATCCCGCTGATGCGCAAACTGAAATGGCGCGAGCTGGTTCAGATCAGGGGTGTTGTAGGCAGCGTGGCAGCTAAGAATATTAAGTATGCAGTGTTGCCGCCAGATTCATATACATTGTCGAAACCCTATTTTGAGGCTGGCGCAGGCATCGAGAATATTTTTAAAGTGATCCGCGTTGATGCAATCTGGCGATTGTCCTATCTCGATCACACGCGTGCTTCCAATTTCGGCGTGTTCGTTTCCCTTCGGTTCGATTTTTAGTTACTTTTGCCACTATGTAAAAGCCTGCTACCGGCAGGTTCCTATTTATCCGAGTTATACCATGATCCTGCGCACTGAGAATATCGTAAAGAAGTACCGCCAGCGTACTGTCGTAAACAACGTTTCGGTAGAAGTGAACCAGGGAGAAATTGTTGGACTGCTGGGGCCGAACGGCGCAGGTAAAACTACCTCCTTTTATATCATTGTGGGGCTCATCAAGCCTTTGTCGGGAAAGGTTTTTCTCGATGATCAGGAAATTACGGGCGAACCCATGTACAAACGTGCCCAGCTTGGTATCGGTTACCTGGCCCAGGAAGCATCGGTATTCAGGAGCCTGAGTGTGGAGGATAATATTCTGGCAGTTCTTCAATTCACCAAATTGTCGCGGGACCAGCAGCTTGAGCGGCTTGAATCCCTCATTGTGGAATTCGGATTGCAGCAAGTGCGCAAGAGTAGCGGAATTCAGCTGTCGGGTGGCGAACGTCGCCGCTGCGAGATAGCACGGGCATTGGCCGTTGATCCTAAATTTATTTTGCTCGACGAACCTTTTGCCGGTGTGGATCCTATAGCTGTGGAAGATATTCAGAATATAGTTTCCAATCTCAAAACCAAAAATATCGGGATTCTGATAACCGACCATAACGTTCACGAAACCTTGTCTATAACCGACAGGGCTTACCTGCTCTTTGAAGGTTCGGTACTTATGGCAGGTTCATCGCAGGAATTAGCGGCCAACGAACAGGTACGTAAAGTGTATCTCGGTACGAATTTTGAACTCAGACGATAAGCTGATCCGACCTGACCTTATTGTTACCGGATTTTCTATTAAACCAAAACCCGCTAAGTCTTCTAAAGTTCATTTTTCTCCTTTATCCTGCGATTCATTAAGATGATTGCTCATCTTTTGGCTCAGGTTGAAGATCTGTTCCATCAGGTCCAGTTGTATCTCCTGAATCTCCAGCACACGCTGTCCTTGCTTGATCAGCAAATGATCCATCTTTTCATGCAACTGTCTTATTTCAAGTTCAGCTTTCAGGTTTACCTGGTAGTCGTTGAGTGCACGTAAGCGGTCCTTGGTTTCCTGCCGGTTTTGACTCATCATGATTACAGGAGCCTGCACGGCAGCTATGCAGGAGAGTACCAGGTTAAGCAGGATAAAAGGATAGGGATCAAATGCCCTGGTTGCCAGAAATATGATATTCACCAGCATCCAA
>Ga0315290_10001061_pt1 | contig 18782 bp, 12 predicted proteins | sample YL17G12_0_MG_FD_203627 | JGI IMG/M metagenome (GOLD analysis project Ga0315290, IMG submission 203627) | Sediment microbial communities from Yellowstone Lake, YNP, Wyoming, USA - YL17G12_0 | ecosystem: Environmental > Aquatic > Freshwater > Lake > Sediment | place: USA: Wyoming | collected... | reverse complement strand
CCGGACGACGATTTCAGCCCGTGCCCGCTGCCCGACGGCGGCCTCGCCTTCCTTTCCACGCGGCGCGGGGGTTTTTGCCGCTGCGGCGGCGACTACGAGCCGGTGCCCACCTACACCCTGCACCGGCTGGAGCCCGGCAGCCGCTCGGTAAGGACCCTCTCGTTCCACGAGACGAACGAGTGGCATCCGGCGGTGCTCGGGGACGGCCGGATCGTCTACTCGCGGTGGGACTACGTCGATCGCTCGGCGGCCCACTTCCACGGGCTGTGGACGACCAACCCCGACGGCACCGATCCCCGCGTGCTCGTGGGCAATTACACGAAGAAGATCAGCGCGTGTTTTCAGCCGCGGGCGATTCCCGGCTCGCGCAAGATCGTGTTCGTGGCCGGGGCCCATCACGCCGACGTGGGCGGGTCGCTGGTGCTGTTCGACCCGGTGCGGGCCCGGCTCGATCGCACCTCCGGCGAGGACCTCTTCGACAGCCTCGAGCGCCTCACCCCGGAGGTCTGCCTGCCGGAGGCCCCCGATTGGCCCAAGAGCTACTACGCCAGCCCGTGGCCCATCTCGGAGAACTCCTACCTGGTGGCGTTCAGCTTCGATCCGCTGCCGGGGTGGGGCTCGAAAATCACCCGGGACACCGAGACGGGAATCTACTACTTCGATCGCTTCGGCAACCTGGAGCTGCTCTATCGCGAGGCGGGGATCGGCTGCTCGGACCCGATCCCCTGCATGCCCTCCACGCTCCCGCCGGTGATCCCCAGCACGCTCGACCCCGCGCTGGGGGACGAAGGGGAATTCTTCCTCGCCAACGTGCAATGGGGCCTGATGCCGCAGCCGAAGTCGCGGCCGGTCCGGTCGCTGCGGGTCTTCCAGGTCCTGCCCAAGACGACCCACACGGCCGACCAGCCGCTGGTGGGCTACGCGCGCCAGGCCGGGGCCCGAATGCTCCTGGGCAGCGTGCCGGTCGAGCCCGACGGCTCCGCCTATTTCCGCGCGCCGGCCCGCAAGCCGCTGTACTTCCAGGCGGTCGACGCTTCGGGCCGGGCGGTGGCGGGGATGCGGAGCGTTACCTACTTGCAGCCGGGTGAGCGGCGAAGCTGCGTGGGGTGCCACGAGCCGCCGGGCACCACCCCGCCCGGCCGGCGGGCGACGGCGGCCGGCCGGCCGCCATCCCCCATCGTGCCCGGCCCCGACGGCACCCGGCCGTTCAGCTACCCCCGACTGGTCCAGCCGGTGCTCGACCGGCACTGCGTGCGCTGCCACGACGGGCGCGACGCGTCGCCGGCCCACCGCATTGTGCTCACCGGGGAGCCGGCCGGCCCGTACACCCGCTCGTACCAGACCTTGGAGCCGTACGTGGCGTGGTACTCGTGGATCGGCCGGACGATCGGCGACGTCGTCACGCGGCCCGGGCAGCTCGGCGCCGACGCCAGCCGGTTGACCACGATCCTCGACGACGCCAACCACGCCGGCCCGGTGCCACTCCCGCCGGAGGACCGGCTGCGTCTCTGCGTGTGGCTCGACGGCAACGCCCCGTTCTACGGCACGTACAGCGCCGAGGAGCAGCAGGCCCAGCGGGCCGGTCTTGCGGTGCCCCCGCCGGCCGTGCAGTAGCAGGTAGTAGGTAGGTCAGGCACCCCGTGCCTGACGATTGGCCTTCGCCCACCCTCCGTATCTTCGGTAATTTGCCATAGCATCACGGTGAACCACGTACCCGGCTGACCGATCGGATTTCGCGGGAGGCAATTGAGTCTGCCCCTCCTATCGCTATATTGAGAGCATCCGCCGCCGGGCAGTACCACGCCACACCAAATTGGGCGTGCCAAGAGCTGGTGCGGCGTCGGCGCGGCTCTTCCGCACGTCCTGCCGCACTGAGTTGGCCTGCTGCAAGGAGAGGAACCGTGAAAAAGCCAGCCAAACCGGAACGGAAACAAGCCGCTTCGAAAGAGCAGAAACCTGCCCGTCCTGAACCCCAAGGCACGCCGCCCGAAGAGGGGGACCGGCGCAGTCTGGAGGCTGCCTTCCCCATCGTGGGCATCGGCGCTTCTGCCGGGGGGCTGGAGGCGCTGGCGATCTTCCTGGGGAAAGTGCCGGCAGGCAGCGGCATGGCCTTTGTCATCGTCCAGCACCTGGACCCGACCCACAAGGGCATCATGGCGGAACTGCTCCAGCGCACCACCACCATGCAGGTCGTCCAGGTCAAGGATCGCACCCGCGTTCAGCCGGACTGCGTCTATGTGATCCCGCCGAACAAGGACATGTCCATCCTGCACGGGGTGCTGCACTTGCTCGCTCCGGTGGCGCGCCGGGGCCTGCGCCTGCCCATTGATTTCTTCCTCCGCTCCCTGGCCGATGACCGGCAGGACCAGAGCATCGGCGTGATCCTCTCGGGCATGGGGTCCGACGGCACGCTGGGCCTCCGGGCGATCAAGGAAAAAGCCGGGGTGGTCTTTGTCCAGGCGCCGGCCTCGGCCAAATTCGACGGCATGCCCCGCAGCGCCATTGACGCCGGGTTGGCCGACGTGGTGGCCCCGGTGGAGGAGCTTCCCGGCAAGATCATCGCCTTTCTCCACCACGCGCCCCTCATCGGCAAACCCGGACTGGCCCACGAAGACAAAGCCCAGAGCGGCCTGGAAAAGATCGTGATCCTGCTGCGGTCGCAGACGGGCCACGATTTTTCCCTGTACAAGAAGACCACCGTCTACCGCCGCATTGAGCGGCGCATGGGCATCCACCAGATTGACAGGATTGCCAGTTACGTCCGGTTCTTGCAGGAGAATCCCCAGGAGCTGGAGCTGCTGTTCAAGGAGCTTCTGATCGGGGTAACGAGCTTTTTCCGCGACCCGGCGGCGTGGGAACAGTTGAAAACGGAGGCCATCCCGGCGCTGCTTGCCGGGCGCCCGCCCAGTCAGGCGCTGCGGGCCTGGGTGCCCGGCTGCTCGACGGGGGAGGAGGCTTATTCCCTGGCCATCGTCTTCAAAGAGGCGATGGAGCAACTCAAGCCGGCCAGGAACACGGCGCTCCAGATCTTCGCCACTGACCTGGACCGGGAGGCGATCGAGAAGGCCCGCGAGGGCGTTTTCCCGGCCAACATTGCCGCGGACGTGTTGCCGGAGCGCCTGGGCCGCTTCTTCGTCCAGGTCGAGCGCGGCTACCAGGTCGCCAAGTCCATCCGGGAGATGGTGATTTTTGCCCCGCAGAACATCATCATGGATCCGCCCTTCACCAAGCTCGACGTCTTGAGCTGCCGGAACCTGCTGATCTACCTGACCCTGGAGCTGCAGAAGAAGCTGCTGCCGTTGTTTCACTACAGTCTGAATCCCGGCGGCTTCTTGTTCTTGGGGAACGCGGAGACCATCGGCAGCTTTACCGACCTCTTCGCGCTGCTGGAGGGTAAATCGCGGCTCTACCGGCGGCTCGAGTTGGCCCTGCGGGCGGAGCCGGTCGAGTTCCCCGCCTCGTTTGTCCCGGCCCACCCGGGCGCGCCGCCAAGGGCGTTGAAACCGGCGGCCAACCTCCAGTCGCTGGCGGATCAACTGCTCTTGCAGTGCTATTCCCCGGCGGCCGTGCTGGTCAACGACAAAGGCGACATTCTCTACATCAGCGGGCGGACGGGCAAGTACCTGGAGCCCGCGGCCGGCAAGGCCAACTGGAACATCTTTGCCATGGCCCGCGAAGGGCTCCGCTACGAGCTGACCGGCGCCTTGCAGAAGGCGCTCCGGCAACAAGGCGCGGTGGCCCGCAGGAACGTGAAAGTGGGGACCAACGGCGGGGTGCAGGCGGTGGACCTCACCGTCCAGCAGCTCGAAGAGCCGGAGGGGCTGCGCGGGATGGTGATGATCGTCTTTGCGGACGTTGCCGCGCCCCCCGAAACCAAGCCGACGGGCAAGACCCAGCGCGCACCTGCCCGCAACGTCCAGGTGGCGGAACTGGAGCGGGATCTCGATCAGGCCCGCCAGGAGCTGCACACCACCCGCGAAGAGATGCAGACCTCCCAGGAAGAACTCAAATCCACCAACGAAGAACTCCAGTCCACCAACGAGGAATTGCAGTCCACCAACGAGGAGCTGACCACCTCCAAGGAAGAGATGCAGTCCTTGAACGAGGAGCTGCAGACGGTCAACAACGAGCTGCAGGCCAAGGTGGACGATCTGTCCCAGACGCACAACGACATGAAGAACCTGTTGGACAGCACGGACATTGCCACCATGTTTCTGGACAACGCGCTGTGCGTGCGGCGGTTCACCAGCCAGACGAGCAAGATCACCCAACTGATTGCCGGCGACGTGGGCCGGCCGATCACCGATATCGCCTCCGACCTCTTCTACCCGGAACTGGCCGATGAGGTGCGCCAAGTGCTGCGGACGCTGGTCCGTGCCGAGAAACAGGTCGCCACCCGCGACGGGCGATGGTTTACCACGCGCATTCTGCCCTACCGCACCCTGGACAACGTGATTGACGGCGTGGTGATCACCTTTGTGGACATCACCGTTTCCAAGACGCTGGAGACGCAACTGCGGCAGACCCAGGCCGATTTGGAAAAGCGCATGGCAAAACAAGCCGGGAAACGGCATTAGGCCGGACGGAGAGAGGTTGCCGGCTGAACGAGAGCGCGGCCAAAGCGAGAAGGGCCCCGGAGCCATTCCGGGGTCCGGCGAACCAGCGGAGGGCACGCCATGAAAAAGGACACGAAGACTTCAGCGCAGGCCGTCGAGCTGCGCCGCCGGGCGGAAGAAGGGCTCAGCGAGAAGCAGAGAAGTCAGAGGTCCGAGGCCGGAGATCAGAGCACGGAGGAAGAAACGCAGCGGCTCGTCCACGAGCTGCAAGTCCACCAGATCGAGCTGGAGATGCAGAACGAGGAGCTGCAGCGGTCGCGGGCCGAGGTGGAGGCGATCCTTGGCCAATACACCGACCTGTACGACTTTGCCCCGGTGGGTTACTTCACCCTCGACCGCGACGGGACGATCCGCCAGGTGAACCTGACCGGGGCGCGCCTGCTCGGGGTGGAGCGCTCCGGGCTGGTGAACCGGCGCTTCGGGCTGTTCGTTTCCGCCGATTCCCGCCCCGCCTTCAACGCCTTCCTGAAGAAAGTACTTGAGAGCCAGGCGAAAGAGACCTGCGAGCTGGCGCTTCGGAAAGAGGCGAATGGCCCGCTCTGGGCACACGTCGAGGCTGCCGCCACCCAGGACGGGCAGGCGTGCCGGGCCGCCGTGGTAAACATCACCGAGCGCAAGCGGGCGGAAGCCGAGGTCCACGCGGCGCAGGAGAACCTGTCTGCGGAGCAACGGCGCGGGCAGCGTCGCTTGAAGAAGGTCATCCGGGAACTCGAGCATCGCAACCGTGACTTGCAGGATTTCGTGCACGCGGCCTCACACGATCTCCGCGCCCCGCTGGTCAACATTTGCGGGTTCGGCGACCTCTTGGGGTTAGCCTGCCAACGGGCCCGAGCTGCCGTTGCCGGCACCCAGGACGGAGAGTCCCTCAGGGCGGGGCTTCGGCCACTGTTGGACGAGGAGATCCCGGAGTCGCTTGAGTACATCCGCACCAGCTCGAGCAAGATGGATGCACTGCTCACGGGGCTATTGAACGTCTCGCGGATCGGCAGTGCTGCCCTGACCATCGAGCCACTGGACTTGAACCGGATGGTGGCCGAGGTCGTCAAGTCGACGGAGTTCTCCGTGGAGCAGGCAGGCGCGACGGTCCAAGTGGATGCCTTGCCCCCGTGCCGCGGAGACGCCAACCAACTCGGCCAGGTCTTCTCCAATCTGCTGGATAATGCACTGAAGTACCTTGATCCCGCCAGACCCGGGGTCATTCGAGTCTCCGGAGGCCAGAATCGGAACGAAGTGATCTACTGCGTGGAAGACAACGGGATCGGGATCGATTCGAAACACCAGGACGTGGTTTTCGGGCTCTTCCATCGCCTCAACCCGAGTCGGGGCAGTGGACTGGGATTGGGCCTGACCATCGTACGGCGAAGTCTTGACCGGCAGGGCGGAAAGATCTGGTTGGAATCGACGCCCAACCAGGGCAGCAAGTTCTTTTTCTCGCTGCCCTCGGCGCAGTTGTCCGAATCCGCGCCGTCCAAACGCCATCGACAATCGGAAACCGAGGTCCGACGATGAAGGAAGATGCCGTGATCCTGCTGGCCGAAGACGATGACGGGCACGCGACACTCACCCGAATGGCTCTGCGAGAGGCCGGCGTGAACAACGAGATCATTCGATTCAGGGACGGACAGGAAACGGTGGACTTCCTCTTCGGCACCGGCCAGGGACCTTCACGCGAGGCGGACGTCCACTATCTGCTCCTTCTGGATCTCCGCATGCCCAAGGTCGACGGGATTGCAGTCTTTCGACGGATCAGGCAAGACGAGCAACTGCGGCGGATGCCGGTCGTCGTCCTGAGCACTACCGACAATCCGCACGAAATCGAAACGTGCAAGAACCTGCACTGCAGTCGCTATATCGTCAAGGCTGCCGGCTACAAGGCACTTGCCGAGGCCCTCGAGCCGGTGAGACTTCTCCTTGAGCACAACCCCACAACAGGACCCGATCCTTAATCCTTTGAACGATCCCGCCTGCATCTTTGATCGGCTTGAGTGCGGCCGCCCCGTCGGAGTCCAAACCCGACAAAATGACCGCGACAGCCCGTTTTCCTCGGCCCTGGCGCAAACTGCGTGCCACGCATGACGTTTCCCTCCGGGAAATTCGGGCTCAAGCTCTGACGCCGGAGTTCCGCTCGCCGAACCCGGAAAGCGCGTGGAGGGCCGGCGCGGCCTTCGCAGCCCGCACCCCCGAATGCCCGCGAAGGATCGGATCGTTCTCCGTGTAGTTCTCCCATTGGCCCAGGGACTGGAGGATCTTGTGCCCTCGCTTGAACTCCCCGATCGTGATTCGGCCGTCGCAGATCAGGTCATAGGACGCCTGGACGTTGGGCTTGGCGTAGAGCGCGGCAAAGCGTCGATAGAACTCCTCGCGCGGAAGGCGCGTCGGCAGCACCGAATGGAGCGCATCGTAACAGGTGTAATCGTCGGTCAGCAACTGATCTCGCCGCTCTCGATAGAGCCGCGTGCCGGGCAGCGGCGTGAGGACGGTGAACTGCGCGTGGGTAATGCCGCTGCGCATCACGTAGTCTTCGAGCAGCTTGAAATCCTGCGCCGTCCAAGCGGGGTCGATAATGAAGGCCCCCCAGATGATGATCCCGTTGGCCCGGAGGACGTGAATGGCCTCGTCGTTGGCCCGGGCGGTGCTCTTCTTGTCGAGGCTGGCGAGCATGGCGTCGGAAGCCCCCTCCAGGCCCAAGAGCACGCCGTGCAGTCCGATCTCGGCCCATTGTTCCATGACTTCCGGATGGCGGACAATGGAATCGCTGCGGCACTGCATCGAATACCGACGCGCGATCCCCTCGGCCTTGATCCTTTGGGCGACGTCGAGGGCGCGGCGATGGCCCATCAGGAAGTTGTCGTCCATGAACGTGATATGGGCGGTATCGACGGCGCCGACCTCCTCGACGACCCGCTCGGGACACATCTGCGAGGTCCGCCCGCCGTAGAACTCGGCGACGCTGCAGAAGTTGCAGCGGAACGGGCAGCCGCGCCCGGTGACCACGGACGTGTCCGGCTGAAAGTAGAGAAAGAAGTATTCCGGCCGGTACCGCAGAACCAGATCCCGCCTCGGCAGCGGGAGCCTGTCGATGTTCACCTCGGGTGGCGCGTGAAGGTTCCTGACGAACTGCCCGTCGCGGTCGCGCCAGACCAGACCGGCGACGCCCGCGGGCCCCTCCCCCGTCCGCAGGGCCTCGACCAGGGCAGGCAGCACGTAGTCCCCTTCCCCCAGACAAATAGCATCCACGCAGTCGAGATGGAAGTCCGCCGGGATCAGGGTCGCGTGATGCCCGCCGAGGACCGTGAAGACGTCCGCGGCGTGGGCCTTGACCGTTCGGAGCACTGCCTGCGCGGCGTAGACCTCGGTGGTTAGCGCGGTGACGGCGACGACGTCGGGGACAAACCTCTCGAGAACCTCCGGCAATTCGGCGTCCAGCCGCAGGTCGAGGATCGCCACCTCATCGTCGGGGAGTGTGGCCGCAAGCATCTCCAAGGCCAGCGGCTCCGTCTGGGCCGCCACGTGAAACCCGATGTTTCCACGGTGGAAACCGGGTTGAACTAAGAGGATACGCATCGCTCGGACACCGCGATCGGGGCAGTTGCAGCGGGGTAGCCCTTCAACCTCCAATGCACGCCGGAGAATCAAAGCAAACGGCACGAACGTGATTGTGGATTGCCCCCGCGGAGAAGTCAATCGACACCCTGCCGCAAGAACACAAGACTCTTGAAAAACCGGCCGGAAACCCGGCTCTCGAAGGGGGTTTAGGGGGGTTGGGATGCCTTTTCTTCCGCTGGGTGCTGGATGGGGTAAGAGGTCTCGGGCCGCCGGGTCGCTCAAGCGGCTCGCAGGGCTACGGCCTCCTATGGCACCAAGGCTCGGAATCATCGCCGTACAGGGGCGGACCGCAGGACCGGTTGATCTCCGGTCGGATGTCGGACGAGGGGCCAAAGCTGGCAACGCTGGCTTTGCTGTCATCGCATGCGCGGGTTTTGCCAGGAATTGCCCTTGCACCGGACTCGCTCTCTGCACTATATTCCTTCAGAATTCGGTGGAATCCGCGACAGGCTGGAGAAGGAATCCAGAGATCGAACCGCGGCTTGTCTCGGGGTCGATTGTCAAGGAGGAATGGCCATGCTGGTTCTCTCTCGCAAGCGCGATAGTTCGATCCATATTGGAGCGGACATCCGAGTCACGATTCTTGGGATACACAAGAATCTGGTCAAAGTGGGGGTGGAAGCGCCGGCGGCCATCCCTGTATGGCGCGATGAGGTGCTTCCCAAAGGCCGGCCTGGTCTGGAGTTGCAGGCCCGCGAGGAGGGCCGGTCTTCGGGCAAGAGGGCATTCGAAGTCCTGCTGGTCGAGGACGATCTGGGGCATGCCAAGCTGATTTGTGGGGCGTTCTCGGAGTGCCGCCTGCCGAGGCCGATCGAGGTGGCCGTTGCCCAGACGGGCGAGCTCGCCGCGGAATCGCTCGGCATGGACGGGGGCCAACGCCCGGCTGCCTCACCGTTTGACCTTATCCTCCTCGACTTGCACCTGCCGCGAATGACGGGCCTCGATTTCCTTCTGAGGATTCGCACCGACCCGCTCCTGTATCTTACTCCCGTAGTCATGCTCACTTGCGACGACGACGACGCCGTCGCGGCGAGTTGCCTCGATGCGGGGGCCAACGCCTTTGTGAGCAAGTCCAGAGATCCCGGGACATTTCGGACTTCCATTGCCCGCATTGCCGATTTCTGGGGCAACGAATCCCGCGTCCCCAGACAAGAGGTTTGCCGCCCGAGATAGCGCGTTGATCTTGCCGATCCCATGGGCCGGCCCTCACCGCCCGATGCGCAGCACGTGCTCGTCGGTGCGGAGGATCAGGCTGCCCCCGGCGATGGCCGGCGTGGCCAGGCACAACGCGCCCACCGCGTTGGTCCGCAGAAGCTTGAACTTCGGCGCCCCGGCCTGGATGACGAACGTGTCGCCGTCCTCGCTTAAGCAGAAGACCTTGCCGTCGTACGCCCAGGGCGACGCGGTGAACGCCCTGGCCTGCGGCGCAATGCGGGTCCGGCCGTAGACCTCGCGGCCCGTGCGCGCGTCGTAACAGGCCAACTGCCCCATATCGTACAGCACGTACAGGTGCTCGCCGTACAAGAGCGGGGAGGTGTTGTACGGGCCGGCCGTCCCCTGGAACCAGGCCACGTACTGGTTGGAGGTCTCTTCCCCCTTCAGGGAAATATCGCCCGAGGCGCCGGGACGCACCGCGAACACCGGGCGCCGGCGGTCGGCGACGTATCCGGAGCTGAGGTACAAGAGTCCGTGGCCGGCGCAGGGGGTGGGGATGGTGATCGACGACATGCCCCCCAGCTCCCACAGCACCTTGCCTTCGAGGCTGTAGGAGCGGACCTTGCGCGTGCCGGGCGTGACGATCTCCGTGCGAAGTCCGTTGTCCCACACCAGGGGCGTGGCCCAGTTCGATTTCTCGTCCCGATCCACGCGCCACACCTCCTTGCCGGAGAGCTTGTCGACCGCCACGAGGAACGACTGCCGGTCGTTGTCGTTGACCACGTAGACGCGGTCGCCGTGCAGTGCGGGCGAGGCCGCCGTGCCCCAGTAGAACCGCGTGGGAAATCCTCCCCAGCTTCGCGACCAGAGCGGCTTGCCGTCGAAGTCGTAGCAGAACAGGCCCAGGCTGCCGAAGTAGGCGTACACGCGCTGGCCGTCGGTGACGGGCGTCTCCGAGGCGAAGGAGTTCTTCAGGTGGCGTCCGTACTCGGGCACCTTCCGGCCGGCCTGCCGCTCCCACACGATCTTCCCGGTCTGGCCATCGAGGCAGTAGACCATCCAGCGGTGGGGCGTCTTGGTTGGGAGGCGGTCGCCGCCCATGTAGAGCCCCCTCTTCACCGGCTCCGGCTTGCCTTCCTCCTGAACGGCCGAGGTGACGAACACCCGGTTGCCCCAGACGATCGGCGACGACCAGCCCTGGCCGGGGATCGCGGTCTTCCACCGGACGTTCTCGGTGCCGCTCCAGGCGTCGGGCAGACCCGCGGCGCTGCTGACGCCGCTCGACTGCGGGCCGCGGAACTGCGGCCACTCGTCGGCCGCGCGGGCCGCGACCCCTTGACCCAGCGCCACCCCAAGCACCAACGACAGACACCACGCCACAGACGCGCTACGAACCTTCGATGCCAGCATGAATCGACTCCCGTGAAGTGCAGACTCCCATCCAGCCCTGCGTTTCGGGCAACCGGTGCCCCTTGTTATGACAGCCGGCAACGCGGCGGTCAACGTGCCGCCCCGGCTTCGCGGCCGACGCCAGAGCAAGTAGGGCTACGGGCTTGACAGCCTCCTGGCCGACCGCTAGGATTCACGGAAGATGGCTACCTTGTTGACCGGCACGTTGAGGCGATGATGAAGTACACGGTCGTCCTGGAACAATCCGACGAGGGCTATGCCGTGTCGGTCCCCGGCTTGCCTGGCTGCCACTCTCAAGGGGCTACGGAGCAGGAAGCCCTGGCGAACGTCAGCGAGGCGATCCGCGAGTACCTCGACGTCGTCGCGGACCTGAACCGGGGCAAGATCGTCCGCGAGGTCGAGATCGAGGCCTAGGCATGCCCAGGCTGCCCGGGGTGAACCACCTGGATGCGGCCCGCGCTCTGGAGAAGGCGGGCTATTGGATCGTCCGGCAGGGCAAGCACGTCGTGATGACCGATGGCAGCCGGGTGCTGACTGTTCCGCGGCACAATCCCGTGAATGCCATCACCATGGGGAACATCGTGCGCGACGCCGGTCTGACGAACGACCAGTTCCGAAGCCTCCTTTGACAGTACCTCCGTAGGCTGGGGCGCAGCCCCAGCTTGGTCGCGTCTTTCTGCTGCTGGGGCTGCGCCCCAGCCTACGGAACTGCGCGATTTCCATGGAGAAAGGTGCCCTTGACGTGGAACGAGGGCACCGCTAGACTCCCGCCCCTGCACAAGCTCGCAGAAGCCCATGGTAGGAGCCTCCTGGATGACGCGGTGGCCGCTGCCTGCTCTCACGGCCGCATGGCTGGCCGTGGTCGTCGGATGCCAGAGTTCGCCGACATCCAGGGAGAGCGTCCCGGGCTTCGGGCCCAGTTCGGTGCCGCCCGAGCTTTCGTTCAACCCGTTGGCCAAGATCGAGAGGTCGCAGGTCTTCGTCCCCAGTCGTTATCCCATCGGAATCTGGCAGCCCGCGGGGCTTGTCTACGAGGACGCTTGGTTCACGGCGGTCGACGGGGTGCGGCTTCACGGATGGTACGTGCCACATCCGCGGCCTCGGGGCGTCGTGCTCTTCTGCCATGGCAACGCCGGCAATGTCGCGATGTGGGGAAGCGTGCTGCGGATGCTGCACGATCGAATGGGTGTGACCGCCATGGGGTTTGACTATCGCGGCTACGGCCGGAGCGATGGCGCTCCCAGCGAGGCGGGCGTGCTGGCCGACGCCCGGGCGGCCCGCGCGTGGCTGGCGGGCCGGACGGGCACCGCGGAGAATCAAATCGTGCTCATGGGCCGCTCGCTGGGCGGCGCAGTCGCCATTGACCTGGCGGCCGCCGATGGTGCCCGTGGCCTGATCCTCGAGAGCACCTTCACCTCCCTGCCCGAGGTTGCCCATGCGGCGATGCCCTGGCTGCCGCTGCGGACGGTGATGCAAACACAGTTCAATTCGCTGGCCAAGATCCGTAACTACCACGGGCCGCTCTTGCAGAGCCACGGCACGGCCGACCGCCTCGTCCCCTTTGGCTTGGGGCGGCAGCTCTTTGACGCGGCCAACGAGCCAAAGCAGTTCGTCGCGATCCCGAGCGCCGACCACAACGATCCCCAAACCGAAGAGTACTACACGGCTCTCTTCGAGTTCCTGGGCGGGCTGTGATCCGCCCCCACCTCGATTCAGGGAACTCATGAGTGGCCGTACGATCCTGGGGCGAGGGAATGCCCCGCGACGGGCGCAGTGCGTCTTTGTGGATTGACCGGCGGGCCGCGGCATGGCATCATGGGAAGCGAATCGCAGAATCGTCGAGCCCTCTTGCCACTAAGGAGCCTGCCATGTGCCATGGGTGCAATCGCCGCCAGTTCCTGGAATCCGCGGCCTTGGGTGGGATGTTGGCCGCCGGGTCGGCGCTCGTGGCCGCCGGCGAGCCGGACAGACTCGCCAAGCCCGCCCCGGCCGCGCCCCAAGGACCCGTCACCATCCATAAGCTCTACGTGGGCTTCGCCGGCACGGCCTGGCCCAAGCCCGAGTTCGACGTCAAGGCCGAAGTGGCCAGGTTCGAGGCGGCCCTGGCTTTGGCCGAGAAGAAACTGGGCAACGTGCGGCTCGTCGGCGGCGAGATCGTCCAGACGCCCGCCCAGGCGGCGGCCGCGGTCGCCAGAGTCAAGCAGGCCGACGGCGTGCTGCTGGTGCACTTGTCGCTGGGCACGGGCCACCTCATGCAGCAGATCGTCGAGGCCGGCCGGCCCACGGTCATCTTCTCCCAGCCCTTCAGCGGGCACGAGTGGATGTTCGTGCCGGCCTGGCAGAAGGCGGGCAAGAAGGTGGTGCTCCTGGCCACCAGCGACTACGGAGACCTGGCCCGCGGACTGGCCCTGCTCCGCGTGCCCGGGCTCATGCAGCGCACGCGACTGATTCTCATCGGCCACGCCGCCGGCACCCCGGCGGCGCAGTCGGCCGAGCAGGTCCGCAAGCGGCTGGGGACCGAGGTGGTGCGGATCGGCGTGGATCGGATGGTCCAGGTCCACAAGGCGGTCGACGCCAAGGCCGCGCAGGCCGAGGCCGATCGCTGGATCCGCGAGGCCAAGAAAGTCGTCGAGCCCACGCCCGCCGAGATCCTCAAGTCGGCCCGCACCTACCTGGTCATGAAACGGCTCCTCGAGGAGGAGCGGGCCCAGGCCATCACCATCCAGTGCCTCGGCGGAATGCCGATCGACGTCTTGGGCTACCCCTGCCTGGGCTTCACGCGCCTGAACGACGAGGGGCTCGTGGGGGCCTGCGAGGCCGACATGGACTCGACGCTTACGATGCTCGCCTTCGGGTACGCGTTCGGGCTGCCCGGCTTCATCACCGACCCGCTGTTCGACACCGCCAAGAACGCCGTCATCCACGCCCACTGCTGCTCGCCGACCAAAATGGACGGCCCGGCCAGCAAGAGCTGCCCGTACCTTATTCGCACCCATCGCGACGACAACCGCGGGGCGTCGCTCGAGGTGGAGATGCGCGTGGGCCAGGCGATCACCTGCGCCAAGCTGGCGAACCTCGACACCATGCTCATCTCCACCGGCAAGATCATCGAGCTCACGGATTTCGACGACCGCGGCTGCCGCACCCAGATCACCACCGAGGTGGCCAACGCCCGGCAGATGCTCGACCGCTGGGGCGCCGGCGTGCTCGGCACCGACATGATGACGCTCCTGCACCGCGTGGTCTTCTACGGCGACCACGTCCAGGCCATGCGTCACCTGGCGGTGCTCATGGGCTGGAAGGTGGTCGAGGAGGCGTAGCCCGATCCGTATGAACCGCTTGATTGCCATCTTCCTCGTGCCCGCCCTGTGCGGCGGGCCCTCGCAAGCCGACGGCGGGCAACCGCCCGCGGCCGTTTTGCCGCGGCAGATGGAGCACCTGGGCCGGGGCATGGTGGCCGTCGGCCTGGGCGGCGGCAAGGTCTACGTCGGATGGCGATTGCTCGGGACCGATCCCGATCATCTCGCCTTTAACCTCTACCGCTCCACCGGCGGCGGCGCTTCGGTCAAGCTCAACCGGGACCCGCTGGGCGACTCGACCAACTTCATCGACGACGCGGCCGAACCCGGCCGCTCCCACGCCTACAGCGTCCGGCCGGTGCTCGACGGGCAGGAACGGCCGGCAAGTCCTCCGTGTACCCTGCCGGCCAACGCGCCGGCGCGGCCCTACCTGGCAATCCCCCTAAAAACGCTTCCCGGCCACACGCCGAACGACGCGTCGGCCGGCGACCTCGACGGCGACGGCGAGTACGAGATCGTCCTGAAGCAGGAGATGCGCCCCCGCGACAATGCCCAGCGAGGCCGGACCGGCCAGACCAAGCTCGAGGCCTACGGCCTGGACGGCAGCTTCCGGTGGCGGATCGACCTGGGGAAGAACGTCCGCGAAGGCGCCCACTACACGCCCTTTCTGGTCTACGATCTCGACGGCGACGGCAAGGCCGAGATCGTGTGCCGCACAGCCGACGGAACGGTGGACGGGCTTGGCCGCGTCGTCGGCAGCCCCACCGCCGATCACCGCAGCGAGTCCGGCTACGTCCTGTCCGGGCCGGAGTACCTCACCGTGTTCGAGGGGGCCACGGGCAGGGCCCTGGCCACGGCCGACTACCTTCCCCCTCGCGGGCGCGTGGCCGATTGGGGAGACGACTACGGGAACCGGGTCGACCGCTTCCTGGCCTGCGTGGCTTACCTCGACGGCTCCCGACCCAGCGCCGTCATGTGCCGGGGATATTACACCAGGGCCGTGCTCGTGGCCTGGGACTGGAGGGACGGGAAGCTCAGCAGGCGATGGACCTTCGACACCGACGACGGCACGCCCGGCAACCGGGCCTTTCGCGGGCAGGGTAACCACAACCTGAGCGCCGGCGACCTCAACGGCGACGGCCGCGACGAGGTGGTCTACGGCGCCGCGTGCGTGGGGGCCGGCGGCCAGGGGCTCTACTCGACCGGCCTGGGCCATGGCGACGCAATGCACCTGTCGGACCTCGACCCGGACCGGCCGGGGCTCGAGGTCTTCGCCATCCACGAGAAGCCCCGCCATCGCTTCGGCGCGGAGCTCCACGATGCCCTGACCGGGAAAATCCTCTGGGGGAAGGAGTCTGCGGACGTGGGACGGGGAGTGACCATGGACGTCGATCCCCGGCATCGCGGTTGCGAGGCGTGGGCCTCGGGCCCGGGGCTCGAGGGCCTCTGGAACGTCCGCGGAGAGAAGATCGAGAAGATCTCCGACCGCAAGCCGCGGTCCTGCAACTTCGGCGTCTGGTGGGACGGCGACCTGCTGCGCGAGCTGCTCGATCGGACCACCATCTCGAAGTGGGATTGGCAACAGGGCTCGGAGCGCGTCCTGCTTTCCGCGGCCGGCTGCGCCTCGAACAACTCGACCAAGGCCACCCCCTGCCTGTCGGCCGACGTGCTGGGCGACTGGCGCGAGGAAGTGATTTGGCGCTCCGCCGACAACCAGGAGCTCCGCCTCTATACGACGACGCTGCCCACGCGCCACCGGCTCCCCACGTTGATGCACGACCCTCAATACCGGCTGAGCGTGGCCTGGCAGAACGTGGGATACAATCAGCCCCCCCAGCCCGGGTTCTACCTGGGCGACGGCATGAAGCCGCCGCCGCGCCCGGCGATCACCACGCCGGGCCAGCACGCCGCGCGGCGCCTCTTGTCGGCCGATTCCTGGACGCACGCCTCCGGCTCCCCCGATTGACGCGCCGGGGATCCGGGCATTACACTAGGGTTACCGGCGGCGGCTCGGGTGCCATGCCCACACTCGTCGTGGGCATGTTGTGCGGACAAGCGAAGGAGGAGAATGGCATGCGACCGCGGTGGCAGTTCTCTTTGGCTCAGTTGTTTGTCTGGGTCGCGCTGGTGGCGGCCTGCTTCTCGCTCGGAAAGTTCTTCCGAAGCGCGGGCACGGGCGTGATGGCGGTCGGGCTGGGCGTGTTCACCTACCTGGCCTTTCGCCGGGCGCTCCGGCGGGCCTCGCCCACGCCGACCGCGCCCGCCGAGGCGGCCGGGCGCGAAGGCCGACGCCCCAGGACAAGCTGGTGGTGGCGTCTGACCGTCGTCCTGGCGGCCCTGGCCGGGTTGTGGGTCCTCGGCGTGGAAATGTCCACGAGATTACTTCTCTTTGGAAGGGCGCCGATCCCGTACACTACCTCTTTGCGCCTTCTGTGGTGGATTGAAAGCATGGCCGTGGGGGCCTCGACTGCCGGTTTGGTTTGTCTTTGGAGGGGCGGGAGCCTTGGCAGGTGGTCGAGCGGCGTCTTCGCCCTAGCCCTGGGCTGGCTGATTGTCTTCGCGGTTTTCGTGGTGGGCAAGGTTTCCGAGGATGAGGATGAGCACTTCCGCTTGCTCCTGTTGGTGGCGGCTCTTGAGGCTCTCGTGGGAATCCTCGGCGTGCTTTTCTTGCCACGCTACGGCGCCAGGGCGGCCCGCGCCTCGGCCGTGGCGGCATCGGCTGCGGTGGGGATCATTCTCCTCGGGGCCGTCATCTACACGACCAGGACGTTGATCGAGGGCGGCTACATTCACGTGCGGCACTTGATCCTCGCCGTGGCCGGGGCCTGGCTGGCGGCGCTCGCTGCGGGGATTGTGGGGGGCCTGGTGGGGGCCATCGGCGACGGCCAGGGCATAGCCCGCACGCAGCCTGTGCGCCCCGAGGGGCCGCCGGCGCACGGGTTCGGGGTGGCGCCGCGGCGCCGCTGGGCTTTTCGTGCGGGTAAGGGACGGCGGGTCCTGCCGGCCACGATCGGCTTGCTACTGGTCGCCGCGTCGTTGGCGATCCTGGACCTGCGGTCCGAGCATTCCGCCATTCGGAGCTTTCTGGGTTGGCTGGATCTCAGCATCGAGCACTTCGAAAAGAGCGCACACGACGCCTACTGGGAGTACTGGTGGGAACTGAAGGAGAACGCCCAGCGGAGACAGACGACTGACCTGCCTCCGATCGATAGAGTGGAAGTGTTCCTGTTGGACGACGCAAGACTGGCGAAGGAGGGTTTCCCGACCACGCTCTTTCCCTTGTTCGATTGGCGCGATGAGGATTCGTACGCTCCAGTTCTCTACCAGGCGACCCTAACGGGCCCGGATGCTGAGGCGCTGGCCCAAATGTGGCGGACCCGGTACGCGAGCGTCTTCTCTTCCATAACACTCCTCCGCCAATACGGCTTGCGGTTCTACGCCGGCAGGTGTTTGGTCCTGGAGGTCGGCGAGGAGTATTTCACCGACGGGGGTCAGGCGTACGATTGGAATCTCACTCTGGAAGGCAACGAGCCCCTTGCGCTCCGGTTGCAGGAGATTGCGACTCTTCCGGACCACAAGCGGGCTGACTTGGCGGTCGAGCGCGGGCGCGGGTACCTGCGAGAGGGGGTTTACGAGAAGGCGGAGGCTCAGTTCAATCGGGCACTCCAGCTCGACGAGAACGCCGCCGGCGTGGCCTACCTTGGACTCGGGCGAGTTCTCGAGGCCCAAGGAGACCCCAAGGGAGCCCTGGCCGCGTATGATAAGGCCTTGCCAGCGTACGACAAGGGTGAGAAGGCTCGTGTCGCGGCGATGAACGCCGCGATGACCAAGGGTTTGGCCGTGCGTTCAGGCCCCCTTGGCTTTCCGGGATTCGACCAGTGCGAGGCATTCTACCGTCGCGCCCGGCTCCACTACGCCATGCGCAACTACGACCTGGCCATGGCCGACGTGAGCCGGGCCATCGAGCACGAGCATTTCCGCTCTCCCGAGACCTCGGAGTATCATACCCTTCGCGCTGCCATTCACCTGGACATGGGAGCCCCCCACGCTGCGATCGCAGAGCTGGAGACTGCGATTCAAAGGAGGTCTTCGAACGCCAAGGCGTATGAGCTTCGGGCGAAAGCCCACCGGGCCATCGGCAAGCCGGAAGCGGCGGAGGAGGATCTCCAGAAGGCCCGTGATTCTCGAAGGGAAGTGCCACAGCAGGACGATTGAGGGCGTAGAGCGTAGGGTGGGACGCAGTCTCACCATCGTGCGGCGAGACGCGCACATCCGGTGGGTGGCATGCCGTCACGCGGCGCAGCCGTGGGTCGGCATGCGGGCGCGGAGGAGATGGGGAAGCATGAAGAGCATGGTCACACCTCACCGCGTGCGTGCGAGCACGCACCCTACACGGTGAGAAGGCGAAATCGAAGGAGAACGACATGAACCGCACGAACCGTTGGCGGCTGTGTGGAGCCTGGCTTGTCCTGGCCGGGCTGGGGCTGCTGGTGCGGGCGGGGCTGGCAGCCGATGCCCCGGAAGTGTCCCGCAGCGTGGGTCAACTTCGGAGCGCCCGGCGATTGGCCGGCCAGGGGAATTCTGCCGGGGCCAAGGCCGAATTGGCGAAACTGGCCGAGATGAAGGACGCTCCCGCCCATCTCCGCCGGGAAGCGCAGGAGCGGATCCGCGAGATCGAGCGTGTCCAGGCCGGGCT
>Ga0315290_10001060_pt1 | contig 18782 bp, 19 predicted proteins | sample YL17G12_0_MG_FD_203627 | JGI IMG/M metagenome (GOLD analysis project Ga0315290, IMG submission 203627) | Sediment microbial communities from Yellowstone Lake, YNP, Wyoming, USA - YL17G12_0 | ecosystem: Environmental > Aquatic > Freshwater > Lake > Sediment | place: USA: Wyoming | collected... | reverse complement strand
ACCCGTCAGAACCGGCAGGCGATATTTGGGACACCAGACCAGATGATATTTCAGGGAAAACACACCACCGGCGTGTCGTCGATACCGTGTATCGGTCATAGCCGTATTGTAGCACGGATGTTCTATGTCTGTCAATCATTTAGCCATCCGGATCGGAAAGGAGTGCCGCCTCCCGGCGGCGCGGCTCCCCCTCTCGCCTGCATCGTCCCACCCAGCACCTGCGGTCTGGGCAGGTGTGTCCTTTGGGAAAGACGACAGTCCCCGCCGCGATTTTTTATGGATTAAGGATTTTCCGGGCATCACCAAGGTAGACCGCGCAGGTCTATTATTCCTGGCGGCCAATCCTGTTTGACACAGGCCAGAACCATGGTCAATTCGTGAAAAGTCACTTTTCCCTGCGGTTGGTCGAACACTAAAGGCCCAGTGACTTCCTGCCAGCCCAGTCTGCGGTAAAAAGGTTCCGTCTCTATTGCACACAAAAGCAGACCGAAATCCATTTTAAGCGAATCCTGCATGAACCCGGCTGCCATATCCATCGCCGCGCTGGCAAGACCCTTCTTTTGCATATTGGGTAGGGTTGCCACGGCACCAACGCCACCCAGCCTGACGGGTTTCCCATCTACCGTTCCGATGCGCTCCACAATCCCGACATGGCTCGTGATGACTCCATCCAATTTGACAATCACATGCCAGTCATTTTTTAAGACCCATTGGTAGTTAAACGAATTATCTTTATCACCCGAAATAGAACCGAACGCCTGATCGCAAACATCATCAATCTGATTCCGGCCATACGCTGATAATTCCGAGTCGGCTAAAACCGATATTTCCATATTGTGTTTCCCCTTGAGATTTTCATTATCGTTTTAAGCCGAATTAAGTATAGCATGGACGTCTGCCATCCTTGCGATAACATATTGTTTGCCTTGACGCACCGACCTGCGGGAATTATGATGAACCATCATGACTGATACCGTAAAAGATACCCCAACTGATCCCATTGATCCCGAACAACTTCGACAGGCCATGCGATTGTGGGCTACCGGTGTAACGGTGGTTACCTCGCAACACGATGGCACGGCGCACGGCATGACCGTCAGCTCCTTCACGTCCGTGTCACTCACCCCTCCTCAGGTGCTCATTGCGCTCGCTCAATCCACGCGGACCCATGAACTTGTCAAAAACTCGCGGTCGTTCGGCGTCACCCTGCTGGGTGCGGACCAGCAGAAGATCTCCGACCGGTTTGCCGGACGCCAGCCCGACGATGAGGATCGACTGTCCGGGCTGGAGACCTTCAGCCTGGTCAGCGACGCACCTCTGTTGAAGGGTGGCATCGCCCATTTCGACTGTCACGTCATCGCCACATTCACCTCCGGCACGCACACCATTTTCATCGGCGAAGTCGTGGCAGCGCGGAGCAATCTACAGGGCGAGCCGCTCCTCTACTTTAATAGAAAATATCAGAAGCTTGCCTCGCTTTAAATTTTGGAGGACAGCATGGCCGACTCTCTTACTTCCAATGAGAAACAAACTCTCCTGCGGCTGGCGCGGGAGGCGCTTGAATGTGCTGTCAATGAGAAACTGTTACCGCCGCTGGACCCGTCAACCCTCACACCTGCCCTGCGCGCTGACGGGGCGGCATTCGTCACCCTGACGGTGCACGGCAACCTGCGGGGTTGCATTGGTGCGTTGGAACCGTATCAGCCTCTGGTGGACGATGTCCGTGAGCATACTGTCGCCGCTGCGTTGAATGATTACCGTTTCACGCCTGTAACAGCTGCCGAACTTGATGAAATCGAGATTGAAGTATCTAGGCTGACCATCCCCGTGTCCTTAGCCTACTCGGATGCCGAAGACCTACTGGGAAAACTTCACCCCGGCGTAGACGGTGTCATCTTGAAAGACGGACACTCCCACCGCGCCACCTTCCTGCCGCAGGTCTGGGACAAAATCCCCGATAAGGCTGAATTCCTGGACAACCTGTGCCACAAAATGAGCTCGCCGTCCGACACCTGGCGCAAAAAAAAGCTGGACGTATTGATTTATCAGGTTGAAGAGTTCCACGAATAATCGCAGATCCATCCGGTCTGTTATAATTCCGCACCATGTTTTCGAGATTAATACCATCGAGTTGTAAAACAACCGCTGCCCCAGCGTTAATGGTCAGTCTGGCGGCGGTTGTTCTTTTGTCAGCCTGTGCAACTCAAACAAAACCGAATATTTCGCCGAATGATGATCCTGCGCCAATAATGCAGACGATAGTCCCGATCGCCACAACCCGCACCACGCCTTTGGTGAGTCCATCACCGTCAGCCAGTGTGACACCGCTGCCGTTGATCATGGGCCCAGCGTACCTTCCCGGATTCAATCCGCTGACGGGTCTGCCCGTAGACAACCTTTCCATGTTGAACCAGGCACCCTTGCTTATATCTGTCACGAATTTCCCTCTCTCGGCTCGGCCGCAATCCGGACTCTCACTGGCATCCATTGTATGGGAAGTCTCGATCGGACAAGGAATGAGCCGGTTCCTGGCGGTGTTATATGGTGATTACATTTCTCAGCTCGAGCAAATCCTGAAGGAAAATCCAACGGATAATCCATATGGCTATGTCATTGCACCAATCCGGTCGGGGCGGGTGGTTTACGAAGACATCAAAATCCTCTTCCCGGATGCAACCCTGATCACACGGGGAGCATCACCAGAGGTTGTCCCGCAGTTGACCAACCGGGTGGGTGTATTCGCTGTCAACTCACAGGATGTCAACAGCGCTGGCCTGACTCTGGATGACCTGCGCAACCTTCCTGTTCTCCCCGTGGATCCGGTGCAACATGCCGGGTTGGTGTTTGCGTTGAAAACTCCCGGCGGAGGTGTGTCCACCCCCAAGCTGGAAATCATTTTCAATCGTTTCGACCGGGTGGGATGGGAGTTTTCTACAGAACAGGGCACTTATTTACGCTCGCAGGATCTGATGGATGACACGGGAATCCTTGTCCCGGCTGTCGATCACCTGACCGGACAGCAGCTGGCATTCGAGAATGTCCTGATTCTCTTTGCCAATCACCATTTTGAAAATCTGGCAGGGACGATACTCGAAATCGACCTGCTCGATCGGACCAATCAGGATGGTTGGTTGTTCCGGGATGGACAACAATTTCCGGTACGATGGTCAACCCTGCGAGGCAACCTCAGCCTGCAATCTGAAGATGGTAAATTGATTACGCTTAAGCCGGGTCAGACATTCATTGAAGTCGTCAGCCTTCAATCCACCTGGGACGATGAAAAGAAACTCCTGCGCTTCCACTCTCCCGGGATTCCAACCCTGACGCCATCAATAACGTTCACACCCACGGTGACCGTGACCCCAACGACAACGTTAACCCCAACCTTCGTGCCAACATGGACCCCCAGCCCGCAAACGACACCATAACCCGCTTATGATGTCGTGACTCTCAGTAACCTGATTTCTTATGTTCATTCGCCTTATAATCTGACAACTTTAGATTCTTTCGGAGGAAAAACCAAGATGGAACACCGTTTTCTGGGCCGTTCGGGCCTCAAGATCAGTGAATTGTCGTTCGGGTCGTGGGTGACGTTCAGCATTCAGGTGGATGTAGACGCCGCTGCTGAAAGCATGGCCGCCGCGTATGAAGCCGGCGTCAACTTCTTCGACAACGCCGAAGTCTACGCGGGAGGTAAATCCGAGGAAGTCATGGGCGCGGCGTTCAAGAAATTGGGCTGGCGCCGTTCCAGTTATGTTGTCTCGACCAAGTTCTTTTGGGGCATCAACAAAGGACCCAACGAAGAGAATTCCCTCAACCGCAAGCGTCTGATAGAGGGCATCAACGGCTCGCTCACCCGTTTTGGCTTGGACTACGTGGACCTGATCTTCTGTCACCGACCCGACCCGACCACACCGATCGAGGAAACCGTCTGGGCGATGCATAACATCATTGAGTGGGGCAAGGCGCTTTACTGGGGTACTTCCGAATGGTCGGCGGCGGAAATAGTTGCCGCCATCGAGATCGCAGAGAGACATCACCTGCATAAACCGGTCATGGAACAGCCGAGATACCACATGCTGGCGCGCGAGAAATTTGAAAAAGAATATGAGCGTCTCTTCAAGGATTACGGTTATGGTGCGACCACCTTTTCGCCGCTTGCTTCCGGCCTGCTGTCAGGAAAATACAATGAAGGGATCCCGCAGAACAGCCGCGGCGCACTCGAAGGTTATGAGTGGCTGCGCGGCAGCCTAACGAATCCCGAATCGATTGCCAAGGTCAAGGCACTCCAGCCGGTCGCCAATGAATTGGGTTGTACGCTCGCGCAGATGGCCATCGCCTGGTGCCTCAAGAATCCAAACGTCAGTACGGTCATCACCGGCGCGAGCCGGGTCTCTCAGGTGCATGAGAACCTGAAGGCGGCTGAAGTCGCTGGGAAGCTCACGCCGGAAGTCATGGCGCGGATCGATGAAATTCTGGGAAATATTCCCTATAAGGGAGATTAACAAGAGAGGGCGGCTGGATTTACAGCCGCCCTCTCTTGTTTTAACCATGAATGAAACAGATTACTACCGGCGCAATGACACGTTTTTTGAATACTTATATTGCTTGGGTTTTACCTGCGCTGAAGCCGTCCCGCCGGATGACATTTTTTTCTGAAGTTTTTGTACCAGCCAGTAAACCGTCAGGAAGATGACCACCAACGCCGTTCCGCGGTAGAGCAATTGCATCGCAACAAGCGGCGAGTCTGTCCCGCCATAAATACCGTGCAGTGTGACACCGAGATACGCGACGAAGCTGAGCCAGTGAATGGACCGGAAGGCTTTCATGCCGATTCGGTTGCGCATGTAAAACGTGATAGTAACCAGAACGATCAGATAGAAGGAGATGACGCCCAAGCCGACCCAGATCGGTCGGTAGGTTGAAAGAAATGGAACCAATACCTGCCAGATGGAATAGGGCAAATAGCGATCGATCATCAATACGCTTACATGCAGAAGCACAAAGCCGATTGTCAGCAACGAGATGAACTCGTGGAAATCGAAGGAAAATTCCTGGCTTAGAATGGGCGAAATGAATTTTGATGGAATAGCCAGTCCCCAGGCTGTTGAGAACCAAAGGAGAAGGTAGGCCACTACTCCCGCCGAACGGGTGACGTACCACCATAGTTGTGTGCTGTTCGCGCTGAACAACCAGTTCAGGCCAGTGATCATAGTCACTCCGATGGGTGACGTGAATAAGGCGTAGCCCGCAACCAACAGTCCCGCTGCCAGGACAATGCTTACTGCAATCAAAAACCGCTGCTGACTGGAATTTTTGGGTTGTTTTGGTAAGGGTGTTTTAGTTGCCATAGACATAGTCCAAACTTTCTTTTGTACCCCAGATTTTTCCTTCGCGATCGACTGCGAGATAAGATATCAGGGGGGCGTTCTTGGCGATGGACTCCGCTTCCTCAGGTCCGGCAATCAACAGGGCTTTGGCAAACACCTCAGCCATATCGGCATGCGGCGCAAGCACGGTGACGCTCAACCAGTCCGTGACTGCCGGTTCGCCGGTGCGGGGATCGATCAGGTGATGACGCTTTTTACCCGCCTGATTCCAGGTGCGCCGGGCTACCGAAGAGGTCGCCACAGCTCCGGGTGGGACGTTCAACCTTGTCATCGGTAGATCAGGCGTGCGCGGATCTTCGAGTGTGATCTCCCACATCTTTTTCCCTGCGGGTATCCCGACCAGGACCATGTCCCCGCCAGCGTTGACGGCACATGCTGACGAAAACTCTCCTAGGATGGCGGCTGCCTTTTCAGCGATCCAGCCTTTGGCGATGCCGCCCAGGTCAAGCTGTACTCCTTCGGTCAGGTAAATAAGATTTTCATCGGGGTTGATGATCAGCCCTTCCAGTGGAAGCCGGCGTTGGGTTGGGAAAAGCGAGTCGTCGACGGTTGACCCCATGTCCTTGATCAGGTCCATGCTGCGGTCATATCCGATTCGAGTCAAGTCCGGCAGAATGGAAGGGTCAAACAAGCCATTGGTTTGACCAACATATTGCCGAGCAAGCATGACCAAAAACACCATATCCGGGGAGGCGTGAAACCAGCTGCCTGCCGATTGGTTGAGCTGTGAGAGTTCGCTGTCCGCGGAGAAACGTGTAAAGCGGCGTTCGCTGTCTTCAATGAAATGGCGTGCTTCCGCAAAGCCCCTGGCGATAGAGCGGGATTCGCCCTCCGCATTCAGGAACACATCCGTATTCATTGAGCGGAACTGGACCCTTTCCATTTTACGAACCGCGTGTGGATAAGCCTTGGGAGAAGAAACCCGAACTGCTCTGCACCTGCGGCACCAAAAACTGTAACTGGCTGCCATCAGAAACCGAACCAGCCTGGATGGACTGGATGGGCGGCAAAGGAGGCAACGGAGCAAGCGCCGCCTGCTTGGATGACTGGATTTGCCCCGGTTGGACGGGTTTTCCGGCGTGTGCCAGGGTGGCCCAGCCGAACAGGAAGCTGACTATGCTGCCCAAAGCTAAAAGAATATGGAGAAATGTTTTGAACGGTTTCATAGGTTTTATGGTCTTCCGGTGATCGCGACGGAACCATCGTTCTGGATGGAAATCAAGCCGCGCTGTTGCAGAGTGAGAATGAAATTCTTGAATTGTTCCATCTGCGCTGATGCCTGTTGCAATTGAACCTGTTGCTGCTGCAACTGAGCCTGGTCCGTCTGGAGTATTTGCTGGTACTGTTGTTCACGCTGCTGATACTCGTTGATCCGATCTTGAAGCTGCTTGATCTGAGCCTGCTCCATACTGGATGCAACATTACTGGCTGCAGTATTCTGGGAGACTGCAGGCGAGTTTGAAACAGCAGTGCTGTTTTTATTGAACAGGGCATTGACGCTTGTTACCACCATCACCAGTGCAATGAAACCGGTCATCAGGATGGCTGCGATTAGGGCTGGAAGTTGTTTTTTCATGGTTAACCTCTGCGTATTTATTACTGGAGTATACAGAAGAAAGATGACAATATGATGAAAGGATGGAAGTCATCCAGGCGTATTTGTTCACGCGGCGGTAATGTTTGCGTGCTAGAATAAATCTATCTAATTCTGTTATGGAGGGAAACTGTGCGCATTCTGCTCGTTGAAGACAACAAACATCTGAGTGATTCCCTGCGGGCAAACCTCGAAGATGACGGTTACGTTGTCGACACAGCCTATGACGGTACCGACGGCGAGGAAATGGGCATGATGTCCGGTTACGATGTCATTATCCTGGATATCATGCTGCCTGGAAAAAATGGGCTGGATGTCTGCCATGAGCTGCGTAACAGGCATGTCACTACTCCGATCCTGATGCTGACTGCGCGTGATGCCCTTGAGGATCGGGTTCAGGGATTGGACAGCGGTGCGGACGATTACCTGGTCAAGCCCTTTGAAGTGGACGAATTGCGTGCCCGCATCCGTTCGCTGCTTCGGCGCGAATCATCCTCCAAATCGGGCACATTGCAGGTTGCCGATCTTATACTAGACCCGGCCACGCACATGGTGAGCCGCGCCGGTAAACAGATTGACCTGACGGCCAAGGAATTTTCCCTGCTCGAATACCTGATGCGCCATCCCAATCATTTAATTACCCGTGAGATGGCCGAAGAACATTTGTGGAGCTATGACCACATGGTTGCCTCCAACGTGGTGGATGTCTACATCCGCCGTCTGCGCCGAAAAATTGACGACCCGTGTGATGTGAAATTATTGGAAACCCTTCGCGGCGCAGGTTACCGTATCCATATCCCCGAGGAACACCAGAAGTGAAAAAAACTGCCGGTCTGAGATCACGGATTGGGGTGATCATCCACAGCATTCGTTTTCGCTTGGTGGCGTGGTTTACTGCCATCCTAGCAGTGATCCTGTTTGTATTCAGCTCCTTCATTTACTACAACCAATCACGCGATTTACATGCGGATGAACTACGTGATGTCGAAGCCAAAGCCAACGGCCTGACGCAACTTGTAAGTGGGGCGCTGCGTACCGAGAACGACAATATCACCATTCCAAAGGAATTGCTGCGGGAGAGCGATGTGCTTGTCCTGGTCAATCCGGCCGGGCAGGTGCTGGCCAACCTCGGGCCAATTACTCCTCAACAGGCAGTCCAAATCGTGACAGCAGGATTAAGGTTTAATCCTCAGGTGACCAATCCCCTGGTCTATTGGGAAAGTCCAAATCACCAGCATTATGTATTTACCGCGCTGCCTGTAGAGGAGCGAGGCGTCAGCTTTTTGTTGATCTTTGGCAGCCTGCTTGACCCCAACAAGGCCAATGCCCGGTTGTTGTTCACTTTGGCAATAGGCAGCCTTTTGACCCTGACCATCGCATTGATCGGCGGTTACTGGCTGGCTGACCGTGCGATGCGTCCGGTTAAAACCATCACCCACGCAGCCCGTACCATGAGCGAAACTGATCTCAGTCACCGCTTGAACTTGAACAGAAAGGATGAATTGGGAGAACTGGCGGATACTTTTGATGAAATGCTGGCCCGCCTGCAGGCAGCCTTTGAGCGCCAGCGCCAGTTTGTCGCTGACGCAAGCCACGAACTGCGCACCCCTCTTACCATCGTCAATTTGGAGACCAGCCATGCGCTTGCCGCGAAACGCAGCGCGGAAGAATACCAGCATACGCTTAACATCATTCACAGTGAGAATGATTTCATGACGCGTCTCGTCAACGATCTGCTCACGCTGGCGCGCATGGATGGCGGGCAGGTCATGATCAATAAAAATCAGGTCGATCTGAGTGATGTGGCCATCGACGCGGTCGAACGACTCGAATCGCTGGCGGCGAGAAATGGCGTGACGCTGGAGACCGGTGACCTGCCCGAAGTGACCATCATGGGCGACAGGCAGTACCTGCTCCAGATGATCAGCAACCTGGTCGAGAACGGGATCAAATACACAACCAGTTCTGACAAGCGGGTGCGCATCGAAACAGGACTGGCTGAAGGAGAGGCCTGGATCCGTGTTTCAGATAATGGACCCGGAATTCCTCCCGAGCACATTCCATACCTGTTCGATCGTTTTTATCGCGTGGATGCCGCGCGCACGCGAAAGGGGCAAGACAAAGCCGATTCTCAAGCACCAACTGGCAGCGGGCTGGGACTTTCCATTGTCCTGTGGATCACGCAGGCTCATGAAGGTGAGATAAAAGTGTCCAGCATTCCCGGAGCTGGCACAACTTTTGAAATTCGCTTTCCTGCACTTTAGTTTCTGCTTATTAGCTGAAGATTATTTAATTCAATACTTATCACAACCCAAAGTCCCGAAAATATTTTCGGGACTTTGGGTTGGAGAATCCGATAAAAAATTCTTTAAGTAATCTATTGAGTGCTCGTGAAATAATCCGCCTCAACACTCTGCCAGGTCTCATTCTCCGGCACAGAAATGAACGACGCCAGCAGTGGGTGCACCCGTTTGATCTCCTCTGTCACCTTCTGTGCAATCCTTCGGATGGAGAAATGTGCGTTCGCTGCTGCGCGCAACTGGCAAAAGGCATAGGCTTCGCGCAGGTTGAATGTCGCCAGTACGCGACGGTTGAATCCATTGGGCACGACATATTGCGCCACATACGGATTAAATGTTTGAAGTTTTTCAAAGACTGCTTCAGCCTGCTCCATGGCTTGGTGATATTGTGTTTCAAATCCCGCCTCCGTGATGCGTTTGGGGACTGCATACCCAAGGCGGCAGGTCAGATTCTGGGGTGTCTGTGACATCATGCGGTGGCGCTTGAACTCGGCATAGGCGCCCTGATCCATGACCAAATCGAATGTATAAGTGGCATGTTCCAACTCGCGCAGCGGGATGTCGTACCGCCCGAGTCGTTTGAGCAATGCATCAGCCAGGTCCGCCTTTTGCTCGGGAGCCAAACCACGCACGAGACCGATGGCTTCGTTAAATTCCATTTCACCGAAGCGGTAAAGCGCAGCAGCCAATACCTTCTCCTCTCCGGTGCGGTCGTAATCGATCAGCATACCCCAGTCTCCCGACTCACCTGACCCGGACAGATTTCTTCCCAACTTCTCGAAATCGCTCACCGTGTCGATCAAATAAAGTACAGGCTCGGCGTACTTGACCAGCGTGGGCACTTCACTCTGCGCGACAGCCTTCATCTCCTCGCCAATGGCGCGGACCTCCGCCAATGGATGCGAGCGCATCTTACGGATGGCGTTCTCGAGCACTCGCGCGTTGACAGTCATACCGACGTTGGCATGAGCGGCGGCAGGCAGCAGGAAGCGGCTTGAATCGACATACTGTGAGCGAATGCGGCGGTCGTAAGCCTCGTCGCTTTCGTTCACTCGGCGCGGCGCGCGATCTTCCACCAGTTTGCGGACCGGTGCAAGCGAGTCCGCATAGGTCTGGAACAACAGGCGGCAGGCAGCGACGTATTCATTTCGCAGGGGATGATCCTCAAGCTCGGGCGGAATGGTAAAGGCATCCGTATCCCACTTCTGGTATCGGGTGGATTTTTCTGTGTAGGAAGCCAGCCGGTTGCTTTCAATGCTTTCGATGGCAACCCGCGACACATTCTCGACCGCTAAGTGCAATACCGCATGCTCGGCAACAGAGGCATGTCCATAACCAACGACCCATTTTTCGTGGAACTGTGCGGATTTCTCGTCACTCAATTCCGCGGCGATGTCGCGAAAGGACTCAGGTGAGCGCGAGGTCTTGGCAAAGGCAACGGCGATGGTCTCAGGGGAGAGTTGCTTGGGAGAGAGCAGGTAGATGTCACGTTTAGGCATGGCGTCTCCTTATTGGATGGGAAAGGCTGGGCGCAACTATAGACGAAAACGCCCCCGAGGGCAAGGGGCGCCTTATTTCAATATTTCTCTGACTGCCTGGACATCAGCCTCGATCTGTACGATCAGCGCATCCACGCTGGGAAATTTCAACTCGTCACGCAGGCGTTTGACAAACTCCAGCTTGACCGTTCGCCCGTACAGATCAGTATCAAAATCCAGCAGGTAGGCTTCCACGCGGGAATCCGGCTGGTCACCTTCAAAAGTCGGGCGGATGCCGATGCTGATGGCTGCCGGGTGACGTTCGCCGTTGACAACTGCCCAGCAGGCATAAATGCCAAATGCAGGGACGGCTTTCTCGACAGGCACTTCAATATTCGCGGTGGGAAAGCCAATGGACTTTCCTCGCGCGTCGCCGTGGACGACCGGACCGGCCAGTGAATAAGGTCGACCGAGCATGTGTGCGGCATCTGCCACATCCCCAACAGCAACCAGTTTGCGGATGACTGTGGACGAGATCAGGCCGCTTTCGTCGCTGACCGCCTCCACCACCTGCAGGCTGTATCCCAGCTCGTGGCCAATCTCTGCCAGGCGAGAAACGTTGCCCTCGCGGCCTTTGCCGAGGGCAAAATCGTAACCGATCAGCAACCGGCTCAACCCCAATCTATTCTTAAGTGGCTGCATGAACTCAATGGCAGTAAGTGCCGCCACCTTTTCATCGAATGGATGAGTGATAACCACGTCCACGCCAAGCGCGCCAAGCAGATCCGCGCGTTCCTCGGGAGTGGTCAGGCATTTGAGGTCGTGATGACCCAGCACGACCGCCGGGTGCCGGGCAAAGGTCAGCACGGCGGCGGGGCTGCCGGCGGCATGCGCGCCTTCCACCAGCTGGCGCAGGATGGCCCGGTGTCCGCGATGGACACCATCGAATACGCCGATGGTCAGCCAGGAGCGCTCAAGTTGAACGTCGTTCAGGGATGTGATGTGGAGCATCTTGGAAAGTAGAAATGCGAACTGGAAATGATACCCTAGGAGAAAAATACCTTCTTGGGTCTCCACTGGCGGGATTCTTCATCCAGCTCCATGAGCGCCACCAATTCGCCAGCCATGCTCACGGCACGGACCATGCCCGGTTGGGCATCTTCAGCCGCGGGGACGCGGTGTCCGTGCTTGATCGCGTCCACCTGCTCAGGCTGGAGTTCGAGGGCAGGCCAGTCGCCCAACGCTTCAGCAGCGGGGATTAGGTACTGCGACCAATTGCCAGCATGGAAAGCCTCCTGTAATTTTCGCAGGGGTGTGGCATCTCTCAACGAAAAACGCCCGCTCTTGGTACGGCGCAGCCCTATCAGATAACCACCGCAGCCAAGCATGTCCCCCAAGTCGTTAGCCAGGGAACGCACGTAGGTCCCGGATGAGCAGTGGACGTCGATCACCGCTTCCGGAGGCGCCCATTCCAGCACTTCCAAGTGATAAACGTCGATCGTACGCGGAGCGAGGTCAACTTCCTCACCATTGCGCGCCATCTCGTACGCCTTACGCCCCTGTACCTTTACCGCCGAGTAGGGCGGAGGAGTCTGCTCAATGTGTCCAACGAACTTCTTCAAAGCCTCTTCGAATTGCGACTCGGTGACATCGACCGGGGATTCTGATTTTCGGGTGAACTTGCCATCGGCGTCGAAGGTGTCCGTCGATGCACCCAGGCGGACGATCGCCTGGTAACGCTTGTCTGCCGCCGAGACATATTCGCTCAGACGCACAGCCGGACCAAGCAATACCACCAGCACGCCGGAAGCGCGCGGGTCCAGGGTGCCGGTGTGCCCGGCGCGTCGGATGCCGGTTCCGTTGCGGATGGCCTGTACGACGTCATGCGAGGTCATGCCGGTCGGTTTGTCCACGACCAGCGCGCCCGAGATGGCGTTCTTTAGATCCTGTGAATTGACCATTGCCTGCCTCCTCGCGCGTGTGGATGTCTTTTCAACGCGCGCGATAAGTCGATTTTATTTTCCCACTGAGGTGATATTGGCTGTTTCCCCATTACTGGATGAACAAACCAATTCTAACGTATTAACGGATTTTTGAGCCCTACAACCCGAGAATTTGACGGGTCGCTGAAAGGACCTTTTCCTGCACATCGACCATCTCCCCTGCAAGCTCAGCACCCGAGGCGGCTTTATGCCCGCCCCCTCCGAACCGCTGCGCAACTTGAGCCACGTCCAGGCCGGGTTTTTGCGCCCGCCACGAGACTTTGACCTTCCCGTGATGTTGTTCAACAAAGATGATCGCCACGTTGCTGTCATCGATGGCAGAAAGGTGGTTGATCAAATCGGCATCGTCGTTGGTGGTATAGCCGCTTGTTTTCCGGTCTTCCAGCTTTAACGCTGCCCAGACAATTCCATCCCGGTATTGAATGGAAGAGAGACCTGCGCCCCAGTAACGGGCGGCGCCGAACGATTTGCGGACCAGTCCGCGCATGTATAACTCGTGCATATCCACGCCGGTCTCAAGCAGGGAAGCTGCCTGGCGCAGAACATGGGGCGTGGTGCTGGTGGTGCGGAACCCGAGCGTGTCGGTGATGATGCCTGTCAGCAGCGCGGAGGCGATGTCCTGCGTAAACGCGAGTCCCCACTCCTGCAGGTGGTCAAAGAGAATGGCGCAGGTTGCGGCCTGTTCCGCCTCGATAAGATTCAATTCGGCAAATTGATCATTGGTGATGTGGTGGTCAATGTTGATTCCAGGCTTGCCCAAGTCATCAAAAACATTTCCAGCCCGGGTATGGTCAGCGCAGTCCACAGCCATGGTCAGGTCGAAGGGACCCTCAGGTTTTTTGTGGACACGCGCGCTGCCTGCCAGGTGTTTGAACGTGGAAGGGATCCCGTCGAGCGACACCATCTTTACGGTTTTTCCCACATTCTCCAGCGCCAGCCCAAGCCCCAGCAGCGAGCCGACCGCATCCCCGTCGGGACGCAGATGCGTGGTCACCAGGATGGTTTGTGCGGCTGCGATGCGTTTACGTATGGAGGTGTGAATGGTTTCCATAAAAAATCGCGGCGGGGACTGTCTTCTTTCCCAAAGGACCCACCTGCCCAGACCGCAGGTGCTGGGTGGGACGATACAGGCGACAGAGGCAGCCGCGCCACTCCTTTGTTAGAATATATGTGCTGAAATAGGTTTCAGCGGCGTCAAAGCTCTCGAACCTTGATAACAGAACATATCGCAGGTTGTGACACCTAAGTCTTTGTGTCGCGTAAAATATGTTAAAGCGTCCTAAGAATGGTTCAAACGGATAGGCCTGGACGGGGCCTTCAGGCGCTAACGTAGACCGTTGGGTCATGCGTAGCCTGAGAACCTGTCGCCCTCAGGTGACAGAGATCGTCACCAATCGAAGATCCCGGCGCGCCGACTACTTGCCTTTGGATTCGTTCCGGATTTGTGCAAGCAGCAGCTCGATGTGGTCCGCGTTCTCGGGCGTGGGATCCCAGTGAAAGCGCAGGATGGGAAAGACGCGAAGTTCGATCCGGCTGGCGAGCGTGCGGCGCATATAACTGCCGGCGCTTTTCATTCCCTGCAATACTTCCACACTCCGCGCCTGTCCTTCTATAGCCGAGACATAGATATCGGCGAACGACAATTCACGGTCCACGCGCACATCGGTGATGAACACCTGGTTCAGGCGCGGATCGTTGATTTCCTTGATCAACATCTGCGATAGTTCTTCGCGGATGCGGTCAGCAATACGTTGCAATCTGACTTTGGATGGCATTTCTTCTTCCCTGCATGAACGCAGGCCCTATTTACTATTCTGATTTTTCCAAAATGTAGCACTCGATGACATCGCCCTCGACTACATCATTGAAGTTCTTGAAGTGGATGCCACATTCGAATCCGGTGCGGACTTCACGCACGTCTTCCTTTTCGTGCTTGAGGGAGCCGATCTCGCCATCGTATACCAGGTCCTTGCTGCGATACAGGCGGATCTTCCCGTTGCGGCGAATTTCGCCTTCGGTCACGCGGCAGCCGGCCACCATGCCTAACTTCGAAATCGGGAAGAGGGCCAGCACGGTCGCTTTGCCGACGGTCTTTTCAATGAACTCGGGCTGAAGCATACCCTTGAGGGCTTTCTCAATATCTTCCGTCAGGCGGTAGATAATGGTGTAGAGGCGGATGTCCACGCCCTCGGATTCAGCCAAACGCCGGGCAGGGACTTCGGCCTGCACATTGAAGCCGATGATGATCGCCTTGGAGGCCGAGGCGAGCATGACATCGTTCTCGCCAATGTTGCCGGTCTCGGAGTAAAGTACCTTAAGGGCAATTTCACTTTCCTTCTTTGCCAGTTCGTTGATTTCCTTGACGATGGGCTCAAGCGAGCCCTGAACGTCCGCCTTGAGGATCAGGCGCAGTTCCTTCAATTCGCCAGCCTGAACCTTGGCGAACAGGTCCTCGAGGGTCATCTTCTGAGAGGTTGCCTGCTGCTTGGATGCTTCATGCCGTTCCCCGACCAGGTCACGGGCTTCGCGCTCGGTTGCGACCACTTCGAACAACAGGCCGGCGGGCGGCACTTCGTTTAATCCCATCACGGCAACGGGTGTTGAAGGCGGTACTTTGTGGACAGGCTTGCCCTTGAAATCGGAGAGCGCCTTGAGTTTCCCATAGGTCATTCCAGCCACGACGATATCGCCGTTCTTGAGCGTACCGTTCTGTACGAGCAAGGTGGCAATGACGCCCTTGGATTTATCCAGCTCAGCCTCCACGACGGTGCCGATGACCTTGCCGTTTGGGTTGGCGCGGATGCTCATACTGTCGCTGGTCAGGTTGATGGCTTCGAGCAGGTCGTCGATGCCGGTCTTCTGCTTGGCCGATACGGGGATGATCATGGTATTGCCGCCCCATTCATCAGGCACCAATTCCAACTCTGAAAGCTGTTTCTTGAGCAGATCAGGGTTGGCGTTGGATTTGTCAATCTTATTCATCGCTACAATGATCGGCACGCGGGCTGCCTTAGCATGTGCGATGGCTTCGCGCGTTTGCGGCATCACGCCATCATCGGCAGCGACCACCAATACAACAATATCAGCGCCTTGAGCGCCGCGTGCGCGCATTGCAGTGAAAGCCGCGTGACCGGGCGTATCCAGAAAGGTGATGGTGCGCCCCTGATGCTCAATCTGGTACGCGCCGATATGCTGGGTGATGCCACCGGCTTCACCGGCTGCGACATCCGTCTTGCGGATGGCGTCGAGCAGCGAAGTCTTACCGTGATCCACGTGCCCCAGGATGGTCACCACCGGCGGGCGCGGCTTGAGGTCAGCTTCAACTTCCTTGCCGATCATGCGCCGCCAGAGCGGAATCTCACCCTCATCCTCCTGCTTGACAGTTTCGACCTGGGCCATGGGAACAGCTTCAAAACCAAATTCAGCCGCAACAATGGCAGCAGTATCATAGTCAATGGATTGGTTGATGGAAGCCATCACTCCATTGCTCATCAGTTTCTTGATAATGTCGATGGGGCTAACTGAAAGCTGGGTCGCCAGGTCACGTACTGTGACGGCGGAGGGAATTTCGATTTTTCCGTGCCCGTTGTTGCTCATGGGACACCTCCTGGGTGATTTCTGGTCCTGTGCAGTAGATGAAAAGAAAATACTGTTGCACAAGTCTCAACACCTGGAAAGCTGTGTGCCGATGAGCGGTGAAACAGGCCGTGATTTACATGGCGTTCACTCGGCGTCGTTCCCGGTGGGAAGCGAGTCCATAAAAGCTTCCAGGCGTTGTTTATCTTCGGCTGTTAATTCGACTTTAAGGGCATGTTGCAGCACACCCATCAGTCCCCGCTCCCAGCAGGAACGGTGGTTGTGCAGGTATGCCCCTCGCCCGTTCAGCTTGCCCGTCGGGTCCACCAGCACGCCCTCGGGCGTCCGCACCAGACGGATCAGCGTCCGTTTCGAGAGCACGGTGTGGCATCCCACGCAGGTACGCTGGGGAACATGTTTGGCGGGTTTGGCAGGTTTGGCGGACATACCTTATCTTTCTCTCCTTTTGGAGAGAGGGGCATGGTCTCTTTAGATTACCACTCTGCGTCCCATTCACCGTCGGCGCGCTTGTGCTGCTTCTTGCCAACCACGGCACCGCGTTCTTCGTCGAACTCCAGCGCAACGGATTTCTTCTTCTTGCCCTTCTTGTCCTTCTTGTCGTCGTCGTCCGCTGCACCGGCGGTTTGGATAATTTCGGGCCGCAGGGTGAACATTTCCTCGAAGGTCTTTGCCGCTTGCTCTTCGGTCTCTTCAACGACGGGTACTTCGATTTCAAGTGCCGATTCTACGGCAGGTTCAACCTCAGTCAGGGCTTGCTCCTCGACCGCTGGGACTTCAGTCACAACCTCAAGCGGCACTTCAACGACGACCAGTTCGGGGTATTTCACCTCGGCAATCGCCTTTTCGATGGACTGCATTGCCTTGGGACCGATTCCCGACAGCCCCAGCACCTTGTCGGGCTCGAGCTTCATGGCCAGGATGATATCGCCAACGGTGTGGTAGCTGGCTTCGGTCAGGATATTGTAGACATGCTCAGACAGGCCGAGTTCCTCGAGCGGCATTTCGAAAGCTGCTGCCGGGATTTCGGCGCGTGCGGTGCCAATGCGCTCTTCTTCCGCCTGCTGTTCAGCACGCTGGCGCTCGATCGAGCGCTTCTCGACGCGGTCAACGAAGTGGGTCAGCGTGAGGTATTCCTCGGGTGTGACGGGGCGGGTCTCGGCTTTCTTGGCGAGGATCTCCTCGATCTGATGAATATTACCCTTTTCGGCTTCCGCCTGCTCGGCCAGATCGGGGTTGCTCTGCAGCTTGCCGAGTGTATCCGTGGCTGCTTCGACAATCGATTTAATATCGATCCGCCAGCCGGTCAGCTTGGCAGCGAGACGGGCGTTCTGCCCATCACGCCCAATGGCGAGCGAGAGTTGATCTTCCTGCACAACCACCGTGGCAGTCTTGCCGCCGTCGCCGGTGTCGTTCAGAAAAACACCCGAAACACGCGCCGGGCTGATGGCTTTTGAAATGTAAATCACCGGGTCAGCATTCCACTCGATGATGTCGATCTTCTCATCGTGCAGTTCCTTGACGATGGCCTGGATGCGCACACCGCGCACACCCACGCACGCGCCGACCGGGTCCACGCCCGCCTGTGTGGCGGAGACGGCGACCTTGGCGCGCTGGCCGGGCTCGCGCGAGATGTTACGGATCTCGACGATACCGTGGTAGATCTCAGGGACTTCGTTCTCAAGCAGGCGGCGCAGGAAATTGCGGTGCGAACGCGAGAGCACGATCTGCGGACCGCGCCCACTGTCCTTGACTTCCAACACGATCGCGCGCACGCGGTCATGGATGCGGAACTTCTCGCCGGGGATCTTCTGGTTGGCGGGCAACACGCCTTCGGCTTTCATATCCATGCCGATGGTGGCGCCCTGGTTGTTGACGGCCTGCACCACGCCGCTGACGATCTCGCCGAGCTGGCGCTCGTAATAGGTTGTCTGCGCACTGCGCTCCGCCTCGCGGATGCGCTGCTGGATCACCTGGCGGGCAGTCTGGGCGGCGACGCGGCCGAAGTCCTTGGGCGTGGATTCGACCACCACCATGTCGTTTATCTGGGCCTCAGGATTGACCTTTTGCGCGTCCTCGAGAGTCACCTCCGTGCGCGCATCCTGTACCGATTCGACGACTTCCTTCTCAGCGAAGACGAGGACCAGGCCGGTCTCAGGGTCGACTTTGGCTTCGACGTGCTGCGCGCTGGATGCCATCATTGCGCGGCGATAGGCCGATACCATGGCCGATTCCAGCGCCTGCAGGATGACCTCCTTGGGGAGTTGTTTTTCTTCGAGCACTTCATTGAATGCCAGGGCGAATTCATTTTTCGTCATACTGTCCTGCTCCGTTCATGTCCTTTTACTGCTTTGAATAAAGATGTTTTGTTTATGTCCATTACAAGCAGAAAAGTGGGGGCTGCCCACTTTTCGACGTGTTCG
>Ga0315290_10001059_pt1 | contig 18787 bp, 13 predicted proteins | sample YL17G12_0_MG_FD_203627 | JGI IMG/M metagenome (GOLD analysis project Ga0315290, IMG submission 203627) | Sediment microbial communities from Yellowstone Lake, YNP, Wyoming, USA - YL17G12_0 | ecosystem: Environmental > Aquatic > Freshwater > Lake > Sediment | place: USA: Wyoming | collected... | reverse complement strand
AGTGTAACTGATAGGCCCTCGCTTTGAGATGAGGCGAATATATGGCGATTGCATGACTAGTATTGCAAAAATTCTATTATATACCATCCTACAGGGGATAGTTCCGGACAAGAAACCCGGTCCGTTGATTCAGATTAAATCTAACATCCGTCAGCCATATGACATGTCTTCAATAAGATTTTAATTTATCCTTAAGGGGGAGTGCAATGAAAATAGTTCTTATTCTTCCACGAGCCGGGATATACAGATTCGGGACCGGCGCATTCTCGAAATTCATACGCTACTCTCCCATGACGCTGCCGACGCTGGCGGCGCTGACGCCGCCGGACATACATGCCGAAATTGAAATGTATGATGAGGGGGTCGAGGCGATACACCCCTCTGAGATCACCGCCGATATCGTCGGCATCACCGGCATTACGGGAGCCTCGCAGCGCATGTTTGCCTATGCCGACTATTTTCGCAGCCGGGGCATGTATGTGGTTCTGGGCGGCGTTCATTCCACGCTCATGCCACAGGAGGCGCTGCAGCATGCCGATACGGTCATTACCGGCCACGCCTATGAAACCTGGCCACAATTTCTGCGGGATTTCAAAGCAGGCCATCCTCTCAAGCGCTACCAGCCCCCGGAAGGCAACACCGATTTTTCAAAATTCAAAACGCCCCTGCGGCAGCATATGAAATACCGCGGCTTCATTACCCTCAACAGCGTACAGGCCGTGTTCGGCTGCCCGAATTCCTGCGATTTCTGCGTTACGCCGGTCGTCTGCCGCCGCTATGAGGCACGGCCCGTGGAGCAGGTGATCGATGACATCGGTTCCATGCGCGGCAGGTACATGACATTTGTCGACCCCAGCCCCATTGAAAATGTCCAGTATGCCATGGAGCTCTACAGCGCCATGATCCCGCTGAAAAAGCAGTGGACGGGGCTTGCAACCACCCGGCTGGTGCGGCACCCCGAGCTCATGGATGTCATGGAGCGCAGCGGCTGCAAGGGGCTGCTGATCGGCTTTGAGTCCTTATCGCAGAACACCAATGACGGCATTCATAAATCCTTCAACAGCGTCGACCAGTATTATGAGCTCGCCCGCGAATTGCACAACCGGGGCATCGCCATCATGGGCTGCTTCGTGCACGGCCTTGACGGAGACGGGCCCGACTGCTTTGAGCGGACGCTTGAATTCGTGCTCAAGGCCCATATCGACCTGCCGCGGTTCACTGTCTGCACGCCGTTTCCCGGAACGCCGTTTTTCAACCGCCTCAAGCAGGAAGGCCGCATACTCACGGAAAACTGGGCGCTCTATGATGCCCAGCATGTTGTCTTCGAGCCCAAAGGCATGACGGTCGACCAGCTCGATCACGGCCATCATGCCATCTGGAAAGAGGCCTACCGGCTGAAGAATATAACCAGCCGGCTGCTGGGCGCCAGGTCTTTTCTGAAGTATGCAATCTTTGCAAATATCGGCTATCGGCTCTACGGCCGGAGCCTGCCGCGCTACGGCGCGGCATGGATGGCGCAGGACCATATGCTGGAGCGCAACGCAGCATGAAACTACTCACCTGGAGCATGCAACGGCTTCAAAAACTGCTGCAGGGCAACGCAGCGGTCATCATCCCCGCGGCTGCAGCCTGCCTGTTGGCGCTGCCGTCGACTTTCACCGGGCTGTGCCTTGAAGATTATTATTTCCGAGCCGTCCTTGCCCACGGCGACAGCCTGCCGGAGTTTTCCCGGCGCTCGCCCCTTGATGTTTTCAGCTTCAATAAACGCAATGACCCGGCAGCGCTGCGGGCAGGAATGGACTACGGCATCTACCCGTGGTGGACTGCGCAGAACTTCATAATCTCTTTCTGCAGGCCCCTCACCTCTCTGACCCACTGGTTTGACTTCAAGGTCTTTAAAGACGCGTACTGGGCCATGCATCTGCACAGCATGCTGTGGTTCAGCCTGCTGGCCCTGGCGGCCTCGGCCGCCTACCGGCGGTTTCTGCCCACGGTCTGGATCGCCGGCCTTGCGGCCCTGCTGTATGCAATCGATGATGCCCGCGCCGCGGGCGCAACATTTCTCGCCAATCGCAGCGCAACCATTGCCGCGGTACTGAGCATGCTCACTCTGTGCAGCTATGATGCCTGGCGCCGCACCCGGAGCGCAGCTGCGGCCATCCTGTCCGTTCTCGTGTTCAGCATCGGTCTGCTTGCGGCGGAAGCACAGCTCTGCGTCTGCGCCTATCTTTTTTCCTATGCCCTGTTTATTGAAAAAGGCCCGTTGGCAAAAAGGGTTGCTCCTCTTGTGCCCTTTGCAGCCGTGGTTCTGCTGTGGCGGCTAGCCTGCGGCTTTTTTTCGTTTTCCGTTGCCGGGACGTCACTGTATATAAACCCGCAGCTGCAGCCCTCCGAGTTCCTGCTGCAGCTGCCCTTCCGGCTTGCGGCCCTGCTGCTTGCCCTGGTTCTGGGCCCCCATGCCATGCTGATGAATCACCTGCCCGGGGGCCTTGCCTATGTCTACGGCGCAGCGGCGCTTATCGTTGTGCTGCTGCTTGTGCGGCTCCTGCGCCCGTTATTTTTAAAAAATCCCGTTATGAGCTTCTTCGGCCTGGGCGCGGTGCTTTCCCTGCTGCCCCTCTGCGCGGCCCTGCCCGACGACCGCCTGCTGTTCCTGCCGGGGTTCGGCGCGATGGGCATTATCGCCGTTTTTCTTTCCGGAGCGCTGGACCCAAAAAGCTGCCTGCGCGCCTCGAAGGCGGCGCAGACGCTTGGCATTGCCTTTTTGTGCATTCACCTGCTGCTTGCGCCCCTTCTGTTTCAGGCAAATGCCTTCACTGCATGGTGCCTGCAGCGGCCCATCAGCCATATGGCCGATGTTCTTGGAAAATTTTCAGCGCAGCAGATTTCAAAAATCGCGATTGTCAATTCGCCCATGGATCTCTTCGTCTCCTATCTGCCCTATGTCATAATGGAGCGCGGAATGCCTGCCCCCGAAAGAATACTGCTGCTGTCAGCGGGCCAAACTCAGGCAACACTGGAGCGCACGGACGATCGCAGCCTGCTCCTGCGCCTGCCGCAGGGCCTGCTTGCTTCGGTATTCGACCGCGTCCTCAGGGATGATCCCGCATCGCTCAAACCCGGCGACGCAGTGCGTCTTGCCGACGTCGCCGTAACCGTCAACGCACTGACGCCGGACGGCAGGCCGTCGGCTATGAGCTTTGTTTTCACAAGGTCGCTGGAATGCCTGAATTTAAAATGGTTTTACTGGACACGTGAGGGGCTCGCCCCTTTTATGACGCCCGGCATCGGGCACAGCGTGACCATACCGGCGCCGCCGCATTTTCTCAATCTGATTTTCAGCGATATGCCGGTCAGCCACCATTCCGGAAGGAGCAGCTGAAAAGGCCATGAGCTCTTCTACAACGCAGGCCAAAACCAATACTGCGTCGCACAACAAGTCCGGTATTGCCCGGTGGTGCGGAGGCATGCTGCTTGCCGCAGTGGGCTTTGATCTGCCCTCGTGGCTCGCGATCCTGCGCCGCCACGGGTACCGGGTGAGTCCGTCAAAAATTCCGGCAGCTCTGGCAGTTACCCTGACCAGCCTGTTCATATCCTGCATGAAACTCATTGAAGACAGCCTGTACGGCGCCAGGATCCGCGGCACCCGTATCCATGAGTCGCCTCTTTTCATACTGGGGCACTGGCGCTCGGGAACGACCCTGCTGCACGAGCTGCTCTCCCGTGACGAGCGCTTTACTTTTCCGACCTCATTCGCCTGCTTCAACCCGCACTGCTTTCTTTTGAGCGAGGGCCTGCTGAAAGCATGCATAAGGCTCGTGGTTCCGGCCAGACGACCGCAGGACAATATGGCTTCCGGGCCGGACAACCCGCAGGAAGATGAATTTGCCCTTGCCCTGATGGGGGCTGTATCACCCTATGCCACGCACCTGTTCCCGAGCCAGCTTGGGGCCTGCCTGGAAGCGTTTGAGCCCGAGGCCCTGCAGGCTAAAGAAAGCCAACAGTGGGAAAAAGCATTTCTGCGTTTTCTTAAAAAAATTACGCTTCGCCGGAACAGGCCCCTTATTTTAAAATCACCGCCGCATACGTTCCGCATTGCAACGCTGCTCAGGCTGTTCCCGGAAGCGCGATTTGTCTATCTTGTGCGCAATCCCCTGGCTGTATTTCCCTCAACGGTCTACACCTGGCGAAATCTCTGGGAGGCGACTTCCCTCCAGGGGCAGAATATTCCCGGCCTTGAGGAGTATGTGCTTGAGGTGTTCAGCCGCATGCATCTGGCCTTTGAACGCGACCGGCATCTGATTGCGCAGGGCCGGCTGCACATCATGCGGTACGAAGAACTTGCGGCACAGCCTGAACGGGAAATCGAAAAGCTGTATACGGCTCTTAAGCTCGGCGGATATGAACAGGTGCGGCCGAAGGTTCGGGCCTATGCGGCACAGAATGCCCGCTATAAAAAAAACACCTTCAGCATTTCAACCGAGCTCAGGGAACGCATTACCCGGCGCTGGGCGCCGTTTATCAGTCAGTACGGCTATGCCGACAGAGCTGAGGAATCTGGAGCGATATCGCCCCCGTGCGGGCACGCTGCCTGCTCTGCCGCTCTAAGCAATCAACACGACAACGAAAGGCTGCCATGAACTTACAGTCCCAAATATACAGACAGGGATGCCTGACCAAAGCAGATCGGCAGGAAATGCTGCAGCTGCACTGCCGGTATTTTGCAAATGTAGCGCCCGGCACCTTTTTCAGCGATCTTGAGCAGAAGCAGTGGGTAATCATGCTGCGCAACGGCTCCGCACTCGGAGGATTTTCAACGCTGCAGATATTGACGATTCTCGTGGATGGCAGGGAAACGCTCTTTCTATTCAGCGGCGACACTGTCGTGGACAGGGCATGCCGCAACTATCCCGCCCTTGCCGGCTGCTTCGGCCACCTGATCCTGAAGGGGCTCGATATTGCAGGAGACCGCGATCTCTACTGGTTTCTCATCTCCAAAGGCTACCGCACCTACAGGTTTCTGCCGGTGTTCTTCAATGAATTCTACCCGAGGTTCGATATGCCGACGCCGCACTCTTTTCAAAAGGCGCTGGACGCGGCCGCGCAGTTCAAATTCGGTGACTCCTACGACGCCCCGAGCGGCATCATCCGGACACAGGGCGCGAAAGACCACCTTAAGCCCGTGATGCAGCAGGTCGCACCCGGCAGAATGCGGGACCCGCATATTGATTTTTTCTTCAAAAAAAACCCCGGCCATGTCGTGGGCGACGAGCTGGCATGCATTACGGCGCTGCGGCGTGACAACCTCAACCGGTCCGCCTGGCGCTCTATCAGAACAACCCCTGTCTCGTGGGTAGAGCACAATGTTTGAAAGCACCGTACAGCACCTGGCATCACGCGGCATGCTTGCTTCGAGCATGAGCCGCTACGCCGCATTTATGCGGGCAAGCCGGCGGCCTGAAGAGGTTCATCGCGGCCTGCTGCACGCCGTCATTGCAGCAAACCGCGAAACAGCCTACGGCAGGCGCCACGGCTTTTCCAGCATCAGAAGCTATGAGGATTTTAGAACCGCACCCGTGTGCGGCTACGAAGACCTGGAAGAGCACATCGGCAGAATACGGCAGGGTGAGAAGGCTGTCCTGACCTCGGAAGACGTTCTGGCCCTTGTGCCCACAAGCGGCAGCTCCAGCGCCACGAAGCTCATACCCTACACGCCGTCGCTGCTGCGGCAGTTCCGCGCGGCCCTTACTCCATGGCTCGCGTCGCTCTTCCTGCACACCCCTGCCCTGCACGGAGGCTCGCAGTACTGGGTCACCTCGCCGCACACGTTGCCGGGTGATGCTGCAGACTCAAGGGTTCCGGTGAGCTTCATGCCCGATGGGGCATACCTGAGCGCACTTCAGATGCGCTGCTGCAGCCGCCTCATGTGTGTGCCCCATGAAACATCCGCGGTTGCCGATACGGAAAGCTTTCTGTACCTCAGCGCCCTTTTTCTGCTTCGCGAAGAGAACCTGCGGCTTATTTCAGTGTGGCACCCGTCAGTGCTGTCGATTCTTGCCGACACCATCGAGCGCCGCTTTGCGGAGCTTACCCGTGACCTGCGGCAGGGCACGATCAGCGCCAGCGCCGTGCCGGACCCGGCCAGCCGCGCCCTGTGCGTACGGCACCTGCGCCCCTGCGCCGGTCGGGCAGCGCTCCTGGAAAGCATCGACCCGGGGGCAGAGGGCTTCAGGCGCGTCTGGCCGGAGCTGAAAGTGCTCAGCTGCTGGGCTGACGGCTGGTCCGCTCACAGCCTGCCCGCTCTTGCCGGACGGTTCCCCCAGGCTGCTATCCAGCCCAAGGGGCTTCTTGCAACAGAGGGCGTCGTTTCGATTCCGATCGGCGCTGCCGGCGGTCGGGCTGCCGCCGTCACCTCGCATTTTCTGGAATTCAAAGATAGCGGCACGGGCGACATCCTGCCGCTGTGGCGCATTGAAAAAGACCGCATATACAGCACCATCATGACAACCGGCGGCGGGCTGTACCGCTACGAGCTGAACGATCTAGTCAAGGTCACGGGTTTTTTCAATAGCCTGCCCCTGCTTGAGTTCTTAGGGCGCGACAACTGCCTTTCTGATCTGGTTGGTGAGAAGCTGCATCTGGGGCATGTCGAGGCCGTTATACAGCAGGCCGAAAGAGAGCTTGGCACGCATTTCAGCTTTGCCATGATGGCGCCGGACGAAACAGGCTCGGGCTATGTCTTTTTTTACAGCGCCGCAAACGACCCTGATACTGCCACCCTGCAGGCCGCAATGGAGCAGGGGCTCATGGAAAATTATCACTACCTTCATGCGCGCAGCCTTTCACAGCTTGCGCCTCTGCGGCTTTTCCGAACCTGCGGCAACCCCGAGCGCAACTATCTGGAAAAAATTGCCGGGGCCTGCGGCGGCATGGGAGATGCAAACTGCTTGCCCTGCGCAAGGAGACAAACTGGCTGCAAACACTCAGCGGCAGCTTCACGGCGTGACGCCAACACTTTACTGAGGGAGGACTCCATGTTTTTTATCAACTGTATGTTAATGCTTCAAATGTTTCTCGATAAAAAGAGCCGGGTGTTTTTGCGGCAGGTGCACAGGCTGCTGAAGCAGGACCCCTCCTACTCCCTGGTGCGGCTCTGCAAGGCCATGCGCATCCTTTTGAGCGTCGATAAAATGATCAAGCTGGACAACGGTCAGTTCTTCTTCAACATGACCGTGCCGCCCATTCCCTCCGATGCGTTCATGACATTTATCAAGGCAACGCCCAGCAGCACGAACATTTTTTCGCAGCATGCCCGCATCGAGAAATCAGCCCCGGCCACGTTCTGCTTCGCCGTCACGAACGCCTGCTCCTACAAGTGCTACTACTGCAGCAATGACGGAAAAAAGCCGGGCCCCGAACTCACCACCGACGAGTGGATCAGGGTCGCCAAAGACGTACAGGACATGAACGGCCCTACGATCTCGTTTACCGGCGGCGAGCCGCTAATGCGCCCAGATCTGGAGCGGATCATAGCGGCGATCGACAGCCGCTCGGTCACCTACCTGCTCACCACCGGCTGCGGCCTTGACGAAAAACGCGCGGCGTCACTGAAAAAAAGCGGGCTTTACGGCATTGCCGTGAGCCTTAACTCCTATGACCGCGATACGGACAACAAAATACGCGGGGTCAACGTCTCTTTCGACAATGCCGTGCGGGCGCTGAAGCTGTCGGTCAGCCACGGCTTTTACACGGCTATCATATCCGTGATCCCCAAGGTAGGCATCAACCGCGAGGAGCTTTTCAAACTTTTCAATTTCGCCAAATCACTCGGCGTCAAGGATGTCGTCATCATGGAGCCGAAAAAAATCGGCCGGGCGCTCTACGACATCAACGATATTTCCTACACCGATGAAACCCGGCGCCTGCTTTTAAAAATTCAGGCTGAAGCCAACAGGACCATGTCGGGCATGAAAGTCTCCTCCGAGATCCATGTTCAGGATTTCAAAACGCTCGGGTGCTCAGCCGGGGTGCAGCATTCCTATATAAGCGCCTCCGGGGAGCTTCAGCCCTGCGACCTTGTGCCGCTGTCATTCGGCAATGTCAGGCAGACCAGCATCAAGGAGCTGTGGCCCCGCATGCACAGCCTCATCGGCAAGCCCAAAGGCCGGTGCATGGGCGAGGAGGTGGCTGACCAGATCCGAGAAATGGGGCTCGAGCAGCTGCCCACGGCTGTGGAGGATTCCTGCAGCATTTGCAAAAAGCTCAGGCATTTTGACTATCCCGGATTTTACAAAACGCTTCAGGGTGACTAGCATGCAGCTAACCCTTATACATCCCAGCGTCGGCCGCCGGCCGGGAGAGCGCTATATCGGCACCTGGCAGATGGAGCCCCTGCCCGCAGCAACCCTTGCCGGCCTGCCGCACAAAGGCGTCACTGTTTCCTTTTATGACGACCGCATGGAGGCAATACCCTATGACCGGCCCGCGGATCTTGTCGCCATCAGTGTGGAGACCTATACGGCAAAGCGGTCCTATCAGATTGCCAGCGAGTATCGCCGTCGCGGCGTGCCAGTCGTGATGGGCGGCTTTCACGCAACACTCTGCCCCGATGAGGTGGCCGGCTATGCCGAAACCGTCATTGTCGGCGAGGCCGAAGAGCTGTGGCCCGAGGTCATAGATGACGCCCGCCATGGCAGCCTTAAAAAATTCTACAGCTCCACGGCGCGGCCTGCTCTCTCAGGGCTCACGCCCGACCGCAGTATCTTCCGCGGCAAGCGCTACCTGCCGATCGGGCTTGTTGAATGGGGACGGGGCTGCCCCTGCGGCTGCGATTTCTGCTCGATACAGACGGCCTTTCACCAAAGCCGCACCTGCCGCCCCACCGATGAGGTACTGGAGGAAATCAGACAGGTGTGGCCGCAGAAAAAGGCGATTTTTTTCATCGACGACAATCTTACCGCGGATATGGGGCAGCCAAAGGATTTTCTGCGCGGCCTCATACCGCTCAGAATCAAGTGGGTCGGTCAGGTCAGCATCAACGCCGCCCATGACGAAGAGTTTCTCGAACTGCCCGTTCGCAGCGGCTGCCAGTGCGTGCTCATCGGCTTTGAAAGCCTCAATCCCGACAATCTCGTGTCGATGAACAAGGGCTTCAACACCATGAAGGGCGGCTATGAGCAGGCCTTGGCCAACCTGCGGCGCCACGGTATCAGGCTCTATATCACCTTCGTGTTCGGCTACGATCACGATACGGCCTGTTCATTTGCCGAAAGCGTGGCCTTTGCCCGACGCCACCGTTTTTTTATCGCAGCCTTCAACCACCTAACCCCCTTTCCCGGCACGCCGCTGTATGCCCGGCTGCAGCAGGAAAACCGCCTGCTCTATGATTCCTGGTGGCTTGACGACAACTACAGCTATAATAAAATACCATTTCAGCCTACGCACCTGAGCCCGCAGGAGCTGCAGCGCCGCTGCGTCGAAGCGCGCCGCGAATTCTACGGCTGGCCCAGCATCCTGCAGCGCAGCATCGATCCGGTCAACACCGGTGGCCTTTCGATGTTCGGAAACTTTTTATTAATCAACAATATGTTCCGCCGCGAGATCGCGCAGCGCGATTTTTACCCCCTAGGCGATACAGGCTGGCGCGGCGAGCTTCTTAGGGCGAACTGATGCAAACATACAACCACCGGAGCGGCAGCAATGGACTTTGAACTCAGGCTTGCAGAGCAGGCCGATGAAGCCGATATACGGCAGCTGCTTGTGGCAAATCCCATGCCGGGGCCCATAGCGCTGAATTATCTGCGCGAGCCCGATTATTTTCTGGGCTGCGGCACCGTGGGACCCTTCAGCCAGATTCTCATGGGGCGCCACCGGCCCGACGGCGCGCTTGTCGGCATCATGGGCCGTTCCAGCTGCCCGCTTTTTGTGAACGGCCGTGAGCAGGAGGTGGGCTACTACAGCCAGCTGCGCATCGATAAAAGGTTCCAGGGCCGGTGGCTGCAGCTGGCGCCGCAGGGGTACCGGTGGTTCAAAAAGCTTCATGAGGACAACCGCGTGCAGGGCTATATTGCCTCGATCATTGAAGGCAATACCAAGCCGGTGGGCCTGTTTGTAGACCGGCCACGGCCGGGAAACCCGGCGATGCGGCCCTACTGCCGGCTAAGGACGCTGGCGATCATTGTCCGCTGGCCGCTTCCGGTTATCAATGATGAAATCCAGGTATGCCGGGGCACGGCCGGGGAGCTTCCGGAAATCATCGAATTTTTGCGACTGCACGGCTCCAAAAAACAGTTTTTCCCATGCTATACCGAAGAGGATTTTTCCGGCAGCCCCCGTACCCGGGGCTTTGATGTCAAGGACTTCCTTCTGGCCCGCCGAAACGGAAAGCTTACCGGCGTTATCGGTCTGTGGGACCAGTCCGACTGCAGACAGATAGTGATACAGAACTACAGCTGGCCCCTGAACTGGCTTCGCCGGCCATGCAACCTCGGCCTGCGGCTTTTGGGGGCCCGGCCCCTGCCGCCGCCGGGAGAACAGCTTCGTATGGCCTACGCGAGCTTCATCTGCATTGAAAACAATGATGCCCGCATTTTTTCGATCCTGCTTCGGCATGCCCATAATCTTGCGTCGCTGCGAGGATTTGCCTATCTGATGGTGGGGCTTACGGAAAACGATCCGCTGCTCGTGCCGGCGCGCAAGCTTCTGAACATAGCGTATAAAAGCATTCTGTATACCATCTGCTGGGATGATGCAGCAGGCTGGCACAGCAATCTTGATAGCCGCATCCCCTATATCGAGATCGCGGCACTATAAAAACACATGCGGCGCACAAGCTGCGCTGCAGTGCAAACATTACACAAGGGAAGGCATCTGCATGGAACGTTTACTGGCTAAGCTGAGAGCTTTTAAAAGCCTGTCTCATATGGCCGCGAGCTATTTCGAGAAAATGCTGGGCCACAACAAGATAATCGCCTATGAAAATGGGCATCCCGTTTACTCCCTGCTGTTTCCCGCTTTCGGGAGTGCCGGCCAGATGAACTCGCTGATACATTTGTTTATCGCCCTGTCCGCGCGCATGCCTATGCCGCAGATCACGACGGTCGCCGTAACGGACCGTTGCGACAGCTCATGCAAAGGCTGTTATTTCAAGAACCAGAAAGTCAGCGACAAGCCTGTTCTGACAACCCCTGAGATCAAGCGCGTCATGGCCGAGCTTGCCGCCATGGGAGTGTTCACCATTGCCTTCGTGGGCGGGGAGCCGCTCCTGCACAAGGACATTGTGGATATCATCGCCGATTTCCGCACCGATCGCTCAAGCCTGCTTTTGTTTACCAATGCCAGCAGGCTCGAGCCTCTGGCCGCTGACCTGAAAAAAGCCGGGCTGAACCGCGTATATGCCAGCCTTGAGTATGCCGATGCCGGCCGCCATGATGGCTATTGCGGCCACAAGGGCCTGTATGACAAGGCGCTTCGCGGTGTTGTGGCCGCCAATAAAGCCGGCATGCTGACCGGTTTTTCCTGGACCCTGCACAGCGATGCAAAGCCGGAAGATTTGCAGGAGGTCGTGAGACTGTGCCGCGACACAAGGGTGCGCGAGCTCTATATCTGTAAAGAAATCAATACTGGTTTCGATTATGCCTGCATCCCCTTCTCCCCTGAGGATGAATTCTTTAGGGCAATATGCAGGGCCAACGAAAACAAAAAAAATACATTCGGCATAGTTTATTATCATTATATGACGAGCCATCTGGGTTTCGGCGGCTGTTCGGCGGGGGGCACCCGCATGTACATATCCCCGTATGGCGATGTCACGCCCTGCGACGTAATAAGCAAATCATTCGGCAATGTGCGCGAACAGAGCCTGCCCGCGATCTGGAACAGCATGACGCAGCATCCCGGCCTGGGCACCATCAACGGGCCCTGCCGGGTCGGGTTATCCCTTTAGGTCATACTTTTGAGGAAAAAACCATATCTATGGAAACAATAAGCCAGACCAGATCATACTGCACGAAATGCTCGGCCTATCATGAAGCATTCTACCGCCAGGACGGCGGCAATGTTTTTTTCACGGTGGACTGCCCGAAAGGCGCTTTTCAGCACCTAATTTCCGATGATGCGGCTTTGTTCAAAGCACTCCGGGAAAAAGCCGGATTTGACCCCCATGAGGATCTGCCGCCGCACCTGCAGGGCAAGAAGCGCTTCAACATGCTTGGAATCACCAACCGCTGCAATTTCAAATGCGCCATCTGCTATGCCTCGGCAAACACGGAACAGGATATCGAGCAGCTCACGCCCGATGAAATTTTCAAACTAGTCCCGGAGGTAAAAAAGGCAGGCGGCAATACCCTGACCATCACCGGCGGCGAGCCGACCCTGCACCCCGATCTTTTTTCCATCATAGGCGGCCTGCGGAAAAGGAGGTTCTTCGTCAACATGCCCACAAACGGCTACCGGCTCGGCACGGAGCGCGATTTTGCCGCCCGATTAAAGGCAAGCGGCCTGAACATAATCACCTTTTCCTTTGACACCCTGAAGGAGGAAATTCAGCAGCTGTATCGCAACAATACCTATATTGCGGAAAAGATTCAAGCGCTGCACAACGCGCGGGAGGCAGGGCTTCGCATGGTCGCCATCATGACCTTATCAAAGTACAATATCGATGAGACAGGCAGCGTTATAAAGTTCCTGGCAGGCTATGCGCCCGCACTAAAGATAGTGATACTGCAGCCCTATTTCTTTACCATAAACCAGCGGGATAACAACGAGCTCTTCAACAGGGAAAAAATCGTACGGCGTGAAGAGATTATCAATGCCCTGATAAGCTCCGGCGCTGTAGAGGGCCTCACCCAGGACCACTTCTGGCCTTTGCCCCGGCTCAATCTGGCAGTTCATCCCGACTGCGGCGCTATTGCCATGCTTGCGCTGGTGCAGGGGAAAATTTTTCCTTTGGAACGACTTCTGGACATGAAAAAGTATTATACTGTTCTCGAAGCAGGCGGAAAAAAGATCCGGCCAGCCCTGGTTCCCCTGCACCAGATAAAAGCCGCCCTGCAGAGCGTAAAAAAGGGCAATCTCCTGCAGGTGCTCAAGTGTTTTTACGGCTTTGTCACGGGCAGGGGAAAGCATTCTCTGCTCATAATCGCTGTTGAGGCATTCATGGACTGCGCCTATCAGGATGAGGACAGAAGCAAAAGATGCGCCTCGGCCATGTGGCGCAAAGAGGGCATGGTCAGGCAGGTGGGCTGCCTCATCAGCCTTGGCGTGCAGGATCAGCGCCAGTAGGCGGCTGCCCGCCAACGGGAAGGCCGGCACGGCTGCCGGGGCTGGCGCCTGAATGGCGTCGAATCAGTTGGCAGCTTATATCATAGTTGCCCTTATACTTGGACATGGCAAAAAAAACAGTCTGTTTCTGAACGGGGTCGCATCCATACATCTAAATTATAAGCGTATATTGGAGGCTTATGGCTGCTCGAAAAAACTGGCTCTTTATACTGGGACTGCTGGTGGCTGTAATATATGCCGGGGAACTGGCCTATATTTTCTCGCTGACCCCCGACCCTTGTGAAGACGCCTATATCACCTTCCGCTTTTCCAGAAATCTCGCTGAAGGTTATGGTCCGGTCTTTAATCCCGGTGAACGTGTCGAAGGCTATTCCAATCCGCTCTGGATGTTTTCTCTTGCCGCTGCGCACAGGCTCGGCTTTGACATGGTCAGCGTCAGCCGCATGGCAGGCGCCCTGTGCAACAGCCTGACGCTGCTGCTGGTATGGTTCATCCCCTGGCGCTGGTTCGCAGTACGGGGGATACTGTCGCTTGCCGGCCCCCTGCTGTACCTGCTGTATTTACCCCTCCAGTTTTATGCCGCATTAGGTCTTGAAACTTCCTGCTACACCATGCTGATGACAGCCGCAGCCGCCGCAAGCATGAGGGCGCACAAAAGCCCGGGCCGCTGTTACGGTGTTTTTTTCATGCTCCTGCTTGCAGCCTTCACCCGGCCCGAGGGCATACTTTTTTTCTTTGCCTACTGCGCCTGGCTGCTGTGGCGGCGCTTTTCAAACAAAGAATCCCTGCGGCCTTTTCTGCCGGGCATACTGCTGTTTTGCCTGTGCTACGGCACTTTTCTTGTGTGGCGCCTGCACTACTATGGCCTGCTGCTTCCTAATACCTACTATGCCAAAGGCTCCATGCCCCTGTATGTGCAGTTGATGATGGGCTTTTTTATCAACCGCGCTTTTTTCACCAACTATGCGTGGTTTCTGTTTCTTCTGCCGTTTTTTATTTTTGTGCGACTGCCGGATAAGCGATGCCTGCTGCCGCCCCTGTATTTGTTTATCGCCACAGGCTTTGTGCCCAGCCTCTGCTTTTCCGCCTGGGAGTGGATGCCCTATTTCCGCTATAATCTGCCCGTGGTGCCCTTGATGCTCATCTGCTGCCAGCTGCTGTTCGCCGAGCTCTGGCGCTCATGGGCGCCGACGACGACCAGAAAGCTGCTCTGGGCGGCACTCGCAGCGGGCCTGCTGTTTGTAGCCGGCGATCAGTTCTGGAGGGATCTGGCCTTTAATTACCGATGGCGTGAACTTGGGGCTTGTGCCCGCTTCAATTGGGGAACTCTCGGCGAATGGGTCCGCCACGAACTGGGGACAAAACCCCGCATAGCCATCGGCGATGTAGGCTACTTCGCCTATATTTCCCATGCCACCACCTTGGACCTGGTCGGCCTCACCAGTCATGATTTTGCAGACCTCAAAGCCCGCTATGGTTCGCCCGATATATCTTTTTCCCCGCCCTCAGCCAGCTTCGTATCCTTTAAAAAAAGGGAACTTGAACTACTCCTGAGCCTGGCCCCTGACTATGTTTTTCTCTACACCGTGCGGATGAAGTCATCCGATATTTATCCCGGCAGCGCTGCGGGCATAGTCGAAGAGCCGCTGTTCAAAGAGCACTACGACTATATGACCTCGTTTGCCATCAGTCCCGGCTTTTTGAGCGAGGCATGGCCACGCTCCCTGCACCCCATCGATATCCTCGATCTTTCAACCGGAGCGTTTTCCTGGATGCTCACGGGCTTTGGCTATGCTGTATATGTGAAGAAGAACAGCCCCTACCCACGCTTTAACGTCGACGTAGGGACAAATGCGCGGATCAATAATATCAGAACTGACACGGCGCCGGCTGCGCAAAGGCCCGGCCTTGGCACTGCAGACTAAAGAGAAGGAGCCCGACAGGCTGGTCCGCGAATATCCCGATAAGAATCCCGGGCTGCAAAAGGCATGAGTGCCGGAAGGTATTCGGGCAGGGGTGGAAAGGAGCCTTAGCCGCCAAAGGGGGTGATCAGACTGCTGATGCTTGACTGCATGAGATCAAGCACCAGAGCCGGTTTGAAGCCGAAGAGGAATACGAAAGCCGCCAGCACGACGCCCGGCACGGCAGTCCAGAAACAGTATTTCACATCGAGGTTTTTAACGTGATGAATAACGCAGCACACGACAGCGCCTTGAAAATTCTGATCATTCTTGCGCGCGACTCCACGTATCACTATAACGGCATATTCCGCAGCTCAGTTACCTATGCGCCCCTGACGCTGACCACGCTTGCAGCACTTGTTCCCGAAGAGCTGCACGCGCGAATCGATATTGTTGACGAGGGGGCGCAGCCGGCTGATTATGACGAAAAAAGCTGGAATGTCGTGGGTATAACCTGCTGCGCATCATCGTCTCCGCGTGCCTATGAGCTGTGCGATTATTTTAAAAAACGCGGCGCTTTTACGGTTCTGGGTGGCGCGCACCCCACCCTCATGCCCGAGGAGGCGGCCCTTCATGCTGACGCGGTCATCGCCGGCGCGGGAGACCAGGCCTGGCCGCAGCTGCTGCGGGATGTTGCTGCAGGCTTGCCGCAAAAGCTCTACCGCCAGGGGCTGTGCAGCCGCATCCATCACCCGGTTGCGCGGCGCGATCTGCTCCGCAAAAAAGCATACCTGCCAATGCCCACAGTCATTGCGACACTTGGCTGCGGCAACCGGTGCGACTTCTGTGCCATCAATCACCTTTGGGGAAATCAGTACCGCAGGGATATTGACGAAGTGGTTGAAGAAATCAGGATACTTGGCTCCAAAATGGTCCTGTTCCTTGACCCGAACCTCACCTACAATAAGGACTATGCAAAAGAGCTGTTTCAAAGGCTCATACCGCTCAACATTTACTGGGGCGGCCTTGCGGGCACGGATTTTACCAGCGATCGCGAGCTCTTCGATCTTGCCGTCAAAAGCGGCTGCAAGGCAATACTCATGGGCTTCGAGTCATTCTCCCACGTGAGTCTCGCAATCGAGCGAAAAGACACGAACGATATCGAAGCCTACCGTGATCTGGTGGCGACCCTGCACAGCCGCGGCATCGGCATTTTAGGCACATTCATGCTCGGCCTGGACGGCGATACGCCCGAGTCGCTCAAGCAGATGGTCACCCAGATCGATGATCTGGCCCTTGATCTCGTGCGATTTGCCGTCATAACGCCCTTTCCCGGCACCAGGCTCTTTGACCGCCTCAAGGCCGAGGGCAGAATTCTCACCCATGACTGGAGCTACTATGATCAGGAGCATGTGGTTTTTCAGCCCCGGCATATGAGCCCGGCCGCGCTGCAGAATCTGCTGCATGACGTGTGGCAGCGCAGCTACAGCATGCAGCGTATTTTCAAGCGGTTCTGCAATGCCCGGGAAGGCCGGTTCCTGCTGCTTGGTGCAAACCTGGGTATGCGGCATTATGCACGCAGGCTTAGCAAAGCCGAAGGCCAACAACCAATGTAAAAATGCAAAGGCAGGGTCTGGATTGCTCTGCCTGTTTTTCATGTAGAGTCGAAAATGGGCGCGGTGGTTTTAGGTTTTCGGTGGCTATGGCAATCCTTGCAAATTGCCGCCTCAGTCCGACTTACTGTGACCCCGTTTCCCATCCCCAATATGTTGTGGCTGTGATTTATTAGCAAAAAGTGAAGCTTTCTGTTTATAAGCGCAACAACTTTTTCCTCCTGATAAAATTGCTACTTCATTAAGAAGTCATCTCTAATATTGTCAGATTGAATCTAAGTTATTACAAATAAATTTCTCCGATCTTTACATCCATTTCACTTTTCATTTTATTTACACGTGACACGGGTCACTGGTCACGAGCCACTGGGCACGAATTTCCCCATTCCGCATTACTTGCCCCCGACCCCTTTCTTATACGCCATGCCCTGAAACATCGCGACCAACTCGTTCTGTTCATCTGTTATCTTTATGGAATAGACAGAGATTTTCCGGGAGTTTGAGATTTCTTCGGCTTCGGCATAGAGGGTTCCGGATTTTACCGCCTTGAGGTAGGAGATTGAGGCATTAATTGCCACCGCAACTTCCTCGTGCGAGTTGGCAGCTGCTGCAAAGGCAAAGTCAGCAAGGGTAAACAGCGCCCCGCCGTGAACCAGGCCCACGCCGTTTATATGAAAAGGCTGCACTGCCATCTTTACCTTCGCGCCGCCGCTGGTTACTTCCAGCAATTCAATTCCTGCGTGCAGAGCGAATTTGTCGTTGTGTAAAAAATTCTTTTCATGTTTCATATAGTCACCGTAAGAAGGTGAAAGGTGGAACGTGGAAAGTTGTATATCAGGGTTCAAGGATTCGAGGGTTCCAGGGTTCGAGTGAGAAGCTAATGCCTGAAATTACATTCACTTGAACCCCAGGCCCCTTGGCCCCTCGAACCCATCAGTCTTTCACTTTGAACTTCCATTTACAAAAACATCCTTCGGGGTGCGGGTCAGGCGGGGCAAAGACGCATTCAACCGTGATGCGCGGATCAACCTCGCGGGCAAAGTTTTCAAATTCACCCCGATGCATCTCCTTGCACACGTATTCATCAAGCCCCCGTTTAATGCGCGCAACCTGCGTGGGACAGCTGGGCACTGTTATGATAAGCTCGTCCTCCCGTTCCTCATACTGATACCCGACCAGCAGTGACCACGGGTACAGCTTATGCGCGGCGGCAAATCGCCTGATGCCGGTCTCTGTCACATTAAAGCGCTTGATGAGGTCTTTTGCCGCCATGCCGCCCACGCGGCTCCAGACTTTTTCATTGAGGCGCTCGGCGGTCGGCTGGTCAAACTGCTCGGTCACATAGATAAACCAGAATGAATCAACGACCCGGTAATGCCAGAGAAGGAACTCAAGGTATGATCTGAGCTTGTCTTTATCCATCCCGTCAAAAATAGTCAGATCCATACTATAAAACTCCTTGTTGTTAATTTAGGTGAAAAGTGAAATGTGAAAAGTGAAATGCCGATTCACCCCTTCACCGATTGACCTATGTGCCTATTGCCTATTGCCTGTTGCCTTTCTTCTTTCGCCCGCCTACTTCAATGGCATTATTTTACCAGATAGCCGCTGTTGTCAAGCCCCTTTCAATTGACACGCGAACACCTTTTATTCTATACATTACATAATAAAGGGCATAGTGAGGATATTGGATAGAGGAGGCATGTTGCATGAGCATTCTGTTCTATATCATAGCGGCAGCTCTATTTTTTGCTCTGTCAAGCCGCTTCTACGCGCGCTATATTGCGCGCTCCCTGGGCGAAGATGACAAAAATCCTACCCCTGCGCAGGTCTATAATGACGGCAGGGATTATGTGCCGACCAGGAAGCCGGTAGTCTTTGCCCACCATTTTTCCGCTATTGCCGGCGCCGGCCCCATCATCGGGCCGACCATGGCCATTCTTTACGGCTTTATTCCCGCATGGCTGTGGGTAGTATTCGGCGGCATGATGA
>Ga0315290_10001057_pt1 | contig 18795 bp, 14 predicted proteins | sample YL17G12_0_MG_FD_203627 | JGI IMG/M metagenome (GOLD analysis project Ga0315290, IMG submission 203627) | Sediment microbial communities from Yellowstone Lake, YNP, Wyoming, USA - YL17G12_0 | ecosystem: Environmental > Aquatic > Freshwater > Lake > Sediment | place: USA: Wyoming | collected... | reverse complement strand
CACGGTGAAGCCAGTCAACCTCTCCCGCTATCAGACATCAGACAGCTTGGCCCAGAAAAAAACAACCACCACACCTTGTCCATCACACCCCTTTCCGGCTCTCAGGCCGCGCGACCTCTGGCCATCGTAGCAGCCCAGGCCGGACCAGTCAACTAGCAGCCAAGTGGGCAGACGGCGAGTCAATTCGGGCAGTTTGCAGGCCCGCTCGCCGTGCCTTCGCACTGCTCGGGCTCTGTGGCCATCGGACACCCTCGCAGCAACCACGCAGAAACGGTAGCCAGCGGGTTCCGCCCAATCCTGACCTCGCAGCGCGTCCGCTCGTAGAGCAGAACCATGCCGGACTCTGACTCCCTCCCAGTCCAGTCTGTGACCCTCGATAGTGGGACAACGACCCAGGTGAAGAGGCGACGAGATCACTCTTTGTTGAGCACGGCAATTCGCTTCAGCTCGGTGTAGAGGTGCTCGTCTATCTCGATGGTCCCGGCTCGCAGCGATTCGTCCGCGATCCGCTCCTCACGCTCACCCGGAACGAGCACCTCCGTCGCGGGTGGAAGCGGCCTCGCTTGCCTAATCCGCCCGATGAGCTGGGACGTCTCGGCCCTGAAGCGACCCGTATCGGCCAGGAGTCCCGGATCCAGTGCAGCAACCAGGTTCCCAAGGTTTCCCGCCGCTTCCCCTGGCCTACCACACGACGCAGAAACAAGAGGCCCGGTCAGAATCTCGACAATCATCGAGAGGCCAGAGCTCTTGTGTCCCCGATCGAAAGTCCGTATGGCTCCGTGCATCGCAGCCTCAGGGTCAGTCGTGGGGCAGCCGCTTGCGTCATACGCCGCGCCAGGGACGATTTGTCTGCCCGCCATATGCGCCTCAATGAGGCCAAACCACGTGATTGCGGCCGTTGCCATATCTAGGACGAGCGGCTCTGCTGTTGTGGGAATCCCCACGGAGATTGGGTTGGTCCCGAAGATCGGCTCATAGCTCCCATATGGGCAGACCGTGGGAGGCGAACCCGAGAACGCGAAACCGAGGTACCCACCAAGCGCCAACTTCGTCGCGTAGTAGCCGATGGCCCCGGTCGATGTGCATGTGTTGAAGGTCCCCACAAGTCCAATCCCCGCGCTTTGTGCTTTCGCGAGGCAGCGCTCTGTGGCCCAATTCATCACGACAATGCCAGCGTTGCCGTGGCCATCCACAAGCGTTGAGACGGGGGTTTCACGCACGACTTCGATCTCACCCGCCTGTAAGTTCCTTGGCATTCCCTTTCCGGTAAGCTTGACGACCCCCTGATTGCTGCCTCTGATCTGCGCGTACAAGAGCACGTCAGCAATCGCGTCCGCCTCCGCTCCTGGATAACCGTACCAACTGAGGATCCTTAGCACATCCTGCCTCAGGTCACTCAACAGAACCTTCACGGCCCACCTCCCGAACCAGCTTCCGCGGAGCCCTCCGGCTTCTCGTTGGCAGTATATGCCGGAGATACTGTCGGCTCCAACGGAGATTTGGGATTCCCGCAGATGTGGTACGGTGAAGGGTTACGAGCCACGTCGGTAAGAACACTGAGCATCGCGAGCTCCTGGTGTCTCATCTCCAGGCCATGCGGATGTTTGGTCACCATTTCGCTGCCCCTTGCGTACTCCTGTGTGTTCTGCCCTTGCCGAGACAAGCGCGCCCGTGCCAGCATCAGTAGCGCGCGCTGGCTCCGATGGGCAAGACACTCTCTGAACGAATGACCGCTCGTGTCGCGGGTTTTCGTCTGCGTTGCCGGGGTTCTGCCCGCCATCGACGACCTGGTCGCGAAAGCAGCGCCTCCCTGTGCGATGGACCGTTCTGGAGGGGGCACGGATCGCCCATACAAGGCGCAATCCGCGCCAGACTAGCTCAACGAGCGAACCGGCCATCGGGGACGACACGAAGGATCTCGGGGGCGGCACTTTGGCGGTGGAAGCTGACTGAACCGCCCCGGGATTGCCGGAGACCGAATTCCTTGGGAGGATGGTGCTGTGGCACAACTAAGCAGGTACTCCCCCGAGGTACGGAGACGAGCCGTGTGGATGGCGTTCTGGTGCGAGCGTCCTGTCGGGCCTGTCGAACAAAGGCCCTACGGAAGGCTCTTCTATACGCCCTACTGGACAACTTTCGAACTCCCAGCGATTGACATGAAAGCCGCATCGGTTGGCCTCTTGGATCAGATAGTCACCGGACTCAGGTAGTGGAGCCTCCGGAGAACCCGGGGCGGTTCATCGTCTCCTCACCGGCACTACCACTCTGTGGTCAGAACGAAGGTTCTGGCTACAGTCGTGCAGGCTCCACCACTCTGGAAACAGCGTCTCCAGCAGCCGTCTTGCCGTTTGGGTTTGGCCTACGGCGGACTTTCGAGTAGGCGGATTCGCGGGGAGTGCGGCGGAATCGTGGTCTCCGGGCTATCTCATTACTGCACTCGACCCCACCGCTCCTAGGGTGCATCTCTGGGCCGGTTCCTCTAGAACAGGCCAACTACACGTCCCGGAGCTGACGTTCCTCCCATACCAGGCTGCGAGCATGAAGATGCTTGCCGATTGGCGTCCGCGGCACGGCGTCGACTTCCAGCCATTCAATACGGCACCCGGCTCCCATGACCTCACGCACCAAGGCGTCCAACTGCGAGAACGCTTGCGGGGGAATCTCGTGCCCCGGCATCTTCTTGTAGTAGACACTGATCAGGTCGACGTCTTGTTGGAGCACCTGGAATTCCGAGATCCAGGCGTGCTCGTAGAACATGGCGATGAAGTAGCCTCCGTAGACAACCTTGCCGTCTGTCGTCACGAAGTGCTCGACTACCCTACCTGTGACCTTGTCTAGCACCGGCAGGGGGCTCCCGCAGGGGCAGTCGCCCGTGCTCACACGGGCCATATCCCCGATATCGTAGCGAAGGAGCGGCATCGCATGATTGTGCAGTGGCGTGAGAACTAGGCGACCCTCCTCGCCCGGGGCAACCGGTCGACCCTCAGGATCGAGCACCTCGACGTGGTTGTTGAACGTGAAGACGTGAAGGCGGCCGTGCGTACACTCCGCGGCGACTCGCCCCACCTCCGCGGCTCCGTAGAAGTCATGAACAGGGCAGCCAAACGCTTCCTCGATTGTTCTGCGCATCGCAGGGTAGAGCATCTCGACGGACGAAATGACGAAGCGCGGGCGATGAAGCGAGATGCTCCGCTCCCTGGCAAACCGGGCAAGCTCGTAGAGCGAACCTGCGAACGCCCAGATCATGATAGGGCGGGCGCGATTCAGCGTTTGGACGTAGCCGAGCAGCGTTTCCTCCGAGCACACGGTGTAGGGTTCGAGATACGTACATTGCCTGAGAAGCCTCGCGGCCCAATCAATGGCCGACAGCCACCGGCGGCGGTGCCCTCGCCTGTGCCATAGGAGCAAGCGGTGGTGGCTCAGATAGTACGAGATGGGCATCTCGAGCAGAACGCTGAGGTAGTACATGTCTGCAGCGTAGTCCCACTGGCGAAACGCGCGATCGTGAATCACCCAGACGGGCTCACCCGTCGAGCCCCCTGAACAAGTCTTTGACCAATGGCGCTTCTTCAGGTCGAGACTCTGGAGATCGGCGAAGTGCTCGCGCAGTAGACGCCGTGTTAGGAGCGGGAAGGATGACAGCTTGGTCGTTGGAGACAGTCCGAGCGATGCGTAGTACGGCACGTTGGTCGTGGCGTGACTCACCGTCTCCTTCAGGTGGCGCGAAGAAAGCTCCTCCTGCGCAGTGGACTTGATCTCCCTGAGGTAACGAAGCCACTCCGCCCCCTTCAGCATCGCCCCGACGTAGTAGAGACGTCCTCTCGCGTTCATCGAGCCCCCTTGACTCGCTCCCCATGTTCGGTCCGCCGCAAGGCGAGTCTATCACCCGTTCTCCAACAGCGACCAATGCCTTAGGCGGAGGCGGCCATTGCCCTCGCTACCAGGCAGTGGTCAGAACGAAGGTTCTGGTTTCAGTCAAGCGGGCTCCAACTACTGGAGCGAGCAGTTCTTTCCGAGAGGTTGCGCAGGCGTTCGACCGACTACTGCTGAGCGATCTACCCCGAAGAACCGATCCAAGTTGAATGCCAGCATCGGCACGCATGAGCGGAGACACGAATACCGGCGAAGCGGTACCGACTAGAGGGGACGACCATCGGCGACTCGGACGCAGCACTCCGAGCATCCTCAAGCCCAGCGACTGTCCTGTCGGGCCTCGCGAGCAAAAGCGCTTCGCAAGGTTCTTCTATACGCCCGACAGGACTCGTAACCTGGGCTGTCCAGAGGCCACCCTATGCTCTCTGGACAGCGCCTGTCCCTTGGACAGGTAGGGAGTTCGCGGTCGCGAACTCCGACGGGCTCTCACCGCCGAAAGTAGAAGCGGGATGGGCACGCCTGCCCATCCCGCTTCTACGCCCTACTGGACAACTTTCGAACTCCGGTCGATTGACCCGAAAGCCGCATCGGTTGGCATCTGGGATCAGATAGCCGCTGGGCTCAGGTCGTGGAGCCTTCGGAGAACCCGGGGCGGTTCAATCCCGTTTCGAGCACTTTTCTGATGAGGCAGTGCGCGAGCTTGACACGATTGGGCGATCGGCCTAGAGTCTAGCTGGTATACACGTGAGCATACAAGCGGCATGTCAGGGAGGGTCATGACACCCGCGGGAGGACGGAAAGTAAGAGCCAATGGTGGTGCGGATCCCATCTTGCTGACCGACCAGATGTACCAGGTTCTTCGCGAGAAGATCGTGATGTGGGAGCTTGCGCCGAACGACCTGCTTGCTGAGAAGCGGATTGCAGAGGAGTACTCGGTAAGCAGGACGCCGGTGCGTGAGGCGCTTGCCCTCCTAAGTCAGGAAGGGATGGTGGAGGTCATTCCGAGAGTCGGCTACCGCGTGTCTGCGATCAGCCTTCAGGACGTCCACGAGATCTTCGATATGCGCGCTCTGTTGGAGGGTGAGGCGGCAGCTCGTGCGGCAGTTGCCCCCGCTACTGAGGAGCAGCTCGAGGCGCTGAGGATGACCCACTCACAGTGGGCTGAGGTTCTGCTCAATAGGGATTCGAGATCGACGGAGTACCTCCGGTTTCACGACGCCTTCCACTTGGGGATTGCGGAGTTATCGGGTAGTCAGCGCCTCTTGAGGTTCATCGGGCAACTGCTCCGCGAAGGGACCAGGCTTAGGATGAGCGATCCGCTCATGTCATCGGACGGACTGACGAGCGAGCAAGCAGACTGCGAGGCACTGGTCGAAGCGCTCATGGAGCATGACGCTGAGCGTGCACGACAGCTTCAGGCGGATCACATCCTCAATTCGAAGGTGCGCTCGTTGCGGCGTCTGATTGAAGCAGGCGGAGGGCGGGGCGTGCACCTTGGGTGACCCGGCGGGAGTGATAGGAGGACGAGTGCGCACTCTCAGGACGGGGGTCTTGATCATAGGGAGCGGTGGCGCGGGGATGCGCGCGGCCATCGAGGCGGCAAAGCATTCAACCGTGACTCTCGTCAGCAAGGGACCACTAGGGCGGAGCGGTGCGACGGTTTTAGCTGGAGCTGACGTCATGGCGGATGGTGCAAGCCTGCGGAGACTCGGCTTCGAGAACGATGGCTCGGACTCGCCCGATGCGTGGGCGCAGGACATCGTCGCTGAGGGCTTCCACCTCAACGACGAGAGACTCGTCGAAGTCTACGTCGAGGGCGCCGGCGCGGAGGTGGGCGCACTGGTGCGCTGGGGCCTCTCGGTGCGGCGCGTCATCCCCCGGGCAGTCCTTACGACTGGGGTGTCCATCAGCGCCGCCCTTCGTAAAGGGGTCTCCGAATGTGGATCGTCCATTTCTGCCGTAGACAACGTGATGGTGCTCGATCTGGTGAAGCGGGACGGTCAAGTGGTCGGAGCTGTGGCGCTCGATCGGACAACCGGCGATCTCCTCCTCATCGAAGCGAGAGCGACCGTTCTGGCCACGGGAGGTTGGCATCAAGCGTACTCATTCAACGCGGGGCCTGACGAGGCGACAGGGGATGGACAGGCGATGGCCTACCGTGCCGGGGCCGAGCTTGTCGACATGGAAATGGTAACCTTCGCACCCAACATCTTGCTCGCCCCGCCTCGCCACAGAGGAAGCCTCTGGTTCTACATCCTTCCGGGAATGCTCTTGAACAGGAACGGCGATGCTTTCCTGTCGTGGTTGGATCCGAGAGTTGCCAAGCTCGCACTGACCACCGAGTGGAACAAGCTGCTCGTCTCACACGCCTCAGCGAAGGAGGTATCCGCGGGCCGAGGGAGCCCGCTCGGCGGCGCCTACTTCTCCATGAAGCATCTGCCCTGGAATGTGTTCGATGCGATTGCTGCGGAACACCCAGGATGGCGGTTCCAAGGGGATGACTTCTCCCACCTGATGGGGAAACTGCGCGACGGGCACGCGGCCGAGGTAGGTCCCGCTGCCGAGTACTTCGAGGGAGGCATTCGCATCGATGAGCGGTGCCAGACCACGCTAGCGGGGCTGTATGCCGCTGGGGAGTGTACCGGGGGATTGTTCGGGGCCAACCGGGTCGCGGCCGCGACAACGGAGATGTTGGTTCACGGCGCAGTGGCTGGGAGAGCAGCAGGAGAAGCCGCGGCGGGGAGAAAGGTTCCACCGATCCCGAAGCAGGATGCGGAGGCTCTCGGCGAAGGAGCTCTAGCGATACTCGATCGCCCCCCATCCATCCCAGTCGAGGAACTGCGGGAACAGCTGCGCGAGCTCGCGTACCGAGACGTTGGCGTTCTTCGACACAAAGAGTCCCTGGAAGGCGCCGTGCGGAGCCTGGCGGAACTTGCAGATGCATCGGGAACCCTGGGAGTCGCGACGAAGCGAAAGGAACAGAACCTCGAATGGTCTCGCGCCATTGAGCTGCGGAACATGCTTCAGGTCGTCCAGGCGTCCGCCTTGGCAGCTCTCCAGCGAGCTGAAAGCCGCGGCGTCCACTATCGAGAAGACTGCCCGGCCGTCGACAACAAACGGTGGCGGAAGCACATCGTTGTGCAGTTTCGTCAAGATCAGCCGGCGCTGTCCTTCGCTGATGTTGATTCGCGAAGTGCAGTCTGCGCGGAGATCGTCCCCTACGAGGATGCGATCGTTCGAGCGGCGGAGGCTCTTGCGACATGACGGGGGGCCGGTGATGGCGGAGGAAAGGCAGGTCACGCTGAGCGTGCGGAGCTGGAGCAAGAGCGGACGAGGTCCTGTACAGGAGTACACGATCCCCGTGCTGGACGAGACGGATGTCCTCAGTGCTCTGGAGCACATCCACGCGCACCTCGATCCGGGCGTGGCCTATCGCAGCTCGTGTCGTCGCGGAGTGTGCGGAGGTTGTCGAATGCTGATCGACGGGGAGCTTCGGTTGGCCTGCGAGACCGAGGTCCGGGATGGCATGGAGATCGACCCGTACGGGTCGGAGTGAGGCTGCGGTATGCCTGAGCAAGCCGCTTTGACGTATGACGAGGCTGCGCATGAGGTGCGCTTGGTGAGCCGGCGCATCGCGCTTCTGCACCTTGCCTTCTCGCAGGCTGCGATAGAGACACTGGGTGACGTGGCGGGCCGCCGCCTGATCACGGATGCCATCAAGACCTATGGGACACTGATCGGCCACGAAGTCTGGTCCGCAGTGCTCCGACAGGGACTCGATCCGACGCCGGAGAACTTCGGCGTCGGCGACAGCCGCTGCCTGCCGAGACTTGGGATGCACACCCGAAGCGAGACCGCAGCGGTCGATGGAGAGTTGCAGCCACGCGCCTACGGCTGTGTGATGGCGGACGTGTGGGAAGAGTACGGAGCGCAGGGGTTGGGGAGGCTGTACTGCCTCGTCGACCCGGCGAAGTACATGGCCTACAACCCGAACTACACGATGGCCCATGTCCGAGCGAGGCCGTCGGGTGACGCGTTCTGCGAGTTCTGCATCCGTCCCACGACGGAAGAGGAGAGAGCAGCCTTTGCTGCCCGAGACGGCGACTGGACGTCCGCCGACCGCTGCGACGAGGAGGGGAAGCACAGACCGTGAGCGTCTGAGGAGACCCATGGAGTCTATCAACACGATTTGCCAAAGCTGCTACTTCTACTGCGGGCTGCGCGTATTTCGAGACGGCTCGACCATCGTCCGGATCGAGGGATTGCCCGAGCATCCCGTGAATCGCGGGACGATCTGCCCCAAAGGGCTCGCGGCCCAGCAGCTTGTGACGGACCCCCGCCGGCTCCTTCACCCGCTCAGGCGGGTCGGCCCGCGGGGAAGCGGTCGCTGGGAGCCGATTTCCTGGGACGACGCGCTGGATCTCCTTGCGAGCAAGCTTCAAGCGGCGAAGAAGAGCGATGGGCCGGAATCGGTGGTTTGTCACCGCGGACATGCGCCGGGCTGGGTGACAACGATGAACTACGTCACCCGGTTGATGAACGCGTTCGGATCCCCAAACCTCTTGACCCACGCGCATCTCTGCTTCGCGCCGCGGGCGATCGCCCACGCGGCTACGTACGGCGGTGTGCCTGAGCCGGACTTCGATGCGGCCCGCTGCATCCTGCTTTGGGGATTCAACCCGGTTTACACGTCGCTTCCGAACTACGCCAGGCGGATCGTGGACGCCAAGACGCGTGGCGCGAAGCTCGTTGTCGTCGATCCGAGATTCTCGCCGACGGCGGCCAAGGCCGACCTGTGGCTGCAGCCGATCCCGTCCACCGACCTGGCGTTGGCGATGGGGATTGTGAAGGTGCTTGTCGAGAAGAGGCTCTACGACGCCGACTTCGTGAGAGAGCACACAACCGGGCTCAGCGAGCTGGAGAACCATGTCGAATCCATCGACCTTGGAGACGTAGCGGAGGCAACCGGAGTTCCGGTCGATCTCATCCTGCGAGCCGCACAAATGATCAGTGAGTCGCGCCCCACGGTGGTCAAGGAGGGGAACGGGCTAGACCAACATGTGAACGTCGTCCAGTCCGTCCGGGCGATCGCCCTCATCACGGCGCTGTTGGGAAGCATCAATGCCCGAGGAGGTGGAGTGCTTGTCCCCGCGCTGCCGTTCGAAGACGTGCAGATGCGCGGGAGGCGGTCGGAGGACTGGGAGAAGCGCTCACTCTCAACGCATCCGCTGTACTACCGGACCGGTAATTCGATTCACGATGAGGAGCTGTTCCAGGCCATCGAGACCGGCAAGCCCTATCCCATCCGCGCCTTAGTCGTCCAAGGGGGAGATCTTGTCGCAGCGAATTCCAACGTGAAGCGGACGCGGCGCCTGCTGCAGAAGGTCGATTTCATCGCGGTGCACGACCTGTACCTCACCGCGACGGCCGAGATCGCCGATCTCGTGCTGCCCGCTGCGAGTTTCCTCGAACGGGACCTGCTCCTCTACTACCGCTACCGTCCGAGTGCGGAGATGAACCTAGTCGCGCTTCAACAGAAGGTCATCCCTCCCTTGGGGGAGTCACGTGCCGACCTGGACGTCATCTTCGCCCTTGCACGACGGCTTGGATTGCAGAGCGAGTTCCCGTGGCGTTCGGTCGACGACGCGTTCGATTGGGAACTCAAGCCACTCGGTATCTCGATCGACTACCTCCGGCAGCATCCCGAGGGGCATCAGGTCTTCTACACCCCCGCCGAGCTCTACTGGTCTGAGGGGCGGCGCGGGTTTACCACGCCCTCAGGCAAGGTGGAACTATACTCGACTCGACTCGCGGAGTTCGGCTACGCACCGTTGCCGGAACTGGAGAGCGTCCCTCCCGAGCTAGCGGCGAGCGAGCAGCGCCCACTGTTGTGCGGCACAGGTCTCAAGTTGGGGATCCACACGCACACCGAGTTCCGCACCCTCCCGTGGATCAACGAGATGGAACCGGCACCGTTCTTGGAGATCCACCCACAGAAGGCCGAAGAGCTAGGAATCTCCCAGGGCGCTGCTGTGTTAGTTGATTCGCCGTGGGGGTCGTTGTCCGCTGTGGCCCGCCTCACGGAGGCCGTAGCTCCTGGCGTCGTCATGCTTGCGTACGGGTACGGTCAGCCGTACGTGGCCGCGGAGTGGCGACTCGCCAACGAGCTCACCCCCGACGGCTCGATTGCCTCCGACCCGATCTCTGGAGCGACGAGCAACCGACGAGTTCCAGTGAGCGTCCGCGCGCTGCCGACGGCGTGCAGTGAGGAGGCGGGCGAACGACGTCTCCTGGTTGAGAACATGGACCGGTGCGTCGGCTGCCATACATGCGAGGTCGCCTGTCTGCAAGAGCACGGGCAGAAGAGGGTCCGCGTAATCACTCTGGGGCCTGCCAGGAAGGATGAACTGCAGATGCAGATGGACTACGTCATCTTGGGAACGGATTCGTGCGACCTCTGTGCCAAGAGAGGAGGCAAGGGCCTTCCGCCGGCGTGCGTGGTAGCCTGCCCGACCCACGCCCTGGCCAGCGCGACGGAACGGTCTGCGATCCGCGTCCTTCTCTCGGGGCGGTACCAGATCTGCGCGGCTTGGCGCGGCATTCCAGATCAGTGAGAACAGAGCGGCACGAGGAAGGAAAGGGGGCCATGTTGGAGGCTGCATGGGCGAAGCACATAGGAGCCTGGGAGACACTGGCTGCTATGGCGGTCGATGAGAAGCCCGCGAAGTACGCGATCTACGCCAGCAGGACGCTGGCTGTTCGGCACCCCGAGGTCTATCTGAGGGGCGATCGGTGGTTCTACGAGGGTGCGTCTCGGCTGAAGGGATTCGCCGAGTGCTATGAGGATCCCACAGCTCTCGGGTCGTGCCACATGGACTACGGGCGGCCGTTCTTCGAAGGCAGTCCCGACTACGAGGGAATCCCGGATGGGAGTCCCCTCGACTTCCGCGCGATTGACCTCGGCTCCTATCGCCCGGCGTCCCCGAAGCGGGTGACCGTGGGACCGTACGACGATCCCTTGGACCACCGGTTCGGTCCGCTGGCGGTCGCGCTCAAGGCGGAGGGGCGCGTCGTCACTCCCCTGGAACTCGCCGAGATCGCCTACTTCGCGGCGACCGCACGGGGTCGGGACCCGCGGGAGCTCTTCCTGGCGTTGGCCGTCGACGGAGGCGCGTACTTGCTGGACGGCGAGCATCTCCTCAGCATGGAAACGCTCGCAGCTGTGGCGCGTCCGGCCGCAGCGGTCACCCTGGTCTTCAACGAAGACGCCGTCTGGTATCCGCTCATGGAACGAAACGACTGGGATCCGACCCTGCAGCGCGCGATCGCTCGCCTGGAGTGCGCGTCACCCTCACGGGGAACCCCATCGCCGGAGCTCATCCGCCGGCTGCGGGCGGGGACGGCGCTCGCTAGCGATGGGCAGATGTCGCTGGCGGCGCTGGCGGCGGTTCGGGCGGTCGGCTGGCGGTGCCATCCGTACTACGACGCGTGGCGGCAGTTCGTCCCCGAGGACGACTTTGACATCACCATCTCAAGAAGGCTGTGCGTCATCCGTGAGTTCGATCGCTTGGCCAATTCCGTAAGCCCTGCTGCAGCTCACCTGTTCGAGGTCTTCAGTCACGATGGTACCCAGATGGAGGCGATGCGGAGGCTCTCGCGTGAGTACCTGGTGCGTACCGGTGTTGTGCGAGAAGCTGGCGCGCGTGGATGGAAACCGGAGTGGCGACTGGAGTCGTGGGGGCACGTTTGGCCGTGCGGCCTCATGGAGCATACGATCGACGATGCCTTTCGCTCCCGGACCGGCCACTGCGTCAGCCAGTGCCACATGATGGGGTCGGTGTTGAGTATGACCGGAACTCCACACGTTGTCGTCAACTTCGATCGGGGCGGGGTGAATGAGAACGTGAGCCATCACTTTGTCCTGTCGCAAGACGGGACCTTCCTTGTCGATGACGGCCTTGTGAACTTCCGCGGCGTCGATGCGAACACTGAGGACTACGGCCCGCTGCTCTCCTTCGCCGTCGAAGGCGAGTGGGCGCGAACCGTGGCTTCAGGGATCTACGGGAATGTCTCTCCTGCGAGGCTGATGGAACTCCTGCGGGTTGTCGAGCGTGCGCTCGGCGATCGATTCCCCCTCCAGTTCTATCTCGACCGAGCGACAAGAGAGCCCTGCACGATGGACGAGTTGGCTGCAGCTGCGAGCGAACGTGGCGTGGAAGGAGTGACCCTTCCGTGAACCGCAACGGGATCGTTGCCGCGCGTCGTATGCACCAAGAGGCGTGGGGCCGCCTTGCTGAGGCCGCGTCGAGTGACGTCCAGGCGAAGTACGGTCTCTATGCGAGTCGGACTCTGGCTGTACGGCACCCTGAAGTGTATCTGTGGGGCGACGGGTGGTTCGCTGAAGGGGCGCGCGCCATCCGCGGGTTCAAGGAATCGTTCGACGAGCCGACCGCACTCGGTTGGTCGCATATGGAGTACGGGGGCTCGTATTTCCGTCAGGGCGCGGCCTATACGGGCGTCGAAGGAGGTCACACCCTTCATCTGGAGGACGTGGCCCTCGATGCGTACCGGCCCATCGACACGTGCCACATCTACCCGCAGCCACTGCTTGCATACGTCGATCGTCGGCTTGCCCCACTCGCAGTTTCCCTCAAGACGGAAGGCAGAGTCGTAACGCCGTTGGAGCTGGCGGTGATCGCCTACTTCCGAAGGAAGGAGGCTGGGGCCGATCCCCGTGCGATGTTCCTCGCAGCGTGCGCGGACGAATCCGCGTATCTCGTTTGCGGCGACTCTATCTGGGACGCGCGCACGGGCACCACAACCTCGTCGACGCAGCGGGATGCGGTGTTGATCTGGAACGAGCGATCCGTCTGGTACCCGATGATGGGGCGGGATGACTGCGCTTCCGATCCCCAGCTTGCGCGAGTGGTCGAGACCTTTGGGACTCCCGCGGGAAGCCTGAGTCTCGACATGTGGGAATCGCGGCTGATCGCTCGCCTTCGAGAATCGAGCAATCTCGCGGACGAGTCGCAGCAGCGGTTGGCGGGACTCGCCTCCACGCGAGCGTGCGGCTGGAGATTCCATCCCTACGGGCGGATCTGGCAGGAGTTTGTCCCGCTCGCTGACTTCGACATCGACATCTCGCGCCGTCTTGGTTGTGTGCGTCAGTTCGATCTCTGGGCGAATCGTGTCTCGCCCGCCACGGCGCACCTCTTCGCCCAGCAGAGTGGAGAAACGTCCCTTGAGAGCCGGATGAGGGCGCTGTCGAGAGAGTACCTGACGCGGACCGGCGTCGTCCGCGACACTCCAGCGCGGGGCTGGAAGCCGGCTTGGAGGCTCGAATCCTGGGGGCACCTGTGGCCGTGCGGGCTCATGGAACACACGATCGATGACGCCTTCCGATCGAGAACCGGCCATTGTGTGAGCCAAGCGCACATGATGTCAGCGGTGCTAGAGGCTGCGGGGGTGGAGCACATCGTCGTCAACTTCGACCGTGGCGGCGTGAAGTCTGGAGTGAACCACCACTTCGTCCTTTCCCTCGATGGCAGCTTCCTTGTCGACGACGGTATCACGAACTTGCGGGGCGTGGATGCAGATACAGAAGACTACGGTCCACTTCTGTCCTTCTCCTACGGGGAAGAGTGGGCCTCAACCTCTGGCGACAAGCTCTACGGGAACATCAGCTCGCAGAGATGTATCGAGTGCATTGCAGTCATCGAGAGGGCATTGGCGGACCGGTTTCCTCTCACGTTCTTCGAGAACGAGGAACAGAAACGGATCCTGGACAAGAAGGGTTTCATCGACCTACTGGTAAGGACGGAGATCGAGCGCGTGATGCCAGCATAGGCTCGATGGCGCAGGAGGTGATGGCCAAGTCGAATGCCGGGGCTCGAATGAAGGGCAGAGAGCGGGATGGAGGCGAGGTAAGGCGCAGTAAGCGTTCTTAAGGAGGCCAGTGATGCGTGGGATTAGGTGGATACTATTTGCAGTGGCAATGGCTGGGATTCTCGGCGGGCTAGCGTATGGCCAGTCCGTGAGTAACCCAGGCACGTTCATTCAGGCGACGATCAACTCGGTGGAGACACTCGATCCTCAGTTCATGCTCAGCTCGGCGACGACCGAGATTTCCTACAACGTCTACGACTCGCTGCTGGATCACCCGGCAGGAGACTTGGAGGCGCTAGTCCCGGGGTTGGCCACGGTGGTCCCGAGTCTGGACAACGGACTGATCACGCTCGCGGAAGACGGGACGACCTACATCACGTTCCCCATCCGCAGCGGAGTGAAGTTCCACAATGGTGCGACTCTGACGTCCGAGGACGTGAAGTATACGTTCATGCGGGCGTTTCTCGTGGGCGGCCAAGCGAGCAGCATCAACATGCTGGTGCAGAACTTGCTGGGCAAGGCCTCGTTTTCCGAGCTTGTGGACGAGATGGGATATGACGCCGCCTACGCCACGCTGGACCAAGCCATAACAGTCAGCGGCATCAACGTCACGTTCAAGCTTCCCAAACCGTTCGTGCCGTTCCTCGGGATCATGGCGGACGGTGGCGCAGCGGCTGCGATCCTGAACAAGGCGTGGTGCATCGAGCAGGGGTGCTGGCCGGGAACGAAAGAAACCGGTCAGGCCAACATGAATCTGACGATGGAAACCGACCCCTTGTTTGGGAAGATGATGGGCACGGGGCCGTTCCAACTCGTCTTGTGCGAGCCGATGGAGCGTGTTGTCCTCGATGCCTTCAAGGACTACTGGCGAGGCGCTCCGCAGCTGGATCGTGTCATCCGCATGATCGTGGAGGACACGCAGACGGCCGTTCTTCTTCTCAAGAACGGTGATGTGGACTTCACAAGCATCGACGTGACGGAACTCCCGCAGGTCCAGGGTGCCGCCGGGGTGACGGTTCTCGACAATCTCCCGTCGAATTGGCTGATGAAGATCAACTTCGTTCTCCACATCAGCCCGAGCAGCTCGTACATCGGGAATGGTGTCCTTGGGTCGGACGGGATCCCAGCCGACTTCTTCACCGATCTCGATCTACGGAAGGCATTCCAGTACAGCTTCGACTGGGACACGTATATCAACGACGTCTTCCTGGGCGCGGCGCTAAAGCCATATGGCCCGGTCCTCATCGGGTTCCCCACCGCGAATCCGGCCAACCCGCAGTACTACTACGACCCGGCGAAGGCCGAGGAGTACTTCAGGAACGCATGGGGTGGCCAGGTCTGGGAGAAGGGGTTCCACCTCACGGCCGTCTACTCGACAGGATCGCGGCACCGGCAGATGGCGCTGGAACTATTGAAGGCGAACGTCGAAGCGCTGAATCCGAAGTTCCGCATTGACCTCGCGTCCCTTCCATGGGCGGCCTACGTCGGAGCTGTCCAAGACAAGCAGCTTCCGATGTCGCTCTTCGGCATGCTTCCGGACGTCTTTGATCCCTATCTGCCGCTCTTCGAGCACATGCATTCAGCCGGCGGCTACGCGGACTGGTCGGGCTACACCGACCTCGCCATAGCGAAGTACGATCCGCTGGTCAATGAGCTCGGCAGCAACTACGACCCGGCGCGTCGGCAGGAGCTCTCGTACGAACTGCAACGCATGGCCTATGAGGATTCCCTTTCGATCTTCCACTTCCAGGCCGTGGAGCACGTCGCACTGCGCGACTGGATCCATGGTTTCTACGTGGGTCCGTTCCCATCGAACGTGGACTTCTACGCCCTCTCGAAGGGCTAGAAGCGTCGTTTGAGAGTGAGAGCAGGAAATAGAACGCGGGCGGGGGAGCAGTCCCCGCCCGCGTCAGAAAGGTCGGGAGAGTAAGATGGTGCGGTATGTGATCAAGCGGCTGCTCGTGCTGCCCCTGATTCTGCTCGTCCTCAGCGCCCTCATCTTCTCGCTGGTGATGTTCCTCAGCCCGTATGAGCGCCTGGCGGTCTTCGTCCCGAATGCGGACTCCGTGAGCGCCAACATCCCGTTCGACGAGCTTGTGGAGAGGTACGGCCTCGATCGCCCGTTCTACGTGCAGTACTACGAGTGGCTAAAGCAAGTCCTGCATGGGAACCTAGGCTGGTCGCCGTCCGCTCGAATGCCGGTCGCGAGGGCAATCGGCCGCTACTTCCCGGCGACCGTCGAGCTGATGCTATTGGGCAGCGTCATCGTGTTCGCTGGTGGCGTCTTCCTCGGCACAAAGGCTGCCGTACGACACAACCGATTGCCCGATCAGTTCGTGCGTGTCGGGACAATCTTTGGGGTCTCCATGCCCGAGTTTGTCTTCGGGCTCTTGTTGCTTGTCGTCTTCTACGGGTGGCTCAAGTGGTTCCCGCCGGGGAGGTTGAGCATGTGGGCCGAGGATGTCGTGTATCTCTCCAATTATCGCCAGTACACGGGGATGAACCTCGTGGACTCGCTCATCAACCGGCGACCGGATGTCTTTCTCGATGCGCTTCGACACCTCGTCCTGCCGGCCATTGCCTACTCCATCGGGTTGCTCTCGACGATGGTGCGCATGGTGCGATCGGCGCTGCTTGAAACGCTGCAGATGGACTACGTCACGACAGCTCGAGCGAAAGGGCTGGCGGAGAGGATCGTCACGATCCGCCATGCGCGAAGGAATGCCCTCCGGCCGGTCATCACGCTTGCAGGCTCGATCGTCGCCAAGATGCTGGGCGGTGCGGTGATTGTGGAGACCGTGTTCAACTACCGGGGCATGGGGAAATTCATCGTGACGGCGGCTCAAGGTCTCGACTTCCCTGCGATCCTTGGAGCATCGCTGCTGATCGGCGTCATCATCGTCGTGACGAACCTGATCATCGACCTCCTCTACATGGTCATCGACCCGACGGTGGTACTGGAGTAGACAATGGACACACTGCGCCGACTCGTGCTCAATCCGCTAGGCTGCGCGGGCCTGGTCCTCGTCGCGTTCTGGGCGGTTGTTGCGCTTCTGGCTCCGGTGATTGCTCCTCCGCACGCAGGGCACCGCGACCCGTACATCATCGAACGCGTCGGATTCTCTTCTCTTCCCAAGCCACCATCCACCGAGGCGGTACTGGGAACCACTGGGGGCGGGTACGACATCTTCTACGGGATCGTGTGGGGGAGTCGAACGGCCTTCGGCGTCGGGCTCATAGTTGTGGGTGCCACCGCCCTGATCGGCGTACTCCTCGGTGGGTTGGGAGCCTTCGCCGGAGGATGGATCGACAGTGTCGTCATGCGGATCACCGACCTCTTCATGAGTTTCCCGTTTCTCATCGCAGTCATTGTCATGACGGTCGTTCTGGGGAAGGGTATAGACAAGGTCATCTTGGCCCTGGTCATCTTCGGATGGCGACAGTACGCGCGCGTCATGCGGAGCGAGGTGCTATCCGTGAAGGAGCGGGAGTTCGTGCGAGCGGCGGAGAGCATCGGATGCGGCCGCTTTCGGATCTTCTTCCGCCACATCCTGCCAAACGCCATCTTCCCGGTGTTCGTTCTGGCCACTCTTGACATTGGTGCGATCGTGCTGATTGCCGCCTCACTCAGCTTCATCGGCGTCGGCGCCGAACCTGGGTATGCAGACTGGGGCCAGATGATCAGCTTCTCACGCGATTGGATCCTCGGCGCCGTGGGAGATCCATTCCGCTACTGGTACACGTACGTCTACCCTTCCATTGCGATTCTGACATTCGTTCTCGGCTGGACACTGCTGGGCGACGTGCTGCGCGATATCCTCGACCCCCGGCTGAAGCGGTCAAAGAAGTAGTCGCGCTAGGGCCTCCCACTGATTGCCGGCCATCTGGCAGCGACCAGGCTCCTGAGGTCCTCCGGCGAGTTGACGTTCGTGAAGGACCGAAGATCCGGATCGACCGTTCTGAGGAGAACCTCTGGTATCACCACCAGGTTGAGCCTCTCGATGCCCGTCGTTACCTTGCGAACGCCGAGATCAAGCGCTGCATGCAGTGCAGCGGCCGCTCTCTTGTGGTAGAACGCACAGAGTGGCTCCAAATACCCGCCGATCATCGGTACTGTTCCATCCGCCTCAGGTGAGTGCGCGGCCATAAGCTTGACGAGGTTCAGAGACATCATCGGCATGTCGCACGCCAGGACGAAGCAGCGAGACGACTGCGCGGCGGCCAGCCCACTGTAGATCCCGACGAGCGGGGTTCGCGCCGGGAACAGGTCAGGCACCTGGCGCAACTCTGCGGGGATGTCGCGAGGTGCACCCCCCACGATTATCGTCTCATCGAAGTGACTCCCGAGACACTCATGAATGTGCTCAATGAAGAGCTTGCCGCCGAGTCGGAGTTCGACCTTCGGGACCCCCATGCGCGACGACTCGCCGCCCGAAAGGATGACGAGAGACAGGTCATTGGCCATACGACGACTCTACTCACCTGCCTTCCTTCATGCCGATCCTAGCATCTACCTTGGATCGGTTCTCGGGGAGGGACAGCTCAATCCGCCAGCCCTCCTTGGAGGAGATCATAAGGGAGGCGGAGAGGCTCGTGAGGCTAGAGTCACGGAGGGTCGGAACGAGCCGAGAACGACTGTTGGGAACGGCAATACGGCAGCTACGAGCCTGAACGACCGAACATCGTGACTTGCCAGACAGCCAGTGCATGCGGTGTCAGAAGAGGAAGTGCTTGCCGTTTCTGGCGAGGAGTGGAGGATGCGAACGCCGACGTCGGAGTTCCCAGAGTGCCTGATAGATGCCTGGCAAAGCACAGCCGACATGGCGAGGCAGAGCCGCCGAGTCTCGCGAGCAGAAGCTGTCTTCAAGGATCTCTTATACGCCCGACAGGATTCGAACCTGTGACCTTTGGCGCCGGAGGCCAACGCTCTAATCCACTGAGCTACGGGCGCGGGCTACTCGGCTGCTCCTGTGGCAGCCGAGTAGCTAGGGAGTTTCACCGATTCATCCGCTGTGAAACTCCTGGCTTCATCTCTTC
>Ga0315290_10001054_pt1 | contig 18842 bp, 15 predicted proteins | sample YL17G12_0_MG_FD_203627 | JGI IMG/M metagenome (GOLD analysis project Ga0315290, IMG submission 203627) | Sediment microbial communities from Yellowstone Lake, YNP, Wyoming, USA - YL17G12_0 | ecosystem: Environmental > Aquatic > Freshwater > Lake > Sediment | place: USA: Wyoming | collected... | reverse complement strand
CCCGCGGGCATGATGCCGAGCTCGATCTGCCGCTTCAGGCGTTCCTGCCGGAGCGCATCCCAGCCCTTGTCGTACTCGCCGACGTGCCGGGAGCGCCACTCCTTGGGCAGGTGGTACGGATCGTGGGGCGCCTGGTGGGCCACGTAGGCGAAGAAGGGCTTGCCGTCGCCACGATTGGCGTCGATGAATCCGATCAGCTTGTCGGTGTAGGTCTTCGTCGCATAGTAGTCCGCGGGCAGCTTGGTGAGATAGCGCCCGTCCTCGGTGAAGACCGACCGCGGCGACGCAGCGGTGAAGTTGGTCATGTCCCAGTAGCTGCCCGCCCCGTCGAGCAGCGAGAAGTCGCGCTCGAATCCGCGCGCGGCGGGGATCTGCTCGGGCGTCTTGCCCAGGTGCCACTTGCCGACCATGTAGGTGTGATAGCCGACGCCCCGGAGCAGCTGCGGCAGCGTGACCACGCGGTTGTTGAGGTAGCCCTCGTAGCCGACCGCGCCGCGCTGGTTGGGGGCGGTCCACTCGTCCATGTTGCCGATACCGTTGAGGTGCGTGTCCACGCCGGTCAGCAGCATGGACCGCGTGGGCGAGCAGCTCGCGTGCGTGTAGAAGTTCGCGAAGCGCACGCCTTCGTTCGCGAGCCGGTCGAGGCTCGGCGTCCTGATCTCGCTGCCGAACGCGCCCAGGTCGGCGAAGCCGAGGTCGTCGCCGAGGATGACGACGATGTTCGGGCGCTTCGCTTGCGCATACACCGGAGCAACCGCGATGAGCAGCGCCGCGGCGATCACGGCGATTACGGCGATAAATGATCGTTTCATGTGCCGGCCCGCAAGGCTCGTGGAGCGAAATGTCGAATTGGTCTGCATTTCACGCGTGGTATTTCTGCATCGGGGGCCGGACCGGCCAGCGGCTGGGCAGGAGCCTGCCCGTTGGCTCGGCGAATCGGCACCGCAGTGTCCCGAGCCGCTCGAAGCTGATCTCGACGTCGGCGCCGGGATCGATGAAGTCGTCGTTGTCCAGGCCCGTGCAATCCGGAATGGTGCCCAAGCCCATGACGCTCCCTGGCTTGATGGGAGCGATCATCCCGAGCCACGCGAAAACGTCGTCGGCCTTGTGGCTGATGTCGGAGGTCGATCCCCGGTATTTCACTTCTCCGTTCACCGTGACAACGACCCCGAGCTTGTAGGGATCGCCGATCTCGTCTGGCGTGACCAGAAAGGGGCCGAGCTGGTTGCCCCTGTCCATGTCCTTCGTCAGGCAGAACCCGCCGATGAATTCGGGCGCCTGAACGTCACGGGCCGAGACATCGTTGAAGATGCAGAACCCCGCCACCGGCTGCCGTGCATTGCCGTAGACGACGGCCAGTTCGGGCTCGATGTCCAGGCGGGACGTATAGCGCGGCCATGGAATGGTTTCCCCGTCGCCGGCGATCGAGTTCATGTTGCACTTGTAGTACGACAGGCGCTCCGGCACGCCGGCGGGCGGGGCGGCCGGCTTGGTCAGGAGGGCCTTGGCGAACGCCTGCAGGATCGGGGCGGTCTGCGGATTGTCCTTCTCGTACTTCGTCATCGTTGCGAGGGAGTTTGCGAGATGCCGTGGCGTGAGGCCGAAGTCGAACAGCGCTGCCACCTCGATCGGCTCGTGCAGGCGCGCTTCCTGCAGCTTCGGCCGCTCGTCCTCGGGCAACTCGCCCGGATGCGCCTCGCCCCAGGCGGAGAGTTCGCGCGCCGCCCGCTCGCTCTCCGGCAAGCCTGCCAGGTAGGCCCGGCTGTCGCTCAGGTCGGGCCGTGCGATCCCGCTGCGCTGCTGCAGGCTCGCGAACGCGATGGCCCGGTCGCCGACGACGACGCCAAAGAGGGGCTTCGAACCGCCTCGGGAAAAACGAATCAGCTTCATTCAGTCCACGAACGCCACGACACGTGCCGGTGCCGCGCTGCAACCGGCGAGCTTGATCGGGAAGAAGCCGACCACGAAGCCCGCGAGCGGCAGGGCGCCAAGGTTGGTCATCTGCTGGACGATGAACGCCTCCTTCTCGACGATCGCCCTGTGTCCATCCCAGAGCAGCGTGTTGTCGCCGGTCTCCCTGAACTTGCGGGCCATCACGCCGAAGGGCAGATCCCAGCCGACCGCATCGGTGCCGAGGATCGTCGCGCCCTGGCGAGTCAGGTGCAGCGTGCCGGCCCGGCTCATGCCAGGCTGCATGTAGAACTCGGGATCCGTCATCGTGTAGCGCTCCTGGCCGGTGCGCATCAGCACCGCGTCGCCTGCGTTGATCCTGCGCCCCGTGGCGGCCAGCGCGGCGTCGAGCATTGCGATGGTGATCACTTCACCGGGCCTGGCCCACGGCCGGACGTCCAGCACCAGCCCGGGCCGGTAGAGTTCTTCGAGCGCGATGTCGGTGATGGTGCGCGCACGCTCGCCGCCGGTGCGCGAGCCGCTGTGCAGCGGGGCGTCGACGTGGGTTCCGCAGTGCGACGACATATCGGTCAACACCTCGGCGCCCCAGCCCTCGCCGTCGGGCAGATCCTCGTGCCTGCAGCCGAGATAGAGGCAGAACTCGTCGCGCCCCTTCTGCTCGGCGGGATGGAGGTACTCGATGGCCGGAGCGACCACCTTGGCCGCACCGGCCATGGGCGGCGGCAGCTTGGCGCGATTGGCAGGATCGAGCGTGGCGGTCAGGTCGATGAGTCGGGTCATGTCGGGGTCTCCCAGGGCAAGGACGGGCACGTGCGTCGTGTTCGTCAGGCCATCCGGATTGGCGATCCACACGCCGCCTTCGGCATCGAGGGCGATCCCGTCCGGCTGCACATCCTCGGCCAGTTGGGCGTAAACGCGACGGTTGACCAGCGCACCATCCGCGCGAACGTCGAAGGCAGTGAGGCGATGACCCGTGGTCTCGGCGACGATCAGGGTCCTGCCGTCCGGCGTGACGATCATTCCGTTGGGGAAACTCAGCCCCTCGGCCACCACACGGGCGCGCCCGTCAGCTTCGATGCAGGTGATGACGCACGTGTCCACCGGCTGATTGGCCGGATCGAAGAAGTTGTAGCCAATGTCGCCCACGTACATGCGGTCCTGGCTGTCGACGATGCCGTCGCTCAGGCAGAAGACGGTCATGCCGCTGAGGTCGGCCACTTGCGCGAGCGTGCTGCCGTCCCAGCGGTGAATCTTCCGGCCCAGGGCGTCGCCGACCATGACGCTGCCGTCGCGGCGAAAACCGAAGCCGTTGGGCTTGAACGGCAGATCGAGCACCGTCTGCAGATGGCCTGTGAGGTCCACCGTCTTGATGGCCTGGCTGTGGATATCAAGGAACCACCACTTGCCGTCGCGCCAGCGCGGGCTTTCGGTGAACTTCAGGCCATGGCTGTCATCGACCAGGAGGGTGCTGCTGGGGATGTTCATGACCTGTCTGGTTCATTGACGGCGCCTGGGCCGCGTGCTGAAATCCACCGCGCCCTTCGCGCAGGCCCACAACGCGTCGGTCGGGCCGCGTAGCGGCTCGGCGGAGAAGAACTCACCTGCACCTTTCGCGTCGGCCCAGACGGGAACGATACGTTCAGTGTGCCGTCGCGGGCGACGTCGATCTATCGGAAATCCGCAAAGTGCTGTATTCGGAGAGTTCCATCCGGGCATCGGGATCGTCGATGGCAATTCCACGGAACTCGAGCATGGCCGAATCCTCTGGGCCCGAGGACCTTCCTGCGGTATCGGTGGTCGAGTTCACGGACCCGACCATCGCCGGCCAGGGCATCGAACTGGTCGCGCAGGATGCGGTGCAGCTGCAGTCGAGCCCGTTGCGCGTTCGGCGCGTGATCGTGCGCCTGGGCGGCGCCAACGTTGTCTTCCATTCGACCAACGCTCGCGTGCGCACGCGCACCGCAGCCCACCAGGGCCTGCTCGCGTACGTCACCTTCGGCCCGCATGCGCGAGGGACGCTGAACGGGCTGCCGGTCCGCCCTGGCTTGATGCTGGCCGCGGCGCCCGGCGCGGAGGAGATGTTTGTCGTCGAGGCCGGCTGGGAGAGCGTCACATTCCTGCTACCCCCCCAGGACATCCTCATGCATCTCAGCATCCGCCAGCGCGCCAGCGATTTTCATCTGCCGCACGGCGTCGAGATACTGCAGGTCAGCGCCGAGAGGGCAGGCAGACTTTTCGACTGGGGCAAGCAACTGGCGGACACCGCCGCGCGCATGCCCGCACTGTTCAACGAAGGGAACAAAGAGCGGGACTCCGCCCGAGTCGAGTTGCTCGAGAATCTGTTGGCGACCCTCGGCGCAGCACACGATTTCGAGCCCGCCCGCGGCGACCGGACGCGGCAGGCGCACAATCTCGTCGTCAAGATCGCCGAGGACCATGCGCTTTCGCACATCGGTGATTTTCTCTATGTCAGCGACCTGTGCAAGGCGGCAGCGGTGAGCGAGCGCACGCTCGAAGGCGCGTTCAACGAGATCATGGGACTGACACCGATGGCATACCTGGTCCGGCTCAGGCTCCATCGCGTGCGCCAGGCACTGCTCGAAGCGACGCAGCGATCGACCACGGTCTCGGCCGAGGCGCTCAACTGGGGCTTCTGGCACTTCGGCGAATTCTCGCGCGCCTACAAGGATTGCTTCGGCGAATTGCCGTCGGATACGCTGCGGCGAAAACCGGGAGAGCTGCAGACGTAAGCCGCGGCGGCCGCGGCTGCGCCCCCTGCCGCCTTCGGAACGACGCTCCCGGCACAATCGTGTCCCGCAAGCTCGCCCTCGACATCTATCGTCTCGCCTGGCCGGTGCTGATCGCGCAGCTCGCGGTGATCGCCTATGCCGTGATCGATACGCTGATGGCTGGACGCTACGCCACCGACGATCTGGCGGCCGTGGGCATTGGCGCGTCGATCTACTTCAGCGTCTTCATCGCACTCATGGGCGTGCTGCTGGCGGTCTCGCCCATCGTGGCGCAACTGCTGGGGGCACGTCGCTACGGCGAGATCGGCGAGCAGGTGCGCCAGGGCATGTGGCTGACGCTGGCACTCGCCATCCTGTCGGTGTTCGTGTTCCGCTACCCGGAGCCGCTCCTGTCAATGAGCGAGGCGCCGCCCGCGGTCGCCGACAAGGTGCGCGCCTACCTCGCTCTCGCCGCCTGGGGGGCGCCGGCGGGACTCGCGTTCCGCCTCTTCGCCGGCTACACCACCGCGGTGTCGCTCCCGCGCGTCATGATGACGCTGAACCTGACGGGGCTGGCGCTGAAAGTGCCGCTCAACTGGGTCTTCGTGTTCGGTCACCTCGGCGCACCGGAAATGGGGGCAGCGGGATGCGCGCTGTCGACCACGCTGGTGAACTGGATGATCTGCATCATGGCGTGGCTCTGGTGCGCATTGTCGCCGGCGCATCGGCATCACGCGATTTTCGCGCGCTGGTCCTGGCCGCGATGGCGCGATCAGCGCCACCTGATCGTGCTGGGCGTGCCGATCGGGCTGACGCTTCTGGTGGACGTGACCGCGTTCACCTTCATGGCGCTGTTCGTGGCGCGCCTGGGTGCGGCCAGTTCCGCCGCGCACCAGATCGCCGCCAATGTGGCGGCAGTCATGTTCATGCTTCCCCTGGCGACGGGCAATGCGGTCACCGTGCTCGTCGGCCACGCCGTCGGCGCGCGGGAATGGGCGCTCGCCAGGTCGACGGGAATGACCGGCATCGTGCTGACGCTGGCGCTCGCCACCCTCTTCGCCGCGGCGCTGGTCGCGGGGGCCGGCATGGTGGCGGCGTTCTACACGGCCGACGGCGCCGTGCGGGCGATTGCGACGACGCTGCTCGTGCTGGTGGCCGGATACCACGTGTTCGACGCGCTGCAGGTCGTCACGGTGAGCGCCCTGCGCGGGTACAAGCGAACCGTCGTGCCGCTGCTGATCAGCGCCGCCGGGCTGTGGGGCGTGGGACTCGCGGGGGGTTACGTGATCGGCCTCACCTCTGCGCTGCATTTCCCGGTCGTCGGGCTCGCCACGCCGCTCGGCGTGCCGGGCTTCTGGACGGCGGCCACCGCGGGCATGTCCGTGTCGGTCGCGGGGACCGCGATCTACTTTCTTGCCGTGAGCGCACCGGATCGCGCGCGCAGGCGCTGATGCGCAGTCGCCGGCTGTGGCCGTGAGAAGCTCCCGACGGGCGGGCCGGCGCGCCGCCGGCACCGACCGCTCGGTGCGCGGGGCCGTTCATCCGTTCAGCGCCTTCATCATGGCCTCCGGATAGCGCGTCCCGGCGGCGACGCCGGCCGGAAACACGGCGTCCAGCTCGGCCAGCTGACCCTGGGTCAGGACAACGTCCAGCGCCCCCACGTTCTCCTCGAGGTAGCTGCGGCGCTTGGTGCCGGGGATCGGGACGAGATCGTCGCCCTGCGCCAGCACCCAGGCCAGCGCCAGTTGGCCCGGCGTGCATCCGTTCGCTGCCGCAATCTCCTCGACCTTGCGCACCAATTGCAGATTCCGCGCGAAATTCCCTCCCTGGAAGCGCGGACTGTGGCGGCGGTAATCGTCCTCGGCAAAATCTTCCGGTTTGTTGATCGCGCCGGTCAGGAAGCCGCGGCCCAATGGGCTGTACGGGACGAAGCCGACACCCAGGCGCCGGCAGGTCGCCAGCACATCGGCTTCGGGGTCGCGGGTCCACAGGGAATACTCGCTCTGCAGAGCCGTGATCGGATGCACCTTGTGGGCGCGTTCCAGTGTCGCTCCCGACGCCTCGGACAGCCCGAGGAAGCGGACCTTGCCCTCCTCCACCAGGCTCGCCAGCGCACCCACCGTTTCCTCGATCGGGACCTTCGGATCGACCCGGTGTTGATAGTAGAGGTCCACATGGTCGACGCCGAGCCGGCGGAGACTGCCCTCCAGGGCGAGTCGCACGTAGGCCGGCGAGCTGTCGAAGCCCCGGGCGGCGCCATTGGCCGGATCGCGGAGGATGCCGAACTTGGTCGCGAGAACGACCTGGTCCCGCTTGCCCTTGATGGCGCGACCGACCAGCTCCTCGTTGGTGTGGGGGCCGTAGATGTCGGAGGTGTCGAGGAAATTGATGCCCAGCTCGAGCGCCCGGTGGATGGTGGCGATCGACTCGGCATCGTTGCGATTCGAATAGAAATCGCTCATGCCCATGCAACCCAGGCCGATCGCCGAAACCTGCGGTCCGTTCACTCCCAACTGCCGACTTTTCATCGCGCCCTCATTGTCTTGGCCGGCCCACGCCGGCAACCCGTAATGTACGTCACGCCCGGACCTTTAGGCATTGTTCATATAATTATCAATAAACTATATAATGTATATGATGTTTGACATTAAGAAATACGGCACCCGCCAGCCCCCCCTTGCTTGCGGTCTGGCCCCGAGCCGCGTATGCTGCATCGCAACAATCCCGTTCAGCTACGGAGTCCCCCGATGAATGCAAAGCCCTATCCGGGCCCGCAGACGGTCGGTGGCGCCACCCCGCACCCCCGGGAAGCGCTGGCCGTCGAGAACCGCCGCGGCCTCGCCCGCCAATGGTCTGCCGCCCACCCCGTCGACGCCGCAGTCGCAGCGCTGGCGTGGCACGGCAACCAGGCCATCATCCATCATGTCAGCGTGTCCTACACGCTGGCGGAACTCGCCCGCAACCAAGGCCAGGCGGTTGTCGATGCCGGCGAGCGCCACCTGCCGGAAGGCCCATTGCGGGCGGCGTGCGTGACGGCGGGGAGGTTGCAAGTCCACTTCGCCGAAGTCGTTGCCCACTGGGCCGTCGGCTTCGGACGCCGGTTCGGTCACCTGGCGTTCGCCTTCCCCCGGCTGGACACTCCACCCGCGGCGCCCCTGCGCTGATCGTCCGGCACCGGTCAGGTCCTATACTGACGGCCTCGTCCGCAACCCGAGGTCCGTCATGCCGCGCGCTCTGCTGTTCGCCCTCCTCCTGCTGCTTTCGGCCACTGCAACCGCCCAGGTCAGCCAGCAGCCCTTTTTCAACGTGGTCACGCTCGACGCCAGCGCGGCCGCCGAAGTTCCCACCGACACGCTGACGATCACCCTGTTCACCGAAGAGCAGGGCCCGGATCCGACCGACCTCGCCGCCAGGGTGAACACGCGGCTCGAACAGGCGCTCGCGAAAGCCAAGGCCGACCCGAACGTCCAGGCCCAGTCGGGGATCTACCAGACGAATCCGGTCTACGACCGCGCGAATCAGATCACCGGCTGGCGGATCCGCGCCGAACTCATCCTCGAAGGTCGCGACTTCAAGGCCGTCGGTGCGCTGGCGGGGCGGTTGCAGCCGGCGATGAAGATTTCGGCCATGATGTTCTCGCTGTCCCGCGCGGCGCGGGAAAAGGCCGAGGCGACGCTGCTGACCGAAGCACTGGGCCGCTACCAGGACAAGGCGCGGGTCGTCGCCAAAGCCCTCGGTTTCCCGGGTTTCACGCTGGGTCAGGTCGCGATCGCCACCGACCGCCCGATGCAACCGATCGCGTACCGGCGGACGGCGATGGCGGCGATGGCGGATGCGGCTCCGCCGGTGCCGACCGAGGGCGGCAACAATGTCGTCACGGTCACCGTCTCGGGTTCCGTGATACTGGGGCCGGGCAAGTAGGCGGCACGCAGCGCGCGCCCCGATCGCCGACGATGGATCTCACCGCCACCATCGACGAAGCGCTGCGCCTGCACCGGCAGGGCCGCCTGCGCGATGCGTTCGAGCGCTACCAGGCCATCCTGGCCGAGCACCCGGAGCACGCGCCGGCTGCCCATTATGCGGGCGTCGTGCTGCTCCAGTCCGGCGACGCCAGCAACGCCATCGACCTGATCCGCCAGGCGATCACCATCGACCCGGGGCCCGCCGAGCCGTGGGCGAATCTGGCGCAGGCGCTCACGGCGATCGGCCGGCCCGAGGCCGCGGTCAACGCCCTCAAGGAAGCGGCTGCCCGGTCGCCGCAACAGGCGGAAATCTGGAGCAACCTCGCGGTCGCCGAACTGGAATTGCGGCGGTTTGGCGACGCGGAAGCCTCCGCGCGCAAGGCGGTGGCCATCGACGCGCGCCATGCGCCGGCGTGGTTCAACCTCGCGCTGGTGCTGGAACCGCAAGGCCGAATTCTGGAAGCGCTGGATGCCGCGTCCCGCGCGGCGGCGCTCGAGCCGGACGAAATCGCGCGCGCGGGCCTCGTCGCCCAGCTGCAGGAAGATCTCGGGCGCTTTGCCGCGGCCCGGAAAACCATCGACGCTGCGCTCGCCCGGCGCCCCACCGCAGCGGCGCTGCACAGCCAGCAGGCGCGTGTCCTGGAACGAATGGGCGATCTGCCGGCCGCCGCCCGCAGCCTCGAGACCGTGCTGCGCCTGCAGGCCGACAACGGACCGGCGCTGTCGCAGCTCCTCTTCCTGCGCAAGCAGCTGGGCGACTGGCACGACCTCCCCGAGCTGCAGAACCGCTTCCGTGCCGGGGTGGCGGCGGGATGGCCATGGCTCACGCCATTCTCGCTGCTGAGCGACCCGGCGACGCGGGCGCAACAGCGGCTGGCCGCGGAGCATTGGAGCGCGCACTTCGCCGCTTCGCCTGACGCGGCCGGCCCGCGGGCGACAATCGCCGAAGGCCGCCTGCGGATCGGCTACCTGTCGAGCGACTATTACGAGCATCCGACGGCGGTGCTGACGGCGGGGCTGTTCGAGCACCATGATCGCAGCCGCTTCGAGATCGTCGGCTACTCGACCGGACCGAACGATGGCAGCGCGTTGCGCTCGCGCGTCGCGGCGGCCTTCGGCCGATTTGTCGATGCCGCCGCGTGGTCGCCCGAGGAACTCGCGGCACGGATCCGCGCCGACGGTATCGACATCCTGGTCGATCTCAAGGGACATACGGCGGGGGCGCCGACGGCGGCGCTCGCGCTGCGGCCGGCGCCGATCCAGGCGCACTACCTCGGATATCCCGGGACCTTGGGCGCGGGCTATGTCGATTACCTGATCGGCGACCCCATCGTCACGCCGCTTGCCCACGCGCCGGACTACCGGGAAACGCTGGTGCAGCTGCCCTGGAGCTACCAGGTCAACGATCGCGCCCGCGCCGCCGCGGCCGCGCCTCCGCACGAGGCGCTGGGCCTCGCTGCGGACGCCGTGGTGCTGTGCTGCTTCAACAGCACGTGGAAGCTCAACCCGGAGGTGTTCGATGCCTGGGCGCGCATTCTGCTCGCGCGGCCCGCGGCGTTGCTGTGGCTGCTCGCGCGGGGCGACAACGACGCGGCGACGGGCAACCTGCGACGCGAAATGGCGGCGCGCGGCGTCGATCCCGCGCGTCTCGTGTTCGCGACGCACCGCCCGCGGGCCGACTATCTAGCGCTCTACGAGCACGCCGACCTCTTTCTCGACACCTGGCCGTACAACGCGCACACGACGGCGAGCGATGCGCTGTGGATGGGCTGCCCGGTCGTGACCTGGTGCGGCGAGACCTTCGCGGGGCGGGTCGGGGCCAGCCTCCTCACCGCCGTCGGCTTGCCCGAGCTGGTCACCTCCGGCGTGGACGCGTATGTCGATCTCGCCGTCGACCTGGCCGGCAACGTGGCCGCCCGCGCGAAGTATCGCGAACGCCTCATCGGGCCGGGCCGGGCCAGCCCGCTGTTCGACGTGGTGCGGGCAACGAAAGCGCTCGAAGTGGCCTACGCGCGGATGGCGCTGGACTACCGCAACCGCGTGCGCGCGCCGATCCGGATCGAACCCGCCGACCTCTGAGCAGGGCTTTACCGAAGGGATCAGCCGCGCAGGTAGGCGGTCGCTTGATCGACGCGGCTTATGCAAATTACTTTAATGTTGTCAGGTATTTGTTTAGGTTTATTAAGGTTAGGTATCAAGAACTGCCGGAACCCCAGCTTGGCCGCTTCCTTGATTCGTTCCTGTCCGCGCTGGACCGGGCGTATCTCCCCGGCCAAACCGACTTCGCCGAACACCAGCGTCTTCGCCGGCAACGGCCGGCCGCACAGCGACGAATGCACGGCCAGCAGGATCGCGAGATCGGCGGCCGGCTCGAGGATCCGCACGCCGCCCACGGCGTTGACGAACACGTCGTAACCGCTGGTCTCGACGCCGCCATGGCGGTGCAGGACGGCGAGCAGCAGCGCGAGCCGTTGCGGATCGAGCCCCACCGACAGGCGCCGCGGCATCCCGCCCTGGACCGGATCGACCAGCGCCTGGATTTCAACCAGCAGCGGCCGCGAGCCTTCCAGCGTCGCCACGATCGCGGAGCCGGGCACCGACTCGGCATGCTGCGAGAGGAACAGCGCCGACGGATTGGACACTCCTTTCAGGCCGCGCTCGGTCATCGCGAACACGCCCAGTTCGTTGGCGGCCCCGAAGCGGTTCTTGATCGCCCGGACGAGCCGGAAGCTCGAATGGGTGTCACCCTCGAAATAGAGCACGGTGTCGACAATGTGCTCGAGCACGCGCGGGCCCGCGATCGCGCCGTCCTTGGTCACGTGGCCAACGAGGATGACGACGATGCCGCGCTGCTTGGCAAGGCGCGTCAGCTGCGCGGCGCACTCACGGACCTGCGCGACGCTGCCCGGGGCGGAGGTCAGCGTCTCCGTGTACATCGTCTGGATGGAGTCGATGACCACGACCTCGGGCGCTTCGACGTCGATGGTGGCGACGATGGTTTCGAGCGCGACTTCGGCGAGCAGCGAGATCGGCGCATTGATGAGCGCGAGGCGTTGCGCGCGCAGCGCCACCTGCTCGACCGACTCCTCGCCGGTGACGTAGAGCGCCTTCCGGGTCGCGCCGATCGCGGCCATCGCTTGCAGCAGCAGCGTCGACTTGCCGATCCCCGGGTCGCCGCCCAGCAGGATGACGCCGCCGGGAACCAGACCGCCGCCGAGCACCCGGTCGAACTCCTCGACTCCGCTCGGGAAGCGCGGCGTGTCGCGTGTTTCGATGGCACCGAGCATGCGCACGGCGCTGGGCTTGCCCGCCACGCCCTGAAACCGTTTCGGGGCGGGGGTTGCGATCGATTCGACCAGCGTATTCCAGACGCCGCACTGCGGGCACTGGCCTTGCCACTTGGGGCTCTGGCCACCGCATTCGGTGCAACTGTAGATAGTCTTGGCGCGGACCTGTTTCATCAATCGAGTTCGTCGGGCGTCACGACCGCCGTGCCGAGCTTGCCGACGACCACGCTGGCCGCCGCATTCGCGACGCGAACGGCGGCGCCGAGGCCGGCGCCGGCGCCCATCAGCACGCCGAGGGTCGCGATGACCGTGTCGCCGGCGCCGGAGACGTCGAACACTTCACGCGCCTGCGCCGGAATGTGCTCGGCGCCGCTCGCCGTGTACAGGCTCATCCCTTCCTCCGACCGGGTGACCAGCAGCGCTTCGAGGTCGAGCTCGCCACGCAGGGCCTGCGCTTTTTCCGTCAGCTCGCTCTCATCGCGCCAGCGGCCGGCCACCTGCCGGAATTCGCTGCGGTTGGGCGTCACGATCGTCGCGCCGCGATAGCGTGCCCAGTCCTCCCCTTTCGGATCGACCAGCACCCGTTTGCCGGCGGCGCGCGCGCGCTCGATCATCGTCGTGATGTGCGTCAACCCGCCCTTGCCGTAGTCGGACAGGATCACGACGTCGCACTCCGGCAGCAGGCGGTCGTAGTCGGCGAGGTTGGTCGCCAGCACTTCGTGCGACGGCGCGGTCTCGAAGTCGATCCGCAGCAGCTGTTGCTGGCGCGCGAGCACGCGCAATTTGACGGTGGTCGGCAGCGCTGGATCGCGGTGGAAGGACGTGCGTACTTTCTCGGCCGCCAGCAATCGTTCGAGCGTCGCGCCGGCTTCGTCGGCGCCGGTGACCGAGAGCAGCGTCACCGGCGCGCCGAGCGCGGCGGCGTTGCGCGCGACGTTGGCGGCGCCGCCGGGGCGTTCCTCGCGGCGCGTGATCTTCACCACGGGCACCGGCGCCTCCGGCGAGATGCGGTCGACGTCGCCGAACCAGTAGCGGTCGAGCATCACGTCGCCGACGACCAGCACGCGCGCCGTGGCGACGCGGCTGCGGTAATCGGAAAAGCGGGGCAAGGTGGTCATCGGCAGCGTCCGGGTGCTGCCTATCGGCGGCCGATCGAGAAATACTCGAGCCCCGCGCCGCGGACCTGCGCCGGGTCGTACAGGTTGCGCCCGTCGAAGACGACCCGCTCCTTCAACTGCGCGCGGATGGCGTCGAAATCGGGGCTGCGAAACTCCTTCCACTCGGTGACCACGACCAGCGCGTCGGCACCCGCGAGCGCCGCCATCGGCGAGGTGGCGTACGCAAGGTGCGGCAGGTCGCCGAAGACGCGTTTCGCCTCCGGCATCGCGACCGGGTCGTAGGCGACGACGCGGGCCCCGCGCGCGGCCAGCGCCGCGACGATCTCGCGGGCGGGCGCCTCGCGCATGTCGTCGGTGTTGGGCTTGAACGCGAGGCCCCACAGCGCAAAGGTGCGGCCGGCGAGGTTTGCGCCGAGCCGCGCGACGATCTTCTCGACCAGGCGCAGCTTCTGCGCGTCGTTGACCGCTTCCACCGCGTCGAGGATCCTGAGCGGGCGCCCGAGGTCGGTCGCGATGTGTTGCAGCGCCTTGACGTCCTTGGGAAAGCACGACCCGCCGTAACCGACGCCGGGATAGAGGAAGTAATACCCGATCCGCGGGTCCGAGCCGATGCCCTGCCGCACGTGCTCGATGTCGGCGCCGAGGCTGTCGGCGAGGTTGGCGAGCTCGTTCATGAACGATATGCGCGTGGCCAGCATCGCGTTCGCCGCGTATTTCGTGAGCTCGGCGGAGCGCACGTCCATCACCAGCAGCCGCTCGTGGTTGCGCTGGAACGGCGCGTAGATGGCTCGCATCGCGGCGATGGCGCGCTCGTCGTCGGCGCCGATCACCACGCGGTCGGGGCGCATGAAATCCTCCACCGCCGCCCCCTCCTTCAGGAATTCCGGGTTGGCCACAACGGCGAACGGCAGCTCCGCGCCGCGCGCGGCGAGCGCCGCCGCTATCGTTTCCCGGACGCGATCGGCGGTGCCCACCGGGACCGTCGATTTGTCGACGACGATCTTGTGTTCGGTCATCCGCGTGCCTATGTTGCGCGCCGCCGCGAGCACGTACTGCATGTCCGCCGAGCCGTCCTCGTCCGGCGGGGTGCCGACGGCGATGAACTGCACCGTGCCGTGCGCGACGGCGGCGTCGACGTCGGTGGTGAAGGCGAGGCGCCCGGCCGCCGCGTTGCGCGCGATCATCGCCTCGAGGCCGGGCTCGTGAATCGGGACGCCGCCCGCATTCAGGATCCCGATCTTGCGCGCGTCGACGTCGAGGCACAGCACGTCGTTGCCGACTTCCGCAAAACAGGCACCGGTGACGAGGCCGACATAGCCCGTTCCGATCATCGTGATTCTCACAAGCGATCTCCGAGGGAAGCATTGATGGCGGACAGTGCGGCCAGCGGGTCCGCCGCCTGCGTGATCGGCCGGCCGATCACCAGATAGTCGGCGCCGTTGGCAACCGCGGCTGCGGGCGTGATGATGCGCGCCTGATCGTCCCTGCTGCTGCCGGCCGGCCGGATGCCCGGCGTCACGAGCTTGAAGCCGGGGCCGAGCGCGGCGCGCAGCGCCGGCGCCTCGACCGCGGAGGAGACCACGCCGTCGAGCCCGCAAGCGGCCGTGAGCTGTGCGAGGCGCAGCGCCTGGTCGGCTGCGCTGCGGTCGATCCCGGTGGCGGAGAGGTCGCTGTCGGCAAGGCTGGTCAGCACGGTCACGGCGATCAGCAGCGGGCGCGGGCGCCCCGCGGCGGCGGCAGTCCCGGCCACCGCGTCGCGCGCCGCTTCGAGCATCACGCGCCCGCCGGCGGCATGGACGTTCAGCATCCATACGCCGAGGCGTGTCGCCGCGGCGCAGGCCTGGGCGACGGTATTGGGAATGTCGTGGAACTTGAGATCGAGGAAGACGCGGAAGCCGCGCTCGATCATCCAGCGCACCGGCTCCGGGCCGGCGACGACGAACATCTCCTTGCCCACCTTGAGGGCGCAGGCCGCGGGGTCGAGCCGGTCGGCCAGCGCCAGTGCGTGCATCGGGTTGGCGAAATCGAGCGCGACGATCACGCGTGGGTCGGTTGATGTCACGGACTACCCCGGATTCCGGATGGTGGTTTTTCTGCGGCCAAGGCGGATTTTGACAACGTTTCCGTTCTTCCTGGCGTCCCTGGCACTCAATGCGGTGGCCATTCCCGCCTTCGCTCTCGACGTTCCGGGCAGCGCGGGATGCCGCGCCTGCTGCCGCCCCTTTGCCATCACGCGTACCCGTCCGGCGTCTCGGTCCGCCGCGGCGAGTACGTCTCCCACTTGCCGCACCCGGGGCAGCGCCAGTAATACTGCTTGGCGCGAAAGCCGCAGTGCTCGCACTTGTACATGCCGAGACGCTTGATGTGCTGGCCGACCAGCTGCTTGACGAGCTCGAGATCGTGCCGGCGTTCCGGCGGCGCCGCGAGGAGCTGCGCCTCCAGCAGGCGGTCGAGACCGAGCAGCGTCGGATTCTTGGCGAGCTCGTCCTTGATGAGGGCACCCGCGGCGGCCGGGCCTTCCTCGGCCAGCGTCAGCGCAAAGACGGTGTTGAGGAGATCGAGCGACGGATACTGGAGCTGGAACGACTTGAGGACGCGCAAGCCCTGCCCTGCCTGGCCTGTCTTGCGGTAGGCATCGGCGAGCCGCTCTGCAACGAGCGAAAGGAAGGCGGGATTCTGCGTTTCGACCCGCAGCCAGGCTGCGATCGCGTCGTCGTACGCGCCTTGCTGCGCGTGCAGATCGCCGAGCAGCATCGTCGCCCGTCCGCAGGCCTTGTATTCAGCGAGCGCCTGTTCGATGCAGCCCCGCGCCGCGGTGAAGTCGCTTTTCAGCAGCGCCGCCTGCGCGAGCTCGCAGTCGTAGTGCGCGATCTCCTTGAAGTACGGCTGCTTGGCCAGCGCCTCCATGCGCCGGGTTACGCTGATGGCCTTCGGCCAGTCCTTCTCCTGTTCGTAGATGGAGAGCAGGAAGCCCTGCGACGGGTGCTCGAAGGGCGAGCCCTCGAGCTTGGTGAAGAGCTCCTCGGCGCGATCGAGCAAGCCGGCGCGGTGGAAATCCTGCGCCAGCTCGAACGTCGCGGCACCGCGCTTGTCCGCCGGGAGATCCGAGCGGTCGAGCAGGTTCTGGTGCATCCGGATCGCCCGGTCGATTTCACCCTGGCGGCGGAAGAGGCTGCCCAGCGCGAAATGGAGGTCGATCGTCTGCGGGTCGACCTTGACCACTTCGATGAACGATTCGATCGCCTTGTCCGGCTGCTCGTTCAGCAGGAAATTGAGGCCGCGGAAATAGGAGAGCGGAAGCGCGCGCGATTCGCGCAGCAGGTGCTTGATGTCGATGCGTGCCGCAATCCAGCCGAGCGCGAAAAACACCGCCGGAATCGGGAGCAGCCACCAGAGATCGAAATCCACGCGGAGGGAGAGGGTGGGGTGTTGGCGAATGCGGCAAGGAAAGCGGAGGCGAGTTCCGGGCGCGCTTTCAGTTGCCGTTCATCGGTCCGCTGGTCGGGACGAAGCCCACGGAGCGCGCGGCCTCCTCCGCCCGCTGGCCGGCCGCCGATCCGCGCCGCGCGGACGGCAGGTCGGAGCGCGAGCGTTCGCGCCGCACGCGGTTCAACTGGCGTTTCAACCGCGCCGAACGCACGGCACCGGCGGAGAGACCCGCCGCGACGCCGATCGCAAACGCGATCAGCACGATGAAGATCAGCGGCGCCTGCCAGCTCCACCAGTGGTAGAACTTGAGCGTCACCAGCTCGGAGTTCTGCAGCGCCAGCAGCAGCAGCACGAGGAACAACGCGGCACCGACGATCCAGCGCAGGGCTTGCATGGGCGGCTTACCAAGCAGGAACGGGCGGCATCACTCGACGCGCGGAGCCACACCCGCCACTCACTGCGGGATTGCGCCCTTCGGTAAGATGCGCGCCCGCGGAGCGGGCAAGTCCGCGCATGCTCACGCTCACGCGTCCTTCTTGAAATCGACCCGCTCGCGCAGCTCCTTGCCGGCCTTGAAGTGCGGCACGTGCTTCTGCGGCACCTGCACCTTTTCGCCGGACTTGGGATTGCGCCCGGTCCGCGGGGGCCGGTAGTTGAGCCCAAAGCTGCCGAACCCGCGGATCTCGATGCGCTCGCCCTTGGCCAGGCTTTCGGCCATGGCGTCGAGGACCATCTTCACCGCGAGTTCGGCGTCCTTGGCAACCAACTGCGGAAACTGCGCCGCCAGGCGGTCGATCAGCTCCGATTTGGTCATCACGCGGCCCGCTTACTCGGTCGTCTTGTTGTCCATCTTGGCGCGCAGCAGGGCGCCGAGGTTGGTGGTCCCGCTGCTCGTCCCCGCCGTATCGGCCTTGATGTTCTGCATGGCCTCGCTCTCCTCGGCGTGGTCCTTGGCCTTGATCGAGAGGTTGATCGAGCGGTTCTTGCGGTCGATGTTGATGATCATCGCGTGCACGGCGTCGCCTTCCTTGAGGTGCGTGCGGATGTCCTCGACCCGGTCGCGGGCAACTTCGGACGCGCGCAGGTAGCCCTCGACCTCGCCGTCGAGCGCGATGACCGCACCCTTGGCGTCGGCCGACTTGACGGTGCCGCTGACGAGATGGCCCTTGTCGTGCATGGCCACGTAGTTGGTGAACGGGTCGCCGTCCATCTGCTTGATGCCGAGCGAGATGCGCTCGCGCTCGACGTCGATCGCGAGCACCACCGCCTCGACGTCCTGGCCCTTCTTGTAGTCGCGCACGGCGGCTTCGCCGGGGAGCGTCCACGAGAGATCGGACAGGTGGACGAGGCCGTCGATGCCGCCCGGCAGCCCGACGAACACGCCGAAATCGGTGATCGACTTGATCTGTCCTCCGACCTTGTCGCCCTTCTTGTGGTTCATCGCGAAATCGTCCCACGGGTTCGACATGCACTGCTTCATGCCGAGCGAGATCCGGCGGCGCTCCTCGTCGATCTCGAGGATCATCACCTCGACCTCGTCGCCGAGCTGCACGACCTTGCTCGGGTGGATGTTCTTGTTGGTCCAGTCCATCTCGGAGACGTGGACGAGGCCCTCGATCCCGGCCTCGATCTCGACGAACGCGCCGTAGTCGGTGATGTTGGTGACCTTGCCGAAGAGGCGCGTGCCGGTGGGGTAGCGGCGCGACAGGCCGACCCACGGGTCTTCGCCCAGCTGCTTCATGCCGAGCGAGACGCGGTTCTTTTCCTGGTCGAACTTGAGGATCTTCGCTGTGACTTCGTCGCCGACCGCCAGCACTTCGGACGGATGCTTGACCCGGCGCCACGCGAGGTCGGTGATGTGGAGCAGGCCGTCGATGCCGCCCAGGTCCACGAACGCGCCGTAGTCGGTGATGTTCTTGACGACACCCTTGACGATCGCGCCTTCCTGCAGCGTCGACAGCAGCTTTTCGCGCTCCTCGCCGAGGCTCGCTTCCATCACGGCGCGGCGCGACACCACGACGTTGTTGCGCTTGCGGTCGAGCTTGATGACCTTGAATTCGAGCGCCTTGCCTTCGAACGGCGTGGTGTCCTTGACCGGCCGGATGTCGACCAGCGAACCCGGCAGGAACGCGCGGATGCCGTTGACCATCACCGTCAGGCCGCCCTTCACCTTGCCGGTGACGAGGCCGGAGACGATGACGCCCTGCTCCATCGCGGCTTCGAGATCGTGCCAGGCCTTGAGGCGCTTGGCCTTGTCGCGCGAGAGCTTGGTCTCGCCATAGCCGTCTTCCAGGCTTTCGATGGCGACGGTGACGAAATCGCCGGGCTTGACTTCGAGCACGCCCTGGTCGTTCTTGAATTCCTCGATCGGGATGAAGCTTTCGGACTTGAGTCCGGCGTTGACGA
>Ga0315290_10001053_pt1 | contig 18856 bp, 12 predicted proteins | sample YL17G12_0_MG_FD_203627 | JGI IMG/M metagenome (GOLD analysis project Ga0315290, IMG submission 203627) | Sediment microbial communities from Yellowstone Lake, YNP, Wyoming, USA - YL17G12_0 | ecosystem: Environmental > Aquatic > Freshwater > Lake > Sediment | place: USA: Wyoming | collected... | reverse complement strand
ATCGGTGCTGACGCCACTGATCAACGGCATCGACAAGGCCTATCACCTGCCCAACGCCTGCACGCTGAATGGGCGCTGCCAGACGGTGTGCCCGGTGAAGATTCCGCTGCCCGGCCTGTTGCGCGAGCTGCGCCGCCAGCAGTTCGAGACCGGCCTGACGCCCTGGCCGATGCGCTGGGCCCTGCAGGCCTGGGCGGCGCTGGCCAGGCGCGCCTGGCTCTACCACCTGGCGATGCGCATCGCGATCCCAGTGCTGAGCCGCTTCGGCCGGCGCCGCGGAGCGCTGCGCTGGTTGCCGCTGGCGCGCGGCTGGACCGATACGCGCGACCTGCCCGCGCCCCAGGGCACCACCTTCCAGCAGGCGTGGCACGCGCGCCAGGACGCCAAGCGATGAGCGGCGGACGTGAACGGATGCTGGCGCAGATCCGCAGTTCGCTGGGCCGCAGCGCGCCGCTCGAAGGAAAGCTCGCGCCGCTGGCCGGCAGCGGGCCACGCCCGGCGTTCGAAGGCGACATCGTCGAACGCTTCGCGGCGAAGATGCTGGAGAAATCGGCGACGCTGGTGCGCATCGGCTCGCAGGCCGAGGTGGGTCGCGAGGTCGATCGTTTTTTGCGTGTGCATCATGCGGCGCGGCGTCTGTGCGTGTCGCGGGCCCTGGCCGGCATCGCCTGGCCCGCGGACCTGGACGTGCAATACCGCGCCGCGCTGCGCGAGGATGAAACCAGCGTCACGCCCTGCTTCGCGGCGGTGGCCGAATCCGGCGGCATCGTCACGCTGTCGGGGCCCGACACGCCGAGCACGCTGAACTTCGTGCCCGAGAACCACATCGTGATCGTGCACGCGTCACAGGTGGTGCGGCACTTCGAGGACGTGTGGACCCTGTTGCGGGCGAACGGCTTGCCCATGCCGCGCAGCATCAACATCATCTCCGGCCCGTCGCGCACCGCCGACATCGAACAGACGATCCAGCTCGGCGCGCACGGCCCGCGCCGGCTGCACATCTTGCTGCTGGCCGAATGAACCGGTCGCGCCTGCGCGGGTGTCAGGCGCCGAAACACCTGGGCCCGCAAACCGCAGTTGACCGCTTCCCTGCGCCGGCCACACGGTCGCGGCGGGGACGCAGACCAGTTCCCGTTCCGCGCGGGCATGCTCGCGCACGAGAGGCGTCCAGAAATACACCAAGTGCAGGCAAGTGCTCACGCAGGTGAAGGGCTGCGAACTGAGCTGCTCCGAACCCGCTATTCACCGGTGCCCGCAATCGGCCACTATGCGTAGATCGCAACTATGTGTAGCGCCACACCGTGGCAGCGCAGTCCTCCTATGAGAGAACCTCGGAAGACGTTGCAACTTCTTCACCTAGTTTTCGGCGGCATGAGCCGGCGAACTACACGGCTCTCGGAGCTGCTGACTTCTCTGCGGTGTCAATGGTTGAAACTGGCCGCACGATGCATCATCGGCCTGGATCGGCCGGTGAGCCCTACAGATGCTGGCGCCTGCGGGACTCGGTCGCAAGACGCAGCGTCGCAGGGTCGAGGACATTCGCCGGCAGCAGCCACTGGCCATCGGCATCACGCATTGCTTCGCGAAGCCTCATGCTCGCGAAGACTATGTCAAGGTCTGGCTGGCAGTGCTTCCTCAGCCGCCACGGAAATCCTCAGGCGCAGGACGTCCGCGCTCCTCATCTATGCATAGTTGCGACCTACGCATAGTGGCCGTCATGCAAAACTATGCATGACGGCCAAGAGCGGTCGCTCACGGCGGGCAGCTTCGCGGAGAGCTGAAGATCATTGCGGCGATCCTGGAAGCGCCGGTGATCGAGAAGATCCTCACCGACCTGGGTCTGCAAGCACGTGCACCGCCTCGGGCGCGGGCCCGCGGCCAGGCGCTGCAAGCGGCCTGACTCCGCCGAACTGTGACCGTTCGGGCGACCCGGCGACCAGGGCCGCTGGAGTCGGCTGCGTCCGAGGGTTTGCGAGACCGATGGAATCGGCCTGCTAACGAGGAAAAACCCGCAGACAGCGCCCGAGAAAGACGATCTTCGGCGGCGCTGTCAAGGCTCAGCAGATCTCAGCCGCCCAGCCGCCTCCAAACCCGCCCCCTAAGACCGGCTCACGCGCGTCGGGTGCCCTGTTCGGGGTGCCATGGGGAAGGGAAAAGGGCGTTTGAAAAACCTATCCTCCGGCCGGAGAATACGTGGTGATCCAGTTCGACACCGTGTTCGACAAGCGCCCGCTCTCCACCGAAACGGTGACACCCATGCGCGAGCCCGACGGCAGCTGGAAGGTTTCGGGATATCTCATCCGCTAGTACTTTGTTTCGCCATCCTGAGGAGCCGCCATGATCCGTGGAATGCGCGCCATGTTCTATTCGTCCCACGGCGATGAGTTGCGCGCCTTCCTGCGGGACAAGGTCGGACTGAAGGGTGTCGACGTAGGCGAGGGCTGGCTCATCTTCGATGCGCCCGAGGCCGACCTGGGCGTGCATCCGACGGAGAACAACGATCCGCCCTCGGGTACCGCGGACATCTCGTTCTACTGCGACGACATCGAGGGCACGGTGCGCGAGCTGAAAGCGAAGGGCGTGGAATTCACGGGACCCGTCGAGGACCACGGCTACGGATTGGTCACGCACTTCAAGGTGCCGGGTGGATTCGAAGTCCAGCTGTATCAGCCGAGGTACAGTAAATAGGCGCGAGATCCCCCTCAGGCTGGCAGGAGTCGCCTTGCCTCTTCGAATTCGCGCGCCTGGAACTCGTCGGGAAGATGGGCGATGACGTCACGGAGGCGGCGGAGAGCTTCCGGCGCGGCGATCGCCGCGGTGCAGGCCCGCACGAAACTCACCGCAGCTCTCAGCTCGAGGAGCGGGGCACTTTGCGCCCGCGCCGTTTCCATGGCGGTAAGAATCGCGCGCTGACCCGCTTCCGAGTTGTCCGGCTCGAGGCGCAGCAGACACTCTCCCTGCAGCCGATGGAGCTCCGGGACGTACATGCCGACGCGCGGGTCCGTCACCGTCTTCAGCGCAGCTTCCACGACCGCGAGCGCGTCCGCCCATCGGCCGGCGCCTGCGCGCACTTCCGCCAACAACGCCGCGTAGTACCGATACAACGGACCGTTGGAGGCGCGCGGAAACTCGGCTTCCATCACGCCCAGCCCGGTTTCGACGTCGCCGCCGAATGCGGTGGCCCAGCCCGAATGAAAACGAGCATGCGCGCGCTGGGGAATGAGGTTGTACCGGTCCGCAAGCTCCAACATGCGCTTCGTGTGGCGATGGACCTCTCCTGGGTCCCGGGCGTATTGGGCCGCCACCATCGCAGTTTGCAGCGCCTGCGTAAGGGTGGGTGGGTGCTTGAGGAATTCAGCCAGGGCAATCGCCCGTTCGATGCATTCGCGCGATCGCTGCGGCAGGCCCGACAAGCCATACACGGCCGCCTGCGTGGCATGCGCGCACACCCCGGGATCGTGACCTCCGAATACCGCGCCCATCCACCCATGGATTGCGGGATCGTAGCGAGCAAGGCCTTCTCGCGCGGCGTCAAAAGCGGCACGCTGATCGCCACGATGGATGGCCGTCGACCACGTGCAGTGGAAGGCTTCCAGGAGCAGATCGGGGTCGGTCGATTGCTTGCCGAGCTCGAGCAATTCCTGCGCCCTCGTGGACGACTCATCCAGCCTTCGGCACATCGTCGCCGTGAACCAAAAGCCCCAGACCGCCTTGAAAATCGCGGCCTGGTCACCTTGCGCAACCGCGACTTCGTGGGCGCGACGGTACGTCGCATCCACTTCGGGATTCTGCGGCCCCGTCATCGTCGATAGCGCGGGCCCGAGCTTGAGCAGCAAGGCGAGCTCGCGTTCGGCACGCTGCGAACTCTCCGGCAGCCTGCGGGTTTCAGCGAGCCCTGCCCTGAAATGGGCGACCGCTTCGGCATAGGCGTACCGGTCGATCGAGCGATCGCCAGCGCGTTCGAAAAGGGCGCCGGCGCGATCGGGGATGCCCGCCTGTGCGAAGTGGTACGCCAGGAATTCGGGTTCGGAATCGACCTTCGCAGGGAAGTGCTCTTCGAGCGCGCGGCCGATGCGCTCGTGAAGTTGCTCCCTGCGCGCGCGCAGGAGACTCTCGTAGGCCACATCCCGCATCAAGGCGTGCTTGAAGCTGAAGCTCGCTTCGGCTGCGCGGCCGCGAGGGGCGATCAATCCGGCTTCCAGCAGGCGCTCGAGGCAGTCCTTCAGTTGCAACGACGAGCCCGGGACAACCCTTTCAAGCAGTCCACGGGAAAACTGCTGACCAATCACCGCGGCGACCTGAGCGATCTCCTTGGCCGGACCCAGCCGATCGAGCCGCGCCATCAGCGAATCGTGCAGGGTTGCCGGAACCGCGGGGCGCTCGGGTGTGGCCGACTCCATGACGGCCTTGGTCAGCTCCTCCAGGAAAAGGGGAATGCCGTCGGTCTTGGCGACGATATCTGCGATCAGCGACGGCGCCAGCGTTCGTGCAGCGACGATGCCCGAAACGACTTGCGCACACTGCGCCTCGTCGAGGCGAATGAGCCTGAGCGAGGTGACGAGCTCGCGCGCCTTCCAGGGCGTCGGATCCGGGCGCGAAGTGACGATCATGAACACGCGCATCGCTTCAATCGCTGCGACGAGGTCGGTGACCAGCTCCCGCGTGCTTGGGTCCATCCAATGCGCATCTTCGAGCACGAGTACGACGGGCTGGCGCTCCGCCAGTTGAGCGATCATGTCGAAGAGGGCCGCGATCGTCGCGGCTTTGTGTTGCGCAGGCAGGCGATCCGGCGCCTCGTGGCTGATGCGCGACAGCGAAACGAGATCGGCGATGAGGCCCAGCGTCGATTCCGCGAACTTGCCGGTTGCTGCGAGCAGGGCTTCCAGCTTCTCGAGCTTGGTGGCCGTGGTGTCTTGCGTATCGAAGCTCGCGGCCCGCTCCAGGTACTGGATCAGTGGATGCAGCGAGCTGTTGGTGTGGTACGGCGAGCACTGGCAAAGGATGCGCGTATGTGAATCGTCCGCGATGCGCGAGCAGGCTTCTTCCACGATCCGCGACTTGCCGATTCCCGCCTCGCCAATGACGAAAAGGGCCTGGCCCTGTCCCTGGCTCGCCAGGCGCCAGCGATTCAGGAGCATTCCGAGTTCCTGTTCGCGGCCGACGTAGCGCCCGCTTGCCTCGGAGCGGGCCGCCGCGAATCGGCTGGTGACGGCACGTTCGCAAACCACCTGCCAGACCTCGACCGGATTCGCGAATCCCTTGAGCCTCTGACCGCCCAACGCTCGAAACTCGAATTGAACGCCCAGCAGGCGGTGGGTACTCGCGCTCACGAGGATCGTGTCGGGATCAGCGAGGGTTTGCAGCCGCGCGGCGAGATTGGGAGTGTCGCCAAAGGCCAGCTGCTCTCGAATCCCGCCGCTGCGGATGACGTCGCCTATCACGACGATTCCCGTGGCGATTCCGATGCGCACCTGGATCGGACGACCGTCGGGCAGCACGACCTTGCCGATGTTGCCGACAATTGCGAGCGCCGCTCGGACCGAACGCTCCGCGGCGTCCTCGTGTGCCTGGGGATAACCGAAGTAGGCAACGACGCCGTCGCCAAGCAACTGCCCGACCAGGCCCCCGTAGCGGGCGATCGCGCCTGCACACAGATCCTGGTAGCGCTGCAGCAGCTCGCTCATGTCCTCGGGATCGATGGCGTTGGCGAGCTCCGTGGAGCCGATGAGGTCGCAGAAGAGGATGGTGACGGGGCGCCGCTCCGCTTCCTGCGCAATAGCCGCCGCGGTAACGGGGACCTCAGCAGCGAGCGAGCTGAGCGCCTTCAGCAAACGGCGCCGATGGCCGAGCGAAAGTCCGAGTTTCTCCAGGTCGCCTTCGGTCAGCTCCCGAAGGATGCCGAGATCGATGTCGTTCCGGGCCAGGACATCCGCGTACTGTTGCAGGCCGATCGCTTCGAGCCACTTACGCATCGCGTCTATGGGCCCTTCCTCGCATGCGCGACGCGGGCTGGCGCCGCCTGGGCGTTACCGCAAGCACGTGCCAGTCAGGCCGGATTGCCCGCCATCTGGGGAACGTGCTCTTCGATCGTGACCCAGGGTTGCTTCTCGGCACACCAGATGTGAGCGCCGGGCTTGAGCCACGATGGATCGTCGAGCGTCCCTCCCTTGAGGAACAGCAGCCCCGGATAGGCGTCTCCGCTTCCGGAAATCGGTGATCCGCAATGGGAGCAAAAGGTTCGATAGAACGGTTTCCCGCTAGTTCCGGAGTGGTCCTCGTACGTCGTGAGGCCTTCGCCGACGATTGCCACGGAATCCTTTGGCATCCCCAGGATGAGCGCAAACGCCGAGCCCGTGCTCTTCTGGCAGGTCGTGCAATGACACACGGCCACCATCCCGGGCATGGCATCCGATTGAAAGCGGATGGCACCGCAAAGACAACCGCCAGCGACTGCTGTCATGGGAGTCTCCATCGGTTAATTGATGTCAGCAGGATGTTAGTCCCAAACGCTTGTGACAGGGTATCAATCATGGGATAGTGGCCTTGCCGTCCTAGCTAGAGAGCTCACGCCCCGTGATTGCGCGATGGCCACCAGGCTGGCCTCGACCCCCTGCGGCGAGACCGCACCCAGGATGACTTCGCTCAGCCGCCGATCGACGGTGGCACCCCCGAAGCCCAGGCAGTACGAGCCACCGCTTTGGAAGTCACCCAAGCACAGGTAGCGCGCCGCCGTGCCGTGCCTGCCCCAGGGGATTAAACCGCTATCGCGGTAAGCGCTCCGGCGCCGTTGGGGTTGCTCGTTGTGCTGCTGATTCTGCGATGTTGTTGATCGAGGCAATCCGCCTCGGACTTCAACAGGAGCAGCATCATGAACCGATCGTCACCTGGCGTCTCGCCGCTGCGTCAACGCATGCTCGAGGACATGCACCTGCGCAAGCTCGAACCCAAGACGCAGACCAGCTACGTGCGTGCCGTACGCAAGCTTGCCGAGTTTCTCGACCATTCCCCTGACACCGCCACGGCCGAGGATCTTCGTCTCTTCCAGTTGGATCTGGTGGACCAGGGCACGTCGCCGATCACGCTCAATGCGACGCTCACGGGACTGAAGTTCTTCTTCGGCGTCACGCTCGGTCGCGCGGAGGTGATGGCCAGGACGAGTTCGGTGCGTGTACCGCAGACGCTGCCGGTCGTGCTCAGTCGCAATGAGGTCGCACGCCTGATCGGGGCCGTTACCAATCTGAAGCATCAGACAGCCTTGACGGTGGCCTACGGTGCAGGACTGCGCGCGGGCGAGGTCATCGCGCTCAAGGTGGGCGACATCGACAGCGAGCGCATGACGCTGCGCGTCGAACAGGGCAAGGGGCGCAAGGACCGTTACGCCATGCTCTCGCCGTTGCTGCTGGAGCGTCTTCGTGCGTGGTGGCGTGTGGCGCATGCCCAGGGCAAGATTTTCCATAAGGGGTGGCTATTCCCCGGGCTCGATCCGATGGATCCGCTGACCGCCCGGCAACTCAACCGAGCCATGCGCGCCGGCGCCGATGCCGCCGGGATCGCCAAGCGCGTGTCGATGCATTCGCTGCGACATGCCTTTGCCACCCACTTGCTGGAGCAGAAGGTCGACATCCGTGTGATCCAGGTCCTGCTCGGCCACAAGAAGCTGGAGACGACTTCGATCTACACCCACGTGGCCACCGCCGTGCTGCGCGAGGTGGTCAGCCCCCTGGATGTCCTGCCCACCCCGTAGTTCGCCGCCGTGGGGCAGGCAACCCTGGAGGTTGCCGACATCTTCCGTGAGTTCGGGCCCGCCTGGCGCCAAGCCCAGCGCGGTCACCTGAGCCTGGCTCAGCTCAAGGTGATGTCGGCCATCGAACAGTGCCGCAGCGCGGCGCTGGGTGGACACGTGCTGCGCTGCGAGGGCTGCGGCACCGATCAGATCGCCTACAACTCCTGCCGTAACCGGCACTGCCCCAAGTGCCAGAGCGGCGCGGCCAAGCGCTGGCTCGACGCGCGCCAGGCCGATCTGCTGCCGCTGGAGTATTGCCACGTGGTGTTCACGCTGCCGGCGCAGATCGCAACAATCGCGTACCAGAACAAGGCCGTGGTCTACGCCCTGTTGTTCGACGTGGCGGCCGAGACGCTGATGCGCATCGCCGCCGATCCCAAGCACCTGGGCGCCAGCATCGGCGCCACGCTCGTGCTGCACACCTGGGGTTCGGCGCTGACGCACCACCCGCACGTGCACGGCATCGTGCCCGGCGGCGGGCTGGCGCCCGACGGCAAGAGTTGGATCGCCTGCAGGCCAGGGTTCTTCCTGTCGGTGCGGGTGCTCTCGCGGCTGTTCCGGCGGCGCTTCCTGGAAGAATTGCTTCAGGTGCATCAGGCGGGCAAGCTGCAGTTCCTTGGCGAGCATGCGGCGCTGGTCGACGCCAAGGCGTTCAAGGCGTGGCTCGCGCCACTGCGCCAGTGCGAGTGGGTGGTCTATGCCAAGCGGCCCTTCGCCGGGCCGCAGGCCGTGCTGGCGTACCTGTCGCGCTACACGCATCGGGTGGCCATCTCGAACAGCCGCTTGATCGCGATGAACGAACACGGCGTCACGTTCCGGTGGAAGGACTACCGGGTCAAGAACGGCAGCAAGGGCCGCACGCGCCACAAGACGATGACGCTGGAGCCGGGCGAGTTCATGCGGCGCTTCTTGCTGCACGTGCTGCCGGGTGGCTTCCATCGGATCCGGCACTATGGACTGCTGGCCAACGGCAGCCGCAGGGCCAGCCTGGCTCTGGCGCGCGAGTTGTTATGCGTACCGACTGTCGCAGTCGGGCGGGACGACGGGGGTGACCTCGGGATCCAGCAGCCGACGTTCATCTGCTGGCACTGCGGCTGCGCGATGGTCATCCTGCAGACCTTGACGCGCGGTCACGCGATCCGTGCACCGCCCACGAGGCAGGCGCGATGAACACCATGCTCATTCGAAGCCAGATGCCGGCGCTGCTCGTTGCGCCGCCGGCTGGGCAGCATCACGTCTGCCACCGCTGGATCCACAGCGAGCGAGTTCGTGGCACCGCGCGAACACCCTGCACCTATGCCGAAGACGTCACCGGCTGTTGCCCTGGCGGCAGGTTGAACACCGATATCGGGATGCGCGTGCGACGGGATCGCCCCAAATCGCCATAGCCGCGAAGCGTCAATCGAACCACTGCGGCATGCCCCGCGGTTTCCTCCCTTGGGGCTTGTCCAACACCTGCCCTCAGGGCGGTGCCATGCGCGCGTCTGCGGCGTGCGACGGGCAGGTGTCGGACAACCCTAAACATCGGCGGGCGCTTGTGAACGTCCGGTGCTGACCATGAAGGTGAATACTTGACCGCTAGATGCCTGTCAGGCCAAGCGCGGCGCATCGTCAGGCGATGCACGACGTGCGAGCCGTCGTTTCAATGGCCCGAACGCCGTAAACCCCAACCCAGTTGCTGCAAAGAGCCCCGCTGCGAACTCGATCGCCGTGAACGGCTTCCCAGTGCGATCGCATAACCAGCCAGCCAGCGGTGGCGCGGCAGTCATGATCAGAAAATAGAAACTCAAGAACACACCCATGCCGAAGGCGCGACGCTGCGGCGCCATCGATTGACCTGTCAGCGACATGATGATGCCGGCCGGCGCTGCGCCGATCAGTCCGAAGGCAAGACTCAGTGCAATGGCCCATTTGCCGTGTTGCAGCAACAGCAGCGAAACGATGCCAGCGGCGAGGCACACGCACAAGACCGTGGCATGGCGGCCGGTTCGGTCGGCGATACTACCGGCCGCGGTGACCGAAAAGATCATCACCCAACTGGCGATGCTGATCACCGATGCAGCCTCTGTCGCGCCGTAGCCGCTGGCCACCAGTACCCGCGGCGCGAAGCTCAAATAGACCACGTACCCAGCGTTGAACATGCCCCAAACAGCGGCGGCAAGCAGCGTCAGCAACAGTTCGTCGCGCGGCAATCCTGTGGCTGCCGGTACCGGAGCGCCAGCTGGAGCCGGTGGCGAGTGGTAGGTCAGCGCCACCGCCGTAGCACCGGCTGCGCAGCACACAGAAGCGAAGATGAGCGTTGCACGCCAATCGAAGGTTGCCGCCAGCCAGGCATGGCCCACCTGACCGGCAGCGATGCCGAAGGGCCAGCTCATCACGAGGATGCCCAGCGCGGTAGCTAGCTCCAGCCCGGCAAACCAGTCGACCACCATCTTTGTGAAATAGAGGGTGGACAACACAAAGCCTGCCCCAGCGACCAGTCGACCCAGGGCCAGCAGCCCAAAGCCGTGCGCCAGCGCCGCGATACCGCCGCCCAGCGCCATCAACACCAGCCCCGTGGCCACCAATTGACGGTCACTGGCGTGCCTTCCGACCCAACCCGCAGGCAACGACAGCAGCAGCCCAGGCAGCATGAAAAGCCCGATTAGAGTGCCAATCTCGATGTAGTTGAAGCCGAACTGCACCACCAGCGGGTCGGCGATCGAGCCCAGGGTCTGGAACTGCAACCCAAGACTGACGCGGCAGACGAACAGCAGGGCGAGAATTTTCCAGCGGGCGGCGCGGGTGGCGTCGGGAGCAGAGGCTGGCATCGGTTGGAGGATAGTCCGCTTGTGGCCCGCAGGCAACGATGAGGCGGGCCTGCGCTCATCGGCCAGCAGCCTCTGTCGCGATCGCGCGAAGACGGCGGAATCGCCCCTTCATGCCTCGCGCGCTGTACCAACTTGCACACTTGGCGAATAGCCGCTTTGCGGCGGGCAAATCGCCAGAGACTGGCATCGAGTCCCGCCTCACGCGCTGCGCAGGCGGGGCAGGATGCGCAGCGCGTTGTCGCGCTCGATGGCACGCAAGTCGGCACCGCTGAAGATCTCTGCCAGCCCCTGCGTGTGTTCGGCCGCCGAACGGTACGGATAGTCGGTGCCGTAGACGATCTGCGTCACGGGAATGAACTTGGTCAGCGATGCCATCGCCACCGGATTCGACGCCTGCGCCGTGTCGTAGTAGAAAGAGCGCAACTCAGCCAGCACCCGCTCCTTCGTAAATCCCGCCTTTTGATAGGGCGGCCGCATCATCTGCACCAGGAAGCGCTCGGTCAGAGCGCTGAGCGTGCCGCCGGCGTGGGAGAAGATGAAGTTGACGTTCGGGCAGCGCTGCGCGGTGCCCGAGAACACCAGGCTGGCAATGGTGCGCGTGGTGTCCGTGCCGTACTCGATGATGACCGGCGCCACGCCGCTGCCCAGGTTCAGGCAGCAGGCCGGGTCGTTGGGATGGGTGTAGGCGGTGGCCTTGCGGCGGTTCAATTCGTCCATCACCGGCGCAAAGGCGGCATCGCCCAGGTACTGGTTGCCGTAGCTGGTCATGAACGCCACGCCATCGGCCTTCAGCACGTCGAGCGCGTAGGCGATCTCCTTCAGCGTCGCGTCCACATGTGGCATCGGCAGCAGCGCGAACATGCGAAAGCGCCCGCGCGACTCGTCGGCCAGCTTGCGCGCATATTCGTTCGAGGCCCGGGCCACTGCCGCGGCATCGGCGGCGTTGAGGAAACCGACCGCCGGCAGCGTCGGCGAGGTGATCGCGGTGGCGACGCCGCCGCTGTCGAGGTCGTCGATCGACTTCTGCGGCGTCCAGTTATTGACGGGCGGGGAATCGAGCTTGGCTGCCTTGAGCGCCGTCACCCATGGAGGCGGCGAGATGTGGTGGTGCACGTCGATGCGGTGGGGACCGGTGGGAGCCGGTGTCGTGCACCCCGACGCTGCCAACACGCCGAGCGCGACGCTGCCGGTGACAAGGCGACGCCGCCCCATGTCGGGCCGACCCGCCGACGCCGACGGCGGCGCGCAGGACGGGCACACCGAACCGATTCTTCCGCGATTGGCAAGCATGGCGTTCCCCGTCTTGTCGGCACCGCACACACGCACGGGTCTGCGAGGCCATGTTTTCAAACTCGGCGGCCGCGCGGCTGCAGCGGTCCGTCCTCGCGCATCACCCGAGGTCCCCAAGTATGCAGGATCGCCGTGGCGGCTCACAAGCGGGAGTCGGGTTGTGTCGGGAGCAAATGAGTTGTCCGGTTCTTAGCAAGTAGTCTGTCCGGTTTGTGGAGGAGGCGATGCAATACGCCCCCATGAGCCGGACCCGCTGCATGCAGGAGAACCGGAAAATGAGATTCGAAGAAGCTTACCAAGGATGGACGGGTTGTCGCCTCACGCAGGGCGAGGCCGCGATGTTGCTGGGGCAGTGCGAGCGCAGTTTTCGCCGCCACGTTGAACGCTACAAGGCCGATGGACTGGAGGGCTTGCTCGACAAGCGGCTGAGTCAGATCTCCAAGCGTCGAGCCGGCCAGGTGGAAGTTGACCAGGTCGTGCAGACCTACAGAAGCGGCTTTGCGGGCTGGAACGTGGCGCACTTTCACAGCAAGTACCGCAGCGAGTTCCAGGGCACGCGCAGCTACAGCTGGGTCAAGACCGTGCTGCAAGGGGTGGGGTTGGCCACGAAGGCCAAGAGCCGAGGCAAACACCGCATCAAGCGCGAACGCGCACCATTGGCCGGGATGATGGCGCATCAGGATGCCAGCACCCACCGCTGGGTGCCCGATGAGGTGTGGGACCTGGTGGTCACGATGGACGACGCCACCGGGGAGCACATGAGCATGTTCTTCTGCGATCAGGAGGGCACGGCGTCGAGCTTTCACGGACTGGGCCAGAGCATTGCGCGCTACGGCCTGTTTGCCAGCTTGTACTCCGACCGGGGCAGTCACTACTTCCATACCCCGCAGGCCGGCGGCAAGGTCGACAAGCACAACCTGACCGAGGTGGGGCGCGCGCTCAAGCAGCTGGGCATCGAACACATCGCGGCGTACTCGCCCCAGGCGCGGGGCCGCAGCGAGCGCGCATTCCAGACGCATCAGGGGCGGCTGCCGCAGGAGTTGGCTCGCGCGGGGATTACGGATATGGACGACGCTAACAGATATTTAGAGCGGACCTATCGAGAGGGCCACAACCGTGAGTTCTGCGTCGCCAGCACTCTGCAAGGAACGGCGTTCGTGCCGTTTCTCAGCGGCAGCCTACCCGACATCCTGTGCGAGCAGCACGAGCGCACGGTGGGCAATGACAACTGCGTGAGCTTCGAGGGCGTGAGTCTGCAACTGCCGGCCGACGAGATGCGCCACCACTACGCTCGCACCCGAGTACGGGTGCATCGCTATGTGGACGGCACGCTGGCCGTCTTCCATGGCCCGCGCAAGCTGGCCGCGTATGACGCCAAGGGTCTACAGGCAACGAAGAAGGAGGTGCTCAGGTCGGCCGCTTGAAGGCCACCATCGACCCGCCACGCGTGGGCTGCAAAGCCGCTTCGGGCTACGCCCTGCGCAGCTTTGCAGCCCACGCGCAATCAGGACCAACAAGAAGCGGACAATCTACTTGCTACCAAACCGGACAGTTCTATTTACTGCCGACAGCGGGAGTCGGGTTGCAAGAGCCACACCCGCACCGAGCCGCGCGAGGTGATCGACAAGTTCAAGACGGTGCGGATGGTGGCGGTTCAACTGCCCACCACCGATGGGCGCGAATTAAGGCTGTTGCGCTGCCCACCGAAGACAGGCTGGGTTCACGCTGGCTGATCAAGTCATTTCATCCGCACGCAGCAGCAGCGTTTGCCGTATCACGAGCCCGAGCTCGCTGCCACTTCTCCTGCCATTCACTGCTGATAGAGCAATTGCTGGCGCAGGTGCCGGTTGATGGAACGCATGACGACTTTGCGTTTTTCATACGCGGAGGGGTCGCAAAGCATGGAGGGGTTGGTGTTTTCGTATTCGCGCGTGCCTTGAAGCACGTGGTTCTCAAAGCCATAGCTGGCGGCAAAGCGCACGTCCTGCTCTTGCAAGGTCACGGCTTTGGGGATGCGGTCGATTGAAAACTTGGGGTCATAGGTGACTTTGAAATCTTCGCGTACGCTGACAGGCAGGCAAGGCATGGCAAAGCGGCGCTGGTCGGCTACGAAGTTGCCGGTGTTGCCCATAACGTAGATGGGGAAACTGGGTATGACCGGATTCGCCGAAACGCTACCCGCTTCGGGCGAGGACAGGTAGTTGGATATGGAGATGTCCACCTCGAGTGTCTGTTGCGCGCGATCCCGGTCCAGCGGCGGGTAGCGCAGCACGCCGGTACCGGTGAACCTGGCTTGCTCCAGCAGGCTGCGCACGGCCTCGTTGCCCATGCCGGGCGGGATCTTGCCCAGCTTGTCTTGCAGCAGTATGGCGGCACGGCCGCTCGCAGTGATGCGCAGTGTCCCCTCCAGCGTGCCGTTAGCCCTGATTGTGAATTCACCCCGGCTTTCAACCCGATTGCCTTGCGCCGTGAGCGCGGGCGTTTGCGCCAGGGTGCTGCCTTGGGCGCGCGCCAACACCACGGGCTTGCCGCGGTCAAGATTGGGCAGCTCGCCGAAGGGGATGTCGGTTCCGGTCGCGTCAAGGTACACATTCAGCGTAGGCAGGTAGGTGATCACATGGTTAAAGACCGTGACAACCTTGTTCAGGGCGTAGTCTTGGCCGGTGTTGATCAGCGCGGGCACTGCGTCAATGCCCACGGCTTTGAGCAGGCTGACCAGCAGCAGAACGTGGTCTTTGCAGTCGCCGTAGCGCTTGTCCAGGATGTGATCGATGTCATGCGCGACCCAGCCACCGGCGCCGATGAAGACGGCGTTGTAGCGGATGTTCTTGCGCACCCAGTCATACAGCGCGCGCGCCTTGTCCGCAGGCTCGGTAAGGCCCTGGGTTTGCCGCTGCGCAATATCTTGCAGCGCGGTGCTTTGAACTACTTTGGCCTGCATCGCCTGCGCAAACCTGTCGGCCAGTTGCTCATGGCTGGCGATCGTGGAGACCAGCACGCGCGCCACGGTGGTGGAGGCGTTGTACGCGTCGGTGTCGTAGGCTTTGGCTTCCACTCGGGTGGTGAAGCGGCGGATTTGCAGCCCTGCATCTTCGCTGTCGCTGCTCTGCACGCCGTCGGATTCAACCGCCAGCGGCATGCCTTTGGGGGCTTGCACCTCAATCGTCAGTTTCTCAGTAGTGAAATTATGGTTGGCGTACCACTGGTTGCCGTGCCAGCCGGGCAGAAAGGGTTTGAGCTGGGTCTGCCGGTAGTGCAGCACCACACGGTCGCCCACCTGCACGTCAGGGAATTTCAATTGCCAGACTCGGTATTCAGGCCAGGTCTGGCCAGTGCTGCCACCCATCATGCCGCTTTGCTTCTGGATGGCATCTTGCTGAATCTGCAGGCGCCGGCCATCGGGCTTGAGGGTGTAGGCATCAATCAACTCCTGCGACTGCCAGCCCTCCTGGTAGGCCAACGGTATGCTGGTAATCACCTGAGCGCCCGCTGCCGACAGCACCCGCCATACGATGCGTTGTTCCAGCGAACTGGTGTCGTTGGCGAAGAAGCGCCAGGTCTGGCTGTCTGCTTCAACCGCAAAATTGCCAGCTTGCGTGGGTAGCACCTGGGCACTGGCAGCACCAGCGAGCGACATCACGCACCCAAGGCAGAAGCCAAAGCGAAGCGACAGGCGCAGATGTTGAATCAGTCGTTTGAACGCCATGTTTGAATTCCTCCTCGCTGCAATGGTAAGCGCCTTGTCCGACAACGTATTGCTGCAACGGCCCAGGGGTCGGCAGGCTCGTCTGTGGTCGATTCAGAGTGGCTCGGCCAAGCGAAGCAACCTCCAGGCCGATCAACCCGGGCAGCGCCAGCGCATAGGTTTGCGCCTCTGGCACGCGGGCCACCTTGCCTCGGGTCGACTTCAGTGCGACCGAGAACTGCCGATAGCTCGTGCAGATCCTGGTCTCAACCGGCCACTTGCCCACGCGCACCAAACTCGGGAGTTGAGCAATGAGCAGTCATCACGTGCCAGCCAGTCCCCGCCACCATGGCAATCGGCCATGGACGCGGAAAGTTCGGTTTCTGATGGGGCTGGCGAGCATTGCCGTGGCGGCCGCCTGCGACGAGAGTGGGACCCGCTGCGAAACCTGCAATGACACTACCGGGGCACCGGTCTATGCCGCTGTTTCCGGTACGGTGCTCGACAGGCAGAGTCTGCCGGTATCAGGTGTGACCATCAGCGTCTTTCACCACAATACCAATACCACCGTCAGCACGACCACGGCCGCCGACGGCAGCTACAGCGTGGCCGGCCTGGACACCGGCAACAACTCGGACTACGAAATCTATGCCACCAAGGCCGGTTTCGGTTTCTATCCTTCGATCGGGGACCCCGCGGGGTCGGTGGCCAAGTTCGATTTCAATGGCCTGTATCGCACGCTGATCCGGTTCTTGTCGATGCCCGGCCATGACGTGCTAACCGCCAACTTCACCGCACTACGAGCCGGCGACAAAATGGCCAGCTTGGCGCGCACCGGTCAGACCACCAGCTATGCGAACGGCGATGACTTCGCGGCCAACAAAGGCGTGGCATGGCCGGGCACCCGCTTCACTGACAATGCCGATGGCACGGTGACCGACCACCTCAGCGGCCTGGTCTGGCTGAAGGACGCGGGCTGCGCCAGCCCGAGCAATTGGGCCACTGCGCTGACGGCCGCGAATCAGCTCGCGCACGGTGCCTGCGGCTTGAGTGATGGCAGCACTGCCGGCCAATGGCGCATGCCCAACGTCAACGAGTTGGAAAGCCTGGTCGATGTGGAACGCAGCAACCCGGCTGTGGCGAGCGGTCACCCCTTCATCAACATCAACGTCGCGACTGCGTATTGGTCGTCCACCACCTACATGGCCTTGACCAGCAACTCCTTTGCGATTCGCATGCTCGATGGCCGCTGGATCAACGGCATCGACATTGCCGACGGCAGTTTCAACAACGCCAAGGCCACCTCCAACAACGCCTTGTGGGCCGTGAAGTCAGGCGGGGCCGGGGCAGTGCAACTGCTGGCGACCGGCGTATTTGCAGTCGCCACGGGCGGCGGCGGCGCGGGTCAATCGTTCGGTGCTGCGGACGACGCCCTATTGCAGATCGGTGCGCCCCTGACCTCGCCGCGGTTCATCGACAATGGCGACGGCACCTTGGCCGACACCGTCACCGGACTGACCTGGCTCAAACAAGCCGACTGCATCCAGCAGTCCTGGTCAGATGCACTCAGCAGCATCAACAACCTGGCCAGCGGCGCCTGTGGCCTGACTGACGGCTCCAGCGCCGGCCAATGGCGGATGCCCAACCGGGCCGAGATGCTCAGCATCTCCGACCGGGCACCGACCTTCCCGCAAGCCGAATACTTCACCGGCCAGGCGCAGGGCAGCGCCGGCCCGGTGACCGGGCCGGTCGTGTTCAACGCCTTCGTCTCGTCCAACTACTACTGGACTTCAACCACCAACGCAGCCGACCCGACACAGGCCTGGTCCGTCTGGAGCTGTGACTTCGGCGTCTACAACATCGCCAAGACCGATATCAAGTACGCGTTGGCGGTGCGCTAGGAGCCTGCCGGGCTTTGGGTCGGGCCCGCGCCCGGCGCGTGCCGTCGCCGCAGCACTGCATCGAACCAAGCGTTCCACGCGGCCGGATCGGGCGGCAGCAGTGCTGCCTCACCGATAAATCGCTGCCAGGCACCGAAGTGACGCGGCGCAACGACGGTCAGCAGCGGCACGCCACGCTCCAGCAGCGCCAGCAGTTCGGCCACAAAGCCGCCGTTCTCCGCCTCGAGTGCGCCGAAGCGATTGCAGACGACAAGATCGGGCTGGCGCTCGAGCGCGTCGTGCAGAACCCGGCTGGCGCGGGCGAAACCTTGCGGATCCGCGCTACACGCCGCCGAAGCCGCGCCGAGCGACTGTGACACGAGGTACTCGTCACCGGTGTCGATGTCGGTCAGCACCATCGCGGCCCGGCACCCCGCGCTGGGATCGCGGCGGGCCGGCAGCAGGCCGAGCACGTTTCGGCCGTCACGCCGCAGCTGGCTGACGAAGGCTCGCAGCAGCGCATCGACGTCGCGGCTTGCGTCGTGCTCGATCGCGGCAACTGGCGGCGATGCGTCGGTTCCGGTATCGCTGTTCATCGCGCTGGAGGGCTTTCGGCTTGCACCTGTCGGCTCGTGGCTGGAGCTGCCGATTGGGCCTGGCGCCAGACTGGCGCAGATCATGCTCTCATTTCGCCATCGACACAGCGCTGGAATGCCGATCCGGCACCAGATCGGGCACGACATCGAGCGCCAGCTTCTGCACGCCGCGCAGCAGGTCCATGCGCACCAGGCGCCCGACGCGTTCGCCACCGAGCACGCGGTGCAGGGTGTCGACGTCGGGCGTGGGCAACTGGTCGACGCCGACGATGCGGTCGCCGGGGCGCACACCGGCGCGCTGGGCCGGGCCGCCGGCCATCACCTCGTCCACGCTGACTGCGCTGGCGGCACTCAGCCCGTGGTGCAGCAGCGAGCGTCGAGGCACGGCAACCGTCTGTGCCGCGATGCCGAGCCAGGCACGCCGCACATGGCCGTGGCGCAGCAGCTCGCTGACGACCCAGTGCGCAGTGTCGGCAGGCACTGAAAAACACAGCGACTGCGCGCCGGCAATGATGGCGGTGTTGACGCCCACCACGCGCGAGCGCGTGTCCAGCAGCGGGCCACCCGAGTTGCCGGGGTTCAAACTCGCGTCGGTCTGGATCACGCCGTCGATCAGGCGCCCGTTGCGGGCCCGAAGGCTGCGGCCCAACGCAGAGACGACGCCGGTGGTGACAGTCTGCGCCAGGCCTTGCGGGTTGCCGATGGCGATCACCACCTGGCCCACGCGCAAGGTGGCAGAGGCCCCCAGCTCCAGGTGCGGCAGCGTCGCAACGCTGCCGATGCGCAGCAGCGCGAGGTCGGTATCGACATCG
>Ga0315290_10001052_pt1 | contig 18869 bp, 10 predicted proteins | sample YL17G12_0_MG_FD_203627 | JGI IMG/M metagenome (GOLD analysis project Ga0315290, IMG submission 203627) | Sediment microbial communities from Yellowstone Lake, YNP, Wyoming, USA - YL17G12_0 | ecosystem: Environmental > Aquatic > Freshwater > Lake > Sediment | place: USA: Wyoming | collected... | reverse complement strand
GCGATGGGCTGCGCCGACCCGTCGACCGCGCTGCCCGACCTGCGGTTCGTCTACGTGGGGGGCGAGGCGTTGCCCAGGGATGTGGCCGATCGATGGGCTCCGGGCCGCCTTCTGATCAACGGCTGGGGACCCACCGAGTGCACCGTGACCGCCATCCGCATCGAGATCCGGGCGGGCGATCCGATTTCGATCGGCCGGCCGCTGCCCGGGCTGCAGGCGTTCATCCTCGACGAGCAGCTCGAACTGGTTCCTGACGGCGTGAAGGGCGAGTTGTGCATCGCCGGAATCGGGCTTGCGCGAGGTTATCGCCATCGGGAGGCGCTGACGGCCGAACGCTTCCCGCATCACCCGATACTCGGCCGCATCTACCGCACCGGCGACCTGGCCGCGCGCGAGCCGGACGGCACGTTCTTCTATCACGGCCGCATCGACGGGCAGGTCAAGATCAGGGGCTACCGCGTCGAACTCGAGGCGATCGAGACCCGGCTGTCGGAATGCCCGGGTGTTCGCGAGGCGGCGTGTCGCGTGCAGGAAGATGGCGCCGGCCAGACGCTGGTGGCCTTTATTGTGCCGGAGCGCGCTGACGCGGCGCCGCTCGCCGACGATCTGAAAGCGGCGATCCGGGGCGTGCTGCCGGCGTACATGGTGCCCAGCCGTTTCGGCGTGTTGCAGGAGTTGCCGAGGACCGTTGGCGGCAAGGTGAACCGGACAGCGCTGCCGGTCCTGGAGGCTGGTGGGAATGGCAGCGGCGGTGCCGATGGCTCGCCAGAACGGCCCGCGGCCGCGCCCCGCAGTCCGATCGAGACCCGCATCGAGGCGGCGTTTCGCGACATCCTGAGGCGCACGAACCAGATCTCGATCCACGACGACTTCTTCTCAGACCTCGGAGGCGATTCGCTGCATGCCGCGATGCTGGTCTCGCTGCTGCGCGACGATCCGTCCACGGCGAGCGTGACCGTACGGGACGTGTATGTCGCGCCGACCGTCGCCAGGCTGGCCCGGAAAGTGGCGGCGGCGCCGCTTCAGGCGGCTTCGCGGGACGCGTCGACTCCCCGAGCCGAGGGCCGTCCGGTCGTCGCCACCATTGTGCAACTCGCGTGGCTGACCGCGGGTCTGTTGGTGTTGTCGCCTGCCGTGTATCTGGCAGTATTCAGGTTCGCGCCGGCAGTGGTCACGCGCCTTGGCCTTGGCGTCTCTATTCTCGTGGCTCCATTCCTGTCGATGGCTGCGCTGGTCATCTACACACCGCTGGCGGCACTGTGTGCGGTCGTCGTCAAGCGCGTGCTGATAGGGAAGTACGAGGCGTTGACCGCGCCTGTGTGGGGCGGGTTCTACGTGCGCAACTGGATCGTCCAGCGGGCGGTGCGGACCGTGCCCTGGCGGCTGCTCGAAGCCACGGTCTTTCAGCAGGCCGTGCTGCGCGCGCTCGGCGCCCGCATCGGCGCTCGCGTGCACATTCATCGCGGCGTCAACCTGCTGATGGGCGGCTGGGACCTTCTGGACATCGGAGACGACGTCACGCTCAGCCAGGACGCCGCACTCAACATCGTGGACTACGAGGACGGGCAGGTTGTGCTCGCTCCCGTGTCGCTCGGTTCGGGCGTCACCCTCGAGACCCGCGCGGGTGTGGCCGGCGGGGCAGCGATGGCGCCGGACAGTCAGCTGGCTGCGCTGGCGTACCTGCCACGCGGGGCGGTCGTGCCGCGCGGCGAGCGGTGGGACGGCATCCCGGCGACGCCGGCGGGCGTGGCGGCGTCCCGGCCTTCGATCGCGGATGGATCGCGCCAGTGGTCGCCAGCGGCGCATGGCACGTTCATGATCCTTGCACGCGATGGGGTTGCCGCGTTGCGCCTGCTGCCTCTCGCGCTGCTGACCGTGATTGCCACGGGCATCATGGGCGTGGATGCCCGGCATGTGGTGGCGTGGCTGAACGCCCCGACGATTGACGCTTCGTGGCTGGTTCCGCTGCTGCTGGTCGTTCTGGCCGCATCACCGCTGACGCTCGTGCTGGAGATCGCGCTGATGCGGGCGCTTGGACGCGTGCCCGAGGGGGTCATCGGGCGGTGGAGCCTGGCCTACATTCGCGTGTGGCTGAAGACCGCTCTCGTGCACAAGGCGGGCGAGTGGCTGAGCGGCACGCTGTTCTGGCCCGCGTGGCTCCGTCGCGCGGGCATGGTCGTCGGCCGGAGTTGCGAGATCAGCACGATTCTCGATGTCGTGCCCGAACTGGTCGAGATTGGCGCGGAGACGTTCCTGGCCGATGGCATCTACATCGGCGGGCCGTTCGTGCATCGCGGTACCGTGACGCTGTCGCGAACCTCTGTCGGGGCCGGTTCATTCGCGGGCAACAGCGCGGTGATTCCATCTGGTCAGCATCTGCCAGACGGCATCCTGGTCGGCGTCAGCACGCGGGCCGACGACAGCGTGATGCGCCCGCACACCTCGTGGTTCGGGCATCCGCCGTTCGAGCTGGTCAAGCGGGAAATTATCGAGGTCGACCGCAGCCTCACGCACGAACCGTCGTGGATCCGCTACATCAATCGCACGCTGTGGGAGGCGGCGCGCTCCGCACTGCCGCTCGGATCCGTGCTCGTTCTGCTCGGCTGGTTCAACCTGCTGGCCGCGGCCGACGAGTCCGTGGCGCCGGCCACGCTCCTGTGGGGCGTGATGCCGCTGGTGATGCTCGGCACGGGCGCGGCGTTCTGCCTGCTGGTGCTCGCACTCAAGTGGGCGCTGCTCGGTCGCGTTCGACCAGGAGTGCATCCGCTCTGGTCGTGCTGGTGCAGCCGGTGGGATTACTTCTACGTGGCGTGGCAGGTGTACGCGCGGTTCCCGCTCTCACACCTTGAAGGCACGCTGTTGCTGCCGTGGTACCTGCGCGCGATGGGCATGCAGATTGGCCGGCAGGTCGTGCTCGGCGGCGGCTACTCGCAAGTGGTCGATCCCGACATGCTGCACTTCGAAGACGGGGCGACGGTGTGCTGCCAGTTCCAGGCACACACCTTCGAGGACCGCGTCCTCAAGATCGACCACGTCAGGATTCGCCGACGCGCGAGCGTGGGCGACGCGGGCGTGCTGCTGTACGGCGCCGACGTGGGCGAGGACACCCGTGTGCTGCCGCACAGCGTGATCATGAAGCGCGAGCGGCTGCTCCCCGGATGCACCTACGCCGGGTGTCCCACGGAGCCAGTGTAGGGCGGAAGCACGTCGCAAGGATGAGAGCGCAGGGGCACGGCATGCCGTGCCCGGCCAGTAGACGGTCGTAACGCAACAGGCGCGTCCTGGGATTGCCGCGCCACAACGTCGCTGAGCTAGGAAGCGAGCAGGCGGACCTGGAGCAGAAGTCAGAAGCAAGAAGGCTCCCGTCAGCCGGTTTGCCGCGTCGACTCGCCTGCCCCCCGTGCTAGCATGCGGGCTTCATGGCTGCAGACGCTCCGAGTTCGTCGCCCGCGCTCCAGCGCGCGCTCCGTCTGCCGCATGCGACGGCGATGGTCGTGGGCACGATTATCGGGGCGTCGATCTTCGTTCAGCCCTCGGAGATCAGCCGCGCACTGCCCTCGATTCCCGGCATCCTGGCGGCATGGACCGTGGCTGGCCTGCTCACCATCGCCGGATCGCTCATTTGCGCCGAACTCTCCTCCGCGTATCCCCGCACCGGCGGCGTCTACGTGTTTCTGAGCGAAACGCTCTCCCCGGCCGCGGGGTTCCTCTGGGCGTGGGCGATGTTCTGGACGATGCACTCGGGCATCATCGCGGCGATCGCGGTCGTGTTCGCCCGCTATGCCGCGTACTTCGTGCCGCTCTCGCCGCCGGCGCAACAGGCAGCCGCAATCGCGGCCATCCTCGCGCTGTCGGCCGTCAATTACGCGGGCGTCAGGTTTGGCAGCCGCGTGCAGGCCGGGTTTACTCTGGGCAAGCTCTGTGCGGTGGCGCTGATCATTCTGTTTGGATTCGTGTTCGGGGCGCATCTGCCGCATTTCGCCGGGAGCCGCACGCCACCAGATCTGCTTGTGAACTTTCCGCAGGCGGTGGCGGCCGGGCTCTTCGCATTCGGCGGCTGGCACATGGTGACCTACATCGGGGGAGAGACGATCGAGGCGAGGCGGACCATTCCGAGAGCGCTGATGCTGGGCACCGCGATCGTGACGGTCTGCTACGTGGCGCTGAACACGGTGTACCTCTACGTACTCCCGCTCGACCGGGTGATGGCGTCGACGCGCGTGGCCGCCGATGCCGCCGATGCCGTGCTCGGCTCCGGCGGCGCGGCGTTGATGTCGGCGCTGGTCGTCTTCTCGACGTTTGGCGCGTTGAGCGGCATCGTGCTGCTCGGGCCGCGCGTCTACTTCTCAATGGCTGGCGACTGCCGCGCGCTGGGGTGGCTCGGGGCCGTGCACCCTCGCTTCCAGACGCCCCATCGCGCCATCATCGCTCAGGCTGTCTGGGCGTCGGTGCTCGTGGCGACCGGCACCTACCGCGCGCTCTTCACCCGGGTCGTCTACACCGAATGGATCTTCTTTGCTGCCATGGCCATCGGGCTATTTGTCGCGCGCCGGCGATCTGACTACCAGCCCACCTACCGCGTGCCGGGGTATCCGGTCGTGCCGGCGCTCTTCGCGATCGTGGCCGCCGCGATCGCGATCCACCAGCTCGTGGCCGATCCGATCGAAGCGTTGATCGGACTGCTGCTGGTCGGCGCCGGGCTTCCGGCGTACTATCTGTTCAGGCCGCGTGCTCGACAACAGGAGGATGCTGCATGCCGGTGATCGATTTTCACAACCACTACTACCCCCCAGCCTACCTCGACGCGCTGCGGTCCGGAGGCACCAGCGTGACCGTCGGCAGCGACAAGGAGGGCAACCCGCTCCTGTACTATCCCGGCGACTACAACATCGTTGTGCCCGGACATCGCGACATCGAGTACCGCGAGCAGGTGCTGGCCGAGCATGGTATCGATCGCCAGGTGGTGACATTGACGACGCCCGGGACACACGTGGAGACGCCGGAGCGGGCCGCCGAACTGGCGCGACTCGTCAACGACGGGTTCGCGCAGGCCGTCGCCAGGCCGAGTGGCCGATTTGCCGCGCTCGCGACGCTGCCGCTCAACGATCCGCGGGCGTCGGCCAAGGAACTCGAGCGGGCGATGAAGAAGCTGGGTCTGCCCGGCGCCATGCTGTTCAGCAACGTGAATGGCGTGCCGCTCGCCGACCACCGGTTCTGGCCGCTCTACGAGGCCGCCAACGACATGGACGCCGTCTTCTTCATCCACCCGAATCACCCGACGAGCGTAGAGGCGATGACCGAATTCCGGCTGATGCCGCTGGTCGGGTTCCTCATGGATACGACGCTGGCGGCGGCGCATCTGGTGTTCGCGGGTGTGCCCGAACGGTTCCCGCGTGTCAAGTGGGTGCTCGGACACCTCGGCGGCGCGATCCCGTATCTGGCCGAGCGGCTCGATCGCGGATTCCGGGCGTTCCGCGAATGCCGCGAGCACATCACCAGGCCGCCAACCGAGTACCTCAAGGCGTTCTATTTCGATACGGTGAATTTCAATCCCGACGCCCAGAAGATGGCGATCGCCTTTGCCGGCGCGGACCACATCCTGGCCGGCAGCGACTATCCCCATCAGATAGGAAGCCTTCCGCTGATGCTCGAGAGCATCCGCTCACTCGAGATCGACGACACCGCCAAGGCCGGCATTCTCGGCGGCAACGCGGCGAAAATACTCGGCATCCGGGGTCTGTAGGTGGAGAAGATGATGCAATTCCGCACGAGACCGATTCGAGCCATCGTCGCATGCACAGGCGCTTTGATCGCCATTGGCCTGTGGTCGGTCGCGATCCGTGGCGCCGATCCCACGAGGCCCACTCGGGCGACAGTCGAACGGCTCGTCGAGACGCCCGGCGTCTCTGGTGATGAGGCCGCGGTGCGCGACGTTATTGCCGCCGCGCTCCCGAAGTGGGCCAGGCAACGCGTCGACTCGATCGGCAACCTGATCGTCACGATCGGCAGTGGAAGCCCGCACGTGCTGCTGGTGACCAACATCGATGAGGATGGCTTCATCGTGTCGCGCGTCGGCGACGACGGGTATCTGCGATTGCAGCGGTACACGTCCGGCATCCAGCACCGGCTGTTCGAGCAGTATCACTACAGCCAACCCGTGGTCATCAGGACCGATCGCGGAGCACTGGTGCCCGGGGTCGTGGCGTCGACGTCACAGCATCTGGGCGGACCGCAGGTGCTGGCCCGATCCATTCGGACGATCGACGACCTGTGGGTGGACACCGGCTCATCAGGCCAGGCCGAGACATTCCCCCTGGGCATCCAGTTGCTTGACGCGGTGTCGCTCCGCGACCGCCTGCAGCCGCTGGCGCATGCCAGGACGGCCGGCGTGGTGACGCAGGGCCGCGCGAATGCCTTCGCGCTGGTCGACCTGCTCGCGAGGCGGGACAAGGCACCCGAGGTCACCGGCACGCTGACGGTGGCCTGGACGACGCAGGGGGTGTATCGCGGCCGTGGTCTCGCGCGCCTCGCGCGGCAGATTGAGCCCGACCGCGTCGTCCTGCTGGACCGGGTGACGCTGTCGTCCGACGCGACGCCGCGAGGAGCGGTGGGCGAACTGGGCGGCGGCCCGCTCATCCGGAACGGCGATACTGCCGGTGAGGCTGCCTCGGCCCGCGCTGGCGTGAAGACTCAGACAGCCGCGCTGCCGGCGGCCAATCTGCCGTGGCCGGCCGCCAAGGTGTCGGCGCTCGCATTGCCGGTGCTCTTTGCGCAGACCCCGGTCGAGGTCGTGGACCCGCGTGACGTGCAGTCGCTCGTGAGGCTCCTCGAGGAGTACGCCGGCCTGCCGGCGACCACTCTGGCTCCGGTTGAATCGGCTCCAGCGGCAGCCGTTTCGACGGCGGGGCAGAAGCCTGGCCACCCGGTTGCCGCACCGCCGCTGTTCGCCATGCTGTCGACGCTCGTCGAGACCGACGGCGTGTCTCCGAACGAAGCGGCCGTGGCCGACATCGTGCGCCAGTGGCTGCCGGCCTGGGCCAAACCCGTCGTCGACGAGAAAGGCAACGTGACCGTTTCGTTTGGACAGGGCGGCGCATCCCTCGTGTTTGTCGCACACATGGACGAAGTGGGCTATCAGATCGCGGCGCTGCGCGAGGACGGCACGGCGACCGTGCGCAGACGTGGCGGAGTGATGGATGCGATCTACGAGGCCAGACCCGTGGCCGTGCACACGGTCAGGGGAACCGTGCAGGCGGTGATGGCGCCCCGCGCCAACTACGCGAAAGCGACGGAGGCGTTTCCGGCGGCCGACGATGTGTTCGTGTACTTCGGAACCGATTCACAGGCTGAGACGGTGGCGCTCGGAATCGCCGCTGGCGACACGCTGACCGTGCGAAAGACGTTTACGCGGCTGGCGGGCCAGCGCGCGACCGGCCGGTCCATGGACGACCGGGTCGGCGACGCGGCGCTCATTTCGGCACTGTGGCGGATTGATCCGGCTCGCGTCACCAATCGCGTGACGTTTGCCTGGGTGGTGGGTGAGGAGATTGGGCTCCTCGGCTCAGCGTTCGTCGCGAGCAAAGTTCCCGCCGACTACATGTTTGCCGTCGACACGTCACCCTCGTCGGATTCTCCCGTCGATTCGCCGCGCCTCGCGTACCTCAAGTTGGGAGCGGGAGCCGTGGTCATCCGGGGTATCGACGGCAGTTCGATGGCGCCGAAGGCCCTTGTTTCAGGGCTCTCGGCGCTGGCGCGCACGCGCGGGATCCCCGCCGTGCTGGGCGCCAACGGCGGCGGGACCGACGCCGCCAGTTTCGTGCCGCTGGGAGTGGCAACGGCCGGCCTCAGTTGGCCGGGGCGGTACTCGCACTCGCCGGTCGAGGTCGTTGACGCGCGTGATGTCGAGGCGCTCGTGCGGATGATCGTGGCGGTGGCCGAGTCGTTCCCGGGGGCGGCCGCCCGGCGGTAAATGGCGGAAAAGGGGTCGGACCTAGTTTTCTTCCGCGAACGCGCCGGGAAAACAGGTCCGACCCCCTTTTTCGGGTCATTCCGCGAGCGCGAGCAGCGCGTGCAGCAACACGTTCGCGCCCGCTTCGAGGTCAGTGGTCGACGTGAACTCCGTCACGTTGTGACTGATCCCGCCGCGGCTCGGCACGAAGATCATGGCGGCCGGGAACTTCCGCGCGAGGATCTGGGCGTCGTGTCCGGCGCCACTCACCAGGCGCATCGACCGATAGCCGAGTGCCGCGGCTGCATCCTGTACGTGGCCCACCACCAGCGGGTCGAATCGCACCGGCGGCACCCGGACGTCGACGGTGTGTGACACCGTTACGCGTTCCGCCAGGGCGGTGGCGGCCACGAACCGGAGCAGGTGCTCCTCGGCCATCGTGAGACGATCGGCATCCGGGTTCCGGAGATCCACGGTGACCCTGGCGTGTTCCGCAACCACATTCACGATGTTCGGAGAGAGCGAGAGCGATCCGACCGTGGCACGCTGACCTTCGATCTCGTGCGACAGGGTGCGCGCGTACTGGACGATGGCGGCCGCCACATAGCCGGCATCGCGGCGCATGTCGATTGGCGTGGCTCCGGCATGGGCAGTCGCGCCCGTCAACGTGAACGTGATCCACGTCAGACCCTGGACGGCCTCGACGACGCCGATCGTCATGTTCGCGTTCTCGAGTATCGGCCCCTGTTCGATGTGCAGTTCAAGGTACGCTCGCACGTCGACATCAGTGAAGTCGTTCGTGCTGGCATAGCCGGTCCGATCGATCGCTTCACCAACCGAGACGCCATCCCGATCGACCCGGCTCCGAGCGTCGCCGAGCTGCAGGTCGCCCCGGAACACCAGGCTTCCCATCATGTCCGGCACGAAGCGGGCACCCTCTTCATTGGCAAAGGCGATGACGCCAATCGGATGCCCGGTCGAGACTACGGCGTCGTTGAGTGTCTCGATGACCTCGAGCGCGCCAATGACGCCGACGCTGCCGTCGAACCGGCCGGCCGTTCCGACTGTGTCGACGTGCGAGCCGGCCAGCACCAGCGGGCCGGTGCGTGCACCGCGCCTGGTGCCCAGGATGTTGCCGATGCGATCAATCTGCACTGCCAGGCCAAGCGACCGCATGCGCGCCTCGATGTAGTCGCGCCCCTGCTTGTCTTCCGCGCTGAAAGCCAGCCGGCAGACGCCGCCGTTGGGGAGCGCGCCAATCCGGGCCAACTGGTCGAGGTGATGCTGAAGGCGGGCGGCGTTGACTCGCAAGCGTGCCGGCATGAAATGCTCCCCGTCGGAACGGGTCGGGACCAACCCCGACAACGTCCCGGTTGACTCACCTGCCTGTGAACGTCGGCAGCGGCTACAATATTGTAGCGATCGTGAGGTCCTGTCGATAATTCGTCCCGACCCCCTACTGGAGCGACGGAGGCACATGGTGCGGAACACGGTCTTGAGCAGTTGGCTGGTGGTGATCATGCTGGCGGTGGCACACGCTGGCGCGAGCGCACAGGAGCCGCTCCTGTCGCGCCCCGACGTAAAGGCCGCGCTCGGTTATCTCGAACGCCATCACCAGGAACACGTCGAGAAGCAGATCACGATTGCCGAGATCGCCTCTCCCGGGGGCCAGGAGGGACGGCGCGCCCAGTTCATGCGCGCCGAGTTTCAGCGGGTGGGGCTCACCGACATCGAGATCGACCCCGAAGGCAATGTGCTCGGATGGCGGCGGGGCAGGTCGCCGCAGATCCTCATCATCGCGGCGCACACCGACACCGTGTTCCCGGCCGGGACCGACGTCAAGGTCACGCGCAGTGGCACGACATTCGCTGGTCCCGGCGTGACCGACGATGCTCTGGGCCTGACGTGCTTGCTGGGATTAGCCGAGGCACTCCACGAGGCGCGCATCAGCACGGAACGCACGCTGCTGTTTGTCGCCGATGTCGGCGAGGAAGGGCTCGGCAATCTCCACGGCGTGAAGTACCTGTTTCAGAAGAGCCCGTTCCGCGCGCAGATCGAAGCCTTCATCACGATCGACGGGAGCGGCCTTGATCAGATCGGCAGCCGCGCCATCGGCAGCAAACGCTATCGCGTGACCGTGAAAGGGCCCGGCGGTCATAGTTCATCTGACTTCGGCATCGTCAGCCCCATCCACGCGCTCGGCCGCATCATCGCCCTGGTGTCGGCGTTCGAGGTGCCGGCGTCACCACGCACCACCTACAACGTCGGCCTGGTCGGCGGCGGCACGGCGATCAACGCCGTGGCATTCGAGAGCTGGCTCGAAATGGACATGCGATCCGAGGGCGCCGCCGAACTGACGGCGCTCGAAGCCAGGTTCCTGGCAGCCGTCGGCCAGGGCATAGACGAAGAGAACCGGTTTCGCGCAGCGTCGGGCACGCGACTGATTGTGGACACCAAACTCGTCGGGGACCGGCCCGTGGCCGGGACTCCTGATGATGCGCCGCTCACCAAGGCGGCCCTTCGTGCGACGCGCGCCGTGAGCATTGCTCCCCGACTCGGGGCTGGCAGCACCGACGCTGGCGCGCCGATGAGCATGGGCATCCAGGCCGTCTCCATCGGGGGAGGCGGCGAGGCGACCGGTGTACACTCGCTGCTCGAGAAGTTCGAGTCAGCGGGCGCGTTCAAGGGGGCTCAGCGGGCGCTGTTGACGATTCTGGCGTTCGACGAATCGCCGCTGCCTTCGCCCGCGCGGTCCATTCGGTAGAGCCGCTCCCAAAGCGGTGCTCGGATCGCTTTGTTGAAGAATGCGCGATAGAGTGACCCGATCACATTATTCAGATCACATTGTTCAAGTGCGCTTGCGGCACGTGTGCCCGGCGGCATATCCTTGGCGCTACCGATTTGTTCTTGTCTTGGCTCTTTGCTGGTGACGCGCCACACCCTCTGGCGCGGACGTGCCATTCGCCTGAACGTTGACCGGAGACACTGCATCATGCCCACCAAGCTCGTCGCCCTCTGTAGTCTTGTGCTCCTGCCCATCGCGCTGGTCGCCTTCCAGCAATCGGCGGAAACGCCGGATCCGGTCGTCGCGAAAGCGATGGCCATCCACAAGGCCGCCATCACCCTCGACACCCACGTGGACATCGGGGGCGCCGACTACGCCACGCCGGCGCTCGATCCCGGCGCGCCGACGAGCCGGTTGAAGTGCGATTTGACGAAGATGGAGAAGGGCGGCCTGAAAGGCGCATTCCTGGCGGTGTACGTCGGACAGGGGCCACTCGACGACGCCGGCTACGCGAGGGCGTATGAGCAGGCGATGACCAAGTTCGCGGCGCTCAAGCGGCTCACCGAGCAGATGTATCCGAACCGCTGCGCGCTGGCGACGTCACCAGCGGATGTGGAACGGATCGCGAAAACCGGTAAGCGCGTGATCATGACGGGCGTCGAGAACGGTTATCCGATGGGGAAGGATCTGGCCAACCTCAAGAAGTTCTACGACCTCGGGGCACGGTACGTCACGCTGTCGCACAGCGGCAACAATCAGCTCGCCGATTCGTCGAGCGCCCGTGAGCCGCTCAATAACGGGCTGTCCGAGCTCGGGCGGCAGGTCGTCGCCGAGATGAATCGCCTCGGGATGATGATCGACGTGTCGCACATTGCCGAGAAGTCGTTCTGGGACATCATCAGTATCACGAAGGCGCCCATCATCGCGTCGCATTCCGGCAGCAGGGCCATCGCCGATGTCGACCGCAACCTGACCGACGATCAGCTCAAAGCCCTGACGAAGAACGGCGGCGTGATCCAGATCGTCGCGTTGGCCAGCTACCTGAAGAAGGATGATCCTGCGCGGACCGAGGCGATCGCGAAACTGCGGGAAGAAATTGGCCTGCCGGCCCGTGGCGGTCGCGGTCGCAGCGGCGGTGGCGGAACTGGAGCTGCTGGCGCGGGTGCTGGCGCAGGTGCGGGAGCGGGAGCGGGTGCCGGCGCAGGCGCAGGCGCAGGTGCGGGAGCGGGAGCGGGTGCGGGTGCTGCTGGGGCCGGGGCTGCGGCTGGTGCGGGTGGAGGAGGCCGGTCCGCGCTGGCGGCGATGACCCCCGAACAGCGCGCCGACTACGACAAGAAGATGGCGCTCTTCCAGGATCGGATGAAGGACGTAGACGCGAAGTTCCCGCCAGCCTCGCTCAAGGACTTCGTTGATCACATCGATTACGCCGTCAAGGTCGCCGGCATCGATCACGTGGGTATCGGCACCGACTTCGATGGCGGCGGCGGAATCCCCGGCTTCAACGACGACGCCGACTCGCCCAATGTGACGATTGAACTGGTCAGGCGCGGGTACACCGAAGCGCAGATCAAGAAGATCTGGGGAGGCAATCTCCTGCGCGTCTGGCGTGAGGTGGAGACAGTCGCGGCGCGGCTGCGAAAGACCAAATAGGGCGGCGCTGACCCAGGAAAGGCGTCGGGACCAATTATCGACACGGGCTCCAGACGATGCCGAAAATGTGATCTGTCTGGGAGTGATTACAGGTTTCTGGAGTGACTACAGTTGTGTCACGAAAGAAACGTGCCGACAGTATCTGGTCCCGACCCCGTTCGCACAGTTCACTTCTGCACCCTTACCGTGAAGCGGGTCACCAGGACGACAAAGAGACCGACGACAAACAGGATCGCGCCAGGCGCGGCGTCTGAAATCTGGCTTTCAGCCCCGAGGATCTGAGCTGTCCAACTGGCAGCGCCTGCCACACCGTTCAGAAACAGCAGCACACCACCGATCACGCACGCCAGCCCCAATACCAGCCCGCAGAGCGAGTACACAAACTGATACAGCGAGAGGAGCCGGTAGGTCTTTACATCCTGCAGTGTCGACGGAAGATCAAGTCTGAAGTTCATTACGGCCCTCGCAAGTCATCGGGCGGTGACACGTCGCGTCCATGTGTCACGGCTCTGGAACACGCCGTGAGCGACGCCATCTCGCTCAAGTCGAAGGGTAGCACCGCCGCCACCGCGAGCCCTGCCTGACCGCTGTTCAGCCGCGAGATAGCGTGCAATGTCTGGCGGCGGCTCGTCGGCGCCCTGTCGAGGCAAGAGTCGTTGTTCCTGGACAAGACGCTTCTCGCCACCGATCTATCCGCGTATCATGCGCGGAGCCGTCGCCCCGGGCGTCCGGGGTGCCTTATCTCCACTCGCCGAGGGTTTCGCCATGCGTCGATTCCTGATCGTGCTGGTCCTGGTCTGTGCCGCCGGGAATCTGTTCGTGCGCGCCCAGCAGCCTCCATCCACACCACCCGTCGCCACTCAGCCTCCGGCAAACGTCCCGGCTGCTGCGGCACCAGACCCCGCCCGCGCCTTCGCCCCCGACGTTCCAGAACCGGGTTCGGTCGAGAGCATCGCGCGTTTCACGACAGACCCGCGGTTCGTCAGCCCGTGGGTCGCCTACGTGCCCGACGCGAAGTCGGTCCCGTCACCCACGAAGTTCCTCGGACACATCGTCGGAGCCGCCGGCGAGTTGTCGACGACCGCCAAGATCTACGGATACTTCCGTGCGCTCGCGGCGGCAAGCCCTCGGGTGCGCGTCGACGTGATTGGCAGGTCCGACGAGGGACGGGACATCCTGCTCGTCGCGGTAGCAGACGAGGAGGGCATCCGAAACCTCGCGAAGGTGAAGGCGGCCACCGCGGCCCTGGCCGACCCGCGGACCACCGCGCCGGGGGAGGCCGAGCGCATCATCGAGTCGGCGCGGCCGATTTATTACTTCAACGCCGGATTGCATTCGACCGAATCTGGCAGTCCCGAAATGGTGATGGAGCTCGCGTATCGTCTCGCTGTGTCGGATCAGCCCATGATCCAGGCAATCCGCCGCAACGTCATCGTGCTCATCAACCCCGTCTCCGAGCCCGATGGGCGCGACCGCTTCGTCGAGTGGTTCTACCGGTATCTGAAGGGCCGCACCGACTACGAGAACCTGCCCGAGATGTCCCCGCCGTACTGGGGCCACTACGTGTACCACGACAACAATCGTGACACGCACCAGCAGGCGCTCGAGTCGTCGCGCGCCGTGAGCCGGATGTTCTTTGACTATCACCCGACGGTTGTTCACGACTTGCACGAGTCGATCGCGCTGCTCCAGACCTGGAACGGGACCGGCCCCTGGAACCCCAACCTCGATCCCATCGTCATCAGCGAGTTCATGGCGATGTCATTCGAGGAGGTGCGCTCGACGGCCAGCTTCGGCATGCCCGGCGTCTGGACCTGGGCGTTTGGCGAGGGGTTCGGCCACCACTACATGGAGTCGGTCGCCACCAACCACAACGCCATCGGGCGCGGCTACGAGACGTTTGGGAATGCGACGGCCGAAACGGTTCAGCGCACCATCACCAATCGCAAGTACCTCGGCAAACCGGTGACTGGCCAGGAGTGGTACCGGCCGCTGCCTCCTCCGGCGCGGTTCGCCTGGTCGTTGCGTGACAACACCAACTACATGGAGACCGCGTGTCTGTCGATCCTGTCCTACACGGCGCGCAACGGGAAGGAGATGCTGCGCAATTTCTACCGCAAGGGCTACAACTCGTGGCAGAAGGGCGTCACGCAAGCCCCGTATGCGTTTGCGATTCCATCGGATCAGGGCGACCGGCGGCGAGTGGCGCAGATGATCGATCTCCTGCGACGGCAGGGCATAGAGGTCTCGCGGCTGACAGCGGCCTTGTCGGTGAAGGAGGGCTCGTTCCCGACCGGGACGTTTCTCGTCCGGCTCGATCAGCCGTACCGCAATTACGCCGTGGATCTGCTCGTGCCGCAGAAGTTCCCGGCCGACGCCGAGTACAAGCCATACGACGACATCAGTTGGGCGCTGCCTGTGCATTTCGGCCTCAGCGCCGTGCGCATAGACGACGAGTCGGTCAAGAAGGCGCAGGCCGAACCGGTCGCAGGAGGGAACGTGGCGGTTGAGGGCCGCGTGAGCGGGCTGGGCGAGGTGTTCATCATCAAGGACAGTGGCCAGGAAGCCCTGCTTGCCGCGCGAAGCCGGCTCTCCGGTTTTGACGTGTCGATCGCCGAGAGGCCCTTCAAGGTCGGGGATGTCGAGTACCCGGCAGGATCGTGGATCGTGCCCGCCCAGGCAGGCGTCGCAGCCGCCATGTCTGATGTCGCGCGCGAACTGGCGCTCGACGTCACCGCCGTCAGTTCCGTTCCGGACGTCCCCCGTCACGGGGCACCGCTCCCGCGGCTCGCGGTGTGGCACACCTGGGCCGACACGCAGGACGTCGGCTGGATTCGCCTCACGCTCGATCGCCAGCGCATTCCCTACACTTACATCCGAGACGACGACATCAAGGCCGGCGGATTGAAGCAGAAATTCGACGTGATTCTGTACGGGCAGACCGGTTCCACGCTTGGCGAGCAGATTCACGGCATCGATCCCAAGTTCGGGCCGCTGGCCTACACGCGGACCCCGGAGTATCCGAGTCACGGCGTGCCCGATGCGTCCGACGACATCACCGGAGGCATCGGCTGGGCGGGCATGGCGAACCTGCAGCGCTTCCTCGACGAAGGCGGATTGTTCGTCACGCTCGGCAATGGCTCCGCGCTGCCGCTCGAGGGCGGCCTCGTCCGCAGCGTGTCAGCGGCGCCGGGCGGTGGGACCGTGTGGACGCCAGGGGTTGAACTGACTGCCAGTTTCACCCGTCCCGAGCATCCGATCAGTTACGGCTATCCGGGCACCACGTCGGTGTTTCGCGAGTCGGAGGCCGCCTATACCGTGCGCCGCACGGACAGGAAATGGATCGTCCTGCAGTGGGGGACGCGTCTGCCCAAGGAGGAGCGGGAAGATGCCGAGGCAGGCGCTGCAGCGAAGAGGGGGGAGAAAGACACCGGCGCCAGCCGCCCGGCAGACGACACCGCGAAGCCCGTGTCAATGGTGGTGAGCGGCGGTGCCAAGGGCGATGACGTGCTCGAGGGGCGACCGGCGATTCTCGACATTCCGGCGGGCCGAGGTCGCGTGATCGCGTTCAACTTCAATCCGCTGCACCGCGACCTGAACAGGTCCGACTACCGACTGTTGTGGAACGCGATCCTCAACTGGAAGGCGATCCTCGGCGCTCCTCAGGCGCCGAAAGGGTAGGGATTCATGTCGTTGCTCGAGCGCTATGCCACGCCGCTCCAGGTCGCAATGACGGTTGGTCTGTATGTGCAGATCGCGATCCTTGGCGGGATCGCCACCGCCCCCGGCGCGTACCTCGCTCTGGGCGTCTGGGAACGGACGACCGGCTGGTCGCCGTTGGCGCGTGTGCTGGTGGGATGCTGCCTTGGCTGGGGCGCGTACTTGTCCTACGCGATGTGCGTCGTGTTCGTGGTGGGCGCCTTCAGGGTGGTGACGCGCGCAGCCGCGCCCCTGGGCACGTTTCCGTACTACTCGTTCCAGGCGATCCGGTGGGCCAGCTACAACTCGCTCATCCTGATGGTGCGCTACACCTGCATGAATTTCATCCGGGTCACGCCCTTCCTCACCCTCTTCCATCGGTTCATGGGCATGCGCATCGGCCGGCGCGTCCAGATCAACACGACGGTCGTCAGCGATTCGAACCTCATCGAAATCGGCGACGACAGCATCATTGGTGGTGATGTGACGCTGGTCGCCCACGCGGCCGAGCACGGCCGGCTGGTGACCGCGCGGGTGACGATCGGGAACCGCGTCACCGTTGGGCTGATGTCGGTGATCTTCCCAGGCGTGACCATCGGCGACGGGGCGGTCGTTGGGGCCAACGCGGTGGTGACCAAGGGCACCGCAATCGGCGCCGGCGAAGTGTGGGGCGGCGTCCCCGCACGCAGGATCAGGTAGTCTTGACGCCCGCCGCCAGCACCGCCAGACATCTCGATTGCAAAACTCCGACCAGTATGGTATGGTTTGATATCGCTCCAGTAAGGAGCCCACCAAAGGAGTCCTGAATGAAAATTCAGTCAATCGCCCGCGTGCACAGACCCTCACGTGCCGGTATCGCCGCAGCCGCGCTCGGCGTTGTGCTGCTGGTCGGCCTCCCAGCCACAGCACGTGCACAGTCCGTGGGCAAGGCCAACATCGACTTTGCCTTCGTCGCCGGCAAGACGCAGTTTCCGGCCGGGGCGTACGAGTTCGAGGCGAGCTCCAACAAGATCACACTGCGATCGAAGGACCCGAAAGGTCCGAGTGCGTTTCTGCCCGTCGTAACGCGTCTTGGACGCCACGACAAGGACACGGAATCCGAACTCGTCTTCGACAAGGTGGGCGATAAGCTGATGCTGTCCGAAATCTGGATAGGGGGCGACGACGGATACCTGGTGCTCAACACGCCAGGGGACCACCCGCACGCCGTAGTCGGCGGTTCGAACCCCCGCAAGTAAGACCTGAAACGGGAACGGGCTGCGAACGCCAGCGGCCCCTTCCCGTTGCCCCTTTCCGCTGCCTCTTGCTGCTGCCGGTTGTTGGCGGCGCGTGAGACCGAATCGGCCATGGGCGCCGCGGCGCCCATGGCGGACAGGACAGGTCCTATGCCCAGGCGCCATGTCAAAGGTAGAAGTATCGTCGGCCAGTCTCAGCCCACCGCGGCCTTCCTGACCTCCCTGCTCGATAGCGTCAACGACGGCGTCATCGTCGCCGGTCTCGACGGTCGATTCCTGGTCTTCAACGCGGCCGCACGCCGCATCCTCGGCCAAGGCCCCCTGCAGGTACCGATCTCCGAATGGACCGAGTCGTACGGCGCGTTTCTCGAGGACACGGTCACACCCTATCCGCCCGAGCAACTCCCCCTCGCCCGAGCCCTGCGCGGCGAAACGGTCCACGAGAGCCCCGTGTTCATTCGAAACGGAGAGGGGGCCGATGGTGTCTGGCTCAGCATCAATGCCAGCCCACTGCGGGCTGATGGCGGGGACGTGACCGGTGGTGTCATCGTCTTCCGTGACGTCACTGCGAGCAGGCGCGAACTCCAGCGCGTAACGCTCCTGTCGACCGTGGTCGAGCAGACAGCCGACGCCGTGGTCGTGACCAATTCCCGCGGCATCGTCGAGTACGTGAATCCCGCGGTCGAACGCATTACCGGATTTTCGCCCTCCGACATGATCGGCAAGACGCCGCAGGTGTTGAAGTCGGGGCTCCACAGCGACGAGTTCTACGCCCAGATGTGGGCCACGTTGCGCCGGGGCGAGGTGTTTCGCGGAACGCTCATCAACCGTAAGAAGGCCGATCGTGAGGTCTACTACTCCGAACAGACGATCACGCCCGTCATCGACGCGTCCGGACGCACCTCGCACTTCGTGTCGGTCGGCAAAGACCTCACGGAGATGCGCAGATCGCTTGAGCGCGATCACAAGCTACGACTCGCCAGGTCGGTCCAGCAGCGGATGCATCCCACCGCGCCACCCGGAGCCTGCGGATTCGACGTGGCGGGTTCGGCGTTCATGGCAGACGAGACCGGCGGCGACTACTATGACTTCCTCTCGCTGGCAGACGGCTGCCTGGGGGTGGCCGTGGGCGACGTCAGCGGTCATGGGTTCGACACGGCACTCGTCATGGTTCAGACGCGCGCGGCGCTCCGAACCATTGCCGGTTCGTACACCGATCCCGGCGCTATCCTGGCCCAGATGAACGCAAACCTCTTGGCTGAGGTCGCTGACGCCCAGTACGTCACTCTCGTCCTGGCATGCCTCCACGCCGAAACTCGTACGATGCACTACTCCAGCGCCGGACACGCGACAGGGTATCTGCTGTCCCGGAACGGCGACGTCAAACGCGAGATCACCAGTACTGGGGTGCCCCTTGGCATGTTTCCCGGACAGGCCTACGAGTCGGTGACCACGTCGGACCTCCAGCGAGGGGACGTGCTGGCGCTCATCACGGATGGCATCAGCGAGAGCTTCACCCACGACGATGTGGCATTCGGGTCGCATGGGGCGC
>Ga0315290_10001051_pt1 | contig 18889 bp, 17 predicted proteins | sample YL17G12_0_MG_FD_203627 | JGI IMG/M metagenome (GOLD analysis project Ga0315290, IMG submission 203627) | Sediment microbial communities from Yellowstone Lake, YNP, Wyoming, USA - YL17G12_0 | ecosystem: Environmental > Aquatic > Freshwater > Lake > Sediment | place: USA: Wyoming | collected... | reverse complement strand
TTCGCGCCGCTCGCCAGCAACCCCGTCTTTACGGGGAAAAATTTGCGTAAGCCCCGAACTTCGAGCAGCACGTCGCCAGGCGCTTTCATTGGACGGGATTCCAGCAGGCAGCCCAATGCCCCGGTCCGTGTGCGCCAAGCGGCGGCACTTCTTGCAAACATCGCGCGAGCGCATTCGGGCAGCGTGGCGCGAAAAGACAGCCCGGCTGCGCGTCCTTCAACGACGGCACCATCCCAGGAATTTCAACCAAACGCCTGCCGCCCTCTCCGCGTACCGAGTCACCGAGATGGGGCATGGAACCCAGAAGGCCGCGCGTGTATGGATGGCGCGGCCGCGCGAAGAGTTCCTCAACCGGTGCCTCCTCCACCTTGCGCCCCGCATACATCACCACGACGCGCTGCGCCATTTCGGCAACAACTCCAAGATCGTGCGTAATCAGAATGATCGACGCGCCGGTTTCGCGCGCGAGCTCGCGCATCAACTCGAGGATCTGCGCCTGGATCGTGACGTCGAGCGCCGTAGTGGGCTCGTCGGCAATCAGCAATCGCGGACCGCAGGCCAGCGCCATCGCGATCATCACGCGTTGCCGCATGCCGCCCGACAGTTCGTGCGGATACTGGCGTACGCGCCGCTCCGGCTCGGGCATGCGCACCTTGCGCAGCATATCGACGGCCTTCGCCATCGCACCGTGCTGCGAGAGGCCGCGATGCAGCACCAGGCTTTCGGCAATCTGCCGGCCTACGGTCAGGGCGGGATTAAGCGAGGTCATCGGTTCCTGGAAGATCATCGAGATGGCGTCGCCGCGCACCGAGCGCATCTCGTCCTCGCTCAGAGTGAGCAGATCGCGGCCTTCGAAGACCACGCGTCCGGCGACGATGCGCCCTGGCGGCGAGGCGATAAGCCGCAGGATGGAAAGGGAAGTGACGCTCTTGCCGCAGCCCGACTCGCCCACTATCGCCAACGTCTCCCCCGGCGCGACCGAGAACGACACGCCGTCTACCGCGCGCACGATGCCGTCGCGCGTGAAGAAGTGGGTCCGGAGGCCCTCTACCTCGATCAGAGGTGCGGTCATCGTCCTCTGCTTCTTAAGGTGAAACACTTACGGCTGAAGCTGCTGTGGTTGAGCCTTGCATTGGTCACATCCGCCGGGCGAGACGCGGATCGAGCGCGTCGCGCATGCCGTCGCCGAGCAGGTTCACCGCGAGTACGGTCAGCGACAGGAAAAGGCCAGGGAAGAAGATCAAGTAACCAGCGATCTGGAACAGACTCCTCGCCTCGGCCATGATGTTGCCCCAGCTCGGGACGTTCGGCGGCGTGCCGGCGCCGATGAACGAGAGAATTGCCTCGGTAATCATCGCCGAGGCGCAGATGTAGGTGCCCTGCACCAGCAGCGGCGCCACGGTGTTGGGCAGGATATGGCGCAGCAGGATGAGCGGCAGATTGGTGCCCGCGGCGATCGCGGCCTCCACGTACGGTTGCTCGCGCAGGCTCAGCACCAGGCTGCGCACCAGCCGCACGACGCGCGGCACTTCGGCAAGCGTGATGGCGAAGATGACGTTGCCAACACTTGCTTTCGTCAGCGCCATCAGCGCGATGGCGAGCAGCACCGAGGGGATCGACATCAGGCCATCCATCACGCGCATCACGATGGCGTCGAGCCAGCGGATGAAGCCCGTGACGAGCCCGATCGCCAGCCCGACCGAGATCGACAGCGCCGCGACCGCAATCCCGACCGTCAGCGAGATGCGCGAACCGTAGATCACGCGGCTGTACACGTCGCGCCCGAGCATGTCGGTGCCGAACCAGTACTCGCCCGAGGGCGGCTTGAGACGGTTGATCGGCGAGAGCGCCTGCGGGTCCACGGTGCCGAGCCAGGCCGCCAGAATCGCGATCAGCACCATCACAGTGAGCACCATGCCGCCGGCAATGGCAGTTGGATGCCGTCGGATAGCGTCGCGAAACCACAGCCAGGTCGGCGACGCGAATTTCGGCGCGGTGAGAACTGCGGTGGTCATGTCAGTAGCGGATGCGCGGGTCGAACAACCGGTAGGAGAGATCAACCAGCAGGTTGATCAGCACGTACACCCCGGAGAACAACAGGATCACGCCCTGAATGATCGGGTAGTCGCGCCGCAAGATCGCATCGACCGTAAGCCTGCCGATGCCGGGGATCGCAAACACCGTCTCGGTGACGATCGCGCCGCTGATCAGCAATGCGATGCCGATGCCGATCACTGTAATGATGGGGACGCCGGCGTTTTTGAGCGCGTGGCCTGTAAGTACCGCGCGCGGCGCGAGTCCCTTCGCGTTCGCGGTGCGGATATAGTCCTGCGACAGCACGTCGAGCATGGCTGCGCGCGTAATGCGCGCGATGAGCGCCATGTAGACCGTGCCCAGCGCGATGCTTGGCAGGATCAGATGCGACAGCCAGGGCCAGAGGCCTTCGCTGAGCGCACGGTAGCCCTGCACCGGCAGCCATTCGAGCTTGACTGAGAACACGATGATGAGCATGTAGGCCAGCACGAACACGGGCACCGAAAAGCCGAGCACCGAAAAACCCATCACGAGGCGGTCCGCCCAGGTACCTGCCCGTGCGGCTGCGATGACGCCGAGCGGCACCGCAATCAGCACCGCGACAACGAGCGTCAGCAACGTCAGCGACACGGTTGGCTGCACGCGCTGCCCGATCAGCGTGGTGACCGGCAGATTGGTGAAGATCGAGGTGCCGAGGTCGCCGTGCAGCAGTCGCCCGACCCAGCCGCCGAACTGCACCAGGAACGGCTCGTTCAGGCCGAGCTTCGCGCGGATAAGCTGGATGTCGTCGGCGGTCGCGACGTCACCGGCGATGACCGCAGCCGGGTCGCCCGGGGTCAGGAACAGCAGCGAGAACACGAACAGCGCGACCACCGCCATGACAATCAGCGTCGCGCCGAGCCGGCGCAGAACATAGACAATCATGTGGCGCTCCGGGCGGCCGGCACCCTCACTTCTTCTCGACGTTCCAGAGGAAAGTCACGGGCGCGATGATCATACCGGACAGGTTCGACCGGTAGGCCGCGGGCAGGATGAACTGCGCCGTGGTGATGTACGGGACGAAGCTGAAGGCTTCGAGCTGTACGGCATCGGAGGCCTTTTTGCCTGCGGCCGCATCGGTGGTATTGAACCACGCCTGGCGCAGCTCCTCGAGCTTCGGATCGGCGGGCCAGCCGATCCAGGACTTCTCGCCCAGGTTGACCATCGCCATGTTGGCCGGCGAAATCATGTCGGGCCCGACCCACCAAGTGTGGAAGATCGACCAGCCGCCCCTGTCGACCGGCTCTTTGGAGGTGCGGCGGGTGATGAGCGTGCCCCAGTCGCCGGCCTGCAGCTCGACGTTGAGCCCGAGCTTGCGCAACAGCTCGGTGGTGATCAGCGATTGCACGTGCACGATCGGCTGGTCGGTGGCCGAGATGACCACGATCCTCTCCCCCTTGTAGCCAGACTCCCGGATCAGTTGCTTGGCTTTGTCGAAATCGCGCTTGCCCTTCAGCGGCTCGGCGCCGATCTCGGAAGATAACGGCGTTCCGCAGGTGAAGAACGAATAGCACGCGTGGCCGTTCTTCTCGTCGCCCGCGATACCCAGCACATAATCCTGCTGGTTGACCACGTAGAGCAGCGCCTGGCGCAGCTTCCGGTTGTTGAACGGGGGCTGCAGGAAATTGAAGCGGATAATACCGAGCGAGCCGAGCGGGTCGATGTTCTCGACGCGAATGTCCTTGTTCTTGCGCAGCAGCGGAATCAGATCGGGCGGCAACTGCTCCCACCAGTCGGCCTCGCCGGCGCTGAGCGCTGCCGCGGCGGTGGCCGAATCCGGGATGTAGATCCACTCGACCCGGTCCACCTTGACCACTTTGCCGCCGGCGGCCCAGGACGGCGCCTCCTTGCGCGGCACGTAGTCGATGTTCCTCACGTAGATGACCTTGTTGCCCGGCACCCATTCTTCCTTAACGAACTTGAACGGGCCCGAGCCGATCACCTCGGTGATGTTCTGGAATGCGTCGGTCCTGGCGATGCGCTCCGGCATGATGAAGGGCACATTCGACGACAACTTGCCCAGCGCGTCCAGAGTGAGCGGAAACGGTTTCTTGAGTTTGAGCTTGAAGGTTTTGTCGTTGACCGCCGTCCACGACTCGGTCGACTGCGCGAGTTTCTGGCCGAGCGCATCGCGCTTGCTCCAGCGCTCCAGCGACGCGATGCAATCGGCCGAGCGCACCGGCTGGCCGTCATGGAATTTCAGAGCGTCGCGCAGCGTGAAGGTGTAGGTGAGCTTGTCGCGCGAGAGCTCCCACTTGTCCACCATCTGCGGCTGCGCCTGGAATTTGGCGTCGGTCGCGAACAGGGTGTCGTACACCATGTAGCCGTGGTTGCGCGTGATGTAAGCGGTGGTCGCGATCGGATCCAGGATGCGCAGATCGGCCTGCGGAATAAACTTCAGGACCTTTTCCTGCGCCGCAGCCGAACTCGCGGCAAACGCGAGGGCCAGCACGAACGCGCGAAGCGAAGCGGGTACGACCTTCATGGCGATCTCCCATACGAGGAACATTCTGTCAAGCTGCGCCGATGCACGAATTCCACTTTAGTCCTGCGGCCGACAGATGTATAGGTCGCGGCGGCTGCAGGGTGGAAGCGCGGCTGGCGGAAGTGTTTGAAGGCTTCCCACAATTGTAAGGAGCGCGTCCGGCAGCTTGCGGGTACCATATCCGGCGGCGAGCAGGCGATGCTTTCGATCGGGCGCGGTTTGATGGTTGCGCCGAAATTGCCGACGTGCGTGCAGGATACTTCGGAAAGAACTAAGGAGTAAGGAGGAAGACGACATGACGGCGCAGGTGAACGCGATCGAACTCACCAGACAGATCGTGCGCATGAATACCATCAATCCGCCCGGCCAGGAGGAGCCATGCGCTCGTCACCTTGGCGCCCTGCTGGAGAAGGGCGGGTTCAGGGTCCGATATCATGAACTTTCGTCCCAGCGCGCAAGTCTGGTGGCGACCATCGGCGGCAGCGCTGACAAAGCGCCACTGTGCTTCACGGGACATATCGATACCGTTCCGCTCGGCGCGGCGACGTGGAAGATGGATCCGTTCGCCGCCGATACGGAAGGTGGCAAGTTGTACGGGCGCGGGACCAGCGACATGAAATGCGGCGTAGCGGCTTTCGTCGTGGCGTCGCTGAACCTGGCGGACAAACTGGCCCGTTCTCCCGGTCTGGAGTTGGTGATCACTGCCGGAGAGGAAACCGGCTGCGAGGGCGCTTTTCATCTCACGCGGAAGAGCGGTGCGCTGGGTCGTGCCGGCGCCGTCGTGGTCGGTGAACCATCATCGAATTATCCCTTCGTCGGCCATCGCGGCGCTTTCTGGTTGAATGCGCGCACACGCGGCGTCACCGCGCATGGCTCGATGCCGGAAAAAGGCGTGAACGCGGTATTCAAGGCGGCACGCGCTGTTGCGATTCTGGAGAAATTCCGCTTCACCAACCCGCCGCACCCCTTGATGGGCCAGGCCACTCTCAACGTCGGCACCATTCACGGCGGCCTCAACATCAATTCCGTCCCGGACGAAGCCGTGATCGGCGTCGATATCCGTACTGTTCCGGGTATCAAGCATGCGCAGTTGAAAGCCGAACTGATGCGCGAGCTGGGAGACGAAGTGGAACTTGAAACCCTTCTCGATCTGGAGAGTGTTTACACCGAACCGACGCATCCGTGGATCCAAGAGGTCTTTGAGGTGATGCGACCATTTCTCGGTGATCGCCCGCAGCCGCGCGTGGCAACTTACTTCACCGATGCCGCTGCACTCAATGTCGCCTACAACAAACCTCCCGCGATTATTCTCGGACCGGGAGAAGCGCAGATGGCTCATCAGACCAACGAATATTGCGTCGTCGACCGGGTGACAGAATCGGTGGCCGCCTACGAGGAGATTGCGCGGCGCTGGTGCGCAATCTGATGTCGGCAGTTCAGTTTTCCGCCGCTACACCGGCGCAACGCACTACGGCGTTGTTCGATGCGGGATCGGTGACGAGCGGCCAAGCGCAGAAATACGGGTCGTTGACCGCCGGCAACGGCACGATCGGCGGTCGCGAAGTGTCCATTGTCGCCACCGACAGACAGGTCGCGGGCGGATCACTCGGTGTCACCGAAGCCCAGGCGCTGTCCACACTGCTGGAGCAAAGTCATGCGGCCGGACGACCTTTCATTTTGTGTCTGGACTGCGCCGGTGCACGGCTCGATGAAGGCCTGCCCGCATTGGGCGCATTTCGTCAGCTCTATCGCCACGTGCTCGATTTGCGGCTCGCTGGACTCCCGTTGCTTGGTCTGATCGGGCGCGACTGCTTCGGCGGCGCGAGCATGCTCGCCGCAACCTGTGCAAAACGCGTGTATTGCGAATCCTCCCGGCTCGCCATGTCCGGGCCGGCCGTTATCCAGGCGCTGGGCGGCGCCACCGAACTCGATGCAACCGACACCAGCGCCGTCGCCGCATTAATGGGCGGCGCGGCCCGCGCGCGACTCGCACAAACAGATCCACTGTGCGAGGACTCGCTCGACGCCTATCGCCAGGCAACGCGCGACTGGGTCGCCGATTGCGATAACACCGTACAACTAAACCTGCGTCATCAGCACACGCGCCTCGGCAAGCGCCTGCTCGCGCACGGCATGGCACCCTCGCCGCCGAAGAACGCATCGGGGAATTTACCGGAGGTGCTTCGGCAGATCATTGCCGAAGGCGTGCAAGTACACAAAATGGATGGCGTACTCATTGGCCGCAACGGCCAAACCTCTGCGAAGTTTTTTTTTGGCTTTATCGACGGTGCGGCGGTGGGCGCGCTGGCAGCGTGGACTCTGGCGGGCGAGTGCCTTGCGCTGGCAGACGAACGCCCCGCCGAAGAAGTGACGGTTTTTCTGGATTCTCCCGGGCAGGCGGCGACTTTCCGGGATGAGCGCGTCATGTTGTCCGAGTATGTTGCGCACCTGGCGTTGGTACTGTCCTCCCTGCGACAACACGGGCACCGGTTGACGTTGCAGGTGCTCGGTGACGCAGCCGGCGGGATCTACGTGGCACTGGCCGCGCCCGCTGCGCGCGTCGTTGCATCGACGGGCGCCAAGGTGCAGGTCCTTCCGCCCACCGCGATCGCACGCGTCTTGCGCCGGCAAAGTGAGCCGGCCGGCGCGGAGGACTATGTGCGCGCGGGGGTGATCGATACGCTTATTTGAGTCATCCATGACAGCGAACTTCTATGCCGCGGTGGCAGCCGCGATCGATTCCCGGCCCGAACGCCCGGTCCTGGAAACAGACGACGGCAAAACCTACATCGGCGCGGATCTCGCGCGCGAATCGGCGCGATTTGCCCGCTTGATGGTCGAAGCCGGTGCCGTGCGCGGCGATCGCATCGCCGTGCAAGTGGACAAGTCCCCTGCTTGCCTGTTTCTCTATCTGGGTTGTCTGCGGGCGGGACTGGTCTACCTGCCGCTCAATACCGCCTATCAGCGCGGCGAGTTGTCGTATTTCCTGAAAGATGCACGGCCCAGGGTTGTCGTGTGCCGGCCGCAATCATTCGAACTGATGCGCGAAATCTCGGCTGGGCGCGCAACCGTATTCACGCTGGATGAGGAAGGCCGTGGCTCGCTGGCCGATGCCGCGACGGCTGTTGCCGGTGAATTCGCGACGCTCGACTCTGCGCCCGATGATCTTGCCGTCATCATCTACACCTCGGGCACCACGGGCCGTTCCAAGGGCGCAATGGTGACCCATCGCAATCTGCTGTCCAATGCTCGCGTGCTGGTGGACTACTGGGGATTCAGCGATCGCGATGTGCTATTGCATGCGCTGCCGGTATTCCACATCCATGGACTGTTCGTCGCCAACCACTGTGTGTTGCTGTCTGGAGGAAAACTGCTCTGGCACCGCAAATTCGACGCGAACCTGGTGTTGCGCGATCTTGCGCGTGCTACGGTCATGATGGGTGTGCCGACGTTCTACACAAGGCTGCTGGCCGAACGCGGGTTCGACCGCGAAGCCTGCCGCGGCGTGCGCTTGTTCGTTTCCGGTTCCGCTCCGCTGCAGCTCGAAACGTTCAAGGCGTTCCACACACGCACCGGACAGTCCATCCTGGAACGCTACGGCATGTCCGAGGCCGGAATGATCTGCTCTAACCCGCTGAACGCAGAGCGGCGCGGCGGCAGTGTCGGTTTTCCGCTTCCGGGTGTGTCGGTCAGAGTGGCGGACGATCATGATCGTCCACTGGGTCGCGGCGAGGTCGGCGGCATTCAGATCAAGGGAGAAAACGTGTTTGCCGGCTACTGGCGCATGCCGGACAAGACTCGCGAGGAATTCACTGCGGATGGTTACTTCCGTACCGGTGATATCGGTACTCTTGATGCCGACGGCTATCTTTGCCTCGTCGGCCGCGCCACGGATCTGATCATCAGCGGTGGCTACAATGTTTATCCCAAGGAAATCGAACTGGCTCTGGACGCGTTGCCCGGCGTGACGGAGTCCGCGGTCATCGGCATTCCTCACCCCGATTTCGGCGAGGCCGTTGCCGCCGTCGTCGTCGCCCGGAAGGACGCGGAGCTAGATCCTGCCGCCCTGATCGCGGAACTGAAAAAGAACCTTGCCAACTACAAAGTGCCGAAGCAAGTGTACGTAGTCGATGATCTGCCGCGCAATGCAATGGGTAAGGTACAGAAAGCCCTGTTGCGCGAGCGCTATGGTAAATAGCCGCGGCTTACGCTGAACCGGACGCTTCAGCTCGGACTGCTCGAATTCGAAAGCCATTTCGCGCGCTATGCTGCGGGCGCTTTCTATGCCCGGCACATCGACCAGCTTTGTGGCGACGCTCGCCGCAAGTTGTCCTGCGTGCTCTATCTGAACGAAAACTGGAAGCCGGAACAGGGCGGTGAACTGCGCTTGTACCTGAACGGCGACGGCGCGGAATTCAAAGACGTGCTACCGCTTGGTGGAAGGCTCGTGGTTTTCCTGAGCGGGCAACTCGCGCATGAGGTGTTGCCGGCAAAGCGCGAGCGAATAAGCATTGCCGGCTGGTTCAAGGCGCGTTGATCAAAACAGCGACCACAACATCCTGGTCGCGAGAATGAACAGGATTACCGCGAAAATCTTCTGCAGTCTCGTTACCGGCATGCTGTGGGCCATTTTCGCCCCCCAGGGCACCGTGACAAAAGTGCCGATCACGATCCCGACGAGCGCAGGCAGATAAACATAACCCAGGCTGAGCGCCGGCAGGTGATCCTTGCCCAGGCCCGTGGCGACGTAGCCGACCGCACCGGCGATGGCAATTGGCAGGCCGAGCGCTGCGGAAGTGCCGATCACCTGGCGCATCGGCACGTTGCAAAGGCTCATCAACGGAATGGTCATCACGCCGCCGCCGACGCCGACCAGGCTGGAAACTATGCCGACAATAACAGCGACCACGGCCATACCGCCTTTGCCGGGAAGTTGCCGCGTCGGCTTTGGCTTCACGTTGGCGAACATTTGCGCCGACGAGTAGTAGACGAAAATGACGAAAAAGACCGCCAGGTACTTCGACTTCAGCAGATCGGCAACGACCGTGCCGAGCAAAGTGCCGATGACCAGTCCCGGAAGCGCGGCGCGCAGGATGTCCCAGCGCACTGCGCCACGCTTGTGATGAGCCCGCAAGCTGGAAATCGAAGTGAACACAATGCTGGTAATGGAGGTGCCGAGCGCCAGATGCAGCAGGCGATCCGCCGGAAACGCCTGCAGGGTAAACAAATACACCATCAGGGTGACCAGGATCAGTCCGCCGCCGATGCCGAGCAGGCCCGCGAAAATGCCCACGAACAAGCCCATCAACAGGTAAATGATCCACCACTCCATAAGGGAACGCGCCTACAGCAGCTTCATGATGAATTCCCCTTCCCGGGAATCCACCGGCGTGATCGACAGGCGGTTGCCGCGCTGGAGCACCCGCATTGAGGCAAGCGCCGGATGCGAGCGTAGTTCCGTAAGCCCGAGCACGCGGGTTTTCCTGACCAGGGTCACGTCGACGTTGAACCAGCGCGGGTTGTCCCGCGATGCTTTGGGATCGAAGTATTCGCTCTTGCGATCGAACTGGGTTTGGTCCGGATAAGCGAGCTTCGAAACCTTTGCGATTCCGGCGATTCCGGGCTCGGGGCAGCTTGAATGGTAGAAGAAAACGCGATCACCCGGAATCATCTGGTCGCGCATGAAATTGCGCGCCTGGTAATTGCGCACACCCCACCAGGGCGCAGTTTTGCCCGGTGCCTGGGCCAGATCATCGACGCCGAAGACAGCAGGCTCGGATTTCATCAACCAGTAGTTCATGATTGCTTTGCGCAAAAAAAAGAGCTCCGGAATTCCGGAACTCTATCGGATCGCCACATGTAAGCAAAACAAGCGGCAAAGCCACTCGTATCCGCTCATTGGTTTTGAAAAGGTGTCCCCCGCAATTTCCGTCAGGCCGGCATCTTGAACCTTAGGTTCAAGTCGGTCGCTTTCCGAGCACATCAGGCGCTTCCCGCTGGGGACGCGCACAACAGCGCTACTTTAGGCAGCAACCAAAGTCATTAACATTGGCTCAAAGAATTACAGCCTGACGAACACCGCAGGGGACATTGACTTCACCTCAGAACAGCTCGTCCTGAGTGTTTATCGCTTGGTCGATGGCGGTCTGCATGTCAAGGATTCTACGCTTAAACTCACCCACATCAAATCTGCCTTCGACCCGCGTGGACAGATAGTCGTGAGTAATGTTCAGAGCGGCCATGATCGCGATGCGCTCGACCCCGATGACCTTTCCGGCGTCGCGGATTTCGCGCATCTTGCTGTCCACGTACTCAATCGCCGTGAGCAGTTCTTTCTGTTCGTGCTGTGCGCAGGCGATGCGAAACTGCCGCCCCATGACGCTTACGTCGAGGCCGCCCTTGGTCTGACTGGTCATTCCACACCATCCGGAATTTGTGTCAGCAAGGCCTCGAGGCGGGCCCTGGCCGTGGTGACCTTTTCCGACAGGCGCTTGTTCTCGTTCTCGGCCGAGACCAAATGCTGCCGCAACTCGGAATTGTCCTTGCGGAGTTTTTGCGTCAGCTGAACGAGTTGACTGATCTTGTCATCGAGAGCGGTAAGCTCGGTTTCCATGATCATACTATAGTTATGAAAACCGTGAAAAGTCAACTGCTAACGTATTTTTTTGAATGTGCTTTGGCATATGTCATGAAGCGCGATCGGGTCGCCTCATAGACGACGCAAAGCAGATCGCTTAAGGCCTCCGGACGACCCCCAATAGCGAGATTCGCCTGCCGCTGGGTTAGAATCCGCACACGTTCTCGGGTGCCCCGATCCATTTTCTCTTTGGCGGGGTCAAACGGGAAACAGGTGCGCGGCCGCCAGTTTCTGCTATCAGACGACGCAATTCCTGTGCTGCCCCCGCAACGGTAAGCGACTCCAGGGGCGTGTCACGATGCCACTGTGGAAGTTGGCCGGATCAACGGCCGCTTCATGGGAAGGCGGCACGCCCGAAGCGCAAGCCCGGATACCGGCCCATTGGACGCGAACGGAGATTCCGCGCGGGGCGGGCATCCGGTGTCGGCGGCCGCTTTGCCAGTCTTTCCTGCGGAACTCCCTTTCTAGAATTTGCGCATGCGGCGGGCCTGCGTACTTGGGGGAGCGGTCGTTGAAAATAAAGCAGACTTACGTCCTGTTGGCTGGCTTGCTGACCAGTGCGAGCGCTCACACGCAGGAAACTTTCGATATCGTCATCGACGACGTCGTCGTAACCGCCTCGCGCTTCGAAGAGAGACCCGGCGATCAGCCGATCGGCGTGACGGTTATTACCAGCGAGGAAATTCGCAGCAGCGGCGAAACTTCGCTGCCCAAGTTGCTTGCCCGCCAGCCCGGCGTTTTCGTGCGCGACAATAGCGGTAGCCCGGACATGCAGGTTGACCTGCGCGGTTTCGGTGCCACCGGCGATCAAAACACTCTGGTTCTTCTCGATGGTCGCCGCCTGAGCGAGTACGAACTTACTACCGCTCGATGGTCCGCCATACCGATCGAATCCATTGACCGCCTGGAAATCGTCCGCGGCAGCGGCGCTGTGCTTTACGGTGGCGGCACCACCGGTGGGGTGATCAACATCATTACCAAGACACCGGATCGCGGCTCGAAATCATTCGACGCCTACGCCGCCACCGGCAGTTACAACACCCGGGATTATCGCATCGGCGGGCAAGTAGCGGGCGAAAGTGTCGGCCTCGGCCTCAATGGTGGACACTATGCTTCCGACAATTATCGGGAAAACAATCGTGTCGACCAAAACAACTTAGTCGTCGATCTGCGCAACTTCGATCCTTATCACAGTCTTAATCTCTCGCTCGGCTACGACAACCAGGACCTGCGCTTGCCGGGTACGCGCACCGCGACGGAACTGGACACGGACCGTCGTGGCACGCGAACACCTGAGGACTTTTCCAATCGTAGGGGCGGTTTCGCCAATCTGTCCGGAAAATTCACGCTGGGCGCCGCAGAGCTGGTAACCGATCTGGGTTATCGGGAGAAGACCAACGATTTTCACGCGGCATTTTCCGGCTTGACCCTGGACGGCAGCACCAAAGTGCAGACGTGGATTCTTTCGCCGCGACTAAAGATTCCGTATTCCGCACTCGGCACGCCAAACAGCCTTGTGGTCGGCGTCGATTGGGAAGACTGGGATTACACGTCCGTGCGCACCAATCCAGCCTCAGCTAAGGCGAACCAGCGCAATTCCGCTGTGTATCTGCAAAATGTATCGACTCTGGCACCGGCAACAACCCTGTCGCTTGGGGGCCGGTTACAAAGGGTCGAGTTTGACGCGAACGACTCCACCGCGCCAGCCGGCAGCGCATCGGGAGAACAGAGCCGCAATCTATCGGCTTACGAGATCGGCGCGCGCCACCAAATCAATGGCGCGACAGCGATCTTTGGAAAATATGGATCCAGCTTCCGTATTGCGACCCTGGACGAAATCTATGCTCCCGGGCTTGGCGCTTTTTTTCTGCCGCCGTCGGTGAGCTTCCTCGAGCCGCAGACTTCGCGCGACGCGCAACTGGGCATCGAGACGCAATTCGGTCCAGGCAGATACCGGATCGCGGGCTACTATTCCGCTCTCACGAACGAGATCCATTTTGACGCCAATGCTTTTCGCAACGTCAATCTTCCGCCCACGCAACGCTCGGGCGTGGAACTGGAAGGCAAATGGACGCTCGCCAAAAGCGCGTTGATGTTTGCGAACTACACCTACGCTAACGCGACTTTCCGCTCGGGCACCCTGGGAGGTATAGACGTTTCCGGCAATCGCATCCCGCTGGTGCCGCGCCATATGGCCAATATTGGCATCGATTGGTCCATACGGGAACGCACGCGCTTAAACGCGGCTGCAAATTACGTCGGCAGCCAACTTTACGATGGTGACGAATTAAACACCTTCGGATCAGAAATGCCGGCCTATTGGACGGCCGATCTGGGGCTCTTTCACACGATTGACGCCTGGACCTTCGGTGCCTCCGTGAGGAATCTGTTCGACGAGAAGTATTACACCTATGCGTTGGCAATAACGTTTCCCACCAATACCTTCATCGCCTACCCGTCGCCCGAGCGCAATTTCCTGGTCTCGGTACAGTACCGATTCGGCGACTGAGCCCGCGAGCGCCGCTGCCGCGGCCCGAATTCAGCGCCGCTTGTGCGCGGTTTTTCGATGCTACAATCGACTGCCCTCGCCCAGGAATTTTCGGTGGGTGCGGGTATCGCGGGCCGCCTCGGACACAGGACATTCGCTGCCGGGCGGGTCGAAAAATCACAGGAGGGGGATAGCCATGGCGTACCGCAATATTCGTTTGACGGGTAGTCGTTTTTTGATGGCACTGACCGCCGCCGCGCTTGGCGCGACGCCTGCCGTGGCCAGGATGGACAAAATCGGCAAGGGGGAAGGTGTCGTCGACATCGTCGCGTGGCCCGGTTACATCGAGCGCGGCGAAACCGACAAGGGTTATGACTGGGTGACTGAATTCGAGAAGAAATCGGGCTGCAAGGTGCGCGTCAAGACCGCCGGCACGTCCGATGAAATGGTCGCCCTGATGAACGAAGGCGGATTCGATCTGGTCACCGCGTCCGGCGACGCCAGCATGCGCTTGATTGCCGGAAATCGGGTCCAGGAAGTGAACATCAGCCTGATTCCGGGTTACAAGACCATCGATCCGCGCCTGCAGAAGGCGCCTTGGCACACCGTCGACGGCAAGCATTACGGTGTGCCATACCAGTGGGGCTACAACGTCCTGGCCTACAACACGAGCGTATTCAAAAAGCCTCCGCAGAGCTGGGACGTGGTGTTCAAGGAAATGACGCTGGACGACGGCAAGTCGAACAAAGGCCGCGTGCAGGCGTTCGATGGCCCGATCTATATTGCCGATGCCGCGCTTTATCTGATGCACAACCAGCCCGATCTCGGCATCAAGAATCCGTACGAGCTCGACGAGAAGCAGTACAAGGCCGCGCTCGATCTGCTGCGTGAACAAAGAAAGCTGGTTTCGCGCTACTGGCATGATGCCATGGTCCAGGTCGACGATTTCAAGAACGAGGGCGTGGTGGCGTCGTCCGCCTGGGGCTTTCAGGTGAATCTGCTGCAGTCGGAGAACAAGCCGATCGCCAGCATCGTGCCCAGGGAAGGCGCGACCGGATGGGCGGACACCACGATGATGCACGTGAATGCCAAGCATCCGAACTGCGCCTACCTGTGGATGGAGCATTCCGTCAGCAAGAAACTGCAGGGCGATCTGGCCGCCTGGTTCGGCTCGGTGCCGTCCGTGCCGGAAGCATGCAAGGCCAACGCGTTGCTGGGCGAACAGGGCTGCGAGACCAATGGCGCCAAGGAATTCGACCGCATCTGGTTCTGGCGCACGCCGGTCGCCAATTGTGGCGCGGGGCGTACCTGCGTACCCTACTACCGCTGGGTCACGGATTACATCGCCGTCCTGGGCGGCCGCTGAGGCAGGCCCGTCGCAAACGCTGGCGACTTGCTGAGGAGTTCCAGTTCGCAAGATCCAACCGGACGGGCCGCGCGCTGCGGCCCGTTCTTTACGTGGCATCCTCCACGCATGACAAAGCTACCGGAAATCGCCGTCAGCTTCGCCGGCGTCTCGCGCCGCTTCGGCGAAGTGCGCGCGGTGGACGGCGTCAGCTTCGAAATCCAGGACGGAGAATTCTTTTCCATGCTCGGCCCGTCGGGCTCGGGCAAGACCACCTGCTTGCGGCTGATCGCTGGATTCGAGCAGCCGGACGCCGGAAATATCGCCATTCATGGCGCCAATGTCGAGGGCGTGCCGCCCTACCAGCGCGACGTGAACACGGTATTCCAGGACTACGCGTTGTTTCCGCACATGAGCGTGTCGGAGAACGTCGAATACGGGCTCATGATCCGCAGGGTGCCAGCGGCTGAGCGGCGGCGGCGCTCGCAGGAGATGCTCGGGCTGGTGAAGCTCGAAGCCTTGGGCACGCGCAAGCCCAACCAGCTCTCCGGCGGCCAGCGCCAGCGCGTCGCGCTCGCGCGCGCGCTGATCAACCGGCCGAGCGTGCTGTTGCTGGACGAGCCGCTGGGCGCGCTCGACCTCAAGCTGCGCGAACAGATGCAGGAGGAACTCAAGGCCCTGCAGCGCCAGGTCGGCATCACCTTCATCCATGTGACCCACGACCAGGGCGAAGCGCTGGCGATGAGCGACCGGCTGGCGGTGTTCAACCACGGCCGCATCGAGCAGATCGGCGCGCCGGCCGAAATCTACGAACATCCCGCATCCGCGTTCGTCGCCGGCTTCGTCGGTGTGTCGAACGTCTGTTCCGGTGAACTGGCGCGCCGGCTCACCGCATCGGCACAGCCCTTCGCGATTCGCCCCGAGAAAATTGCCATGTTCGGCGCATCCGAGCAGGGACCTGACGGCTGGCTCGCCATTGCCGGGCGCATCCGCGCCGTGACCTACCACGGCGCCACCACCCGCTACGCGGTCGCGCTCGAGGGTGGCGGCGAATTGGCGGTGATGCAGCAGAACGCCGGCGACGGTGAACCCTTCGCAAGCATCGGCGAGCCGGTCAGACTGGCCTGGTCACGCCGCCTCAACCAGCCGCTTGCCGGGGACTTATGACCGCGGCCTACGCCCAGCCATCCTTGACCTCGCGGATCTCCACCGCGCTCTACCTGCATCCCAAGCTGCTGCTGACTCTGTTGCTTGCCCCGCCGCTGCTCTGGCTGGGCGTCATCTACCTCGGGTCGCTGTTCGCGCTGCTGCTGCAGAGTTTTTTCTACGTCGACGAATTCTCCGGCAACATCGTCCGCGAATTTTCGCTTGCCACCTACGCGCAGTTGTTTAGCCGCGCCAATGCCGACATTTTCCTGCGCACTACCGTCATGGCCGCGGCCGTCACCGTCGCTGCCGCGCTGATCGCGTTCCCGATCGCGTACTACATGGTGCGCTACGCGTCGATGAGAATGAAGGCGCTCTTGTACCTCGCCGTGATGCTGCCGTTGTGGTCGAGTTATCTGGTGCGCGTCTACGCGTGGAAGCTGATTCTGGCCAAGGAAGGCATCGTTACCTGGTTTGCCGCGCAGTTGCACCTGACTTGGATGCTCGACGCGGTGCTGTCGATCCCGGTGATCGGCGGACCATCGCTGTCGATCTCCTATATCGGCAGCTTCCTGGTGTTCCTCTATATCTGGCTGCCCTTCATGATCCTGCCGATTGTGGCGGCGCTCGAGCGCGTGCCGGCCTCGCTTACCGAAGCTTCCGCCGATCTCGGCGCAACGCCGAAACAGACTTTGCGCAAGGTCATTCTGCCGCTGGCGTTTCCGGGCGTGGTGGCAGGCTCGATCTTTACTTTTTCGCTGACGCTTGGCGACTACATCATCCCCGGCATCATCGGCAACTCGCGCCCGTTCATCGGCCAGGCGGTGTATCAGTTCCAGGGCACCGCGGGCAACATCCCGCTCGCTGCGGCATTCACCGTCGTGCCCATCCTGATCATGGCGCTTTATCTGACGGCGGCACGACGTCTCGGCGCTTTCGATGCGCTCTGACAAAGGCGGACGGGTGCGCCACGGGGCCGAAGCGGGACTGTCGCTCAAGGCGGGCGCGCTCATCGGCGTGCTGTTCCTGCACGTGCCCCTGTTCTTCATCGTTCTTTACGCCTTCAGTACGGACGAAAGGAGCTTCGTCTTCCCGCTCCCGGGACTGACCTTCAGATGGTTTGCCGTGGCGTGGGCGCGGCAGGACATCCGCGCCGCGCTCGCTCTGTCGCTGCAAGTCGGCGCAATTTCGACGCTGGTGGCGATGACCCTTGGCACTCTCGCGGCGGCGGCGGTGTGGCGCTCGAAATTTTTCGGCCGCGAGGCGATTTCGCTGCTGCTGATCCTGCCGATCGCGCTGCCCGGAATCATCACCGGCATCAGCCTGCGCTCGGCGTTGAACCTGGCCGGGATTCCCTTCAGCTTCTGGACCATCGTCATCGGCCACGCCACGTTCTGCATCGTGGTGGTTTACAACAACGTGCTGGCGCGCTTCCGGCGCTCTTCGCCGGCGCTGATCGAAGCCTCGATGGACCTCGGCGCCAACGGCTTCCAGACTTTCCGCTACGTGGTGCTGCCGAACATCGCCACCGCGCTGTTGGCCGGCGGCATGCTCGCCTTTGCGCTGTCTTTCGATGAGGTCATCGTCACCACGTTCAGCGCCGGACAGCAGACCACGCTGCCGATCTGGATGCTCTCCGAGCTGGTGCGCCCGCGCCAGCGGCCGGTCACCAACGTGGTCGCGGTGTTCGTCATCGCGGTGACTTTCATCCCGATTCTGCTGGCGTTCTATCTCACCCGTGACACGCACGAAGTGGCGGGCAGCGGCAAGTAACATTCGCATCAAGGAGGCAATCCATGCAAACCAAACTGCTCATTGACGGACAACTGATCGCGGGGGATGGGGCCGAAGTCGAGGTACTCAACCCGGCCACCGGCCAAGTCATTACGAAGATCCGCGAAGCCTCGCCGGATCAGGTGCAGCAGGCGGTGGAGGCTGCCGCCAGGGCATTCAGGAGCTGGGGCAGTACCACGCCGCAGGAAAGGTCACTGCTGCTGCTGAAGCTTGCCGATCGTATCGAGCAGGATGCCGGGACCTACGCAGAACTCGAGTCGCTCAACTGCGGCAAGCCCAGGGCGCGCGCTCTTGGCGACGAGATGCCGGCGATCGTGGATTGTTTGCGTTATTTCGCCGGCGCGGCGCGCTGCTTGCACGGCGGCGCAACCGACGAGTATCTGCCCAACCATACCAGCATGATCCGCCGCGATCCGGTCGGCGTGGTGGCGCAGATCACGCCGTGGAACTACCCGCTGATGATGGCGGCGTGGAAAATCGCGCCGGCGCTGGCCGCCGGCAATACCGTAGTGCTCAAGCCCTCGGAAATGACGCCGCTGACCACGCTCAAACTCGGCGAACTGCTCACGGAGATCTTTCCGAAGGGCGTGATCAACATCGTCAACGGCCGCGGCGACACCGTCGGTTCACCGCTGATCAACCACGCCGCCGTGCGCATGATCTCGGTGACCGGCAGCATTGCCACCGGGCGCAAGGTGCTGCAGGCGGCGCAGGCCACGCTCAAGCGCACCCATCTCGAACTCGGCGGCAAGGCCCCGGTGATCGTGTTCGACGACGCTGATCTGGAAGCGGTGGTTGCCGGGCTGCGCACCTTCGGTTATTACAACGCCGGGCAGGACTGCACCGCCGCCTGCCGCATTTACGCGGGCGCGAAAATTTACGACAAGCTGGTTGCCGACCTCGGCGCGGCCGTCAAGACCA
>Ga0315290_10001049_pt1 | contig 18900 bp, 19 predicted proteins | sample YL17G12_0_MG_FD_203627 | JGI IMG/M metagenome (GOLD analysis project Ga0315290, IMG submission 203627) | Sediment microbial communities from Yellowstone Lake, YNP, Wyoming, USA - YL17G12_0 | ecosystem: Environmental > Aquatic > Freshwater > Lake > Sediment | place: USA: Wyoming | collected... | reverse complement strand
GCTCTTCATTACATACTTCCGATGATTAATTCCGGTAAAATACCGATAACCCGCGCGTACTTTTGTAGCAAAGGCACAATCAAATTAAGCGACTCCCGCCGGAGCGCCCTGTCGAAGAAACGTCAACCGCGCTTTACAGTGTTTCCCATATCTTAGTGATGTGCGCGATAGCTACGTAAACCTCGCCTGTTCCCGATATTTTGACAATGACGAAATCCTGATCCACGCCCACTATCTTTCCTTTAGCGGAACTGCCGCCGACCAGGTCTATCGCGACGTTTCTATCAATGAGTTCTTTCGATATTTTTTCTTTTAACGTCATAACTATCTCCTATGTCGGAGAATGATTATTTTTTGACTTCGATGATTTTTACTGATTTGATAATGACCGGTTTCAAGGGTTTATCACTCACATCGGTCGCCGCCTTTCCGATGGCTTTGACGACGTCGATGCCTTCAATGGCCGTTCCGAAGACGGTATATTTTCCATCGAGCTTGAGCAGATCGCCGAGGCAGATGAAGAACTGGCTGCCGCCGCTGTCCGGCTCCTGCGAACGCGCCATAGAAAGGACGCCGAGCTGGTGTTTGATATTGTTGAATTCCGCCTTGATGCGGTAACCGGGACCGCCCGTTCCGTCGCCCTTCGGGCAGCCGCCCTGGATAACGAACCCGTCAATTATGCGGTGAAAGGTCAATCCGTTAAAAAAACCTTTATTGGCAAGATGGATAAAACTTTGAACGTGGATAGGCGCGACTTCGGGGAAGAATTTCAGCTTGATAGTGCCCATGCTGGTTTCCATTATTGCGATTTTGTTTGCCGGATTTACATATTCGGACCCTGTAAAAGATTTTAACGGTTCCATTCCTTCCACCTCTGCTTGTTTGTTTTTATCAGCGGGTTTATTGCTCCCCGTTTTTTCTCCGCCGTTCCCGGATGATGAGATTATACTCGATGCTTCCTGGCTATCCAGCGCCAAGTCCTGGATGATAACCAGGGTTACGATCAATACGATGACACCTGCGATTGCTAACAACGTTTTTTTCATCTTCGATTCCTCCTGCCTTTATGCCGCATTATATTGACTCCTTGCTTCAAGTCAAACCCAAGTTTTCCTAGAATGTTAGTTTTCTCGAAATCGCCTGGAAGCGCCGCAGATCATACAATTCGTCGCTTTCCGGCAAAATGCAATATGCGGTTTTAAAGTAATGATAAGTAAAATTTTTTAAATGACGGCGATGAATCCTGTTGACAAAATTGAGGAAATGCATAAAATACAAATTCGTTTTCTTCACGTTCTTTGAAGGGCGCATAGCTCAGCTGGGAGAGCGCCGGTCTTACAAACCGGAGGCCACAGGTTCGATCCCTGTTGCGCCCACCATAATAATTGAAATAGAATTACGCATTGATAAGCGGGGTCGTAGTTCAGTTTGGTTAGAACGCCGGCCTGTCACGCCGGAGGTCGCGAGTTCAAGTCTCGTCGGCCCCGCCATTTATTTTATATGTCTTTCATCTAACTTATCAATTCTTCAGCGGCAATAAACCGTTTTATGCAACCGGGTAACTATGTTTTTTCCGCTGTTCGGAATAATCATTTCAAAGGGAATTTTCCTCTCCACAAATGTAACATTGTAAGAACTATAATGCTGTGTTAGCATTTTAGTTCTATTATTATTTGTAAAGGGTCAAATGAGTAAAATCACCGCTATTGCAAATCAAAAGGGCGGGGTCGGGAAGACAACGACAAGCATAAATCTTGCGGCAAGCCTTGCCGCTGCCGACCAGAAAGTGCTCCTGATAGATTTCGATCCCCAGTCGAACAGCACGAGCGGACTCGGCAAGGAAAAAATCTATGCGGATAAATCCATTTATCAGGTGCTGATCGGCAATCTGAGAGCCGAAGAGACGATCATCACCACCGAGCTGGATCATCTATGGATGATCCCTTCAGACAGGTCTCTCATTGGGGCTGAATACGAGCTGTTCGGCGAGATTGGGCGGGAATTCAAGCTCAAGGAGGCTTTGAGCGGCATACGCGACAAGTTCGATTTCATCCTCCTCGATTGTCCGCCATCTCTTGGACTTCTCACGGTAAACGCTCTCACCGCTTCGGATTCGGTCATCATTCCCATCCAGTGCGAATATTTTGCGCTGGAAGGAGTAAGCGATTTTCTTGGAACCGTTGACAGGATAAAACAAACCGTTAATCGGGACCTGGATATCGAGGGTGTACTGCTGACGATGTTCGATGAGAGGACCAACCTCTCGGCGCAGGTCGTGGATGAAATACACAAATTTTTCGGCAACAAGGTGTTCAAGACGATCGTGCCGCGTAATGTCCGGTTGAGTGAGGCTCCGAGTTTCGGAAAACCTATTATTTTATATGATATCCGTTCCAAGGGAGCTGACGCATATTTGAAGCTGGCTTCGGAGATATTGGAGAATGACAAGAAAGGTCTTAGGCAGAGGGCTTGACGCGATCCTTCCGATGGTTTCCCTGCAGCCCGTCGAACACAAATCATCGCTTGGCGAGATGATCCCGATCAGCCTCGTCGATCCGAATCCTGAACAACCCAGGAACACGATGGATTCCGAATCCCTGATGGAACTTGCGCAATCCATTAGAGAAAAAGGAATAATCCAGCCGATAATTGTGAAAAAGACCGGCGAGCGGTATCAGTTGATCGCTGGCGAGAGAAGGCTGCGGGCAGGCGAGATAGCCGGTCTTGCGGCTATTCCCGCAGTTATAAAGGATGTCGCCGCTGACGATATGCTGCTTCTTGCCTTGATCGAGAATATCCAGAGGGAAGACCTTAACCCGGTGGAAGAAGCGAGGGCATATGAAACGCTTCTCAAGCAGAAGGGGATTACGCAGGAAGAGCTTGCCTCGGTGATGGGCAAAGACAGGTCCACGATTACAAACGCCATCAGGATTTTAAGGTTGCCTGAATACGCGCTTCTTGCTCTCATTGAAGACCGGATATCGAGCGGTCATGCGAGAGCGCTGCTGATGCTGGAAGGCAGTCCCCATGAAATGCGGGATCTCTTTCGGAAAATTACGGAAAACGGTATATCCGTCAGGGAAGCCGAAGCGCTGGTAAAAAAAATTAAGGAATATTCTGCTGATCCCAAACCGCCTAAGAGAAACACGGATGAGAATCCTGATCCGTTTATAAAGGATGCCGAGAGAAGGCTTTGTAACCGCTTGAGCACGAAGGTGGAAATTGCAAAGATGAAATCCGGCGCCGGGAAGATTGCGATCAGCTTTTCATCAGAAGATGAATTGGAAAGACTTTTCGATATGCTATTAACTGTTCGTGAAAAATAATGGAGGATATATGTCAAAGGACAGAGGTGAAAAGGGCAGAGAAACTATTATCGAGACAAGCGAACTTACGGGTTTTCTGGATGATGGAACGGAATTCACGGGACAGATGAAATTCACGGGGACGATGAGGATAGACGGCAAATACGAGGGCACGATCAAATCCGACAGCATGTTGATAGTCGGGGAATCAGCGCATATAAAAGCGGAGATGCTTGAAATTGGAGCGATATCGATAAATGGATATGTCGAGGGGAAAATCATCGCGAAAGAAAAAATCGAGGTTCATTCCAAGGGCAGGGTATATGGAACCGTTAAAACGCCAAGCCTTGTAATTGATGACGGAGCGATTCTACAAGGGCAGTGCGATATGGATCAAAAGGGAGCAGAGAAGAAACCGGAACCTTCGAAGAAACAGAAGGATTGATCAAAGCTTGTTTCGCCTGATTTTAAATTGAATTAATATGTCATTCAAAGAGAGAGCCTGGTCCTCCTCTAAATCTATCGTTGATGCCGGCTTGGCGTTTTCCTTGTCGCTGATAGTAAGCGGGATAATCATCTGGATTTTCGGCGGCAGCCCGCTTAAGGCGTTCATAGCGCTCGCCGAAGGTTCATTCGGGTCCCGTGAAAACCTAATTCTGACTTTCCAAAAGTCAATCCCTCTTATATTCACCGGTCTGGGTATCGGCATCGCATTTAAGGGTGGTCTCTTTAATATCGGTTCCGAGGGACAGCTATATGCCGGCGCAATAACGGCTGCATGGATCGGATGCCTGTTGCCCGAAATTCCGGGCGTCATCAAACTTCCCTTTATTCTTTTAATATCAGCGGCGGTTGGAGGACTTTGGGGTTTCTTGCCCGGTATTTTAAAAGCCAAAAAGAACATTCACGAAGTCCTCACGACGATATTGATGAATTATGTTGCCATTCATCTGACTTCTGCGATTGTCAAAGGCCCTTTGCGTGGGGATCCGGTGCTGATTAAAACAGCTCCTTTGCCGGAATCTTCACGGTTGCCCGTCCTCGCAGGCAGCGGGGCGTTAATTTTGTCCTGGGGACTGCCGTTGGCAGTCCTTACCGCGTGTCTGCTATGGATTTTCCTGCGCAAAACCACCGCAGGTTTTAAACTGCGGGCAGTCGGGGCGGGAAAAGACGCAGCCGCGGCGGCAGGCTTTGACGTAAAGAAGATAATAATTATGACGATGCTGCTCGGAGGCGCCCTGTCCGGTCTCGGTGGGGCGATAGAAGTCACAGGCCTTCACTACACATTCTACGGGCAGTTTTCACCAGGATATGGCTTCGATGGAATCGCGGTCGCGCTTCTCGCCGGCAATAATCCTCTGGGTATAATCATTACCGCAATTCTTTTCGGGGCGCTAAGGGCTGCTGATCGTACTTTACAACTCAATGCAGGCGTTCCTCACGAGATGGTTCTTATCATACAGGGATTAGTGATCATCTTTATAGGCACAAAGATTATACTCAAGAAGAAAAAATCTTCATCGGCAGCCTTGCCACGATAATCTCCCCCCTGCGCCCCCCTCTGTGAGGGGGGTAGGGGGGAGCCAACAAATCGCTGCCGGCGGCAACCCCTACCGGCGAACTCATCCAATTGGTTTTCATATACATATTGTTCGCGGTAAACAAGGATGCCGCTGACATCAAAATTAAACAAAATCATATCAAGGACTTTAACTTGATTTGTTCCTCCTATAACATAAAAGTGGCACAGTATAACAGGGAAGCGGAAGATAAATGTAAGACAGCCCGCAAAAGATATTAATATTGTGCTGAAAATTTCTTGGAGATTTTATTCCAACTGTTTTCGAACCTTCCACATGCCCCGTTTAGCGTGCTTTGCTTCGTCCTGTAAATGGGAAAAAAATATTTTCATCGAGTGATCCCCTTTGTAGTAGATTTCGGCATAACCTTCTCTCACCAATTCGGCGTTAAACAACCGTCCGTTCATATACACGTATCGCAACAACCTCCCATACACGTCGCGATCGTTCTGCGGATCTTTAACAAGACATATTATTTTACCCTTTAAGTGTTCTTTCGTATAAAGAAATGCTTCATAGGCGAAATATTCTCTTTTATTGTTTTTGTTATGAAATTCGGGTGTATCTATCCCAAGCAGTCTGACCTTCTCTGATTTTTTCTGAAGTTTTACTATGATCGTATCCCCGTCCACTATCCAGGTCACGGTTCCCTGCTCCCGGCATTCAGGTCCAGCGCCAATAACGGAAAAAGAAAAAGAAATGCAGATGATTGCGATTCCGATTTGCTTCAGGCGGGAGAATTGTTTTTCGTTCATTTTTTTTACGAGGTTTTATATTGTCAAGGTTTTCAGGAAAGCAGGATTCTATAATACTCTGTTTGGTAAAAACATTGAAATGTAAAAGGTTCGGGCCGTATGCTTTTTTTAATCAAGGAATTATCTTGTTATGTAAAATCGTTCGTGGTATACAATTCTGACGAAAATTCTTATAAATGACCGGATAACAAAATTCCGAAAAAAATGGGTAATTGAATATGAAACAGACGATTATTGAAAAAATAATTTCCAACCATTGCGGCAGAGAGGTGAAAGCCGGAGAGATTGTATGGATGAATTTGGATTATCGAACCGCGCGTGATTTCGGCGGGGCGAACGTTGTAAAGCATTTCGAAAAACATTTCGCGTCGGAAGCGGTTGCAGATCGTAAGAAGACGTTTTTTACCTTCGATTGCAACGTTCCGGCAAATACCATTCCATATGCCAATAATCAACAGATTTGCAGAGTCTTCGCCCAGAATCAGAATTTGAGGGTCTTCGATGTGGATGCCGGAATCGGAAGCCATGTCATGATCGAAGAGGGGATGGTTTTGCCAGGTGGGACGCTTGTCGGCACGGACAGCCATCTCAATATATTCGGCTCCGTCGGCGCTTTCGGACAGGGGATGGGCGATCAGGACATCGCGTTCGCCTTTAGGTATGGTTTCACCTGGTTCGAGGTTCCTCCCACTATGCGGATCATCTTGAATGGAAAGATCAAACATCCGGCAACCGCCAAGGATGTTGTGCTGGCGGTTCTCGGCAGGATAGGTTCCAAAGGTGCCCTGGGCAGGTCAATAGAGTTTTCGGGAAACGTCGTGGAAAGCCTCGATCTTGCCGGCAGAATTACTATTTCGAGCATGGTAACGGAGATGGGCGGAATCATCGGTTTTATAACGCCTAACGAGGACATTCTGAGCAGGTTAAAGCTATTATCGGGAAAATATACCCTGCAACCTGTTCATCCGGACGAGGGTGCGGATTATGTGGAAACAATCGAGATGGACCTTTCGAGTCTAGAGCCATTGGCCGCCGCTCCTCCGAAGCCTGACAATATTAAAAAAGTCCGCGATTTGAAAAACGTGAAAGTGGATTCAGTTTTCATCGGTTCCTGCACGAACGGCAGGTTCGAAGATTTCAAGGTTGTGTCGAATGTTTTAAGAGGACATAAGGTGAAACCCGGCGTGATGCTGAAGATTGTTCCTGCGACAAAAAAGGTCTTCGGCGAAATGCTCAAAAGCAGGATGGTTGAAGAGCTTTTCGAAGCCGGGGCGATCGTCAGCAATCCCGGCTGCGGCGGATGCGCGAGCGGTCAGATCGGGATGACGGGCAAGGGTGAAGTACAGGTAAGCACCAGCAACCGGAACTTCCGAGGCAAGCAGGGAGACGGTGAAACTTACCTGGCATCTCCCGCGGTTGCAGCTATGTCAGCTATCAGGGGTTACATCTGCGCTCCATAAGGATAAGCAGTGTCAGATTATATGATTTATGAGGTGTTGATATGGGATTAAAACCGACGATGTTAAAAGGCAGGGCGTGGTTGATCACCGACGACAAGGGAAAGCTCATTGACGATATAGATACGGATATGATTTTTCACAACGCTCATCTAGCCATAACCGATATTAAGGAGATGGGACAGCACGCTTTCGGCAACCTTAAAGGATGGGAACGTTTTTCCAAAGAAGCCGAATCGGGCGATCTTTTGATTGCCGGAAGGAACTTCGGATCCGGTTCGTCCCGTCAACAGGCTGTGGACTGTTTCGTATCCCTCGGAATCCAGGCGTTGATCTGCGAATCCTACGGCGCGATTTATAAACGGAATGCCATCAACAGCGGTTTTCCAATAGTGGAGGTTCACAACCTTGTTGAGATAATCAACGAGAAGCCGCCGATCAGGCATCTTCAGGTGATTACCCTGGATATCGATAAAGGGAATATATATTCGACTGATGGGAATCAGATAATTCTGAAAAGCCAGCCGTTGTATCAGGTTCAGCTTGATCTATATCACGGGGGAGGATTGCTCAATTTCAAGCCTGAAGTCAAGGCTTAAAAACAATTCTCAAAAAATGTATAAAAAATCGGGGGATTCTTTGGAGATCCCCCTAATCTTTTTTGAAATATTTTTTGAATACTTTCGGTTAACCCTGATCGCTCATAGCTTTCATAATGGAGAACATAGGCAAGTACATGGCGATGACGATGCCTCCGACTGAAACACCGAGGAAAAGGATCAACAAAGGTTCGATGAGAGCGAGCAGGTTTTCAACGGCAATGTCAACCTCGGCCTCGTAGAAATCCGCAACCTTCGAAATCATCGCGTCCATCTCGCCGGTTTGCTCGCCAACCTGGATCATTTGAGTTACGAGAGCAGGGAAAAGCTCCGTATCACGGAGCGGCTCCGAGAGGTTTTTGCCCTCTTCAACCTGCTTTCTCGCAATCATCAACGCATCCTGGATAATAATATTGCCTGAAGTTTTTGCCGTGATTTCAAGCGAGTCGAGCAATGGGACACCGGAGCTTATAAGGGTTGCCATTGTCCGGCAGAAACGGGCGATAACTATTTTCTGTATCAAAACACCGAAAACCGGCAGTTTGAGTTTCAGATTATCTATTATATGATGACCGCCAGGCGTTTTGTAATATGCTCGAAAGCCTATTGCTATCAAAACAATTCCGATTATCACGAATGGAAAATAATGACCCAGGGCATTGCTCATCCCGACAACAATTTTCGTTGGCAGCGGCAATTCCGCGTTCATGCCGGCGAATAAGCCAGCAAAAACAGGGATAACTTTCCAGAGGATGACTATTACGACGAGTACAGCGACGCAGACAACCGCTGTGGGATAAACGAGCGCGGATTTGACGGCTCGTTTCAATGCAACGTTCTTTTCGATATATTCTGAAAGACGTTTTAGAATAATATCCAGAATACCGCCGGCTTCTCCCGCTGCTACCATGTTGACAAACAAGTCATTGAATATTTTCGGATGCTTTGCAAGCGCATCGGCAAGGTTTGAACCACCCTCAACATCTTCTCTTACATGGTAGAGACATGCCTGAAAGGTTTGGTTTTCCTGCATAACGCCAAGTATTTCGAGGCACTGGTTGATCGGCATACCGGCATCAATCATGAATGAGAACTGCCTTGTGAAAACGGAGATATCTTTTTGTTCAACCTTCCCTTTGCCGAACTTTGGCAGGCTGATCTCTTTACCTTTTTCTTTCACGGAAGAAACAATTATCGCCTGTTTTCGCAGCGCTGAGATAACCTCGTTTTTGGATGCCGCGACCATCATACCTTCTTTTACTTTTCCGCCTTTTGTTTTACCTTTCCATTGGTAACTCGGCATCGAAAGTCCCCCTTAAAAATTTTGTTTTATGTAGTGCTGTGAAGATCGTCTTCTATGATCCCTGCGCCACGATTGATCATCTCCTGCAATTCGTCCGGCATGGAACTGCGTTGCAGCGCGGTCTGAAGGGTTATTTGCTTTCGGAAATAGAGGGTTGCGAGAGATTGATTGAACGTCTGCATCCCGTATTTTGATTGGCCAGTCTGCATAACCGCATAAATCTGATGTATTTTATCCTCTCTGATCAGGTTTCTGATCGCTATATTCGGAGCCATAATCTCCATCGCGAGGACGCGACCCTTGCCGCTTGCTTTTGGCAGGAGTGCCTGGCACATAATACCTTCCAGAACGAAAGAAAGCTGCGCGCGTATCTGCGATTGCTGGTGGGATGGGAAAACGTCAATTATACGGTTTATAGTTTGCGCGGCAGAATTGGTATGAAGAGTACCGAAGGTCAAATGGCCTGTTTCTGCGATTGTCAGCGCAGCCTCGATAGTCTCCAGGTCTCTCATTTCACCTATCAGAACGACATCCGGGTCCTGGCGCAGAACAGATCTTAAAGCTAATTTAAAAGAAAGAGTGTCTGCATGAAGTTCACGTTGATTAAGAAGGCATTTTTTATGCTGATGCAGATATTCTATGGGGTCTTCGATGGTAACGATGTGTTCATGTCTTTCTTCATTTACCTTGTCTATCATGGCGGCGAGCGTAGTGGATTTTCCGCTACCGGTTGGGCCGGTGACGAGGATCAAGCCTCTCGGCTTTTGGCAAAGCTTTGCGACAATCTTCGGCAAACCCAGTGAAGCGAAATCCATAATCTTCCATGGAATCGCCCGGTAAGCAGCTGCCACAGCCCCTCTCTGGTTGAAGACATTACATCTGAATCTCGCGAGGCCCTTGATGCCGAAAGAAAGGTCGAGTTCCTTATCTTCTTCAAATCTATGCTTCTGTGCATCGGTGAGGACCGAATATGCCAGCTGTTTGGTTTCGCTTGGGGTCAAGGGAGGGAGATTCATGGGCCTGAGTTGTCCGTCCACTCTTATTTGAGGAGGGGAGTTTGTCGTGATATGCAGGTCGGTGCCGCCTTCCTCAAACATTGTTTTCAGCAACTGGTGTAAACTAACCATTCATAACACCCCGTATCGTATTATAATACCGTTTTTGTAATCACTTCTTCTATGCTTGTGATTCCGTTCATCACCTTCATCAAACCGCTTCTCCTAAGCGTGATCATGCCGTCGTCAATAGCCTGTTTCCGCAGTTCCACTGCCGAAGCACCGGAGAGGACCAGCTCCTTTATGGGATCTGTTATTTTCATTGCTTCGAAAAATCCGATTCTTCCCTTGTATCCGGTTTCATTGCACCTGGGACATCCGACGTGTTTATAAACCGTGACAGTTTCAGCTTCCTCTGGAGTGAAACCCATTCTGATTAATGCTTCGTGTGGAATTTTTGTTTCTTCTTTACAACCGCTACATAGCTTTCGGCCGAGCCTTTGAGCGCAAATCATCAGCAGAGATGTGGCAACGAGGAACGGTTCGATTCCCATGTTCATAAGCCTGTTGATTGTACTCGGCGCGTCGTTTGTATGAAGGGTGCTGAAAACGAGGTGTCCGGTAAGAGCAGCTTTTATAGCAATTTCAGCCGTTTCAAAATCTCGGATCTCCCCGACCATAATTATATCAGGGTCCTGGCGGAGGAATTCCCTCAACGCGGCGGCGAAGTTCAGACCGATCTTGTCGTGCATCTGAACCTGGTTGATGCCCTCGATATTGAATTCGACCGGATCCTCCGCGGTAAGAATATTGACTTCGGGTGTACTGACGGTTCCGAGGGATGAATAAAGCGTATTGGTTTTTCCCGAGCCGGTGGGTCCCGTGACCAGGATCATTCCGAACGGTTTGGTAATTGCATCCTTCAGAATGTCCAGCGATATAGGTTCGAGGCCGAGTTTCGTCATATCGAGCATAAGGTTTTCTTTGTCGAGGAGCCTCATAACAACCTTTTCGCCGAACAAGCAGGGCAGGATCGATACACGCAGATCGAGCTCTTTGACCTTGCCGGCTTTATCTTTCATTTTTATCATTATGCGTCCGCCCTGCGGCAAGCGTCTTTCGGAAATATCAAGCTTCGCCATGATCTTGACACGGGAAATTATCGCGTTCTTTAGGTCTATCTTGGGACGCAAGACCTCGTAAAGGATGCCATCAATACGGAAGCGAACACGGAAATCTTTTTCATATGATTCGATATGAATATCGGAAGCGCCCTTAGCGACAGAATCCGCCAGGATGACATTTACCAGGCTAATTACGGAAGCATCGCCCGATTCCGATTCGAGCGCCGCGAGGTCAATCTCATCAGATTCCTCTTTGATCTCTAATGAGCTTGCGTCTATCTCTAAAGAGCCCCTCTCCGAAATTCCATATTTTTCCATCATACCTTTGGTCGCTGCTTTCATACCGTAATATTTCTCGAGAGCTTCTTTGATCGCGACTTCGGACGCTACGACTGGTTGAACGTTATAACCGGTGGTGAATTTGATATCGTCAAGCGCATAAATATTCGTAGGGTCGGCCATCGCCACGGTTATCGTCGCTCCCGCGCGGCTGACGGGGATGACCATATATTTTTCGCAAATTTCCTGTGAAACAATTTTTAAAACTTCAGTATCTATCTCGAATTGTGATAGATTGATTGCGGGGAGGCCGTACTGTTTGCTTAGCAGGGCAGTTACTTCTTCTTCTGTTACAAACCCTAATTTTATCAGGCTGTAGCCCAATCTTCCGCCTTTTGTCTTTTGATGCTCCAAAGCCTGGCGGAGCTGTTCAGGAGTTATCATATTGGCGGCAACGAGCATTTCGCCTAATTTGGTGGACATTGAAACCCCCTAATGAAATACAAATGTGTGAAGTTGTTATTGCAAGCAAAGCTAACCAAAAACGTAGTTCCTTACTTATAAAGCAAGTTTACTATGCCAGGTTTTCGATGTCAAATAAAAAACCTCCGATGTTTTAGGTCGGAATTTCCTGGAAATATAAATTCTTCAAAACAATTATAGGTACTGTATGTGACATTTATTATAGATTATCCTCAAAAATAGTTTGATTGTTGCATCGGAAGGGACTGTAGATTATTATCAGCATGTAAGAATACGATAAGGGGGGACAGAGATTTATATGAACCAAAGCAGGAATTTTTTTTCATTTGGAATTTATATCTTTGCTATGCTCATCTTATCGGTGGTTTGTCTTTTTGCGACAGATGAGGTTCAAAACGGCTTCCGATTTGTCAACCTCAAACGCATTGAGACGATACTTGATATAGATGGCAATTTGGATGAACCGGAATGGATAGATGCCCCATTGATTGGGGAACTTGTCCAGGTGGAGCCTGTCGAGTTCGGCGTTCCAAGCAGAAAAACCGTTGTGAAAATCTTATTTAATGAAAATTATATCTATTTCGGGATTATTTGCTATGAAGATAACCCCCAAGACATCATTTCTCATGAACTTGAACGGGACGGAGATACGGAGACCAGCGATTATATTTCCATAGTATTGGATACATTTTTGGACCATCGGAACGGTTATAATTTTATCGTTACTCCTGCAGGAGCCAGGATTGACGCGACGATCAACAGTAATTCAGAAGAGGTTTCGCTGGATTGGGACGGCATCTGGTATGCAAGGACATCAATTACCTCTTTCGGTTGGATCGCGGAGATAGCAATCCCGTTTAAAACACTGTCGTTCAATCCTTCTAACAGCACTTGGGGTTTTAATTTCGCAAGGATTATCAGAAGGAACCAGGAGGTAGTAAAATGGGCATATCCTTCCAGAAACGCATATATGTCAAATCTTGCGACTGCGGGTGAAATCCGGGGCATAAATAATATCAGGCAGGGAATCGGACTCGATTTGAGACCTTTCATAGTGGGAACGTCGTCCAACGATGAGCACAGTAAACAGGATCAAAGCATGGATGCCGGCGCCGATCTTTTTTATAACCTTACATCAAATCTCAAAGCCTCTCTTACGGTTAATACCGATTTCGCAGAGACGGAAGTGGATGAGAGACAGATAAATTTAACGAGATTTCCGATAACTTATCCGGAAAAACGGGATTTCTTTCTCGAGGGAGCCGGACTCTTCAAACTTCAGAAAATGGCTTATACAGTTATCCCGTTTTTCAGCAGGAGAATCGGATTATTTGAAGGAGGGCAAGTTCCTATAATTTGGGGCGCGAAGCTCACAGGAAGGATAGGAGAATACAACATCGGTTTCCTCGATGTTCAGACAGATGAAACGCCTTCATTGGAGTCGCAGAATCTGCTTGCCATGAGGGTTACCAGGAACCTATGGGATCAGTCATATATCGGAATGATTTTTACAAACGGCAATCCATCCGGGGACGGATATAACCGGCTCTATGGAGCCGATTTTCATTATGGAACTTCCCAATTTGCCGGAGACGCAAACCTCTTTATAGATGCAAACTATATCAGAACCGATAGCGAAAACCTGTCGGACAAGGACAATGATCAGTGGCTTGTCGCGGTGGATTTTCCGAACGATAAGTTTGATTTCTACTTTGAAATACAATCAATAGGCGAGAATTTCAATCCCGCAATGGGATTTGCACAACGACCCGGGGCTAAAATCATAAATAATAATTTTTCCTATATGCCTCGTCCAGATTGGGAACCATTAAGAAAAATGATATTTGGTTGGCACGTAGGCGCGGCTTGGGATTCTGAAGGTCAATTGTATGAAGCGGAAGGATCTCTGGATCTGCTTAATCTCGTCTTTAATAGCGGTGATGAAATAGGGATGAATTTAATTTATAAATTCGACAGGCTCATTGAAGATTTTGAAATTAGTGATGGCGTAATTATACCTCCCGGGAAATATTCTTATTTCAACTACGCTTTTTATCTGGAATCTTCCGAAAAAAGAGATGTTTCAGGATACCTGAGCTACCAATGGGGTGATTTTTATGAAGGTGTTCGAGGAGTATCGAATCTTGGATTATCATACAAACCTAATGAACACCTTTATTTTTCCGCTTCAACTTTTTATGAAGATATTTCAATTCCCGGAGGAAATTTTACCGCCAAGATATATTCATTCAGGTGCAACTATAATTTTTCCACCGACCTGTCCTGGAAAAATCTGGTTCAATACGATAACGAATCAAAAATATTAGGTGTATTCTCGAAACTTCGATGGATAATCGAGGAGGGGAATGATTTATACTTTGTTGTTCAGCGAAACTGGATTGATGACGGCGGTTCGTTCCGATCATATGACTGGAAGATCGACTTGAAGTTCTATTATACCTTCCGCTTATAGGCTTTAAAAAAGTATTTCTTGTCTTCAAACCGGTTTATCTGTAAAAATATAGCTGTATTCTTATTCAAGGTTAAAGAAATGGATAAAAAAGGTCGATTCTTTTTATTGGATGGATATGCTCTTGCATATCGGTCTTATTTTGCTTTTATAAGAGCTCCTTTGATTAATTCCAAAGGGCAGAACACGAGCGCGGCATACGGTTTTGCGCTGACGCTGCTTAAGATATTGAATGAAGAAAAACCGGATTATCTGGGAGTTGCGTTCGATTCCGCAGGCCCTACTTTCCGGCATGGTTTATATGCGGATTATAAAGCGACCCGGCAGAAAATGCCTGAGGATATGATCTGCCAGGTTTCGTGGATAAAAGAGATGCTATCGGCAATGGATATCCCGACATATGAAAAAAAGGGCTTTGAAGCGGATGACATCATCGGGACCCTTGCAATGCAGGCGCGAGATGCCGGTTTCACGGTTTATCTTGCCACCGGCGACAAGGATTTTATGCAGCTTGTAACAGACGATATCTTTTTCTTCAATATAAGGACGAAAGATACCGACCAACAGGAAAAGACGTTGGATGCGAACGGAGTGAAAAACTACCTCGGCGTCTTACCCGGAGCGGTGAACGATCTTCTCGCGCTTGAGGGCGATCATTCCGATAATATCCCCGGAATTCCCAAGGTTGGAAGAAAGACCGCTGTAAAGCTTCTGTCCGAGTATAATAATCTTGAAAATATTCTCGCCAATGCTGAAAAAATTCCAGGGAAGCTTGGAGAAACGATCCGTGCAAATTTTGAGATGGCAAGGCTATCCCATGACCTTGCAAGGATCAGAACGGATGTTGACCTGGATGTTGACATCGAAAGATTCAGGATGGGAAAGCCCGACGAAACGAGGCTCGCCACGCTTTTCACCGAGCTCGAATTTCATTCTTTGATCGAAAAATTCGGGATAGGTTCGCATCAGGTTCGGTTTGACGAGAACGAGCAAAACTATAATACGATCCGGACCAGGGATGATCTCGATCATTTTATCCAGGAATTGCGAAAACAGAAATTCTTTGTCTTCGATACCGAGACGACATCTCTCAACCCTGTGAATGCGGAGCTTGTAGGGATATCGTTCTCATGGAAAACGCCGGAAGCATGGTATATCCCCGTCGTCGCGAAAGAGGGAAAGTTCTTTGATGTTGAAGAGCTGTGCAGCGCATTAAAGCCGCTGATGGAGGATGAAAAAATCCGGAAGGGCGGACAGAATCTGAAGTATGACATCTCGGTTTTGAAAAAATATGGAATCGAAACACGCGGGCTGGAATTCGATACGTTGATCGCTTCATATGTCTTATTTCCGGAGGGACGGAAGCATAATCTCGACGTCCTCGCGATGGATTATCTCAATTATAAAAAGATAACAACGTCTTCCATAATTGGAACCGCCAGGAATCAAATATCCATGGCTGAAGCGCCGCTGACGGATATCTCCCGCTATTGTTGCGAGGATTCGGAGATAACCCTGCGGTTGAAAAATATACTTGAAAAGGATTTGAAAAAAGAAAAACTGGAAAAACTTTTCAATGAAATCGAGATGCCGCTCGTTGAAGTTCTGAGCGATATGGAAATGACTGGTGTTTCTATAGACATTCCATTGCTGAAAAAACTATCCGAAGAATTCGGAAAGGAGCTGGCATTACTATCGGCGGGAATATTCGAACTGTCGGGGGACAAGTTCAATATTGACTCTCCCCAGCAGCTGGGAAAAATTCTTTTTGAGAAACTCAATATCCACAAAGAATCGGGGATGCAGCGGATAAAAAAGACCAAGATAGGATATTCCACCGACGTGAGAGTTCTTGAGCAATTCAGCGGCCATCCGTTTGTTTCGAAGATTCTCGATTATCGCCATCTGCGGAAGCTGAAATCCACTTATATAGATGCCTTGCCCGAGCTGGTGAATCCGAAAACGGGCAGGATACATACGTCTTATAATCAGATGATTACTGCGACCGGCAGGCTATCGAGTTCCGATCCCAACCTCCAGAACATCCCCGTCCGGACGGCCCTGGGAAAGCAGATAAGAAGCGCCTTTATCCCATCGAGGGAGGGAAATCTCATTCTATCCGCGGATTATTCACAGATCGAATTCCGTATAGCAGCCTATTTTTCACAGGATCAGAGATTGATTGACGCCTTCAAGAACAAAGAGGATGTTCATAAGCGGACGGCGGCATTGATTTACAATATTCCCGTTGACGAAGTCAGCAAGGAACAACGCAACAGGGCGAAGGAAATCAGCTTCGGCATTTTATACGGTATGAATCAATATGGCCTTTCAGCGAGACTGAAGATTTCGATTGCCGAAGCGGAAGAATTTCTGCGGACATATTTCGCTTTGCTGCCGGGTATGGCGGATTACATCCAGCGACAGCTCGTGGGAGCGCGCAGGGACGGTTATGTAGAGACTATGTTCGGCAGGAAAAGAACAGTTCCGAATATAGAAAGTGATAATGGCCGGCTGAAATCGCTGGCGGAGCATATAGCTGTAAACACTCCGATCCAGGGGACAGCGGCCGATATAATCAAGATTGCAATGATTAAAATATATTCTGAAATGAATACACTGAAGCTTAAATCGAAGATGATAATGCAGGTTCACGATGAGCTCATTTTCGACGTTCATGAGAAGGAGCTGGACGTATTGAAAGCGCTCGTGCGGGAGAATATGGAAGGCGCGGCGGATCTGGATGTGCCTTTGAGCGTCGAAATAGGAGTCGGACGTAACTGGCTGGAGACTAAATGATGCTTTTTGTATTATGTTGCACTTATGCAATGGTTTTTAAGGCGATGTTGTAAGGATGCAACAAAGTATATACAGACTATTCAATGCCGAAAAATGATGTTGTAATGTATTGATAACAAAGCAATTACGAGTGCGCGAAAAGATCGGATTGGCATACAGGTTGCATAGTAAAGTGTGTCTTATTTTAGATAGAATTGCATACGGAGGACACAGTTGTTCTGGCAGAAGACGATCAGGAAAGAGATTTCGAGCACCGGAATCGGGCTCCACTCTGGAAAAAGGGTTAAAATAGTACTTAAACCGGCACCGGCAAACAAGGGAATAATCTTCCGCCGGACCGATATCGAAAATTTCGAAATAAAAGCATCCGACGGTTTCCTTTTCAAGACGGATCATGCGACATCCATTTCAAGGAATGACATCTGCATAGATACGGTCGAGCATCTCATGGCTTCGTTCGTCGGGCTCGGGATTGATAATGTCATCGCCGAGATTGATTCCTCCGAGATCCCCGCGATGGACGGCTCCGCTTCCCCGTTCGTTTACCTTCTCCAGGAGGCAGGCGTCAAAAAACTCTCCTGGAAGAGAAAGATTATGCGTATTAAACGGCCTGTCGAGATCAGGGAAGACGATAAGTTTATTGCGATATATCCTTCGGATGAATTCAAAATAACCTATAGGATCGAGTTCGATCATCCGGCGATCCAGCAGCAGGAAGCTTCGTTCGGGATAGATGAAAAAACCTTCATCGAAGAAATAGCCCCGGCGCGGACATTCGGTTTCTTGAGGGACGTGGAAATGCTCCGAAAGAAGAACCTCGCGCGCGGCGGATCGCTCGATAATGCGATCGTCCTCGATGAACATAAGGTCATCAACAATCCCTTAAGATTCCAGGATGAATTCGTCCGGCATAAAATTCTCGACGCTATGGGAGACCTGGGATTTTTGCCATATCGTATGCTGGGCCATCTGGTCGCGTCGAAAGCAGGCCACGCCATGCATATCAAGCTGTTCACCAAGATTATGAGCGACCCAGATGCATGGGAAATCCTCACCGAGGGTTCTTACGAAAAGACAATGTTGAGGAACGCCGAAGAAGCCGGAGAACTCACGACGGCATAATCAGCCTCCAGCGACAGTTCATCTCCAATTATCATTCCGCTTTGCCCAAAATTGCGCCTTCTTCTCTTTCCGCGCCGATGCAAGCGGATCATTTAAAGACTGCCGTCAACCGCGCTGTATTAAATTAAAAATCTTTCTGCTATATTTCTAATATCTTTTTGTTATAGAGAAGCATTGTTTTATATGAAACTAAAAAACGTCGAGAGACTGATGCTTGAAGGAGAAAGCGGCGAATTCGCGGGGATGGCAAGGCTTGCCTTCGATGTAGCTTCAACAGTCCGTGAAAATGGAGGCAGGGCAATCATCGTCGGCGGAACCATCCGCGATCTTCTTTTGAAAATGAAAAACCCGTCTGTAAGACTGAAAGATATTGATATCGAAATATTCGGGATCGAAACAGACGCATTGCGTCGCATTCTGAAAAGATTCGGCAGATTGCTGGAAGTCGGAATCTCCTTCGCTGTATTCAAGCTGGAGGGGCTGGACATCTCGCTTCCGCGCAGGGACAGCAAGGTTGCGGCGGGGCATAAGGGCTTCATCATCGAGGCCGACCCTGGATTGAGTTTCAAAGAGGCTTCGCGAAGGAGAAGCTTTACGATCAACTCGATGGGATTGGATCCCCTTACCGG
>Ga0315290_10001048_pt1 | contig 18902 bp, 13 predicted proteins | sample YL17G12_0_MG_FD_203627 | JGI IMG/M metagenome (GOLD analysis project Ga0315290, IMG submission 203627) | Sediment microbial communities from Yellowstone Lake, YNP, Wyoming, USA - YL17G12_0 | ecosystem: Environmental > Aquatic > Freshwater > Lake > Sediment | place: USA: Wyoming | collected... | reverse complement strand
TGGGGCGAACCCCGTGCTCACGCAGCAGACCAAGGGCATGGAGCTGAACAAGCGGGGCTACATCGTGGCCAACGAGACGGGGCGGACCTCGCGGCCGGGCGTTTGGGCCGGGGGCGACATCGTCACCGGCAGCGCCACCGTGATCCTGGCCATGGGCGCCGGCAAGGCCGCCGCCCGCGATATCCACAACCACCTCCTGGGCAGTGACACGCCGCCGTCGCAATCGTAGCCTGCGTCGGGGCACGGAACACTGCGCGATTGGGACTGGGTTCCCCGAATTGGTCCGCTCCAGGCCATAGCCTTCAATAGGGGTCTAGTGGCACCTCTGTAGATGGGTAACGCCCTCTCGTTTCACGTCGCGAGGGCCTAGACCACGCATATCAGGTGAAGCACGTCCCTATGGATTCCAGGGGTCGCCGCCGGAGCTGCGGCGTTCAAGTGCAGGAATGCAACCACTTACCGCCTCTCAACATGAGGGCGGCGACGCACTAGAATGCAGGCTCGGCATCACCGGAATTGTCCGCCGATGGGCCTGGGAACAGGGTGGCTTCGGGACGATTCGCTCAACCGGGGAGTTGGTCGGTTTCGATGAGGCCAATACGGGGGAGTAGCATTTCGGGATTTGGACACGACTTACGCCGGCGCAGCCCTGCCCACACGGCACTGTCGGGGTGTGACGGCACTCGACGGCCCTTGCTGGCGCTGAAGGTCTCGCGGTGAACCCCACCTTTAAGGTAGACACACACCTGTTTCGGGAACTCGGCGAGCTTCTCGTCGGGCGGGATTCGACCGCGCTGGTGGAGCTGATCAAGAACGCCTACGACGCCGACGCAACCGAGGTGACCGTGCACGGCCATTGTCTCGACGACCCCGAGCGCGGGACGATCGTGATCACCGACGATGGCAACGGCATGAGCGAGTCGCAGTTCAAGGATGGTTTCTTGACCATTGCCTCTCGGATCAAGGAGGAAGGGGATCGGCGGTCGCCCAGGCTCCGTCGGCGTTACATCGGCGCCAAAGGCGTGGGCCGGCTGGCCGCCCATAAGCTGGCCAAGCTCATCCAGATCGAGTCCGTGCCGAGGGCTTCCGGCGACCGAGCGATCTCGGCTTCGATCGACTGGGACCTCGTCGAAGAGAGGCAAACGCTCGATGAGCTGGAGGATACGCAGGCGGTCAAGTTGACCACCGGGCCGCGGTCGCCTGGCGCACCATCGGGCACGAAAATCACCCTGCGGCGTCTGAGGAAGAAGTGGACTTCCGCGGAGCGGAGCCGCTTCTTTGCCGAGGTCCAGTCCTTCTCGCCTCCTGAGGTCCTCCTCGCGCTCGCTGCGAAACATGTCGCGGGCCGGCTGATGTTTGATCGTCCGGAGGTGACGGACACGAAGGCCACCGATCCGGGCTTCAGGCCGATGCTCCAAGGGGAGTTTGCCGCGGGGGAGGAGTTCTGGAGCACGCTGGTGGAGGCCGCTGATTGGATCATCGAGATCGACGCGTCCCGCCGGATGAAGCGCATTCACTACTGGATCACGCCGACGAAGCAGTGCCACCGCGAGGTGCCGGAGGCGCGGCAACGCAGATTCGTGGAGGATCGTCCGGCGTCCGAGGGAGGACCTTTCTTTCAGGCCCGGATCATTATTCGGGAGGGCCCCACGCGGGGAAAGTCGGCGGAGAAAACATGGCTCGGGAAGGGCAGTGGCATTCGCGTCTACCTGGAAGGGTTTCGCGTCTTGCCGTACGGGGAAGCGACCGATGATTGGCTTTCCATCAACGCGGACTATGCAAAGAGGTTCCGAACCCTGCAGTTTCTCGAGGGAGCAGCCTTCGCGGGCGAGCCGGCTGACAAGGACGAAGGACTGCAGTTTCTGAGGATGAGTAGCTACTTCGGTGCGGTCTTCCTGCGACTTAGCGAGGCTGCCACCCTGCGGATGCTGGTGAACCGTGAGGGCTTCGTTCCGGATGCAGCGTTCGACGCGCTCACGAGGATCGTAAGGACGGGGGTCGAGCTGTCGGTGCGCGTGCGGGCTTCGGCGAAGCGCAGTCCGCGTGAGGAGTGGAGAAGGCAGCGAAGCCAGCGCAAGGAATCGCCTGCCGCTGCGGCGTCCGAGCGGATGGAACTGAGGCAGGCCGTAGAAGCGTCGGTCGCCAAGGCACAGGCCCTGGCCGAGGAAGCCAGGAAGGAGGCCGCGGCGGGCAATATCAAGAAGGCGAGTGAACTGATCGGCCGGGCGGCGGGTGAGTTCTCCGAATCGGCGGAGAACCTCCAGCTCCTGATGTCGGAGGGGAGCATCCTGCGGGTCTTGGCCTCCGTGGGCACGCAGATGGCGGCCTTCGTACACGAGATCAATACCCTCTTGGGCAAGGCGACCACGATCGAGGCCGCTTTGCAGGCGATCCGCCGCTCGGTCGAGCTGCCCCCGAGGACCGAAAAGCTGCTCTCCCGCTTGCAGGAGGACATCGGCGAGCTTCGCCGCGCCGTGGAGAGGCAGGCGTCGTACTTGACCGAGGTCGTATCGGCCGATGCCCGCCGCCGCCGGTCCCGGCAGAAGCTCGCCGCGCGGTTCGCCGCCGCCGTGGGGCTCTTTCAGCAGGAGGCGGCACTGCGCAACATCGAGATCGTCAACCAGATCGCGGACGAGCTGAAGTCACCCCCGATGTTCCCCGCCGAGGTGACCGTCGTGTTCTCCAATCTGCTGAGCAACGCGATCAAGGCCGCCGGCGACCAGGGGCGGATTCGCGCGGCGGCGAGCACTTCGCCCTCGGGGGAGACGCGAGTTCGGATCGAGAACACCGGCCGGAAGGTCGATCCAGCCAAGGGCGAGCGATGGTTCCGGCCGTTCGAGTCGACGACCACGGCGGTCGATCCCGTCCTGGGCCAAGGGATGGGCATGGGACTGCCGATCACCCGGAACCTCCTGGGCGAATACGGCGCCGAGGTCCGGTTCGTGGAGCCGTCGAAGGGTTTTGCGACGGCCGTGGAGATCACCTTCCCAGCATAGGCGAATCATGGGCCAAGACGACTTGCCGCGTATTGCCATTATCGACGATGCCAGGGAAGGCGAGGAGCTGGTGACACTGTTCTCCAGCAACGGCCGTGCGGAGGCCAGGGTCTTTCACCCGCGGGAAGTCTCCGAGGAGACGCTGAGGTGGGCAGACCTGGCCCTGATCGACTTCCAGCTCGACGAGTGGCCCGAGATCCGGGATGGGGATGGGGCGGCTCCGATCGCCCAAAGGCCCCGGGACGGGCTGGCGCTGGCAGGGATCCTCCGTCGTTACGCCGCAAACCTCCAGCGCGACCCACCGACGGCCATGGCGCTCTGGACGGGGCATCTCGACAACGTCGCGGCGCCGCTGCCGCCGGAGAACCGCGAGCACGTCCTGGCGCGGATGACCAACCTCGAATGGGTGTTCCCGAAGGCCGTTCGCCTCCAGCCCGACGATTGGCCCGTCTTCGCGGATCGACCCTGGATTCCCGTTGAGGAACTCGGCAGCGATTCGAGACTCCGTTCACTCGTTGTCCCCGAGGATCGGGAGAAACTGCCGTAGATGTCCGCTCGCGCTCGACAGCAACCGGCCCCGGAACCCTACCAAGGGATAAGGTTCTCCTTTGCGTATATGGAAAAGGAGATCCGCAACATGCGCTTGCTCGCCAGGCCATTCCTCGAAGGTGAGGGTTCGAGCTGGGCCCCGATCGAGCAATGGCTGAGCGATCTGAGGAGTCTCAGGGACTCACGAAGCACCCAGGCATTTGGCTGGAGCATTGATGAGCGGAACCCGATCCGAACCGAGATCAGCGAAAATGGGTATGAACGAGCGGACCGGAAGTGCAAATTCAAGGATGTTCGAGGGGAACTGAGCTGCGTTTGGGAAATCCGCAAGGAGAATCCGCGAGATCGGGGATTCTTTATCCTGGCGGGACAGGCTTCCACGAAGCTCAAAGTGCTTGAGGTGAGTCAAGACGGTGGGCGAGGGCTCCTGGCGCAATGGCAGTTTGAAGTAGGGGATCATCAGTCGCCGGGGTGCCATTTCCACGTCGGCATTCTCCAGCGTGACGAGAGCGGGCCGTTTCCCCAAGGACTCTCGGTCCCCAGACTCCCCGGGATCCTCGTGACCCCGATGGACGCGCTGGAGTACCTTCTCGGGGAGATCTTTCAGGACAAGTGGGAGCGGCGTGCCGTCGAAGACGGCGAGGATGTCCAAGTGTGGGCGGGATGTCAGAGGCGACGGCTTGGCGGTCTCCTGCAATGGTACGGCGAGAGGATCAAGAACGCGGGGGGCTCGCCGTGGACGTTCCTCAAGACGTCCCGGCCCAAGATAGGCATTTTCACGGATGAAGGCAAAGGCTGAGGTCATCGTTGAAGCGCCAGAATCGTGCAAGGTGGCCACTCCCCGGGCCCTTGCCGAGGCGATGGTCCGCGCCCTGGGCGATCATCCCGACGCGAGGTGGCTTGAGCCAGGCGTGGGGCGAGGGGTGTTCCTCGAGGTGCTCTCGGAAAGCGGCGTCCCCAGGAATCGCATTCGGGCCATTGACGTGGATCCCCAGCGGGGTCAGTCCGACCGTCTGGCCGTGACGAGCCGTCCCGTGGATTTCCTTCGGTGGTCGCAGAGGACGAAGCAGCGTTTCGATCGCATTGTCGGCAATCCGCCCTACGTGCCCATAAGGCGGTTGGCTCCGTCCCTGCGGGATGCGGCCATGAGCATCAAGGCCCTGGGCGGCGGCCGGGTACCCCTGGGGGCCAACACGTGGTATGCGTTCATCTGCGCCTCGCTCGCCGTGCTGAAGGCGAACGGCAGCCTGGCATTCGTCCTGCCCGCTGCTTGGGAATACGCCGATTACGCGGCACCGCTTCGGGATCGTCTCCAGTCGCAGTTCGAGACTTTCGCCGTCTATCGCTGTCGCAGCCCGTTGTTCCAGGAGGTGCTTGAGGGGGCGGTCGTCATCGTGGGCCAGGGTTACGGGAAGGCCCCTTGGCACTCTGAACGCCACGAGTACGCCAGTCCGGAGCGTATGATCCGCATGGTCGCCAACGGCTCCACGAACGGCAAGGCCAAGCCGAGAAAGGCTACGTGGAGGCGAGGGCCACCTGCGCGCGCTGGATCAATATCTCTGGGGGACATAATGGACTTCCGATTAGGGGGTGTGGCTGGCGACGTGGACTACTTCCTCATGGATGAGACTGATCGCCGCGAGCGTGGCCTGCCCGAGGCTGCCATGTGCCGTGTCGTGACGAAGGCCGAGCACATCAAGCGCGCGGCCCTCACCGGAGCCGATTGGAGCGGCCTGCGCGATTCCGGGGCGCGAATATGGCTGTTCTCGCCGCCGGAAAGGCTGCTTTCACATCGTGCGGTCAAGGAGTATCTTGCGCTCGGTCAGGTGAAAGGAGGATGCGCTACGGACAGGTTCAAGATCCGGAACCGCATCCCATGGTATCGAACGCCACTGCCGCGATCCGTGCACGGATTCGTGAGCGGGATGTCTGGCGGCGGTCCTTGGATCTGCATTAGCGAGATGGAGCGACTCAACGCCACGAACACGCTCTACACGGTGACTTTCAGACAGGCTCTGAGTGGGAATGGCAAGTACGCGTGGGCGTTGTCGCTCCTCACCTCACCGGCTCGCACGGCGCTCGGCGGAAACTGCCGAATCTACGCACAGGGCTTGCGCAAACACGAGCCCGGCGACTTGGCACGTACCCCGGTGCCAAGGCCATCAAGAGTCCGGGGCGCCAAGGGAACCTATCGCCGCGCTCTGAAGCTCCTGCTCGAAGGAGATGAAGCCGGCGCGTCACGCCTGGCCGACGCCTACTTCGGGCTCTGAGGTCGTGTTTCTGCACGGCCAGAGCAGTTCTCTTCCCGCGCGGTGCTGGGACGTAGAGAACTCAACCCCAAGATGCGACACGAGCCGTGCAACCCGGTCCCCAACGTCAAGACCCATCGCCGCAGGCCGGCAGCGGAGCGAAACGCGGGGCGGGGCTACTTCGTCGGCGCCGGCGCGGCGGCCTTCCCGCCCTCGCCGGGCTTGCCAGCGCCCGGCTTGGCCGGATCCGCCTTGACCGGAGCGGCTACCCCCGGCGGGAACTGCATTTTCGGGTCCACTTTGTCGGGCAGGCCCTTGGTCGAGCTGCTCGACGACGGGCAGCCCACCAGGCACGCGCCGAGACCCAGCATCGCAATCACCAGCAGGAGTCTCTTCATGGAATCACCCTTGTTCGACAGGAGGATCACGGTTTCGTCAGGAGCGCCGGTGCGCTCCCCATCTTTTGAGGACGCCTCGGGTGATTTTATTCCGGCCCCCCGGACCGTGCAATGGAGTAGCACACCCGCTCAGTGGGCCGACGCAGCTAGTCTGACGGGTGGCATGGGCATCTTGCCCGTGCTTCGCGCGCAGCACTGGCGAGACGCCAGTGCCACCCAATGGGTCGATTGAGGTGGGGCGGCCCACGAGCCCCCTCCGCACTGCCGGGGGTCCAGACAGCCCGTTGAGATGCGGCTCAAGTACGAGGCGGGATCCCTCCGAAACGGGAAGAGGGGGCGTCTGGGTTGACGCTCTTGGGGGGTGCGGCTGCGGAGTAGGGTCCCATGGGTGGTTCGCGACGTCGCCTCTTACGGCCCAGGCCGCCGGCTGCGTCCCAGCTCGGCCGGGCCTGGCTGGAGAGCTTCCTCCACTACGCCGCCGCCGAATGCCACCTGGCCGAAAACACGGTCGCCGCCTACCATCGGGACCTGAGGCACTTCTTCCAGTGGCTGGAAGGCCGGGCCGTTGTGGGCCTGTCGATCCGCGATCTGGCCGACTACGCCGGCTGGCTGCACGGCCGCAAACTCGCCCCCGCTTCCCTGGCCCGGCACCTCGTCTCGCTGAAGGTCTTCTTTCGCTACCTCCAACTGGAAGGGGCCCTTCAGGAGAACCTCGCCGAGCTGTTGGGCAGCCAGAAACTGTGGCAGCGGGTGCCGAAGATCCTGAGTCCGGAGCAGATCGACCGGCTCCTGGAGGGCCCGAGAGGGGGCGACCCCTTCTGGCGCCGCGACCGGGCGATGCTGGAGCTCCTCTACGCCACCGGATGCCGGGCCTCGGAGCTGTCGCACCTGAGGCTCTGCGACGTGCACCTGGAGGAAACGTACTGTGTCTGCCGCGGGAAGGGGAACAAGGAGCGGGTGGTTCCCCTGGGGCGCCGTGCGGTGGAGGCGGTGGTGGCTTACCGGGAGCACGAGCGCCCGGTGCTGGCCGCCCGGGCGCCGGAAGAGCCGCCCTGGGTGCTGCTCTCCTGCCGGGGGCGGAGGCTGCGGCGCGAGCGGATTTGGGAGCAACTGAAGTTCTATGCGTCGCGGATTGGTGCCCCGCCGGAGGCCAGTCCGCACACGCTGCGCCACAGCTTCGCCACCCATCTCTTGGCCGGCGGCGCCGACCTGCGCCAGGTGCAGGCGATGCTGGGTCACGCCAGCATCGCCACGACGCAGGTGTACACCCACGTCGACACCTCACGGCTGAAGGCGGTGCACCACAAGTTCCACCCCCGTGCCTGACGCCCCGGCCCGGCTCAGCCGCCCGCTTTGCCTACTGCCGTAGGACGGATTGTCAATCCGTCCTTGCTCCGGACGGGTCAGGGCCCGCAGAGAGCCGCTATCGCTTCGCGGCTTTGAGCTCCCGGGTGAAGCGGCTTTCGGGATAGGACTCTTCCAGGGCACGCTGGGTTTCCAGGGCCCGCTGGGCGTTCTTCAGATCGCGCCAGACCAGGACGAGCCAATAGAGCGCCTCGCCGTGCGCCGCACTGTCGGCCGCGTAGAGGGTCTCGACGTGAAGAAAGGCGTACAGCGCGTCCTTCGTCTTTGAGGCCTTGTACAGGGCAATCCCCTTGACGTTGTAGGCGGCGGCCAGGAGCGAGACGTCCGCGGGATCGGCCTGGGCGATCATCTCGTCGGCGATCTTCAGCGCCTGCTCGTGCTGCTTGGCTTCGGCCAGGCATCGGGCCTTGCCCAGCGTGGCCAGGCGGCGATAGGGCTCGCTCATCGCGGCGTCGCCTTTCATCGTCAGGGCGGCCTCGAAGAACTTCCTCGCCTCGTCGACCTTCTTCTCGCCCAGCAAAGCCCCGGCCACGCCGACGGCCGCCCGGATCCGGTACTCCGGCCACGGCGCGGTCCGGCCGAGGGTCTCGAACGACTCGCGGGCCTTGGCGAACTGACCGACGGCCACGGCCAGCTCGCCCGCCAGCTCGCTAATCTCGAGCAGTCGCCAGTTGCTCGGATACGCGGCCTGGAAGGCCGCCAGCAGCTTCAGCGCCTCGGCGACTTCACCGTCGCCGGCCAGCGCAGCGCGGGCGGTGCTGACGGCCTTGTAATACTCGATCTCCTGCCTGATCTCGGCCCGGGCCACCTGGGAAACGTCGATCTTCTCCAGCGTCGCCAAGGCCGGCTCGTACCGGGCTGCGGCCACGTCGCTGCGGACCGACCTGAGCGCCGGCGGCTCGTCGCCGAACGTGATGCCCTCGATCAGGTTGACGGGGATCACCTCGTTGGCCCCACCCGACGAGACCGTTACCTCCGTGGGTGTCATGCGGGCGACGGTGCCCTCGTACTTCCTTGGTCCGGCCCGGACGACGTCCTGCGCTTGCCCAACCGCACCTGCGGCGAGCCACAACAGCCCGAGCCCCGCCGCCGACCAGACCCATCGCCTTTCCACCGCATTCTCCTTTGCCCGGAGGTGCCCGCGCCGCAGCCCCGCTGAATGCCGCCATGCTACCATCTTTCCCCGAGAGGGAAAAGGGCACCGGGGCACTGCCGGGTGCCTGGCGGCTGAGCAAAGCGAAGCCCCAGGTGGCAGATTCCTGGGGCACCGCTGCGCTATACCCCAGCCACGCATCCCGGGGCTGGGCAAGGGCGGGCCGCCCACCGGGCAACCGTCGCCAGAAGCTGCCGGCGGTCGATCGGCTTGGCCGCGTAGTCGTCGCAGCCCGCGTCGAGGCATCGCTGGCGATCGCCGGTCATGGCGTGCGCGGTCAGGGCGATGATCGGACCGGTGTACCCGCGGTCGCGAAGTGCCCGGGTGGCTTCGTAACCGTCCATCACCGGCATCTGGATGTCCATCAGGATCACGTCGAACAGGTTGCCCGCGTCGCGTGCGGCCAGGGCGGCCTCGAGGGCAAGCTGCCCGTTCTCCACGGACGTTACGTCGGCCCCGGCCTTCTTCAAGACGAGGCTGATGAGCCGTTGGCTGTCCGGGCCGTCCTCGGCCAGGAGGACCCGGGCGCAAAGGGCGATCTTGCCCTCGCCGGCCGGCGCCGCGCCGGGCGCGGCCGGGCTCGCGACGGCCTCCGTCGGGTGGAGCACGCCGATGCCTTCCAGCGGGCCGGGGTCGATCGTCACGCTAAACGTGCTCCCCTTGCCGGGAGCGGAATGTACTTCGATCGTGCCGCCCAGGGCCTCCGCAAGACGCTTGCTGATGGCCAGCCCCAGCCCGGTGCCGCCAAACCTGCGCGAGGTCGATCCGTCCACCTGGCTGAAGGGCTGGAAGAGATTCGCCACCTGTTCCTCGCTCATGCCGATGCCGGTGTCGGTCACCTCGAACTGCAGGCGTGCCGGACCGGCCTTGGGGGGACTGTCCCGATTTTCGTCCGACGAAAATGGGACTGTCCCCCTGCCAAGTCCGGAGATGAGCCGGGCGCCGACCCGCACTTCCCCCCGCTCCGTGAACTTGATGGCGTTGCCCACCAGGTTCACCAGGATCTGGCGCAGGCGCAAGGGGTCGGTGAGGATGGTTTCGGGCAGGGGGCCGGCCAGCTCCGCGCTGAGCGTCAAGTGCTTCTCCCGGGCCTGGGGCTGCATCAGCGCGACCACGTTCTCCACCAGCTCGCGCGGCGACCAGCGGGTCCGCTCGATCTCCATCTTTCCGGACTCGATCTTCGACAGATCGAGGATGCCGTTGATCAGGTCCAGGAGATGCTCGCCGTTGCGCCGGATGACGCTGGTCGCCTCGCAACCGAGCACTCGCTTTTGGCAACGCGCATTGTCCGGACACACGGGACAACACATGACTTCTTCACCGATCACGTCCGCATAGCCCAGGATGGCCGTCATGGGCGTGCGGATCTCGTGGCTCATGTTGGCCAGGAACTCGCTCTTGGCTGCGTTGGCGGCCAGCGCCCTGCCGGATGCGTCGGCGACCTCTGCCAGGGCCGCTTTGAGCCGGTTGGCGACCTCGGCTTCGCGGGCGAGCGATTCGCGGTCCCGCCGCCGTGCCAGGAAGAACGTCAACTGCAGCAGAACCACCAGCAGCGTGATCGAGATCGGCGCCAGGCGATGGAAAGTGACGTGGCGCGCTGCAAGGGTCGCGTCCTGGTCGATTCCCATCACCCCAAGGACCTCGCCGGAGTTGTCGTCGAGAATGGCGGCAAAAGCGGAACAGTGATAACCGCGACTGTTCTCTTGGAAGCCGGCCACGCGGGGCGAGCCGTCCCGGAAGACGTCCAAGACGCACTCGGGCGCATCGGCGTACACGGCCCCGGGCTGGGCGGCTCCCGTTGGCCCGGCTTCCGCCCTCTTGGAAGCCTCCAGGTAGAAGAACGTGCGCCCGTCGCGGTTTCCCAACAGGTACACGTTGGTTGCCCGCTCGAACGAGCTGAGGATATGGGAGCATTCCTGGTGGAGGCGTTGGTAGTCGGGGCCGCTCACGTCGGCGGCCGTGACGGTCAATGCCCTGATGCGCTTGGGGTTTACCGTGGTGACGGCCGTGTCGGTCAGTTGGCGCAGCTCCGTGAGCCATTCAGTCCGGGCAGACTCGCCGACCAGGCTTGTCGCGATCCATCCGGCAACCAGGGTCACGGCGAAGGCGGCGGGCAGCCGCCACGGAATCGTCCGGAGCCGGCGGCTTGCCGAGAGCGGCTGGGCGTGGCGATCCACGCGCATGCGGTAGATCCACAGCGATGCCGCCAAGACGATAACGAGCGAGCCGCGGAGTGCCTGGAAAGGAACACCGAGCGCTGCCAAGAGCCAATCTCGGTCTGCCGCAACGCCCGCTCGCGCCACGCCCAGCGACGTGGTGACCGCGTACAGGAGCATGGCTACCGCAGCCACCGCCAACGTCGGGAAGCGTCCGTCCTTGCGGCGATTGGCCTGCCAGAGGGCGATGGCGCTGAGCAGCCCGCCGGGGATGCCGATGAGCCAGCGGGCCAGTGCATTCGCGGCGTGCACGCCCAGAAGGCCGCCCAAGAGCGTGACACCGACGAGAGTCGGATACAGCCATGCAGCGGTCCCCTGTTTTCGCAGGAACCGCACCTGCGTGCGTCCGAACTCCAAGAGGAAGACCGAGGACACCAGCAGGAGTGCGACTGCAAGATAGTCCAGAAGCGGAGCGTCGTCAAAGAAAAGGCCGATACACTGCACCCATTCGCGGAGCGCCCGGGCTGCCGCATACAGGGCGAGCCATCCCCAGCCCAAGGTGTTGCCGTCGACGCGCCGCAGCCCCGCGCACGTTACGCCCAGTCCGGCCAGGGCCAGCCCGTACAGAACCAAGATGTAATCGCCGTTGGCTTGCACGAAGTCGGTCATTGTCTACCCCTTTGCTGTGGCCGGAGAGGAAGTATTCCCCGCCGGAGGAGTACCCTTTTCCTGGCACGTGCGGGTGCCGGCAAACGTCCGCGCCGTCCATTCGGCGACCGTCTCCAAGAGCTGCCGGCGCTCGATCGGCTTCGCCGCGTAGTCGTCGCAGCCCACGTCGAGGCATCGCTGGCGATCGCCGGCCATGGCGTGCGCGGTCAGGGCGACGATCGGGCCGGTGTACCCGCGGTCGCGGAGTGCCCGGGTGGCTTCGTAACCATCCATCACCGGCATCTGCATGTCCATCAGGATCAGGTCGAACGGGTTGCCGGCGTGGAGTGTGGCCAGGGCGGCCTCCAGCGCAAGCTGCCCGTTCTCGACGGACGTTACGTCGGCCCCGGCCTTGGTCAAAAGGAGGCTGATGAGCCGCCGGTTGTCCGGGCCGTCCTCGGCCAGCAAGATGCGGCAATCGAGCCGAATGGCCGCGGCGGCGGTCGCGGAGGATGCCGGCGTGGTTGGCAAGGCCGCTTCGACAGGCGCCTCCAGGAGTTTGACTCCCTCCAAGTTGCCCGTCTCGACAGTCACGCTGAACGTGCTCCCCTTGCCAGGCGCGCTGCTGATCGTGACGTCGCCGCCGAGCGTTTCCGCCAACCGCTTGCTGATGGTCAGACCCAGTCCGGTTCCACCAAACTTCCGCGTCGTGGAGGAGTCCGCTTGGCTGAACGGCCTGAACAAGTTGGAGATCTGCTGTTGAGTCAACCCGATGCCCGTGTCGATCACGTCGACTTGGAGCAGTGCGGGCTTGCCGAGCCTTTGCATCAGGCGTGCGACTACCCGCACGCTACCTGTCTCGGTGAACTTGATGGCGTTGCCCACCAGGTTGATCAGGACTTGTCGCAGCCTGAGCGGGTCGCTTTGGATCGACTCGGGAATGCCACCGACGTATTCGAGCTTCAGCGGGAGATTCTTCGCGTCGGCTCGAATCCGCATCAGCGAGATCACCTCGGCCAGCACTTGCACCGGCGAGCAGGTGAGGCGCTCGATATCCACCTTTCCGGCCTCGATCTTGGAAAGGTCAAGGATGTCGTTGATCAACTCAAGCAGGTACTTGCCATTGCGCTCGATCGTCCGAATCGCCTCGATGCGCTCCGGCGGTGCACGGTCGATGCCTGGCTCCCCGAGGAGCATGTTGGCAAACCCCAGAATGGCCGTCATCGGCGTGCGGATCTCGTGGCTCATGTTGGCCAGGAACTCGCTCTTCGCGCGGGTGGCGCACTGGGCCACCTGGTAGAAGTCCTCGAGCGACTTGTTCGCCGACTGGAGGGCGGTGACGTGCAGCTCCAGCTCCTCCTTTGCCAGCCGCAGGTCCTGCTCCGCCCGCTTCTGCGCGGTGATGTCCCGCACCGTGGCCTGGAGGAACGTTCTTCCGCTGAGGTCCATCCTGGTCAACAGCACCGTGGCGGGGAAGTCCTCGCCGCCGAGGCGCTTGTGCGTCCACGCGAAGAAGTGGGAGCCCTCGCGCATGGCCGTCCCGATCATCTCCTTGGCCTTGTCGGCCGAGGGCCGGCCATCTGGCTGCACTTCGGGGGACAGGTTCCACGGGCCGAGCGAGGTGAACTCGGCCTCGTCCTTCGTGGCGAACATCTCCACCGTCGCCGGATTGCCCGAGGTGAATCTCCACGAGGGAGGCTCGAGCGTCATGATGGCGTCCCGGGAGCTCTCGAAGAGGATGCGGTGCCGCTGCTCACTTTCCCGCAGCGCCTTCTCCGCCTGCTTGGGCTCGGTGATGTCGCGGAAAACTACGACTGTGGCGACAGATCGATCCTTCGCCACACTCCGCGTGGTGGCGTATTCCACCGGGAAACTCGTGCCGTCCTTTCTCCAAAACACCTCTTGGTCGCAGCGGCATGATTCCCCGATATCCAGCACGGCGCAAGTCGGGCACTCCTGGGGCGGGTAGGGCGTTCCGTCGGCCTTGTGGTGGTGCCACGTGGCGTGGCCCGGCTTGCCGATCAGCTCCTCGGGCTCGTAACCGAGCATGCGGCACGCCGCCGGGTTGATGAACCCGCACCTTCCCTGCGCATCCTGGCCGATGATTCCTTCGTCGGTGGAGTCGAGGATGAGCCGATGCTCCCGCTCGACGGCCAGTTGACGGCGCAGCCATTGGGCGTCGCGCCGGCGCCCGACGAAGCCCACGCCCAAAGCAGCCAGGAAAACGAAGGTCAGCGCCAAGGCCCCGGTTGTCAACGCTCGCGCGTGCAAGGGGGCATCGATTTCTTCCTGGTCCACCTTGGCCACCAGGGACCAGGGCGTGCCCGGAATGCTGCGCATGGCGGCTAGGACGGGCACGCCGCGGTAGTCGACGCCCTCCATGACCCCTTCGCGCCCGAGCACGGCCTGGGCGGCACAGAGCATCTCGTCGTCGATCGGCATCCGCAGGGACAGGGCCGTCCCCTTCCGGTGGCGCAGGTCGTTCAAGAAGACGGCCTCGTCTCCTTCGCGCCGGACCAGCAAGGTTTCGCCCGTGGGACTCGGCGTTGGCCAGTCCTGGATCTGGGGATAGAGAAAGCTCTCCGGAGTAACCTCGACGACCATCACGCCGAGCGGCGGGGCGCCGGCTCCCGGCGAAAGGAGGCAGTCGCGAAGAGGGATTGCCAGGTCGAGATGGATCTCGCCCGTGAACCGGCTGAGGTGCAGGTCGGACATCACCACGTGATTGGAGCGCAGGGCTTCCACAGCGAAGGCTTGCGCAATGGGACCGAAGTAGACCTTGTCCTCGGGAGAGGCCAGCCGCACGTTCATTTGCGGGTCCAACAGCACGGCGCGCACGCCCTGGTGCTGCTCTCGTATGGCCTGAAGCCGGGCCAGCAGCCGGGGTCGCACGTCGGCGTGTGCCGCGGGGTTGGGAGCGGGGTCCAGGAACTCCCGCACGTGCTGGCCCAGGAACTCGTCGAGCATGACCGTGCGCGCGTCGCTGAGCCGTTCTTCGCGCCAATCGACAAGGTTCCGCACCTTCAGATCGGCGATGGCCGACAGCTCGTCTTCCGCAGCCCCGCGGGACGCCGCGACCTGGTGCCTGAAATAGGCGTATCCAATGGTCCCGATGCCGGCCGATAAGAACAAGAAGGCCAGCAGCGGGCCGCCGACAGCCCAGCCCCGCGACGGCCCGGAGCCGACTTCCCGTCCGGTCTGGAACAGGGAGAGCGGAAAGGTGTCGGCACCGGCGGCGGCCAACAGCCCTACGGCAAGCGGCAAGAACGCGATGGCCGTCCAGAGGGCCATGGGAATCGTGTGCGTGCCGTAAAGCAGCGGCAGGCCGACCGCGTAGCTCAGAAACACGACGAAGCTGATCGACAGCACGGCCAGCGCCAGCGCCGAGGCGGTCTGGCGACACGGCCGGCGGCGGCCCAAGGGGGGCAACTGGAGCCACAACGCCAGGACGGCCAGCCCCAGGGCCGGGGCCGTCAGCGGAGACATGCGGCCGACGGGAACCTCCCCCACCCGATCCGTGGTGCTCGTCAGCCACCTCTCGACCGGCAGCTCGATGCGGAAAAGCCGCTGCACCCCCACGGCCAGGACGATGAGCGCCACGGCCAACACGGCAAGCTGAGCCAACCGGCAGGCGAGCGAGGCGGAGGACCATCGGTGGTGCAAGAACAGCGCGCCGCTCAGCAGGAGCATGGACCACGCGGTGCTCGGGGCCATGGGAACATAACCGGAGCCCAGCGCGAGAAGCGGCGGCACGGCCGCGGCCACGGCGCACGCCTGCACCGGCCGGCGGAGCGCCTTCGCGAGAAGGAGAATGACTCGTCTCATTTCACCACAGCCTCCCATGCTCGGCCGGCGGCGTGCGGCGTTCTTGACACCCGTGTGCCTTCGCCGGGCCACGAACTCATGACAACAGCCCGAGCCCGAGCCCTTGGTGCCACACAAGCATAGGATGAGAATCGACACGAGGTACCTGCCGATGTCACCAGAATGGGGGTGGGACCAGGCGGCGGGAAGCGGCCCTCGGGCTGTGCGCCGGGTCGGGGGGGGGACTTGGCCCCCGACTTTCCGCTACAATCGGCAGCTTCGACGGGACTTGTTCCGCCGGGGGTGCTGAGCCGTGAAACGGAATGCCCAACCTTGATCCTCAGAAGATAAGGAGGTCCGTGGCGGAGGCTGTTGAGCCTCATCGGGAAGGAAAATGGGGGACATGGGAAGGACAGGAAGGTCTTTCAAGGGTGGTCCTTGCCCGAGCCGGGGCTAGAGCTTCGGTTTCCGGGCAGAGAACACAAAAAAAATGCCGGCCGACGCCCTTGAGTGCCTTGGCCGGCATGGTCTATACTAAGATTCTTTGTTCAGTTGCCTGGGCAAGCGGGGGTACTATGTGATGAAAGTCCGCGCGAGCGTGAAGCGGGTGTGTGAGAACTGCAAGATCGTCCGCCGTCGCGGGACCGTGTACGTGGTCTGCACGAACCCACGCCACAAGCAACGGCAAGGCTAGAGGGAGTCGAAGTATGCCACGTCTGCTGGGAGTGGACATTCCGAGCAACAAGCCAACCTGGATCTCGCTGACGTATCTGTACGGCGTGGGGGAGAAGATTTCGCGGGAGCTGTGCCGCAAGGCCGGCGTCGATCCGCAGGCGCGGGCCAAGGAGTTGCGTGAAGACGAGCTGGCGCGGCTGGCGGCGCTGTTGGACAAGGATTACACGGTCGAGGGGCAGTTGCGGCGTCAGGTGAGTCAGAACATTGCGCGGCTGCGCGACATCGGGTGTTATCGGGGGATTCGCCACCGTCGCGGCCTGCCCGTCCGGGGGCAGCGCACCCGTACCAACGCCCGGACCCGCAAGGGCCCGAAGAAGACGGTGGCGGGCAAGAAGGGGGTCAAGGACCTGCGGTAGCCGTACTTTCCGCAGGGGCAATCTTTTTTCGCGCCCGCGGCGCGCCGGTGAGGTTTGCGGGCAGCGACAACGCACGTAGGGACGAAACACACAGTCACGATGGGGAGTGGGACAAGCGGTGGCCAAGACAACTCGACGCAAGACCCGTCGCAACGTGACGGTGGGCGTGGCCCACGTCAAGGCGACGTTCAACAACACCACGGTCACGATTACGGACACCAAGGGGGACACGCTCTGTTGGGCCAGCTCCGGCACGAGCAGTTTCAAGGGGAGCCGCAAGAGCACGCCTTTTGCGGGGCAGATGGCGGCGCAGCAGGCCGCCGAGAAGGCGTTGAAGTTCGGCGTCAAGGAAGTGGACGTGAGAGTCAAGGGGCCGGGGAGCGGCCGGGAGAGCGCCATCACCGCGCTTCAGGCGGCCGGCCTGATCATCAAGTCGATCGAGGACGTCACGCCGCTGCCCCATAACGGCTGCCGCCCCAAGAAGCGGCGCCGCGTGTAGGGAGCGAGCGGTTGTGGGGGCCGTCGAGCATTCGATCATCACCTGAGACTTGGAGTACAACCAGGCAATGGCTCGCAATACTGGACCTGCCTGCCGGAGGTGCCGCCGGGAGGGGATGAAGTTGTTCCTCAAGGGGGCGCGGTGCGAGACGGACAAGTGCGCCGTCAGCCGCCGGCAGAATCCGCCGGGAATGCACACCTTCCGCCGCGGCAAGTCGACCGATTACGGCCTGCACCTGCGGGAGAAGCAGAAAGTCAGGCACTACTACGGCGTGCTCGAGAAGCAGTTCCGCCGGTACTTCAGGGAGGCGGAGCGGGCCAAGAATACGGGCGAGGCGCTGTTGGTGCTCCTGGAATCGCGCCTGGACAACCTGATCCATCGTCTCGGGTTTGCCAACTCGCGGTCGCAGGCCCGGCAGTTGGTGTGCCACGGCCACATCACGGTCAACGGGCGGAAGCTGGACGTTCCCAGCTATCGCGTTCGCCCCGGCGACGTGCTCTCCGTGAAGCCCCGGGGAAAGGTCCTGGATCTGGTCCAGGCCAACCTGGCGGAGAACGCGCGCGGAGTTCCCGACTTCCTCACGCTCGTACCCGGCCCCCAGCCCGAGGGGCACGTGGTGCGCCTGCCCGCGGTGGAAGACGTCTCGATTCCGGTTCAGGTGCAGTTGATCCTGGAGCTGGTCTCCAAGTAAGGCCTTTTTTGCGGAGGCTTCCCATGCGAATTCGATGGCGCGGACTTGAGCTTCCCAGCCAGGTTGCCTGCGACCAGTCTACCCTCACCGGGACGTACGGCAAGTTCGTTGCCGAGCCCTTCGAGCGGGGCTTTGGCATGACCATCGGCAACAGTCTCCGCCGCATCATGCTTTCCAGCCTCGAGGGGAGCGCCGTCACGCGGCTGAAGCTCCATAGCGCCCAGCACGAGTTTACGACGTTGCCGGGCGTCGTCGAAGACGTGACCGACATCGTGCTGAACGTCAAGTCGCTGGTGGTCAAGAGCCACAGCCTCCAGACCCGCGTGATTCGCGTCGAGAAAAGCGTGCGCGGCCTGGTCAGCGGGGCGGACGTCCTGACCGACGACCAGGTCGACGTCATCAACAAGGACCACCTCATTGCCACGCTCACCGACGACGTGCCGTTCGTGATGGAGATGGTGGTGGAGACGGGCCGGGGCTACGTGCCGGCGGCGGACCACAGCCCGCAGGTCCAGGAGATCGGGGTAATTCCTCTCGACGCAGCCTACAGCCCGGTCGTTCGCGTCCGCTACGACGTCGAGGAGACCCGCGTCGGCCAGAAGACCAACTACGACAAGCTCACCCTGGAGATCTGGACCAACGGGTCGATCACGCCGGAGATGGCCCTGGTCGAGGCGGCGAAGATCCTGCGCAAGCACCTCAACCCCTTCGTGCAGTACAGCGAGCTGGGCGGCCGCGTGCACGCCGAGCCCCGCGCCGTGGGCACCAGCGGCCTGGACCCCGCCACCGAAGCCAAGTTGTCCATGCCCCTGGCCGAGCTGAATCTCTCCGTCCGGGCCATGAATTGCCTGGAATCGGAGAACGTCCACGTGGTGCGCGACCTGGTCGTGCGCACCGAGGACCAACTGCTCGAAGTGCGCAACTTCGGCGAGACGACGCTGAACGAAGTTCGCGAGAAGCTGAGCGATATCGGGCTGCGGTTGGGGCTACGATTGCCCCCCTCGCCGCCGAGCATCTTCTAGATGAACCTTATCCGTTCTCTTACGAAACACGATCGACGACGACCATGCGACACCGAAGACGCGGCCGCAAGCTGGGGCGCAATCCCAGCCACCAGCGGGCCCTGCTGAGGAGCCTCGCCAGCGCCCTGATCCTCACCGAGCGCGACGCCTCGGACGAAGACAACAAGCCCAAGGTCAAAGGGCGAATCATCACCACGCTGCAGAAGGCGAAGGAAGCTCGGCCTCTGGTCGAGCGGTGCGTGACCATTGCCCGCCGTGCGCGGGTCCACCAGCACGCCGCC
>Ga0315290_10001047_pt1 | contig 18903 bp, 8 predicted proteins | sample YL17G12_0_MG_FD_203627 | JGI IMG/M metagenome (GOLD analysis project Ga0315290, IMG submission 203627) | Sediment microbial communities from Yellowstone Lake, YNP, Wyoming, USA - YL17G12_0 | ecosystem: Environmental > Aquatic > Freshwater > Lake > Sediment | place: USA: Wyoming | collected... | reverse complement strand
CCACGGTCCGCTGCAACTCGACCAGGTGCTGGCGGACCTCGGGGTTGTCGGCCGCAAAGCGTGTGACGGCCGTAACTTGCGACGTGCGCACGGCGGCAGTCACGTCCTCACCGTCCAGCAGGAGCCGCGGGCCGGCCACCTCGATCTTCACCTGTTTGGCCAGCTCGGCAAGCTGCTCGGGCCGGCTCCAGTCAACCCCGCGACGCAACCCGGCCAGGGCCACCGCCCGGTACATCGCGCCCGTGTCCAAATAGGCAAAGCCGAGGCGTTGTGCCAAGGCGCGGGCCACCGTGCTCTTGCCGGCCCCGGCCGGCCCGTCGATCGTGACGATCATCGGGCAAACTCCGCTTCCACCTGGAGCCACTCGTGGGGGCTGAGGCTCACCTCGAGCCGGTCGCCCTGGACCGGCAGATCGATCGCGCCTTGGCCGAGGAAATCGACTTTGCGGGCCGTGGCGAGCGGGAGGAACGATCGCAGCCCGAGCCGGGTGTGGCGTCCTTCGGTCTCCAGCAGGCGGACGCGAAACCCGGTGGCCAGCCCCGCGGTCTCCAGCGGCTCCCAGGCCGTGGCCGTCACGTTGCGGGCGTCGAGGTGGAAGAGCCAGGCGAAGGGGGTGGGCGGGCAGCCGGAGTCCTGGACGTGCAAACGGTCGGCGTCGAGGAAGTCGACGGCGGCTCGGGCGCCATAGGTCAGGTCCACCCCGATACCCAGGCGGAATCGCCGGGCCGTCTCCCCCTCGACCACCAGGAGCGTATCGAGCTTTCGCGGTCCGTAGCGGCGATGGTACGGCAGTCCGCCGGTCAGGAGGGTGAATCGCGTCCGGGGCGAGCGGAGGTCCAGGAAATGGGGGGCCTCGAGGAAGTTCTCCTCGCAGCGGCGGCCGGTCAGGCCCACGCCCTGGTACAGCTCGGCCGTCTCATCGCCCCAGGCGAAGCGGGCGGCGTAGTAGGAGTTCCAGGGGTCGGGCTGGGGCTGCCGGTCGACGTCCAGCTCAATCTCGAGATCCAGGATCCGGCTGCCTCGCTGGGCCGTGGTCGACTGGACAAAGCGGGCCAGGGTGTGCCCGTCCCGATCGACCAGCTTGCCCCGGCTCTCGATCCGGCCCACCAGGGGCCCCGACTCGACCACGCGCACCTCGTCGGCGGCCATAATCGAGTATTCCTCCGCCTTGCCCGATTCGGTGCCCGGACGCCGCGCCTGGCCCGGCTCGGTCAGGCGCATGGCAATCTGCTGGCCCAGACGATTGCCCCGGATGGCGAAGTTGTGGATCGACCGGATCGCCCCCGTGTGCGGATCGAATTCGACCTCGAAGTACTCGTTGCGGAGCGTGTCCTTTCGGGCCACCGGCTCGTGGCGCGTGGCGGCTTTCCCATGGTCGGCCGGCGCGCCGGCCGGATAGGGTCCGACCCAGGCGAACCCCATGGGCGGGATTTCCACGACGACCTGCTTGTGCCGGGCCGCCTCGGCGGCCAGGAGGACCGGCCCGGCCACCTCGGGAAGGCTCTCCAGCCGGGAGACGTCCAGGCACACCCGTCGGGGGAAGCTGAGCGGATTGGCCAACAGGAATCCGCCGGGGGAAGGCGGGTTCGGACCCGCCACCAGGCGGCAGAACCAGGCCATCGCCTCGTCAAGGCGCTCCGGGAGGCCCTCGCTGGGCTGAGGAGCCAACAGCGTGCCCAGCAAGCGGAACGCCCGCAGCGCATCGCCCGCCGCCCGATCGCGGTGGCATTGCACCCAGCGGGAGATCGGGTCGGGCCGATGGGCTGCGACGTCCTGCCGCAGGTAGGGGGACCGGTACTTGCCGGCGGCGTAGGCGGTCGTCCGGCCCGAGTGCCGCGTGCTCTCGAAGTACTGGCCCATCGTCCCAAACCGGCCGAGCGCGGAGCCGTAGCGGGCCACGCGCCGGAGGTCTTCGTGCCAAGGGCTGGACTGGCTCGGCCAGTGGGCGAACACCACGGTGGCGGCCTGGTCGACGTCCACGGTGTTGCCGAGGCGCTCGGCCAAGCGCAGATAGGACGTCGCGTTGCGGACGTCGAGCGGGACCCGGCCGAGGCTCTCGATTTCCGTCAGGTCGAATCCCTCCCAGCGGATCTTGCTTTGGTTCCCCGTGGGGAACTGCCCGTCGTCGAGGGTGAAGTGCAGCGCGCCCTGGAAGCCCAGTTTCAGGAGGATCGGGGGCAACAGCGGCGTCAGGCCGAACCGGCGCCGGCCGTAGAGGGTCGGGCGGAGCCCCAGGTGCCGCTGGCACGCGTCCAACCCCTCGACAAGGCCGGTCAGGATCTCTTCGATCGGCAGCAGGGGCAGCTCGCCCTCGGCGTATTCGCCGCCGACCAGGCTCACCTCGCCCTTTTCCAGGCGCTGGCGGAGCTGGGCCAGGGCCTCGGGGTCGTGGCGGGCCATCTCGTCGAGCACCTCGCCCGACACCAGATAGTTCCCCGGCGAGCCCGAGCCCAGCTCCGCGTGCAAGTCCTCGCCGAGCGTGGTCGACGCCACCAGCGTCAGGTCCAACAGGTGGGTTTCCGTCGGATAGAAGTACTCGCGGGCCTCGGTCAGCCGGTCGAACGCCGCCTGGAGGTGTTCCCGCGCGGCGGTCCCGTCGCCGGCGAGCGCGGCCCGGGCCCCCTCCTTGGCGTGCTGACCGAAGCGCGCGTGGTCGAGGTTGCTGGAGTAGCGGAGCTGGCGGGTCAGGAGTTCCACCTGGAGGTGGCAGAACCCCAGGGCCAGGAAGTCGGCGACAAGGTCCGGCTCGACGTCCGGCTCGACGTCCGGCTCGACGTTCGGCTCGACGTCCGGCTCGACGTCCGGCTCGACGTCCGGCTCGACGGCGGCAGCCTCGTCGGACAGGCCCCCCTCCTCGGGCAAGCGCTCGAGGGCCGCGGCAACCAGGGACTCCCGAGTTTTCCAGCCCCTAAGCACCCGAGCCCCGGCCGCGGCGGCCCGGGCAAGCCAGTCGGTCGGAAGGAGCGACTCGCAACACCCGGGCAGGACAATGAGGCTGGCTGCAGGGTCCTCCGGCGGGGTCTCTGCGGCGACCCAGCCGGGCATCCCCTCGGCGTGGGCGAGCAACACCGGGTGGTAAAGCGCCGACCAGCCGGCCAACAGCTCTTCGGCATCGCGGGCATCGCGATCCAACGAGAAGCTCTCCAGGCTCTGGCAAGGCAGCAGGACGACCAATTGGCGGAACGACATGTTGGAGTGGGCCCTCGATGCCGGCGAATGGGTTGACGGCCGGGAGACTACCGGATCATTCACGATAGCCTACCCGGGGTCAGGGGTCGAGTCGCCCTTAACAAAACCCCCCTTAAGATGTAGATTGAGTGCCCCCTAGTAGCCAGCCCCGCCGGATTTTGACCGCCCCGGGGGCCTGCTCACCGCCACCGTGCAGACTGTACAGTTTTCCCATGTTGCGGAGGGTGCGGTCGAGGATAGAATATGTTGAAGCGCTGTAGAAGGGACGGACCGCGCGCGACAGTACATTTCGATTGACACCGCCCGAGGAAGGGCGATACATTGAGTGTAGGAGAGGCTTGTGATCTGTTTGCCGGCTTTTCTGCATCGGCCAGTCTCCGGCCAGGGGTCGTCTTGGGCCGTTGGACGCAAACAACGGCCGGACGGCTGCTTCCGGAATAGAGAGGAGTCGCAAGATGGCTAGATCTGACGCCGTCTGGGGCATCGATATCGGCAATTGCTCGCTGAAGGCGCTGCGTTGCCGGCCGGGCGAGTCGAATCGCGTGATTGCCGACGCCTTCGACTACATCGAGTATCCCAAGATCCTCACGCAGCCGGGCGCGGACCCGGGGGAGCTCGTGGCCGACGCACTCAGGCAGTTCCTCTCCCGCAACAGCGTGTTGGGCGACCGGGTGGCGATCTCGGTTTCCGGGCAGAACGGCCTGGCACGGTTCATCAAGCTGCCGCCGGTGGAGGCGAAGAAGATCCCCGACATCGTGCGCTACGAAGCCCGGCAGCAAATCCCCTTCGACTTGGACGACGTGATCTGGGACTACCAGCGGATGGGCGGGGGGAGCACGGAGGAGGGCTTCCTGCTGGAGACGGAGATCGGCCTGTTCGCGATGAAGCGCGACCAGGTGTACCGGGCCCTGGAGCCGTTCGAGGCGGCCGGGATCGGCGTCGATTTCATCCAGTTGACCCCGCTGGCGCTGTTCAACTTCGTCGTCTACGATCAGCTCGTGGACCTGCCCGCGGCCGACGAGTACGATCCCGACAATCCTCCCCCCTCGGTGGTGGTCCTGTCGATGGGGACGGACGCCAGCGACCTGGTCGTCACCAACGGGTTCCGCGTCTGGCAGCGGAACATCCCCATCGGGGGAAACCACTTCACCAAGGTGCTGACCAAGGAGTTGAAGCTCACCTTTGTCAAGGCGGAGCACTTGAAGCGCAACGCCGCGACCGCGGAAGACCCCAAAGCCGTCTTCCAGGCCATGCGCCCGGTGTTCAGCGATCTGCTGACCGAGGTGCAGCGGTCCATCGGGTACTTCAACAGCATCGACCGGTCGGCGAAGATCGAGCGGGTGCTGGCCTTTGGCAGCCCGATGAAGCTGCCCGGCCTGAGACGTTACCTTGCCCAGGGCCTGGGGCTCGAGGTCGCGCGCCTGGAGGGGTTCCAGAACCTTTCCGGCCCGGAGGTTTTCGGGGCCCCTGCGTTCCAGGAAAACCAGACCTGTTTCCCCGTGTGCTACGGTTTGGCCGTTCAGGGGCTGGAGCGGAGCTCCCTGAGAACGAACCTGCTGCCCAGGGAGATCGTCAAGGACCGCGTGCTGCGCGCGAAGAAGCCGTGGGCCGTTGCGGCCGCGGCGATCCTGCTGTTGGGGTGCACGGTGGGCCTGGCCAGTCTCTCCCGCGCCCTGGCCACCGTCGATCCGGCACGCTTCAAGCAGCCCGAGTCGGACGCCAAACAAGTGACGGAGCAGGCCCAGGGATTCAAGACCAAGGCGGACCGGCTCACCACCGACTTCGGCAAGGTGGACACGGTTGGCCAGCACGTGGTGGAAAACGTCGAGGGACGGCTGCGATGGCTGGAGTTGTGGAAGGCCGTTGGCGACAGCCTGCCGAGCGATCCGCCCGATTCGCCCGATCGGCCCCAGCAGGACATCGCGCTTCGCAACCACCTCTTCATCGACAGCCTCCGGTGCCAGTTCGTGCCGAACATCGGGGCCTGGGAGAGCATGGTCGCAGCGGCAACGGCGCCCAGGTCCAGCACAACACCGGGGGGCGGGGGCCCGGATGCCGCTCCGACCACGACTCCTCCCGCCGCGCCGGTTCCGGTCGCGCCCGCCGCCACGGCCGCGCCCGTCACCCTCGGTGCTGCCACGACCGCTGGGACGGAAGGGCCGCAGGACCCCGGATGGCTGGTCACGATCCGGGGACACCATTTCCACAATCCTGAATTGCGCGCCGGCCGTGAGCTCCGCGGCGAGTTGTACGTGCGCGAGAAGTTCCTCGACAAGCTCCGAGACGGCGCGGTCGACCTGCCGACGAACGACCCGACGGGCGAGGCCTTCGAAAGAGTCACGATGAAAGAACTGGGGATCAGCTCTCCTTTCCTCGTCAACTCGCCGCTTCCCTATGAGGTCTTTCTTGAGAAGCCATACTCGGCGGCGGATGCCGCGGGGGCTGGCGCGATGATGACGGGTCGACCCGCCGCCACGCCGGGAATGCCCATGTCCGGGCCCATGGGGCGGAGCGGCGTGTCTCCCGGCTATCCGCCGACGGGAATGTCGGGGGGCCCGGGCGGTCGAACGCCCACGGGTTACCCCGCGTCGGGACCCACTTTGTCCGGTTCCATGTTGCCCGGCAGTGCGGCGATGGCCCCGGGCACGCCGGGGGCGGCCGCAGCCGACGCGGCAGACAGAATGGTCAAGGCTATGCGCATGGATTTTGTCGTGCAGTTTGCCTGGAAGCCGGTCCCGCGCAGCGAGCGGATCAAGAAGCGACCGGCGGGCGCGGCAGCAGAGGCCCCTGCGGCTGGCCGTGCAACGACCCAGGGCGCAAGCCGAGCGATACCGGGCGCAACCCCAGCGACCCCGGGCGCAAGTCCAGCGCCCGGCCCGAATACGCCAACCACTTCACCGGCCCAGCCCGTCAAGACCCCGTCCTAAACACAATCCGGAAGTTCTTGCGGTCCGGAGGAACAGATTATGGATCAACTCAAGGGCGTTTCAGTAGCCGTCACGAAGTACCTCTTCTGGGTACTTTGCGTCATCGTGGTCCTCGGCGCAGTCGTCGTGTGGCAGGTCTCCGCTACCAGCGGGGATAGCACCTTCGCGAAGGGGAAGAAGGATCTCAATGAGCGACTCGACGCAGTCAAGACGCTAGCCGACGCGAAAGAGCCCCATAACGACCAGACGCTGGAAGAGATCCGCCAACGTCAAGTGAATCTCTCCGAAGAGGTCTGGAACGCCTGGAACAACCTCTACATCGATCAGAAGACGGCGAACCAGTGGCCATCGGAGCTGGGCGAGGCATTTCGGGTCGTCATCGATCAGCTCAAGTGGGGGGACGAGATCCCGCTTACGCAACGGTACGAGTACGGCATGTTCATCAAGAAGTGCCTCCCCAGGCTGGCTCACGACCTCAAGATGCGTATGACCCAGTTTGAATGGGATGAACTGGAGGCGATCATCAAGGGCGAGGGGGCCGAACCGTCCGTCTTCAAGAAACCCACGGCCAAGAAATCGACTGCGGACGCCCAAGCCGAGGCCGCCAAGAAGGCCCTCGATCCCAGCCATCGCGAAACGACCGGGCTGGTGGTCTGGGACGACTACGCGAAATTCCAGGATCACTTTACCTGGCAGGCCGCGCCCAGCCCCCTGGAGGTATGGCTGGCACAGGAGGACCTTTGGGTCTACCAAGCCCTGTTGCAGATCATTGTGGAGACCAATCAAGGGGCCGGTAGTCACAGCAGTGCCCCGGTCAAGCGCATCATCTCGATGGATATCGCCCAGAATGCCGCCGTCGCGCTGGCCGGTGCGCAGTCAGGCTATGGCACGGGTATGGGCATGGGTATGCCCTCGGGCTATTCCGGCGCGAGTGGCGCCTCGGGCATGCCAGGCGGCTACTCCGGCTCGGGCGGTCCTTCGGGCGGGCCAGGCGGCTACTCCGGCTCGAGCGGTCCTTCGGGCGGGCCAGGCGGCTACTCCGGCTCGAGCGGTCCTTCGGGCGGGCCAGGCGGCTACGCCGGCAGCGGTCCCTCGGGCGGGCCAGGCGGCTACTCCGGCAGCGGTCCCTCGGGCGGGCCAGGCGCCGCTGGTTCCAGTGGCCCCTCGGGCATGCCCGGCTATCCTGCCTCCAGTGGCCGTATGGGCATGTCCGGTTATTCTAGCCCCAGCGGCATGGGAACGGGAGGACCGCCGCTTGGCTACTCGCCCAGTGGAGGGGGTACTGGGATCGCAACTCCCGGCTCGGCAGATTCGAGCGATGGCGGGGCTGGGGCCATGGGGATGTCCCCTTACGGCGGGCAAGCCACGATGGCACAGATGACCGCCGAGCAACGGATGCACGACCGCTACGTGGATGCCAAAGCGCAGCCTCTGCCGGGCAACTCGCCGCAGTTGTCGGGCGAATTCAAGATGATGCCGGTCCGCATGTACTTGGTCATGGATCACCGTCGGCTTCCCAATCTGTTGGCCAACTGCGCCAATTCCAGCATGCCCGTCGAGGTCCTCAGCGTGAACGTCTCCACCCCCGGCGGCGGGGGCCAGGGAGTGGAGTCGCAGGGACCGGGCAGGGCATACGGCCCGGGCGGATCGTCCGATGACGTGCCACGAGGCGGTTCGCCCTACCCGACGGGCCCTGGTGGCATGCCTGGGTCGGGGCCGAGCTCCGGACTTCCCGGGCCCACGGGCGGGGCTGGCTACTCCGGGCGAACGGGCGTTAGTCCCTATCCCAGCTCGGGGGGCGCGACCGGCTATCCGGGGGCCATGTCCAGCTCGTACAGTGGCAGCCCCACGGGAGCAAGCGGCACCAGCACGGGGAACGCCCAGCCCGTGGCAACGGGCCCCTACGACGTGATCGCCGAGATCCAGGGGATCATCTTCATCTTCAATCCCCCGCCGTTGGATAAGACGAAGCTGCTGCCAGGCTCGGCCACGGAGGGATCGCCCGTGCCACCCGTGAGCGTGCCCTCCCAGCCCACGCCGGCTCCGAGCCCAGCACCGCCTGCGGCCGGGACGCCGCCTGCGGCTGCCGAGCCCGCACCGGCTTCGACGCCGCCTGCGGCCGGGACGCCGCCTGCGGCTGCCGAGCCCGCACCGGCTTCGACGCCGGCTGCGGCCGGGACGCCGCCTGCGGCTGCCGAGCCCGCACCGGCTTCGACGCCGGCTGCCGGTCCGTCGGGTGGACCGGCAGCGAAGTCTTCCGCAGAGCCGCCACCCCCGGTGGCCGCACCGACCGGGGGTTCCCCCCCGGCCGCCAAAACTCCATGACCGCGTAGCAGGAGCGAAGACCATGAAGAACAAAGGGAGCTTCAGCCCGAGGTCAATTCGACAGGCCGTTGTGGACCATTTTGAGAAGGTGGTGCTTGGCGCGGTCGTGCTGGTGTTCCTCTGGATCCTTTACGGTGCCTGGGGCCGCGAGCAGCTTACCTGGGGTCCCAGCGACTTGTCGGCGGCGGTCTCTCAGGCCCAGGACAAGGTCAAGCGCGCCCAGGATATCTTCCCGAAGGAGAAGATGCCGCAGGTCAAGCCCTACGGGCGCATCGCCCAAGGCATCCGCACGCCCATCGACGGGGGAAAGTATCTCCCCTCGGGACCGCCGATGTTCGTGTCGGGCAGTCCCTTCCCGGGAACGATGTCGCCGCGGCTGAACCCGTTGCTGTACCCGCTGAGGGACCTCCGGGTGGCGGCGGGCTGCGGGGCCTTCGCCATGGGTGAGTTCGGGGAAGAGGGCGCGGGGGCCACGGTCGGTGGTCCGGCCATGCCGGTGGCCGTGGGTGGGTCGGGCGCGCAGCTTCGGGGCCAGCGCTGGGCGGTGGTTACGGGAGTGATCGATTTCAAGAAGCAGCGCGATGCCTACAACACCGCCTTCCAGCAGGCCACCTTCCACTCGCCGATGGACTTCCCCGTCTATTCCTACTACTACGTGGAGCGGGCCGAAGTCAATCCGCAGAATCCGGTCGATCCGCAGTATCCGGCGGCCCAGTTGACGTGGGTCCCGATGAAGACCCGGGCCGCTTTCTCGTCTGCGCTTTCCTGGCAAGGCACCAGCCAGGAGGTCGTGGACCCGCAGTTCCTCCCCCCGTTAGACCCGGACGGGGTGCCGCTCGCCTTCCCGCTGGGGCCGCTCCAGAACCGGACTTGGGGGGCGGAAGTGGCCCATCCTCGGGAGATTCCCGTGCTTGAGCTGAGCACCGAGGGGGCCGGGGCGCCTTACGGCGTGATGGGCGGGGGTCCCTACGGCGTGCCGCCGAAGCGGTCGGCGGCAAAGCCCTCCGAGGAGGCCAAGGACGCCGAAGGTCAGCCGGCCGGCAAGGAGCAGGAAGACGCCAAGAAGAAGGCCGATGCCGAGAGACGAAAGAGGGCGCGGGCGCTCTTGGGGCCCGACCTTCCCGACGCGCCGATGGCAGGTGGTGGGCCCATCGAGGCCTTGACGCCGGGCATGGGGGCCGGCCCCTCCGCCATGGGGATGAGTCCGTACGGGGCGAGTCCGTACGGGGCGAGCGGGATGCGGCCCGGCATGGGCTCGGGCGGCTATTCGGGCGACGTTGCCCGGCGCTTCTCGGGCTCGCCGGCGGGCGCCTATGCCCCGGGCATGGCGGCGGAAGGGGAGGCCGTCGAGCTGCCGGCCGTGCTCTTGTTCAGGTTCTTCGATTTCACGGTGGAGCCGGGGAAGCACTACTGTTATCGGGTCAAGCTCCTGCTGCGGAATCCGAACGCGACGGTCAGTCCGCAGTACCTCGAGAGGGACGACCTGGGCCGAAGGCCGCACCTGGAAACCGTCATGAGCGCTCCGAGTCCGGTGATCTCCGTGTCGCGGGACTCGCAGGCGCTGATCGTCGAGGCGCAGCCATCGGCGACCGACCCGAAGGCGGGCCTGATGCTGGTCCATTTCAACTACGACGACGGCGAGCTGGCCAACGAGAAGTTCCAGTCACTCCCCCGGGGCCAGTTGCTGAACTTCCGCGGCCGTCCGTTCACGCCCGGGCAGGGCGGCGCGATGGGCCCCTATGGGGCAGTCTTGCCGGACCCGCAAGGGGAGGCGCCGAAGGTCGACTACTTGACGGAGGCGCTGTTGTTGGACGTCGCGGGCGGCGCCAAGCTGCCGCCGCAGAGGGCGGCGCTCACGGAGTGCGCCAGTGTGCTGCTGCTGGACCCCGACGGGAAGCTCGTGGTTCGCGAGGAGATCGACGATCTGTCGGAGGTCCGCCAGCGCGACAAGCCAGCCGGACCCGTGGCCGGCCAGAGAGTCGGCCCGGAAGGCCCCGGCCTCTACGGCAGCGGCCCCTATGACCCGTACGAGAAAGCCAAGAAGCCGAAGAAGAAGGGCAAGGTGCAACCGGGGCCCGCTTCAGGTCTCCCTCCGGGCTATCCGACCGGAGGCGGAGGACCACCCCCTGGCTACCCGGCCGGAGGTGCGGCGGGCTATTCGGGCGGAGGTCCCGGTGCGGGCTATCCGGGGTCGGGCGGGATGCCCGGAGCGAAGGGAGGCAGAAAGCCTCCCCCGAACCCCTACGGCCCCAAAGGTGGCGGAGCAGACCGTAGCCCATGACTCGGCGGTGCTGAGAGTTAGGGCTCGTCCGAGGCCCACGGCGCGAAGGCGCCGTGGGCCTCTTTTTTTTCTTGGGTGGCCGCGGCGGGAAAATTCCCGGAACTGCCCTTGACCCATCTTGGCCGGGCGAGTATTTATCCCGCTCTCTTCTACCGAGTCTCTGGAACACAGTGCGAAGAGCCCGTCGTTGCCGGTGCGGCCGCCGTGGCCCATTGCCGGTCCAACGATCTCGTCTAAACCTCAACGGTATCGTGCGAGTCTCGAAAGGAGAATCGTGTGTTGAGAACCACCGCAAGCATCCTCACCAGCCTGATCGCAGTGGCACTGGTTCTGTCGGCGGCCCTGGTGCCGGCCCAGTCCGTGCCCCAGGATTCCAATCCCGCCTTTGACAGGGCCATGGCGGGACCGTCTGCCGGCACTCGCTCGGAGGACAAGCGTCTTCAGGCCGACGACTTGCTGCGTCGTGCCCGGCGAGCCATGGCGGAGAACGATTTCGAGTCGGCCGCCGAGCTGGTCGATCAAGCCGAGGCCCTGAACGTGCAGTACAACCCGTTGTACCTCGGCGACACGCCCAGGTCGCTTCGGCGTGAGCTGGCGCGGAAGATGGATGCGGCAGGGAGGAGGCCTTCCCGGACCGGGTCGACGAGCCGGGCACCCGGCGCCGGCGACGCGACGCCGCCCGATCCGTTCCTGGCTCGCGGCGCCGTCCCCTCGGCCTCGTCGGCCGATCCGAAGAGCCTGGCCAAGCAGTGCATCTTGCGGGCGCGGAAGGAACTCGACGCGGGCAACCTCCAGGGGGCGGCCTACTGGCACCGCGAGGCGGTCCGGCAGCAGGCCCGATTCGGCCCGAACGAGGATTCCCCGGAGCGGCTGGCAGCCGACATCCGCAGTCGGGGCGGCTTCGCCGACGATCCGGCCGCCTCGACCGCCGGGCGCGGCTCGCGAAACGTCATTCCCCTTCCTCCCGTCGACGACGTTTCCCCCAGGGAGTTGCTCCTGGCTGCCCGCCGGGCCCTGGCCGTGGGCGACGTCAACCGGGCACGAGACAAGGTTCAGAGGGCCAGGGCCTCGGGCGCCGCGTTTCCTCCGACGGATGACACCCCGGACAAGGTGGAAGCCGCCATCCTCATGTACGCCGACGTCACGTCGCAGAGGTCCGAGCGGGGCAACGCCGACGCATGGCGGCGGCAGTACGCCAAGGTGCTGATGGATCAGGCCGACGCGCTGCTCCGCTGGCGCGATTTCGACGAAGCCGAGCGACTCGCGTCGACCGCCGCGGAACAGCGGGCCAGCTTCAACACGTATGAGCAGCGGCCGGAGGTTCTCCTGGGCCAGATTGCCGCCGCGCGGCGTCAGGCCCGGCTTGGGCCGTCGGCTGCGGGCCGGGGCGACGTGGTTCCGGCCGGAGCCGACGTGGTCGTGCCCGTCACCCCGGACGCCTTCGACCGGGGCAGCGGCGCCGTGCGGGCCGTCTACGACCCGAGAAACGACGCCACGTATAACATCCGGGCCGCCGCTTCGGAGCCGGCCGGGCCGAGTGGCGGCCGGCTGCCCGGCGGGCCTCCCGCCGGCGCGGGCGAGCCCCCGCCGGCCGGCAGTGCCTTGGCCCTGTACCAGCAAGGGGAGCTGGCGCTGAAGGAGCACGACACGCAGACGGCGCTTCAGTTTTTCCGGCAGGCGTACCAGCGCGTGGGGGACCTGGACCCCGGCACGGCCAGGCGCTTGCAGGAATTGCTGACTTTGCTGTCGCCGGCCAGCCCGCCCCGCCCCGCGGCTTCCCCCGCGCCGGCGGTCGATGACGTCATTGCCAAGCAGCAGTTGGCCGCCACCCAGACGACCGTCGGGGTGGGCAACCAGATCGTCAGTGCGCGGGCGATGCGCGAGACGGATCCCAAGGGAGCGATCGCCTTGCTCGAGCAGGCCCGCGCCAAAGTCGACGCGGCCGGACTGGACCAGGTCTCCCGGGACCAGTTGTTCCGGCGACTCGACGCCGCCCTGGCCGAGATGCGGCGGTTCATCGCCGAGAACCGTCCCCGCCTCGAGCTGGGGGAGCGAAACCAGAGAGTCCTCCAGGAGATCGATCGCGAGCAGCAGGCGGCGATCGACCGGGGGCTGAAGATGGAGCAGAAGGTCGAGGAGTTCAACAACCTGATGCGGGACCGGAGCTTTGCCCAGGCCGAGGTCGTGGCCAAGCAGGCCCTCGAGTTGGCCCCGGACGATCGCGTGGCCCACCAGATGGTGACCACCGCGAAGATGGTCCGCCACTGGTTCAACGCCATGGCCACCAAGGGCGAGAAGGAGGAGAAGTTCCTCAGCGCGCTGGAATCGGTGGACGCGGCAAGCGTCCCCTTCGACGATCGGTTCCCGATCGTCTACCCGGAGATCAAGCAGTGGCAGGACCTGACGAGCCGGCGGTCGCGATACACCAAGGACGCCAGCCGAAGGTTCTCGGAGCGCGAGCTGGAGATCCAGCAGAAGCTCAAGACGCCGGTCTCGGTCCAGTTCGAAAACGCCCCCTTGGCGAAGGTGCTCGAGGAACTGGGCCGGCTGGCCAACGTGAACATCTACTCCGACCAGCAGGGTCTGCTGGATGAGGGCGTCTCCACCGACACGCCGATCAACATCGATCTGCGCCGCGAGGTGAAGCTGGAAAGCGCCTTGAACCTGATTCTCCGCCCGTACCGCCTGGGCTACGTGGTCAAGAACGAGGTGCTCAACATCACCAGCGCGCGGCTTTGCGGCGGCGCGGTCTACGTGAAAACCTACAACGTGGCCGACCTGGTCATCCCGATTCCGAACTTCACGGGCGGGCAGGACACGGGCCTGCAAGCGGCGTACCGGCACGGCATGGCCATCGCGGGGATGGGCAACATGGCCTCGGCGGGCCCCGGCGGCGCCTCGATGCCCGTGGTGCTTGCCAGCAACGGCCGCCGCCCGGCCCATGGGGCCGTGGATCCAGCCGTGCTGGCCCAAGTGTCCGGGACCAGCAATCGCGGCAGCGTCCCGACGAACATGCCCCTGCTCGGGGGCCCGGGAGGCATGGGCGGCGGATCGATGGCCGACTTCGACAGCCTCATCGAGCTGATTCAGAACACCGTCGCCACCGACACTTGGCAGGACGTGGGCGGGGCTGCCACGATCGAGCCGTTCGAGGCCAATCTCAGCCTGGTCATCAGCCAGACCCAGGAAATCCACGAGGAAATCTCCATGCTGTTGGAGCAGTTGCGGAAGATGCAGGACCTCCAGGTGACGATCGAGGTCCGCTTCATCACGCTCAACGACAACTTCTTCGAGCGGATCGGCCTCGACTTCGACATGCAGATCAACGACAACATCAACCACCCGGGGATGGTCTGGGGCGCCATGGTCAGCCCGGGCGGCCCGGGGGCGCAGCAGCCGCCAGGACAGGCGGGGGGGGGCGGCACCCAACAGAACGCAGGGGGCCCGATCTACAACACCGCCCAGGGCTGGCGTGAATTCGGGCGCGAGCCCAGCGCGCTGGTCGGCCTGGCGACGGCCAGCACTGCGACCGCGCCGTCCCTGTTCACCGCCGACATGGACATCCCCTTTACGCAGAACAGCTTCAGCCTGGCCGTGCCACAGTTCGGTGGCTTCGACCCCAGCGCCGGGGCTCAGCTAGGGTTCGCCATCCTCAGCGAAGTCGAGGCCTACTTCTTCATCAACGCCGCCCAGGGCGACCGTCGCACCAACGTGCTCCAGGCGCCCAAGGTCACGCTGTTCAACGGCCAGCAGGCCTCGATCCAGGACATGACGCAGGTGCCCTTCGTGATGGGCATCATCCCCGTCGTCGGCGACTTCGCCGCCGCCCAACAGCCGGTGATCGTCGTGCTCAACGAGGGCACCTACCTCACCGTCCAGGCCGTCGTCTCCAACGACAAGCGATTCGTCCGGCTGACCATCGTCCCCTACTTCAGCAGCATCGGCGACGTCAACACCTTCACCTTCACCGGCGAGACGACCACGATCACCGACAGCTCCCAACAGGGAAACCAGGACCAGCCGAACGACAACAGCAAGAAGTCCAACGCCAGGCAGGTCCGCCAGTCGGGCACCACCGTGCAGCAGCCCAGCTTCTCCACGGTCACGGTGAGCACCACGGTCAGCGTCCCCGACGGCGGCACCATCCTCCTGGGCGGGATCAAGCGCCTCCGCGAAGGCCGCACCGAGATGGGCGTGCCCATCCTCAACAAGATCCCCTACCTTAACCGGCTGTTCAAGAACGTCGGCATGGGCCGAGAAACCTCCAGCCTCATGATGATGGTCACCCCACGCATCATTATCCAGGAAGAGGAGGAAGAGAAGCTCGGCATCGCAATACAGCCGTAGACCGCACGTCCACGGCCAATCGCCCCGGGCCGTCGCCGGCTCCAGCCCGCGACGGCCTCCTTTTTTTCACATGGACGGCCCTCTCCCCACGGTCTTCCTGTTGACAGGAGCTCGCCTTGCAGTCCGAACCCACCCGCGTCGAGCTGTGCGACTATATCCGGCCCATTCCCGACTTCCCCAAGCCGGGGATCCTCTTCCGCGACATCACGCCGCTGTTGGCCAATCCCCGGGCATTCCAGCAGGCGATCGACGAGCTGGCCCGGTGGGCGGGAAGCCGGACGGTTGACGTGATCGCAGCGACGGAGGCGCGGGGCTTCCTTTTCGCCGCCCCGTTGGCCCTGCAACTTGGGGTTCCCCTGGCCCCCATCCGCAAGAAAGGCAAACTCCCGTACCAAACCCTCTCGTACACGTACGAGTTGGAGTACGGTCGCGACACCGTCGAGATGCACGTCGATGCCATCCCTCCTGGAGCGGGTGTGCTGATGGTGGACGACCTCCTGGCGACCGGGGGCACGATGGAAGCCTGTTGCCGGCTGGTCGAGAAGGCCGGGGGGCGGGTCGTCGCCTGCGCCTTCCTGGTGGAGCTCAAGGGGTTGGATGGCGGCAAGAAGCTGGCGCAGTACGACACCTTCAGCCTGATCCAGTACGACTAGCCCGCGGTCCCGCCGGCAGAGTCCACGCGATCGTTACATCCGCTCCGTCCCGCCGGAAAATCCGCTACCACCCTCACGTCTTCTCGCAGCTTCGGTCCCCCGAAAACACGATAGGATTGTAGGGTGCGTGCTTGCACGCACGCAATCCTGCGGGGAAAGGCCGCGCGTGCGTGCAAGCACGCACCCTACAAGACGTCTCCACAACGGAAACCAGGGAGGCCGCGGTGGCACGAGGGAGCGTGATTTTTTTGGCGTGTCTGACGGGCTACGCCGCGGTGTGCCCGGCCAAGAGCCCGCCCCCCGAACCCGGCGGAGCGCCGTCGATGCGACCGGCTGCGGCATCGTCTCCCGCAGCGGAGCGACAGGCCCCCTTGCCCGGTCCCCGTCCGTACTACGGGCGAGCCATGGGCGCGGTGTATTACCGCTGGGGGTACTTCGGCGCGCAGCAGCACGGCCAGTACTCCCATCACGCCCGCTTCTACGGCGATTCCAGGGACTGGCGGTCTTCTCGGGGGTATTGACCCGCATGTCTCGCCGCGGTTCTCGCCGCGGTGAGGAATGCGGGCCAAACGCTGCGACTCGGGCAGGCCGAGGGCCGGCGGGCGGGGCTAATTCGCCGGGCCGGGGGACAGGTAGGGCATGCCGGGCGTCAGCACGGTGGCCGGCGCACAGGGGGCGACCGACGCCCCGCAGGCGTCCGCGCAGGGATCCGGGCAGCACACGGGCCCCGGAGCCATGACGGCCGTCTGCGTGGGGTAGGGCGAGCCCCGAAACAGCCGGTCGCACAGCCGGCACCCGGTCGCGCTAGCCGTCAACATCCCTAAAGCCGTCAGAACAATCAGCTTCTTCATTCTTAGAGTCTCCCATCCAATCGCGCTCGCTCCGTCGCGAAGCAATCGACCCAGCAACTCTACAACACGCCCTGCGATGTGCAAACGAAACGTGCTGGATTTTTCCACCTTTCTCCGGCCGGCGTGCTTTCCTTCCCGTTTCCCGAAAGCTACATTTCTCCTGAGGGCCTGCCTTGACCCATCGGGAAACGATCGGAACGACGTCATGGACATCGCATCGTGGGGGGGACGCGGGCGGAGGTTTGTCGGCGTATGGGTCCTCCTCTTGGCCGTGCCGGGACACGCCCGGGCAGCCGACGCCCAACCGCCGGCGGAGCAAGTCTGGCTGATCAGCACGCGGGAGCTGGCCGGCGACTGCTCCGAGACGCGCTGCGAGCCCACGTACTGGCTGCGGGGAGCCGATTGCCAATGGATCCCCTCCGACCGGAAGGCGTTTCTGGCGGCGGACCGCCCCGCCTTGCCCACGATCTTCCACATTCACGGCAACCGCTCGAACCTCCAGGACGCCGTTGACGAAGGCTTCGACGTGCTGGGGTGTTTGAAGGAGCATGCGCACGGGCGGCCCTTCCGCCTGGCGATCTGGGCGTGGTATGCGGACCAGATCCCGGGCCGCGTTCGCGTCGACGTCCAGACCAAGGCCGCCCGCAGCGATCGGGAAAGCCACCGCGTGGCGCGGCTCATCGACGCGATGGACCCCGACGTTCCCGTCACGCTCACCGGGTACAGCTTCGGGACGCGGACCATCGGGGGAGTGCTCTCCTTGCTGGCCGGGGAGGAATGGGCCGGGCAGGTCCTGCCCGGCCGCGCCGGCAAGTCGCGCAAGGGGGTGCGCGCCGTGCTCGTGGGCGCGGCCTCCGACGACACGATGCTCCTGCCCGCCGGGCCTTACCCCGGGGCGCTAGGCCAGGTCGAGCAGGTCCTCGTCACGACCGACTTCCGCGACACGGCCTTGCGCTGGTATCGCCACATCGACCAGCGACACGGTCCCGAGGCCCTGGGGTTGCTCGGCCCGGCCTGCCTCGACTCCCTGGGACCCGAGCGCAAAAAAGTGGAAGTGCTCGACCTCAGTCGCGAGGTCGGACGGAAACACACCTGGTTGGGCTACATCGGCGCGCCGGCGCTTCGCCTTCGGCTGGGTGAGTATGCGATCCGCGGCCCGTCGCCGGCCGGCGCCGCCACCGATCCTCCCTCCCCGCGCGAGTCTGGCCCAGACGCCGGCAATCGCCCATAATGGCCGCATGGAAGAGCCGCAAGCCTACCTGAACGGCCGCTTTGTGCCCGCCTCGACGGTGGCCGTCTCCCCCGTCGACGCCGGGTTCGTCCAGGGAGCGACCGTGGCCGAGCAGTTGCGGACCTTCGGCGGGAAGCTGTTCCACCTCGAGGATCATCTGGCCCGGCTCGAACAGTCGTTGCGCATCATCGACGTGGAGCCGGGCATGGCGCGGGAGCGGTTTGCCGAGGTGGCCGTCGAGCTGGTTGTCCGCAACCGTCCGCTCTTGGACCCCGCGGACGACCTCGGGTTGTCGATCTTCGTCACGCCGGGGGCCTATGCCGGCTATGCCGAGCCGGGCCCGAGGCGGCCTACCGTCTGCCTGCACACGTATCCTCTGCCGTTTGGGCACTGGGCGGCGAAGTACCGCACCGGCCAGTCGCTGGTGACCAGCGACGTTCGGCAGGTCCCGCCGCAGTGCTGGCCGCCGGCCCTGAAATGCCGCAGCCGCATGCACTACTACCTGGCCGATGGCCGGGCCGCCCGGATCGACCCCGGCGCCCGGGCCTTGCTGCTGGACCAGGAAGGCTGCGTTACCGAGGCCTCCACGGCGAACGTGGTCGCCTATCACCCCGAGGAAGGGCTGATCTCTCCGCCGCCTCAGCTCGTGCTGGAGGGGATCAGCCTGGCGGTGGTCGCTCGCCTGGCCTCGGGGCTGGGTCTTGGCTGGGCGCGCCGCGGGCTTCGGCCCGAGCAGATTGCCGCCGCGCACGAGGTCATGCTCACCAGCACGCCGTTCTGTCTGCTGCCCGTGACCCGGCTCGATGGCCGCCGGATCGGCAGCGGCGAGCCGGGCCCGGTGTTCGGCGAGCTCCTGGCCGCCTGGAGCGAGCTGGTAGGCGTGGACGTCCGAGCCCAGGCCGAGCGATTCGCCGCCCGGGAGTTCTACGGCTTGCACGGCCGGGTGGCACTGGCGTCTCGCCAGTGCTCGGGCTGCCAATCCCCAGGCGACACAGGCACTGGCGAGACGCCAGTGCCACCCACCACCCCCCCCCCCCCCCCCCCCCCCCCCCCCCCCCCCCCCCCCCCCCCCCCCCCCCCCCCCCCCCCCCCCCCCCCC
>Ga0315290_10001044_pt1 | contig 18933 bp, 13 predicted proteins | sample YL17G12_0_MG_FD_203627 | JGI IMG/M metagenome (GOLD analysis project Ga0315290, IMG submission 203627) | Sediment microbial communities from Yellowstone Lake, YNP, Wyoming, USA - YL17G12_0 | ecosystem: Environmental > Aquatic > Freshwater > Lake > Sediment | place: USA: Wyoming | collected... | reverse complement strand
CATCGGGTATCCAAACATAACCGTAATCGGTGTTATACACCCAGGTGCCATATGGGCTCAGCTGGTTATAAAATAGCTGAAAACTGGAATTGGGATGTTTTGCGCTGACTTTATCCGGTGAGGCCAATAACCCCATAATTATTATTAAGAGGAGGACGGAGATTCTGACGAGTGTTTTCATAGCTTTGTGTTTCAGAGTTTATGATCGCTTTATGATTGATCATGCAGAAGCAAACATCTTGCCATGATCTCTTAAATGTTAAAATATTATTTCAATGTGATTGTTCATAAAGGAATGATAACGCGTAATAAAATTTGCTTTTCCATTTGAATTATTTTGTACATTTAGGGCTTTATACGGGAACAAAATTACAACATTAGCTTCTCGCCATATAGCGTTTAAGTTATCTGGCTAATGTCCGTTAAATTGTCTTGTTGTCCGTTTATGGTAAGAAATATTTAAGAAAAAAAAATTATATATCTGATAAACAATAGGATACAAAACTGGCATGTTTTTTTTATATAAGTTAGCATCCATTCTTATTTTTTGGACTGCACAAAGGATACTATTCAAAACTTAGTTTTACCATGAGCTTTAAGACTACGCCGAATAACCAACATTTGAGTGAAGAGGAAATTGCAAAGATACTGGTAGAACTTAGAAATGAGAATCCTGAATCGGCGACTGATGAAGATGATATCTCTTCCCAACCCGAGCATTCAACTACTTCCGAAAGCACCCTACGGACAAACCTCTTTGATAATCTGCGTTCCAGACGCCGCTTCAAGCCCGAAGATATTTATCTCCTTCATAATTCGATCTCGGATGTAATGGTATGGTCCGATCTTGATGGTTTAATAACATATGCAACCCAATCGGTACAACCACTACTGGGATATACATCTGAAGTTCTGGCACATCGTTCGTTTCTGGCTCTCTCTAATCCTGATGACAGTGAAAAGGTAAGCAAATTGATTTCGAGTCATAACGATACCTCTACAATTCAAATATCAATGATAGCTCAAGACAGGAGTATTGTTCCAGTGGAGGCCCGCTTTGATGCCATATTTGATAATAATCAACAGATAACAGGTTACTGTATTACGATGCGCAGGATCTCTGTGGCACCAGACAATGCCGGGATCGATGATGGCATGAATAAGATAATGGAAGATTTGCCTGTTGCCATATTCGCGCACAACGATGGAAATTTTCTTTTTTCTAACAAAATGCTAACAGCCATCACCGGATATTATCCGGATGATCTTGAAAAAATGAATGTGTGGCAATTGTTTCACCCCGATGATAGCAAGCGGATGCGGGATATTCATCAGAATCTGGCTGAAAACACTTATGAATCAACCTTATTTGAAGCACGAATTATTCACAGAGATAAATCGATTCGCACCTGCGAATTTAATGCAAAGCGCTTACGCTTATCATCCGGCTCCCCGATTGTAGTTTCCGTGCAGGATATTACGCAGCGAAAACAACTCGAAGAAGAACTCAAACGCACCAAAGTTGAAACGGAGACTGTAAATCTGATTAAAACCGATTTTCTGGCCATGATGAGCCACGAAATACGAACACCTTTGAATGGCGTTATCGGATTGACAAGTTTGCTGTTAAATACCAACCTTACACCAGAGCAGAGAAATTACATCGAAACTATTCAGGAAAGCGGTGATAGTCTTCTCAATATTATCAATGAAATTTTGGACTTTTCCTCGATAGAATCGGGCAAAATGCATCTCGAAGAAACAACCTTTAAACTAAGCGATTGTGTGGAGAAAGCATTAGATGCATTTTCGCATAATGCGGTGGCTAAAAGTCTCGATTTGCTGTACCTTATTCAACCTGAAGTTTCTCATTACCTCTTAGGTGATGCGGTAAGGCTGCGGCAGGTATTGGTAAACCTGATAAACAACGCGATACAATATACCGAAAAAGGCGAAATCTCTATTACAGTTGAAAGATTGTCGGAACGTGGTAACATGCAGGAACTTCGTTTTGCAGTGCACCATTCCGGAACAGGTATTCCCGAAGAAGAATTTAACAGCCTTTTGAATGTTTTTCAGCAAACAGAAAAAAGCAAGACACATAAACTCAGCGGAACCGGGCTTGGACTTGCGATCTCAAAACGGATTGTGCAGATGGTGGGAGGTGAACTTTGGACTGAAAACATTCCGGGACAAGGGTCAACTTCCTACTTTACGGCCTGTTTCAAATCTTCGCAAATGAGCAAAGCAAAACGCTATATTCGCGGACAGGCAGCAGAACTAGCTAATAAACACGTGCTTATTGCAGATCATGATCAAACCAACCGGCTAATCCTGAAGCTTCAGTTTGAATTGTGGGGAATGAAACCAACCTTTGCCGAAACTGATGAGCAAACGCTCAAAGTATTGCAGGGAAACCAACCTTTCGATTTAATAGTGGTAGATAATCAAATGCCGGGGATAGGTGGTGTTGAACTTGGCAAGCAGATCAAGAATTTACAGCAATATGGGAATATTCCGATTATCTTGCTATCAACAGTTAGTCATAGCAGTGGTGTACCTGGAAATATATTTGGTGCACACATGCTCAAGCCTGTAAAATTGGGCGAACTGTTCGATAATGTTCTTGAAGTGATGATTAAGGAACCAGGGATGCAATCACCATTGCCTTCGCAGCCTGCTCCACAACTTAATGTAAAGCTTGCCGAGCGACTTCCCCTCAGAATATTGGTAGTTGAAGATAACCTGTTAAATCAAAAACTGATTGTTTCGTTGCTTGGACGCATGGGTTACGCGGTCGAAGTGGCCAATAACGGACTTATAGCACAAGAACTCGCAAAAAAGGAAGCTTTCGACATCATTTTTATGGATATTCAGATGCCCGAAATGGACGGAATTGACGCAACCCAGGCTATTTTACAGGATAATTCCTTCGCAAGAGCACCTCGCATTATCGCTATTACGGCTACTGTAATGCAAGGCGATCGCGAAAAATGTCTCTAATCCGGCATGGTAGATTATCTTGTCAAGCCTGTCAGGATTCACGAGATACAAGAGATGCTTGAGCGGTGGAGCTAATGGCTCAATTAAACATTTAACGATTTAGTGTATTGTAATGCTGCTATTCACGAACCCGCTCATATTTAAGCGGGTTCCTTATTTAATACTAAGTTGTTTCTATAATATATTTGTTTCAATGCCCGATAATTATTATTTTTGTGAACATTAATTTAATTAACCATCCAACCCTAAAGTATAACCAATAAAATAATTTATCCCATGGACGAAACGATGAACGGCATCATTCTGGTGCCAACAGATTTTTCAGAGGTTTGCGAAAATGCAGTTAAGCAAGCTATTGAAGCAGCTAAATATTTGAAATTTAAAATTCTACTTCTTCATGTCATCGACGATGAGACCAAGGCATACCTGAACAAGGAAAACCTGCCCATAGAAACCATAGAAAAAAAATTAAAGGCTATTGCAAATGATATTGTGGAAACCAGCGGCATAAAAGCAGAATTTCTGACAAAGGAAGGAAGTATCTTTTCAGCCATTAGTGATGTAGCTAAAGAAATGGGTGTTAGCCTGATTATGTTAGGAACGCACGGAAAGGTTGGAATGCAGAAACTGACTGGCAGTTTTGCTATTAAGGTTGTTACCAGTTCGCCAGTCCCTGTCATAGTTGTGCAAAAACGTCCTTTTGCCGACGGCTATCACAACATCATTTTACCAATTACCAGCGAAGCCGGACCATGGGAAAAAACTCAGTGGGCTGTTTATATTGCACGGCAGTTTAATGCGAAAGTGCATTTATTCACTCCAACTGATGCCAGCGCAGGGGTGCAGGAAGCCGTGAAGACTATTGCCGGTTATCTGGCCAAGAACAATGTCAGTTTTACTGAAGTTTCGGCACAAAAAAGTTTAGGTTTGCACGACAGCGGTACTTTCTCAAAAAATGTGATGGATTATGCTGCTTCAGTGAATGGAGACCTGATTATGATCATGACAAATCCTGATAAAAATTTATCAACCTTTTTATTTGGAAGCTACGACGAGGGAATAATATTTAATTTCTCAGAGATTCCTGTGATGTGTCTGAATCCACGGAAATTTAAATACGAAATATTGTCATAATAAACCGAATAGCATTTATTTTAAGAGCCCTGGCGATGCTAAGGGCTCTTTTTCGTATCGGGCAGAGTTATTTTCACTTGCAGGGTGTGCGTTCCTTTAAATGCAGGGTTAACAGGAGGCACTCGTTAATGGCAAGGGTGTTTACCATGAGGTGAAATCTGAAGGAAGCCACCAATAAGGTTGACTTTTTTCAGGTAAAGAACTTTTCTCATGACCGAAGGGAATAAACCGGAGCAATAAGATGATAAATAGTATATTTACGAACTAAATGCCGTTACATAACCATGAACCTATCCGGAGCCCGCGACTATATAATGAACAAGCTGAAGAGTGAACTTGATCCATTCTATTATTACCATAATGTGGCACATACAGAGGACGTTCATAGGGCAGTTATAAACCTGTCAGAGAATGAGCGTTTGTCAAAAGAAGAACAATTACTTCTTGAAACAGCTGCCCTTTATCACGATTCCGGTATCCTGATTAAATATATAGGGCATGAAGAAGAATCAGTGCGTATCGTAAGAGCGGCTCTACCATCATTCGGATACAGCAATCAGGATATTGAGATCATCGGAGATCTCATTATGGTTACAAACAGGATTGAGCAATTGGATACTTTACTTAAAAAAATTCTTTTTGATGCCGATCTCGATTACCTTGGAAGACCCGATTACTTCATTATAGCCCAGCGATTGCGGCTTGAGTGGAACATTTTCGGCGAACAATTTTCTCTTAAAAACTGGTATATTTCTCAGGTTAAGTATTTAGAGAACCATGTATATCTCACTGAATCGGCAAGCCAAATGCGTAACAAGGGAAAGCAGGAAAACATACACCAGATTAAGGAATTACTTTCGCTGTGATATTCCGGCTTGTTTAATAGTGTTTAGTAAGCATTGTCGCTGTCATCATCACATCATTCAACACTCATTACTGATAAGCACCCAGTTCTGCATAAATTAGCGAGAAAACTTATGCAGGATGGTTATTGCAAATCTCCAATCTCATAATTTCATAATTTCGATTTTCGAATAACACCTATCACCAACTTAGCTCATCGATCTCATAGCGAAAAATAATAACGAATAACCCTATAATGAGCATAATTAGAAAATACTGGAATGAGAAACCACTCCTGGTAATATTGGCCTTAGCGATCTTATTCCGTTTAATTTCAGTCATCTTTTCCAAAGGATGGGGAATGCTCGATGATCATTTTCTCATCATCGAGCCGGCGCAAGCCTGGGCTGATGGTCTCAATTACAACAACTGGCTTCCTGACGCCTTTGGCAGTGGTTCGCAACCCGATGGGCACAGTTTACTGTATTCAGGAATCCATTACCTCTTATTTCGTTTGTGTGGTTTATTAAATTTTAATGATCCACAGGGCAAAATGTACCTGGTGAGGTTTCTTCATGCTGCGTTTTCGCTCATTACAGTTTATTATGGTTACAAACTCACCGAAAAACTCTCAGGGAAGAAGGAAGCAAAACTTTCAGGTGTATTGCTTGCCATTTTCTGGGCAATTCCTTTTGCCAGTGTTCGCAATCTTGTCGAAGTAGTTTGTATTCCATTTATGCTGATGGGGGTGTGGTTCATCTGCAAGGCCCGTGAAACGGCGGGTGGAAAGAGACTTTACTTCGTTGCCGGCATTATTATGGGCTTAGGCTTTTCGATCCGGTTCCAGACAGCCATATTTATCCTGGGAGTTGGATTAGTAATGCTTTTATCAAGGCAGTGGAAACAAATACTCTATTTTTGCTTTGGAGTTTTATTGTCAATAATATCTGTTCAAGGTATAATCGACTACTTTGTTTGGGGATACCCATTTGCCGAGGTGGGCGAATACATCCGTTACAATATTGAAGCTGCTCACGATTATATTACCGGCCCCTGGTATCGTTACCTGATTTTTCTTTCAATGCTGTTAATTCCTCCAATTAGTTTTTTCCTGTTTGTTGGTTTCTTTCGCGTATGGAAAAAGCATCTTCTCATTTTTCTGCCGGTCTTCATCTTTGTACTTTTTCACTCCATATTTCCCAATAAGCAGGAGAGATTTATTCTTCCTGCTATTCCGTTCATCATCATACTTGGTGTTATTGGTTGGGCAGATTTCGTTCGTCAATCGACATTCTGGAGGAAATATCAAGGATTACTGCGTGCAAGTTGGACCTTTTTCTGGATCATCAATACCGCTGCCTTATTTGTAATAACACCCATGTATTCGAAAAAAGCGCGTGTTGAAGCCATGGTCTATCTGTCGCGTTATAGAGAGATTAATAACATATTAATAGAGGATAGCAACAGGAAAAGAGCCGTTATATTACCCAGGTTCTATTTGCAGCAATGGGTAAGAGTTGGAGAAATTTCAAAAGGAATGCCATCAGAATTATATGCATTGTGGATGCAGAGCGTTAATGCCAGCCGGTATCCCCGATTTGTCATCTTTTATGGACCCGAGGACTTAGAGCAAAGAGTAAAGTATTTAAAAAAATTATTGCCGTGCCTTGTATATGAGGCAACTATCGAGCCTGGTCTTATTGATGAATTACTTTACCGTGCGAATCCGATGAATGTCAACCAGACCATCTATATTTACAGGAACACAAATTTTATCCCCAATAAAATTACTTCCGCACCATGAAAAGGGAAGAGGCAAGCCATCTAGTTAAAGAACTTACCAAGGCTATTCATCACCACAATCATCTTTATTACGATCTGTCGGAGCCGTTGATCAGCGATTACGAGTTTGACAAATTGTTGGAGCAGCTTATAGCCCTGGAGCGTGAGTTCCCGGATTTGATGCATGCTGATTCACCGACACAGCGGGTAGGCGGGCAAATAACGAAAGAATTTATTCCGGTAAAACATGTCTTCCCGATGCTTTCGCTTGGAAACACATATTCGGAGAGTGAGTTACGCGATTTCGACCAACGCGTGCGCAAAATCCTGGATAGTGAAGCTGAATATGTTACCGAACTCAAATTCGATGGTGTATCTATCAGTTTGCATTACGAGAATGGATATCTTGTGCAGGCCGTAACCCGTGGCGATGGAGAGCAGGGCGATGATATTACGGCTAATGTCCGCACTATCAGAAGCGTTCCTTTGCTACTGTTGGGTCAGGGCTATCCGGATTCTTTTGAGGTGCGTGGCGAAATTGTGATGCCAAGGGCAGGATTCCAAAAGCTAAACGACGACCGCGCCGAAGTTGGTGAAAGCATATTCGCCAACCCCCGCAATGCGACATCCGGAAGTCTTAAAACACAGGATTCTGCAGAAGTAGCCAGACGTCCGCTAGACTGTTATGTTTATTCCCTGATGGGATTGTCCATGCCTTTTGAAACACATTATGAGAGCCTTACTGCCCTTAAATCCTGGGGATTTAAAACATCGCATATAGTAGCCAGATGCCCCACAATGGACGATGTACTCACTTTTATTGGTGATGTTGGCAGTAAACGCTCAGAACTACCTTTTGACATTGATGGCGTTGTGCTCAAAGTGAATAGCTATATGCAGCAGGAATTGCTGGGCTACACAGCCAAATCACCACGCTGGTCAATATCTTTTAAATTTAAAGCCGAACAGGTCATTACACGGTTACTATCCATCGCTTACCAGGTTGGCAGGACAGGGGCGGTTACACCAGTGGCAAATCTAAGCCCTGTTGAACTTGCAGGAACTATTGTTAAGCGGGCATCCCTGCACAATGCTGATATCATCAGGGAACTGGATGTGCATATCGACGATATGGTAAAAGTGGAAAAAGGAGGGGACATTATTCCGAAAATAGTTGGTGTGGATATGAGCTGCAGGAATGCTGATTCGATTGCTCCGGAATTTATTGTTGTATGCCCTGAATGTGGAACGGCACTTATCCGCCACGAAGGTGAATCGGCGCATTACTGTCCGAACGAAAATGGTTGCCCACCCCAGTTAAAAGGAAGACTCGAACATTTCATCAGCCGCCGCGCGATGAATATTGATAGTCTGGGACAGGGGAAGGTTGAAACTTTATTCGATCATGGCCTGGCCAGAGATGTGGCTGATTTATACGACCTTACATATATAAATCTGCTTGGGCTCGAAAAGATAATCAGTACAGATGCTGATGGAAAAGAAAAAAGAATAAGTTTCAGGGAGAAAACCGCTCAAAATATTCTGGCTGGAATCAGGGAATCTTTGCAGGTTCCATTTCCGCGTGTCCTGTATGCCATAGGAATCCGTTATGTTGGCGAAACAGTAGCAAAGAAACTTGCCAGCCATTTTCATGCAATAGACTTCATTATGGCTGCAGGTTATGATGAGCTGATCAGTGTGGATGAAATCGGGGATAAGATTGCGAAAAGTATACTTGCATTTTTTGCAGAAGAAAAGAATAGGCGAATAATTGCCAGGCTGCGATTAGCCGGTATTAAATTAAGCGATTCTGGCGATAAACCGGACAGACTGTCAGATAAGCTTTCTGGCAAAACATTTGTTGTGAGTGGGGTATTCGAACATTTTTCGCGCGACGAAATTCGGAAAGCAATAGAAGATCACGGAGGACATAATTCCGGATCTATTTCTTCGAAAACCAATTTTATACTTGCCGGAGAAAACATGGGCCCCGAAAAGCGGAAAAAAGCTGAACAACTTGGCATTCGTATACTGGATGAAACAGGTTTTTTGGAAATGATCCGTTGAAAGATATCATCAGCGCGAGTATGTTCAAGTTAAGCTATTGTATATGACCCGCGATCAAGTTGAACAAAAATTTACTGTTTGCTGCAGACTGGTGCTCGACCATCGGTTAAATGAAGCATTTCTACTGCTGACAGATCTTGTGGCCGAAGCCCGTCTGGCTGATCTGAGCCTTGAGTTGGAAGAGCTTAAGATAACATACCGAAATCTGTTGAGCTATACATTCCGCGGTGTGCGCGATCCCCAGCGCAGCCGGATTTATCATTCTCTCATCATTTCTATACTTGAGCTCTCAGATAGTATTAAGCAAAATGCCCTTATCCACTCCGGCACCCGCACCCAATTACTGAAACGCGAAATGGAGAAAGTGATTGAAACAGCCAGGGATGAGGCTACACGCAATATCAATGAGATAGCTTTTCAACAGGAGCTCGCGGATGCTCTTTTTGGTATTTCTTTAAATGGAACACGTGAAAGGCTTCCGGAAGAATCTGTTCTCATTCCGCCACGCATGTTTAATTTTATCTGGCTCAGTGATAAGTATACCGAAGACGACCTTCACCTTATCCAGACAATAAGGCGTTCATCAAGTCTTCCATGGCATCAGAAAAGCCTGGTGGTTAGTGCAGTAACGCTCAGTGCACTAAGTTGTTTCGATGAAGAGAAGTTCCTTTTATTATCCGATTTTTACGACGATCGCCAACAGGGTACATGGCAACGCGCATTTGCAGGATTGATTTTATCGTTATATCACTACAACGGACGTGTGGCATTGTATCCACGGATAATGGAGCGGTTAGAGGCTTATGCTGCTGATAAACGTTTTGGTCAGGATCTGGAGCGGCTCTTTATCCAGGTGATCAAGGCAAAAGGAACCGAAAAGGTGACACAGAAATTCAGGGAAGAGATTATGCCCGATATTGCCAAAATTGAAACAAAACTCAAAGAAAAACTGGATCTTGATAATATTCTGCCTCAAGATTACATGGATGATAAAAATCCAAACTGGGAGCAACTGTTTTCCGATTCTCCCGGGCTGCTGGAGAAGATCGAACAGATGTCGGAGCTGCAGATGGACGGTCACGATCTCTTTATGGGAACTTTCTCCATGCTGAAACATTTTGATTTCTTTAATGAAATATCCAACTGGTTCCTGCCATTTTACCGGGAAAATGAAACCTTGCTGTCCTCAATGCCTTCTGATGAAGATTTCGATCGTGAAGCATTTCTTGATGCGCTGGAAAATGCTTTTTACATGTGCGACTCGGATAAATACTCCTTTGGGTTGAACATAAGATTTCTACCTGCTGAACAAAGAAAATTCATGTCAGGGATGTTCGGCATGGAAGCTGAAAACCTGAAAGATATTTCGGAGGAAGAAAGGCTGCTGAATAAACCGGAAGGCGAGGCTCACGCGTTTACACAATACATACAGGATCTTTATCGCTTCTATAAACTTTACCCGTTCCGGGCCGAGTTTGGTGATATGTTCAAAGCATCCTGGAACATACAAAAGTCAACATTTTTTAATGTTGCACTGCCTTTCCCGGTCATCAGGCGAAGGCTCGGGGAATTTCTTTTCGAGCAGGAGTATTTCGACCATGCTCTGGAAATTTTCCAAATGTTATTGGATAACCAGGAAGCCGGAGATCAGGATATTTACGAAAAGATAGCTTATAGCTACCAGCGTAAGGCCAATTTTAAGGAGGCTCTTGGATATTATCTCAAGGCAGAACTTTTTGGAACCAACCGTATGTGGAATATCAAAAAGATAATTTACTGCTATCGCATGCTCAAAGATGCGACTAACGCACTCGAGTGGTGTCTCGAAGCTGCCCGGATCGATCCTTCCGATATTTATATTCATACACAGGCTGGAAACTGCTATCTTGATTTGATGACATACGATAAGGCGCTTGAGCATTATTTTAAGGTGGAGTTTCTGGCACCGGACAACACAAAAGTGCTTCGTCCGATCGCCTGGTGTGCATTCACAGCCGGCAAACTGGAAATAGCCGCCAATTATTCAAAAGCTATTCTGGCTGCCGATCCAGGCGCTCACGATTACATAAATGCCGGCCACCTGGCCCTGAGCCGAGGCGACAAACCCCAGGCAATTGCATGGTACAAAAAGAGTCTTGAATTAAAGGAGATAACATTCGAGAAATTCCTGTCGGTATTTTCACATGACAAACCCTACTTGCTGCAAAATGGTGTTGAAGAAGAAGAACTCCCGCTGTTACTCGATTATTTGCGCGAAATATTGGCGTAAAACTGATAAATTCCGGTAATGATCATTCAGACCAATAATATGGTCAGTTTATCAGAGAGTCAGGAAATCAGAGGTCTGCAATACTTATTTTGCCCGGTTGATGATGAGTTTTTGTTGTATAACTCTCAGATTCTTTGAACGTATTTCAAGGATGTAGATGCCATTGGCTAATGCGTCAATTGGCAAGACATAACAGGAACTCTGGAGGTATTCATGCTTCCTTACGTGTCCGAGAATATCTGTGATGCTGATTTCCGTTAATGGATAATCACTTTTAATAACAGTAGCATCACCTGTGGCGGGATTTGGAAATACTTTTGTCCAAATCCGGGTGGGTTCATCAACTGAAGTCATGCTGTCACTGTTGAGTTGAACATCGAGACGCACAGTATTTTTATCGGTAACAACTATATTAGAAAATATTTTGGAGCGATATCCTGGTGCCGAAAATAGCAGTGTGTAATTTCCTGCCTTAAGCAAACGATGATAATCGCCAACCGGTAAATTGGCGTATACCTGCGTACTATCCACATCGTGACCAGAAATGAAAACTTTTGCATACAAAGGCTCGCCCGTGGCCGAATCAGTTACAATTCCCCGGATTCCGTAAAGGCTTTGCTCCATATAATTGAGCAACGAACGATAATTGTAGTTCCAATAGCTGATAAGTTGGGAAGCGGGAATCAACTTTACGCCAGAAAGTTCAATAGTGCTCTCTCTCCCTTGTTGAAAATAATTCATATAATCCTGGCGGCCGCCATTTACTTCGTACCATGCATAACCATTGGTAATACCATTAATCAGGTCTGTCATATAACCAGTTGGACTATGCAGATGCACGGTGTCGGCATATTCACGGCTCACGAATATCCACCAGTTGTTATCAGCATGAAGCTTTGGCCAGGTATCCCAGGGGTAGTTTACAACTTCTATGCCTCCATGGAAATTGCATGACATCGTTATGTGGTGTGCCGAGGCAAAATCCATTGCTGCAATAGTTTCGGGCTGCCACTGATTTCCATCAGGATGTTGACCGTTTTCCGGGTCGGGGAAATTTCTGTTAAGGTCAACATTGTTGGCATTATAACGGGTGGCGAGATTTACAGAAGAATTGCCACCGTGGTATGTGCCATCCGGATTGGCAAGTGGGTTGATATAAATCTCCATATTGTTCACCATATTGGTGATGCGATCGGAACTTCCGTAATTAGAGAGCAGATGATCAATTAGGTGCAGCATCGTGGGATAGCCGGTAGTTTCGTCGCCATGCATCGTGGAAACATACATAAATTCGGGCTCGTCTTCATCCACACCAATATTGTCGCTGATTTTTGCCGCCAATAGCTTCCGTCCGCTTGGCAGAGTGCCTATGGTAATTATCTGGCAGATATCCGGGTGGTCAGCCTGAAACTGGTACATGATCGTTTCGTAAGCTGCATAACTTGGATAGTAATCCCAATTGAGCACCTGGGCCGGATTGTCCGATACTTTGGCCTGAACCAGCTCAGCAGGAAGGGGAAGAAGGGTATATTTTATACCTGTTTTTGTAAAGTTCGAAAATTCATTTTGGTTAGCATAAGCCCAAACGGTTGATTCTTTTACGTTATCAATAGAAATAATTGTTGTAAGTGTCTGAAGCGATCGGGCATCAGTAATCTCAAAAGTGAAATATACTTCACCAAATTGCGCGAAAACATTATCTGCTTTAAGAGGTTGCTGAGCGTGGGCGTTCCAGGCGATTTGGGAGCAAAGTATTATCACAGAAAAACTTTTCATAACAAAAGGATGATTTTCGGGTTTGATATCCGGTATTTAGAAGTACCGGAATTATTTGCTGAAATCCTGTATGAGGCTATTTAACTGGATGTAAATATTTTTTTCAACTTTTACAAGTGGCAGGCGTAAATGGTTTGCGACAATACCTTTTATTTCGAGTGCAGCTTTAATGCCTGAAGGACTACCATCAGCAAAAAGCGTAGTAATAATATCCATTAACCTGAAATGAATTTCGCGTGCTTTTTTTACATCGCCTTTTATCCCCAGTTGGACCATTTCCGAAAACTCTTTTGGAAATGCATTGGCTATTACCGAGATAACACCATCTGCGCCAAGCGCAAGTAAAGGCATTGTCAGCAAATCATCGCCCGAGATTACCAGGAAGTCTTTAGGCCGCTTTTCCAAAATTATCATGATCTGCCCCATATTTCCCGACGCTTCTTTTATGCCGATAATATTTGAGAATTCGTTTGCAAGCATAAGTGTCGTTTCAGCCTTCATATTCACACTTGTGCGACCCGGTACATTGTAAAGTATGATTGGCAAAGAGCTTGCCGCGGCAATATTCTTGAAATGAAGGTAAATTCCTTTCTGTTGTGGTTTATTATAATAAGGCACTACAGAGAGTATGGCATCCACGCCTTCCAGGGAGTTGGTGCGCAGGTTGTTGATAACTTCCTGGGTATTATTGCCACCAACGCCCAAAACAATTGGAACACGCTGGTTGGTGATTTCGACAACAAACTGCATAACAGCGTTCTTTTCTTCTTTGGAAAGAGTAGCGGATTCCGCGGTGGTTCCGAGTACTACCAGGTAGTTCACCCCATTTGTGATTATGTGTTCCACTAATTTTTCCAACGAACCAAAGTCAATGGTACTTTGCTTATGAAAAGGGGTAACAAGCGCTACGCCAGTGCCTTTAAATCTATTGTCCATCAGGTTCTTGATTTAACATGTTAAGATAATGATCGATTTGTGTAATAAATTCGCCAAGCCCGGTGACATTGGAAGTGTGGATCATCAGGTCGTAATAATCCGTATGAGCTTCGTCGAATCGCCCAACTTTTAGTGAGGCTTCGGATAATGCTGCAATATATTTGAGCGGAAAATAATCGAACAAACTCAGATCGAGCAGCAAATCGAATTTTTCACCAATAAATTCCTGCACAAAACCTTTAGTGGGTTTCCGGAACCAGTTCAGGTCTTTAACGGTAATGATATCCTGTGAGAGTTTAGGTATAAAATAATGCGGAACAATTTTGGCATCGGTGTAGCATATAAGCCGAACTTTTTTTTGTTTCTCATTCAGCGACTTAATTAAGGCTTCTATAGTAATATATACAGATTCGTCAGCAAGGTAGTATAGCAGTCCAATGCTTTTGGCCGTGCTAAGGCTGTTGTTTTTCTTTACGCGGTGGTGTCGTGTCCATTCCCTGGCTATGGCAAATTTGCCAACTTTTATACGTATATTGGTGATAAGATTCATTTTATTAATAAGTTAACTTACTATTTGCAGAAATAATAAAACCCAGGATAAAAGGGGCATAAATATAAGCAACAAAACACCACAATTGAGCATAAAAATAAAAATGACGCTGTTTTTGAAATTCCAGCAGGTACTTACTGTCAGATCAGCATAATTTCTCCCTTTGCATGCAGTTCACAATTTCTCCGATATACATTCGGTGATAATCAGCCATAGGATAGCTTTTGTTGATTTCGGGAGCCAAAAAATGTTCAGGATCGATATCCGAAAAATAAAGCTTCCGGCATTCAAGCACCAGACGGGCCTGATCAAAATACACACTTCCATTGGGTGAATCCATAGGCGTAAGACCAGTGGCAGCCATCTTATCTATATCACGGCCTGAATTGGCGCCGCAGAAATTCAAGGCTTTACGGTATTTCCTGTCGAAGAATGTAGCAGTAAAAAAATTGGATTTTTCCATGAATTGATAGGTATACCGCACCGGTCTTACAAAACAAAAAACGACAGGCTTATTCCACAATATTCCAAACCCGCCCCAACTAGCCGTCATCGTATTGAAAGATTCAAGTCCGCCAGCAGTAATCAACATCCACTCTTTGTCAATAAGTTGAAATGGATTATCGGTAATCAGGGTTGGGCTGATATTTATGAAGGATTCATTACGCATGATTTATTTTTATTTCTTAACAATTACATCTTTTTTAACACGTATAAGACTAAGAAGGTTCATCGGGTTGCATCCCAAACCATGGATATTTTGCCGGGTAAAGCGCAGCACCTGATCGTAATACAACACAACCACAGGCGATTCTTCCATGAGCAGCTGATCCATCTGCCGGTAATATTCATAGCGGCATGCATCATTCGTTTCCTGCCTGGATTTTTCGTATAGCCTGTCAAATTCATTGTTCGAAAAATGTGTGTTATTTGGTCCGTCGGGGCAAAAGTTGCCGGAATAGAATAGTGAAAGATAGTTCTCAGCGTCCGGATAATCGGCGATCCACGATCCACGGAAGAAATTCACCTTTGCCTGGGCTATCATTTCACGCAATGTGGCAGGCGGGGTAACATCAATACGTATATCGAAGCCAATCTCATTGAGTTGACTCTGCATATATTTGCAAAGATCGAGATAGGATGCATTGGTGGTAAGTGTAACCGGCGGCAGTCCTTTGCCGTTCGGGAAACCTGCTTCTGATAGCAATGCAGCAGCTTTGACCGGATCATAACCGTAGCCTGTCTTCCCTGAAGTATCGGAGCCGCCCAGCCCAAGCGGAATAAAGCCCCCGGTACCCGGAACGCCAATTTTATTCCTGAGGTAACGCATCATGCGCCTTCTGTCGAATCCATAATTAATTGCCTGGCGCACCTTCTTCATCCGCAGCGGGCTTAGCTGAACAATCGCCAGGTTAGTGTCTACCTGTATTCCCAGATATTCTGTGTTCAGATATTGTCCTGTCAGAAGTCGAACACCTTTACTATACCCCGGATTTAATTTACCATCTGTGGTGAGCATTTCATCTTTGTAACTGGCATCAATGCCCGACATAAAATCGAGGTTGCCCTTCACAAATTCGAGGAAAGCAGCCTGCTTATCGATGATGAAGGAGATGGCGATGGCATCAAGATAGGGCAGGGGATGGCCGTTTTCCCGCTCAAAAAAATGTTCATTTCTTACCAGCACGAGCTTAACGCCTTCTTTCCATAGCTTGAGTACAAAAGGTCCGGCTCCGACCGGGTGACGGCGAAAGTCGTTTCCGTATTTCAATACGGCTTCTTTTGGGACAACTGAGCAATACTGCATACTTAACAAACTCAGAAATGGCGGAAAAGGGTTTTTAAGTTTGATGACGAATGATGAATCGTTGGGAGCTTCGAATGCAATATACGAACCCTTGCGTGCCACATTACTAAATACCCATGCACCCGGCGAAGCTAAGGTGCTGTCAGTAACACGGTTAAAACTATAGACAAAATCGGGTGCAATCACAGTCCTGCTTTTTCCGCCGGGAAATACTTCTGAATTTTGAAAAAGGACATCGCTACGCAGGTGAAATGTGTAAACAAGTCCATCTGGCGAAATTTCCCAGCTATTCGCTATGGATGGTTTTACCTTAAGCGAATCATCAAGTTGCACCAAACCGCAAAAAAGCTGGTTCACGGCCCAGATATTCGCCTGGTTCCTGGCAAAAGCCGGATCGAGGGAGGTAATACCGGCTGATTCATTATAACGGAAAACAGTCTTTTGGCTTACGTCCGGGAATTTCGACCCGCACGAGCACAATTGCATAAGCAGCATGGCGGCAAGGCAAACATACAGAAAGTGTTGATTTTTCATCCGGGATCAAAAATAACAAATTGCTACAAACACGACTGCAATTTTATAATACTTTTGCGGTTATAAATGCACTAATCTACTGAAATGAAAAAAGCACTTTTTCTATTGATAATTCTTGATTTCCTGTTTTCGGGTCTCTTAAGTGCCCAGCATTATGGTGGTTCTAAAGGCTCCAGTTACTGTTCGAAAAGGAAAATCGAATCAGTGAAAAAAATGAGTAACTTAATGATATCGCCTGATACTCCGCGACATTCCTTCGACGTACTCAACTATACACTAAACCTTGATATCTTCGCGTGCTATACCAGTCCATTCCCTAAATCATTCATGGCAAGTAATTTAATCACCTTCAAAGTGGATTCCACATTGAACAGGATTAAGTTCAATGCAGTAAATAGTTCGCTTATAATCGATTCGGTGAGCATGGCCGGTGTTTCATTCACGCATGCCGCCGATATTTTGACTATCATCCTGGACAGAACTTACAATCCAGGCGAAACCGCCGGTATAATGATCTATTACAAGCATAAAAACGTTACGGATGGTGCTTTTTATGTGGGTAATGGTTTTGTATTTACGGACTGTGAACCCGAAGGCGCCCGCAGATGGTTTCCTTGCTGGGACCAACCAGCAGATAAAACAACAGTAGATATTACAGCAAAGGTACCTTTAGATGTTAAACTGGGCTCGAACGGACGTTTGCAGGATTCAACCATCGTAGGACCGGCGTTATATTACCATTGGATCAGCCGTGATCCGGTATCTACTTACCTGGTCGTGCTTACATCAAAAGTAAATTATCAGCTGGATATTGTTTACTGGCATAAACTTTCCAAGCCAACCGATAGTGTTCCCATGCGTTTCTATTATAATGCCGGCGAAGACCCATCTGCAATGGAAGCCATCATCGGCCCCATGACTGATTACTATTCCAACAGGTTCGGTGAACATCCTTTCGAGAAAAATGGTTTTGCCACCCTCAATAGCCAGTTTGAATGGGGAGGTATGGAGAACCAGACGCTCACAAGTCTATGTACGGACTGCTGGGAAGAAAGCCTGGTAGCGCACGAATATGCCCATCAATGGTTTGGAGATATGATTACATGCGCAACCTGGGCCGATATTTTCCTGAACGAAGGATTTGCCACTTTCGTGGAAGCTGTCTGGACAGAGCATCAATATGGGCGCGCTGCCTATAAAAACGAAATTGCAAACAATGCGCAATACTATCTGAATAACAATCCAGGTTGGGCCATTTCCGAACCTTCCTGGGCCACAAGCACACCTGGGGTGAATACGCTTTTTAACTATGCCATCACCTATTTGAAGGGTAGTTGTGTCCTGCACCAGTTACGCTATGTGCTTGGTGATTCGCTTTTCTTTGCCGGTATGAAGTCCTATGCCACCGATACGGTGAATTTCAAATTTAAATCCGCTACCATCGATGATTACCGCGACAAGATGGCAGAAGCCAGCGGCCAGGATCTCAATTGGTTTTTTGATGAATGGATATATCAACCCAATCATCCGGTGTACCATAATATATATGGTGTGGAACAGCTTGATGAAACCTCCTGGAGAGTTAACTTTACGGCCATTCAGAATACATCACTGTCTTCGCTTTATTTCCAGATGCCTATAGAATTGAAGATCCATTTTCAGGGTGGTACAGATACTTTGATCAGGGTATTCAACAGTTTCAACGGGCAGCTGTTTAGTTTCGAATTCAACAAACAACCTGTCATGCTGACTTTCGATCCAAACAACGAAATTGTATTGAAACAGGGCACTACTCTTGTTGGAATGGATGAGCCTCCGGCTTCGGGGGTGGAAACGAAATTGTTGCGGCCGGCTCCAAATCCTTTCACCCGCAGCACAATATTATCCTATCAGCTTGCCGGAAAAGGACACGTTAACCTGAGCGTATATGACATTTATGGAAAAATGGTGAGAGAATTGGTGAACACTACACAAAATGCCGGTGCTTACCAGGTTCCGTTCGAAGCCGGAGGACTTGCACCGGGCATCTATCAATGCAGGTTGGTTGCCGACGGTAAGGCAGAGGTCGTCAAACTGATGTTTCAGTAAAAAAGGAGGGTGTCTCAAAAATCAGAACAGTCTTCGTCCCCCCTTCGACAGGCTCAGGGCAGGCTTCTCAGCTTGTCAACTGACAATCAGTATTTTGTCATTTTGAGGTGTAATTTATTTCATAAAGAGCAATTTAGAATTGAG